>Ga0316604_10001834_pt1 | contig 17531 bp, 14 predicted proteins | sample OWC_soil_day20_C_FD_207650 | JGI IMG/M metagenome (GOLD analysis project Ga0316604, IMG submission 207650) | Wetland soil microbial communities from Old Woman Creek delta, Ohio, United States - OWC_soil_day20_CT | ecosystem: Environmental > Terrestrial > Soil > Wetlands | place: USA: Ohio... | reverse complement strand
TCAAACAGCGAACTAGTTGCTGAGTGGCGCAGCTTATCGATTTCATCATTAATCGCAGCGTCTTTTTCAATATAAGTATCTGTCTGCGCAATATAGGCTTCCGGCTGATAGTAATCATAGTAACTTACGAAATACTCCACCGCATTGTTCGGGAAAAACTCTTTAAACTCGCTGGCCAATTGAGCCGCAAGTGTTTTATTATGTGCAATCACCAGCGTTGGTTTTTGCACAGCTTCAATAACTTTGGCCATGGTAAAGGTCTTGCCGGTACCAGTAGCTCCTAACAGTACTTGCGCTATATCACCGCGGTCAATCCCCTCCGCCAATTGAACAATAGCTGGCGGCTGGTCACCTGTAGGCACAAACGGAGCTTCTACCTCAAAAGGGCTGCTGCCTTCATGATGAACCGTATTGAGCTTTGGTACAGTTGCCATAATTATCACCTATATGATTTATTCACGCTGTTTCTAGCGCTTTCTAAACTTATCTTTAAGCCAATCAATTAACCCATACCGATTGGTAATCATTTCAACATAAAATAACTCGTCCCCCTCTGGGACTAAGATTACGCCTAACCGGCGTTCACCTTGCTTAAACTTACTATGCTTACGAATTTCCTTGCCTGCCCGCTCAAAAACAATGCTGAACTCTTCCGTGGCCTGACTAATCGCTGCTGCCAAGTCATACCGACTATTTATCGGCAAACCAGCCACGTTAGTAATAATATCACCGGGTTTAAATACGCTAGCCGCCGGTGAGTCACCCACCGTATCAAGCACCATAAGCCCATAGGACGGCGGCACAAAACGAGGTGACACCTCCATTTCACGGCGGTTATCCATTTGGATAAGCAGTTCATGGCCGAGCGGGGACAAAATAGCGGCGAATACTTGCAACCAGACATATTTTGCTGATAACAGCGCCAGCACCAGCAAGAGAATGCTGTAACCTGCCAGGTGTAACGCAGAATGCCACCGCCGCTGCTGTGGTAAACTGGCTATTGCCATGTCAGTATAACCCAGGGCTGCGACCACCGGCGCCATCACATAGAGTAAGCTCGATCCACTTGGTGGTTCCTGGACTACTGTTAGTAACGGCCACCATTCCGGCATTTTCATGAAATCACCAGAAATAGCACCTGAAGGCATAGCCACCGCCACCAGAATAACCAGCGGCAATGGCCAGAAGTTCTGCAGACTAAAGGCTCCCACCAACCGTCCATCTTGTTTCTTGACAATCATGGGCATCGCACTGTAGCTGCCGCTAATGGCAATTAACAGGCTCTCGGTAATATGGAGTACAGCTACCAGTGACAACACTTGCGGTACATTAACCTCCGGCCAGCCAAAGATAACATTCGCTAATGCCACCAACCCGCCGGCATAAGCAAAACATAAAAACCGCATATTGATAAGCATGAGCGCCAAGGCCACCGGCCAGATAAAATTGAGACCAAGCTGATTCAGTGTGACGCCAACAATTGTCAATAAAAAGCTGCCAGTAATACCGCCAATAAGCCCATATACCCCAGCTAGCAATATTTGCTTCGTCAAGCTATATTTATAAACACCAAACATTTGCCGCTGGTTTCTTTGCATCTGCCAATACTGATAGCCAACCAATGCAAGAATTAGCCAAAAATTAACATCCAATACTACATCCAATGTCCCGTGAATAATGAGTGAAATTAGATCAGCCCATGGGAACAACTTGTCTCACCTCAATACGGAATATATATATATATGCAGATAAGGGTTGGTTTATAAAATTATAAACCAACCCTCCCCTTTAGTACAATACTACATTTTGCTTTTCAAAACCTCCAGGGCTTTATCCAGCTGAACATCCTTATCTCTGCTTTCCGGCAATTGAACTACAATATCTGGTTCAATGCCCACACCATTAATGGACCTGTCGTTCGGCGTCAGATACTTGGCAATTGTCAACTTAATTGCTGAACCCTCATCCAAGCGAACGATCGTCTGAACAGAACCCTTACCATAGGTCTTAGTACCAATCAGTGTGCCTACGCCAGTATCCTGCGCCGCCCCGGCTACGATCTCTGAGGCGCTGGCACTACCACCATTAACCAAAATAGCGATCGGATATTTCACGGCTTCCAACTTGGAAGAATGAGTTTCGCGTTGCCCATCGCGAGTAACCACCGAAACCACCGGCCCCTTGGGAACAAACTGGCTAGCCACCTTAACACTCTCATCCAACAGTCCGCCGGGATTATCCCGCAAATCGAGAACCATGGCTTTTAGTCCTTGGCTTTCCAGTTCCTGTAATTTACGAACAAAATCATTGCCTGTATTTTCATTAAACATGGATATTCGAATATAACCAATATTATTATCGAGCATTTTTCCCGCCACAGTCTTAATCTGAATGTTGGAGCGGGTTAGGGTATAGTCTTGTACCTCCTGCTCACGCATAATGGTTAATACAACCTGACTGCCTTCCGGACCACGAATCTTATTGACAGCTTCATCGAGCGCCAAGTCTTTGGTATCTTGGCCATCGATCTTGATAATCTGGTCACCACTTTTAATCCCAGATTTTTCACCAGGTGTACCCTCAATTGGAGCGATTACGGTAAGCATTTTATCCTTAGTACCAATAACAATACCTACCCCCCCAAAAGAGCCTTCGGTCTCAATCATGAACTCTTTGAACATTTTGGCGTCCATGTAGATTGAATGTGGATCATTCAGGGACTTTACCATCCCCTTAATCGATCCGGCCACCAGTGTTTCTACCGGTACCGCTTCTACATAACGAGACTTAACAACCTGTAATGCCCTTAGCACCTTAAGCGTATTGACAACATCAGCCGACCATGCATTCATCAGATATAAAAAACCGGCCGATGTCGTCAGAAATGTAACTAACACCAATACTACGGCGCCAAAAATTATTTTACGGCGACTCAATAAATACACCTCGCAGAAGTCACGGGTTCGATACCGGACTTATCCCTTTTTCTTCTTATCCTTTTAACTATATGTTAAATTGGTTGTAAATATTCTTACCTGGAATGAGATGCACGCTTTCAGTGTCTTTCTTTAAGGCAAATAACTCATGGGGCTGACTGGCGAACCATTTTCCCGCACTTCAAAATGCAGATGCGGACCAGTCGAATAGCCGGTCGAACCAACGCGGGAGATTATCTGTCCTTTGCTCACCCGAGCCCCCTCTTCCACCAGCAACTCCGAATTATGCCCATATAATGTCGAAATCCCATTACCATGATCAATAATAATGGCCTTACCATAGCCACCCATCCAGCCACTAGACACCACAACACCACTATCAGCTGCCACAACCGCATCGCCATAATCAGCGCCAATATCAATACCGCTGTGGAATCGCTCAGTTCCAAAAATCGGGTGTCCCCGCCAACCGAATGGCGAGGTAATCGGGCCTGAGGTCGGCCACATTAGTGCCCCACTACCACCTGCCGGACCAGCAGCATTATTGCCTGAAGACTGTATCCGCCTAATCATTTGCTCAATCTGGCTAGAGGTTTCCATCAGTTCTTTATATGCCTGTTCAGCCGTGTCACGCTCATTTACAGCTGATTCCAATACCCTTTCACGCTCATTTTTTTGGGATTCAATAAGCGCCTTTTTCGTAGTAGCTTGTGCCTTAAGATCAGTAATGACTGCCTTATCTCGCTCAAGTTCGGCCCGTTTCTGAACCACAAGCTCACGTTCGGCCTTAACTTGAGCAACAAGATTTATATCCAGGTTAACAACCCGTTTTAACAACTCTGCTCTGGTAGTAAAATCAGCAAAGTCTGTAGCCCCGAATAAAACATCCAGATAATTTACCTGACCATTCTTATAGATATCGCGCATTCTCTTATTTAGGATTTCGCTGCGCATAGCCAGATTTTTTTCTACTTTAGCTAATAACGCCGTGTTCACCGTTATCTGCTGCTCAGTAGCAGCAAGTTTTGATAAAATGCTGTTATATTCGCTGGCTGCCGTATCAAGATTACCTTGAATCGTCCGTAGCTGCTCCGAGACACTATCCACCTGCTGTTGTGCCTGTGTCGCTTTATTTTGCTGCATTTCGATCTGCAGCTGAACATCTTCAAGTTCACGCTGTTTTTGGTCAACCTCATCCGCCAGCGCCGTTGCTAGTACGCCGGCAACTAGTAAAATAATCAATAATACTGACAAAATACGTTTACTAAGCAAATTTCTCCCTCCTGTTACACCTTCATAAACCGCTTAAGTGAAATGGTACTGCCTAACGCACCAATGGCTGTACCCACAACAAGCAAAACCATACTAATATGAGTCAAAAACGGACTCTTGGGAATCAATGGTAAAAAGGCCAGCGATTCGTAGACCTTTTCGGTAAGAGTGCTATAGGTCTGGCTCAAGATGAGCATTGCACAAAGTGCACCACTAAAACCTAATACCATGCCTTCAATCATAAAAGGGAACCGGATAAACCAATCAGTCGCCCCAACATACTTCATAATTCCGATCTCTTTACGGCGGGCAAAAACGGTAATCCGAATCGTATTTGAGATAATGAACAAGGCCGCCAGCGCCAGAAAAACAATCAGAATAAGCCCAAAAATCCGAACCAATTTTGTCAAAGCAAACAATTGCTCAATGACTTCCTGGCCATAGTTGGCATTTTCTACCCCTTTAAGCTGAGCAATCGCCTGGGACACCGATTTCACATACTCCGGCTTGTCTACCTTTACTTCAAAGGAATTAGGCAACGGATTAGTATCTCCCAGTGCCGTAAGTAAACCTTGCTGCTCGCCTAAACGTTCTTTGAACTTAACCATGGCCTCGCCCTTATCAATAAACATTACCTCTGTTACACCAGCCAGCTTGGTTATCCTTGTACCTATCTCCCGCATATCCCGGTCAGATAACCCGTCTTCCATATATACAGTAATCTGTACCTGAGTTTCCAGGGTAGAAGCAATATGATTAAGGTTGAGCACCATAACCAAAAACATGCCCAAAATTAACAGTGACACCGCCACCGTGCTCACAGAAGCAATACTCATCAGACTGTTACGTCTGAGCGATAAAATTGCCTCACGCACGAAATATTCAAAGGTTCTAATTTTCATAGCCGTAAACTCCTTTTACCTGGTCACGGACAATACGGCCGTCTTCAATAGCAATAACCCGTTTGCGCATCGCGTCAACAACAGTTTTATCGTGAGTAGCCATAATAATAGTCGTACCTGCCTTGTTAATGGTATCAAATACCTTCATGATTTCCCATGAGGTATCCGGATCAAGATTGCCTGTTGGTTCGTCTGCAATAACAATAACCGGATTATTGACAATGGCCCTGGCAATAGCTACCCGCTGCTGCTCACCACCTGAAAGTTCAGATGGATATGTACGCACTTTGTGCCTGAGACCGACTAAATCGAGCACATTATGCACCCGTTTTTGCATTTCCCGGCGTGGCGCCTCAACCACCTGCATAGCAAAAGCCACATTGTCATATACAGTTTTATTGGGTAACAACCGATAATCCTGAAATATTATACCCAAGCCCCGTCTCAAATACGGCACATCTTTTAGCGGCATTTCGATGACATTCCGCCCGTTAACAACAAGCCGTCCACTTGTGGGTAGTTCTTCACGTAAAATCAACTTAATGAATGTCGACTTACCAGCACCGCTCGGACCCACGACAAAAACAAACTCACCTTTTTGGATATTTACTGTAATATCAGCTAACGCAACTGAGCCATTGCTGTATACCTTCGACACTTCACTCATGTAAATCAATCGTAGAGTACCTCCATACTAAATTCAAAGACCAAAACATATAAATTATTCGACGCGAATACACAAAACCCTCCTTTCTTGTGTACTATTGATTATAGATTATTACGTTATCTCATTACTTCAGCAGTTCCAATGTATACAACGTTGTCATCCCTAACACACATAATAAACCAAAATACCACAATGCCACCTTCAAACGCTGCATCGCTGTTAATTGATAGTAACCATGCTCTTGTGTTTCTTCCCCCCGCCACAATTCAAACAAAGAAAACAAAAAAATTAGTAAAACCAAAATATTATAGGTATATAAGAACACAATACCAATAACAAAACTGCCAATCCACCAAAGTCGTGGCGAGATGGCAGCTGCAATGCGTTCTCCATCAAGTGGAGCGCAGGGAATAAGGTTAAAAATATTTAGCAGACAGGCGGTATACGAAAGTACCAACATCAACGTACTACTGCTCCACAGATAAAAAGCCAAACATACCAATGCGCTCAGTGTCCCGGCTGCGGGACCACCAATAGCAATATTGGCTGTCATTTTGGCATTAATGGGTGGGCGGTTTAAGCTAATAACAGCACCAATGAAGGGGATAAAGGTAGGGCCGTTGGCTCTGAGGCCAACAATACGTGAGGCCGCAATATGGCCCAATTCATGAACCAATAGCAGTAAGATAAAACCGATACCGAACTTAACACCAAAAGCGAGCGCATAAAAAGCCAGCGATACCAACATTGACACGGCCGTAGAAAGAGCATTGCTCACCTGGAATAGCGCCAGTAGCCCTACTATCCCGATCCCGGCTCGGCGCAGTACACGTCGGCCCAGATTTATTACCTGCCAGCAGTTCACAGCATCCCTCCTCCCGGACTAAGCATCTTCTCTGCCGTTGTCACAATGACCGCAGAAGGGTCACTGCAGGGTAAAAAAAATCCCGCACATACATCATAGATATGCATGTGCGGGATTTTTTACCCTAACAGAAAGCAAAACTTTCTTCAATCAACACGGCTTGGAGGCCAAAGGCTTAGCACAAACCGTGTTATCTTTAATTATTTCACTGGTTTTTGCGGCTAACTACCTTTTTAGCAGCAGCAACAATCGCTTCTTCAGTTAAATTATATTTTTTCAACAAGTCACCCGGTGTACCTGATTCGCCAAACGTATCCATAACACCCAAACGTTCCACTGGAACAGGTGCATTTTCGACCAGTACCTCAGCAACTGCGCTGCCAAGCCCACCGATAATGCTGTGTTCTTCACAGGTCACAATTGCACCAGTGTCACGGGCAGCGGCAATGATGGCCTCTTTGTCAATCGGTTTAATGGAAGCCATATCTAGTACCCGCGCACTTATTCCCTGGGAAATAAGCTGCTCTGCCGCATGCCGTGCTGGAGCCACCATGACGCCGCAGGCAATAATAGTTACATCTGTGCCATCTGTTAACAGTGCAGCTTTACCAATACGGAATTCATATGCTTCACCAAAAACATTAGGTACTGCCGACCGTCCCAGACGAATATATACTGGTCCTTTATACTCAGCAGCAAAATCAATGGCCTGCTTTGTCTCAGTTGCATCAGCAGGTACAATAACCGTCAAATTCGGTAATACCCGCATGATAGCGATATCCTCAATAGACTGGTGGGAGGCACCATCTTCACCGACAGTCAAACCGGCATGAGTTGCAGCAATCTTAACATTGAGCTCAGGATAACAGATTGAATTACGCACTTGTTCAAACGCGCGGCCGGTTGCAAACATAGCAAATGTTGAAACAAAAGGAATCTTCCCCGCAGCGGCTAGACCGGCGGCAACCCCCATCAGATTCTGTTCAGCAATGCCGACATTGAAAAACCGGTCAGGATGCGCTTTGGCAAACACATTGGTTTTGGTCGACTTAGACAGGTCGGCGTCTAATACCACGACATTTTTATTGCGATCACCCAGATCCTTTAATGCCAAACCGTAGGCTTCGCGAGTAGCTAGTTCTTTACCCATTTTAACTTTGCACCTCTTTCATAGGCGAATGGCTCTGAACGCCCATCTGCTTCGTTTCTTCTGCGATCCGTTGCTCAGCGTACTCCGTGTACGCCTCCGCTACGGTTCTCGTCGTGCCTCGCATCTGGGCATTCATAGCCAGCCACCCGCGTATATATTCATGGTTTCCTTAAAACCTATTAGTCGGCCATAGCCTCTATTGAGGCTAAGAATGTTGTGCACTCTTCTTGTGTGGGGGCTTTACCGTGCCATTCGGCGACGTTTTCCATTTGGCAAACGCCTTTGCCTTTGATAGTTTTAGCCACAATCATGGTCGGTTTGTCTTTTACGGTCTTGGCTGCTTGAATGGCATCATAGATGGCGTTATAATCATGGCCGTCAATAACAATTACATTCCAGCCAAACGCCTGCCATTTTTCAGGGATAGGCAGTGGCGACATGACTTCGCTAATCGGACCATCAATCTGCAAACCATTAAAATCAACAAACGCCGTAAGGTTGTCCAGTTTATAATGAGGAGCAAACATCGCCGCTTCCCATACCTGACCTTCTTCCAGTTCACCATCGCCTAACAAGGCATATACCCGGTAATCCCGGGCATCTAGCTTACCAGCCAAGGCCATACCATTGGCAGCACTCAAACCTTGTCCCAAAGAACCGGTTGACATATCCACACCGGGAATTTTTTTCATCTCAGGATGACCTTGCAGACGGCTGTTAATCTTGCGTAACGTCAATAACTCTTCCTTGGGCAAATACCCCTTCTCTGCCAGTGTGGCATAAAGCACCGGTGCCGCATGCCCTTTGGAGAGCACAAAGCGGTCGCGGTCAGCGTCCTTAGGATTAGCCGGGTCTACCTTCATTTCGGCAAAATAAAGCACAGTTAGAATATCGGCCGCAGATAAGGAACCACCGGGATGACCGGATTTTGCCTCAGTAACCATGCGTACAATATTACCCCGAATGGATTTGGCCCGCCTGGCAAGCTCAGTAAGCTGCTGCGGAGTTAGTTTTTGTGACATACTTTCAACCTCCTATAGTCCTTTATCTAGGCGGGGTTAATCCCCAATGTTTCAACTAGTCCGTCGTAATCCACACAATGTTTCAGCTAGCTGAAACGAGTCCACTACTACTACTAGGTTTGCACTATATAAAATAAATGTGCCAAGGCCTGAAACTGGCTAGAAATGTCCAGCTGCGAGGCGCACCGGAAAAACGTGCAGCGCCGCGTACATGCGTACGCAAGCAAACGTTTTGAGGAGTAACGAAGCAGATGGGCGTTTATAGCCTGTTTCAGCAGTTTCAGCGATGGGTGGTGAAGCCCTCGCCTAGTACCTCATGCGCATCGGTGACAATAACAAAAGCTTCGCAGTCAATTCGGTATACCAGGTCCTTAACAGCAGAAACCTCTCTGGTGCTGACTACACAGAAAACAACATCACGTTCAGCATGAGTATAAGCGCCGCGGCCTGCCAGATAAGTCACTCCCCGCCCGAGCTCAGTCATAATGGCCTCTGACACTTTCTCTGGCGATTGTGACATGATGAAAAAAGCTTTGGCGTTACTTGAGCCTTCTTGCACCAGATCAATAATTTGCGTGGTAACAAATAAAGAAATAAGTCCATATAATGACAACTCCGCACTGCCAAACACAAGACCCGCTGTGGCAATAACGAAAAAATCAACTCCCAAGAGCGCCTGTCCAATACTGATCTTTGTTATTTTATGTATAATGGCGGCTGCCAGATCAGTACCAGCCGTTGTTCCTTTAAATTTAAACACAATTCCCATACCAACACCGGCAAGAATACCACCATATAAAGAATTAAGCAACAGATCGTGGGTGAGAACAGGAATAAAGGGTGCAGATAAATCAATACTAGCCGCTAAAATGCCTGCGCCCAGCAGTGTATTCATACCAAAGCGAGTTCCCAGAATTTTAACACTAAGCAAAAACATGGGAATATCAAAGGCCAGCATAGTCATGCCTACCGGCAATCCAAACTTATGGTGGAGCACTGTGGCCAAGCCGCTAATGCCGCCTGCCGCAACTTTATTAGGGATTAAAAACATATTAAGAGCCACAGCCGTAATCACCGTGCCCAGCACAATTCCCAAATAGTCACGCAGCCACTTTCTCTTCACCATCGCTTCCTCCTTACTTTTTCACCAGGCTAAGCGCGAGTTCGGCGTTTAGAAAAGCTTTATTACGCAAAGTATTAATACGATCTTCCCGCTCCCGGTTAGGCTGTTTGCGTTCATCCCACATCTCCCGTATCCTGGCCATCAGGTTATCGGCCGTAACCGTCTTTAGCGTACCAACATGTTTTTCGCCGATAGTTTCGAGGAATCGATCAATCTTGGGGTCATAGGATATACCCGCCATCGGCACATGCATAACAGCAGCAAAAATAAGCGCATGCAATCTGATGCCAATTAATAGGTCCAAATTACCTACCAGCGAGAGTAACTCACTGGTAGTATATTCACTGGGCAGCACACTAGCTTTATTTTTCATACGTCCAGCAATCTTTTCAGAAACACCGAGGTCATCAGGCCACTGCATGGGGATAAATACCACCTTAGCTCCCAGTTCTTCAATCATCTTGTCAGCAGCATGGCCCATCACCTGTTTAAAATGTCCCCAATCCTTCCATTCCCGCACAGAGATACCAATTAATGGCGCCACACCTTCTTGGCCATGCTTTTTCAAAATGCTTCGCCCAATGGTTTTATCCACCGGATGCATGGCCAAAACCGGATCAGCCGTTATATGCACAGGCGGCGCAGTTACCTTTAACCGCTTTAGCTCCTCATAAGAGCCCTCGTCACGAACGGTAATAAGGTCAACCATATTACCAATATAACGCATGGCCCCTTGAGCCAAGGCTCCTCGTACCGGACCAATTCCTTGAGCATACAGCATAACCGGCTTACCCAGCTTTTTGGCCAGCATCATAATGCTCAGGTAATAGTAGAGACTGCGGTCACTAGTCACGTCTTGGAGTAAGCTGCCGCCGCCGCTGATTAACAACTGGCTTTGGGCCAGCACCTTAGCAATCTCCGGATAATTCAATCGATAGACAGCAGCTACACCGTGCCGCTGCCGGGTATCTTCCGGATTACCAGAGATAACTGTAATTTTAATAGCAGGCTCAATGTCAGTTAAGGCCTCAATCATAGCCGCCAACATAGCCTCATCACCCGCATTGGCAAAACCGTAATAGCCTGAAACAACAATATCACTCATGGGAAACCGTACTCCTTCCCAAGCGAGTGATTACGGCTTGAACAACATACACGCCAACAACCGCTACTATGCCAATAAGTGCACCCAAAACCAAGCCGTCTAATCCCCGGACGGTGGACATGAGCACCGGTGTCCGCAAATGCGCAAAAGTCTCCACAAGTGAACCTTGAGCAATTGAGGCTACTACGATCAGTAAGAATTGCACAAAGCGCGGCCATTGGCGATAGACAGCCATGACTGCCAGCAAAAAGGCCGGATGGCCGATTAAGAACTCTTTTCCCCTTGGTCGGGCATACAGAAGCTGCTCTAATAGTGCCCTGAGTTTAAGTTCAACCCCCAGTATCGGTACACCGGCCGTATGCCCTGAACGACCAATATAGACCCAGGCCGCAAACGCAGCCATACCAACCAACAGCAAGGTTTTCATGGTTACCGGATAATTCAGGATAGTAAGCACCTGACGCCACAAGCCTCTGGCATCTGTCAACTGAACATTGTCAAACAAATTATAACGGGTTAAGTACACAATGGTAACCAGCAGTAACGGAGCAACAAAGGTGAGTTTTACTCCCCGGAATATTTCCATTTCCAGAAAAAAGCGCACATCACTAAGCACAGCACCTAAATAGAGACCGCCTGCCAGAGAAATAAACGTAGCAATAACAACAGCCCCCAACCCGGCGGTAATAATTTTCCCCAGAGGAGCCGGACGTTCAAACTGACCGGCAGCCTCCAGACGCCGCCAACGATCCAGCTGCCAAGTCATAGCCAAAGCTGGGAAAACACTGGCACTAGCCAGCGCAACCAGCTGACGACTAAGCGTGCCGCCGCCTTTAATAATCGGGAAGATCAGCAGCACTGCCACTATAGCGGTAAGCGCATACTGCCAGCGCGCACCAAAGGGATAGACCAAAGACAAAAACAATACCCCAGCCGCCGTTGCTCCGAGCACAACAAACGCTAAGAGCCATGGCGCAGGAAAATACGGGTTATAGGTACCGGCCCGGCCAAGGCTGAAACCCTCCGCCACTAAGGCTTGTTTAACACCTGATACATAATTAAGATTAGTTTCAGTCAGAGTTTTTCCTGGCTCCGGCTTTTCGTACCTTCGCAAAAGATTGATCCGGATATTACGTTCCTGATCAGCCAGCGCCCACCGCTGAATGGCTTCAGCTGCTTTTAATTTAACCTGTTCCTCTTTGGGAATAACATAGACCCGGGCAGACCGGTAGTTATTGGCAGCTGCCAGTTGAGTAAGCCCTTCCTGTTTAAGAAACTGCAGTTGCAGTGGATGCTCAATCATGGCTAATGTCAACTGTCGATCTCGAAAACGGCTGGCGGTAAGTGGCAATAGATCTGGATAACCCAAGACCTCCTCACCAGCAAACATGATAGCACTCAGGTTTTTAACTGTTGCCAATCGCTGAAACACTGAATCAACATCTGCCGGGGTTACCTTAGTATAGTTCGTCGGACGGGCAATTACGTAAAAGCCCAACTTGTCAACTACAGCAAGTTCTGCAGAAGATAGCCCCAGATTCCATTTCACAACTTTTTCAAAATTGGCTTTAGCTTCCAATACCGGGCGCTCACCATCTGCCAGCATCGTTACCCTGTCAGGTCCCAAACGGCGGCTTAAGTCAGCCATCACTTCCTGGAAGACTTGTTGATCTTGCCCAACGACATATACATCCTCAGCCTGGATCTTACCTGCGGCAATTAAATTACGCCAAAAGGGATCTGTCAGCGTACCGGTATTTTTCTGGTGAAGAATATCTGCACCAGGTAATGCCGTTATTTTGCCGCTTTTATTAAGTTTTTCCAGGGTAGTTTCATACACGGCTAAGCTAGTAATGCCAGCATCTTTAAATTGCTGAAACATGTCACTTGGACGGACACCCTCGATTTGCGCTAATTCCATGATATCTTCATATTCCATAACCATTTCAACTGTGGAATTAGCCTGTTCAACTGTGTGACGTTGCCAATCGATAGTAAGGGATGCCAATAGGCCAACAATGACCAAGCCAATCAGCCATTTGTTATATGTAAAGGTTGACAAAATCTCTCCACCCTTTTTGAAACCGCCACCTATGTGGGCAGTTTTGATAATATACTAGTACTAATTTCGGTTGTCGGTATAAATAATAACCTGACCCGGTTCCATGATAACATCCCGTACATTCACATTAAACGGCATTTTTTTTAAATCCATTAACGGTACTTCTGTCAATAATGAACCACCGATATTGCCAACTGGAGTATTGTTCAGCCAAAACCGCTCGGTAACAAACGTAATGCGTCGGTTCTCGCGGTCACTCACAATCCGGCCTTCCAGCCTGACATCGACCCGAGCAAAACCACCTACGGTTAACGCACTGGTCACCTGGATTTTTTCAGGAGTTATCGTTACAACCGCATTTTTAACCCCTTTGACTGAGTTATTGAGAAAGGCAGCCAATTCCTCTTGCCCGATGGTCGCTGTAAGCTCGACATCCTTCACTTGTTCAAGCACAAGCTTCCTGGTGGTCAATAGCGACTGAATATCAACCTTTACATCGCGTAAGCTAATATGCATATTGCGAACAGTTATTTTCTCAGTCTTAACCTCGCTAACATCTGCCGTCACACGATCAAAATTGCCGTCAAGCATAAACAGAGCCGGGATTTTGTCCACCCTGGCAGTCGCTTGTTTGCTCCCTGTCAGATCGCGGAGTCCTTGGGCCGCAGCATCTGACACCACCTTGGGCAATACGACTTCCACGGCCGCTATTACCATGACCAGGAACAAAACAATGGTTGTAAAGCGCTTCATAGGGTTAATTCCCCCTTAGGAAACTTCTCTTGCTTTCATTCTTTGACGCCAGACTCACTCTTTAAGTAAGCTTCAATAAACAATTCAATTTCTCCATCCATTACAGCCTGAACATTGCCTGTTTCGGCAGCAGTCCGATGGTCCTTCACCATATTATAGGGATGGAAAACATAAGATCTAATTTGACTGCCCCATTCAATAGCTTGGTATTCACCACCAAGTTCCGCCTTCTTATCTGCCTGTTTTTGTCGTTCAAGTTCAAATAGCTTGGCCCGCAATAGGCGCATGCACTGCTCCCGGTTCTGAATCTGCGAACGTTGAGTCTGGCATTGTACAATAACACCTGTCGGCAAGTGAGTCATGCGGACAGCTGAGTCTGTTTTATTGATATGCTGCCCCCCGGCGCCACTGGCTCGATAGGTGTCAACCCTCAACTCTTCCGAATTAATAGTAATATCTACTGTATCATCAATTTCGGGCATAACATCGACGGCAGCAAACGAGGTGTGGCGTCGGCCACTGGCATCAAAGGGCGAAATACGAACAAGGCGATGTACCCCTTTTTCGGCTTTCAAATAGCCATAGACATTAGTACCACTAATCATCAGGGTCACACTTTTAACGCCCGCCTCATCGCCTGCCTGAAAGTCCATAGTTTCTACCTTGTAATTGTTCTTTTCAGCCCAACGCACATACATTCTGAGCAACATTTGCGCCCAATCCTGTGCTTCGGTGCCGCCAGCTCCGGCATGCAGCGTCAATATAGCATTATTGCGATCATACTCACCTGAAAGCATCTGGGTCAGTTCAAGATGATCCAATTCCTGCTCCATACTAACAAGGCTAGCAGTTAATTCAGAATACACACTCTCGTCCTGCTCTTCCATCCCCAATTGCCATAAAGTAGCCATATCACTATGACGGCTAAGCAAGTCGTGATACTGGCTGATACTGTCCTTCATGCGTGTGACCTCTTGGGCGATTTTTTGCGCTTCATCAGGGTCATCCCAGAAGGTGGGATCACTCATTCTATCTTCTAGTTCTTCAATACGTTCCCTTTTACCAGCAACGTCAAAGAGAAGCCCTCATTTCTTCAAGCCGTTTAGCTAGGGTCTCTATCGCCCCGCGCAATTCTTCTAAAAGCACTTTCTCAACTCCCTATTATTTGGCGCCACAACAGCGTTTGTATTTTTTACCACTGCCGCAAGGACATAATTCATTACGACCTGTTGTATCTGTATTAACAATTGGCTCAAGTGGCTGAGACTGTTCGTCTCCTTCTTCGCCACCACGGGTGGCATGGGCGCCGCGCAGATGATCTTCCGGTTGAGCCTGAGTTACAATATTAACCCTGAAAATATACCGAACAATATCTTCCTGCACATTCTCCATCATTTGCTGGAACATATCATACCCTTCAATTTTGTACTCAATCAACGGATTCTTTTGACCATAAGCCCTGAGACCAATACCCTGACGCAGCATATCCATGGCATCAAGATGCTCCATCCATTTAGCATCAACCGTTTTAAGCATAACAACTTTTTCAAGCTCTCGCATATTATCAGAGCCAAATAACTCTTCTCGTCCACCATAGGCAGCCTGGGCTACACGCACAAGTTCTTCCCGAAGTTCAAAACGACTTAGCTTGTCAAGTTCCTCCTGCTTAAGCTTACCACTAGGCGCAAAAAAGCCTTCACAGTATTCAATTAGGGACGTATAACCCCATTCCTCAGGATATATCTTTTCATTAGCATATACATCCATACCCTGATCAATAATTTTTTCAATCATCATATCGATATTTTCTCTGAGGTTATCCCCTGTCAGGATCTTCTTACGCTGGCTGTAAATGACCTCACGCTGCTGATTCATGACATCATCGTATTCAAGGACATATTTACGGATATCAAAGTTGCGGGCCTCAACCTTTTTCTGTGCCTGCTCAATGGAACGGGTAATCAACGAATGCTCAATCGGTTCGTCTTCCTCCATACCCAATTTTTCCATAATGCTGGCAATATTATCAGAGCCAAACAAACGCATCAGATCATCTTCCAGCGATAGGTAAAACCGCGAAGAACCCGGGTCACCTTGACGCCCGGAACGACCACGCAGCTGATTGTCAATCCGGCGACTTTCATGACGTTCGGTGCCAATAATGCGGAGACCACCTAATTCGGCAACACCATCACCTAACACAATGTCGGTACCACGACCAGCCATATTAGTAGCAATGGTTACTGCCCCTGCCTGACCGGCTTGGGCCACAATCTGAGCTTCCATCTCATGAAACTTGGCATTAAGTACATTATGCGGTACACCCTTTTTCTTGAGCATCGCTGACAATTCTTCTGACTGAACAATGGAGGTCGTACCCACAAGCATAGGCTGCCCCTTGCTATGGAGTTCAGCAATTTCTTCAACAACGGCCTTATACTTGGCACGCTTGGTTTTATAAATAACATCAGGTAAATCCTGTCGCTGCATTGGGCGATTCGGAGGAATAACAATAACATCAAGATTATATATTTTACGGAATTCAGTTTCTTCAGTCTTAGCAGTACCTGTCATCCCGGCTAGTTTATTATACATACGGAAATAATTTTGGAAAGTAATGGTCGCCAGGGTTTGGCTTTCCCTTTCTACTTTAACACCTTCCTTGGCCTCGATGGCCTGATGCAGACCTTCTGAATAACGACGGCCAAACATTAAGCGGCCGGTAAACTCGTCAACAATGACAACCTCACCATCTTTGACCACATAGTCCTTATCCCGCTTCATCAAAGCATGCGCCCGGAGTGCTTGATTAAAATGATGCGACATCTCAATGTTTTCACTATCATAGAGATTTTTAACATTAAGCAGTTTCTCGGCTTTGGCCACGCCAGCCTCTGTCGGAGCTACCGTGTTAGCCTTTTCATCAATGGTATAGTCATCGCCTGCTGTTAATTTTGGTACAACCTTAGCCAACACAAAGTACATGTCAGTAGATTTTTCACCAGGACCAGATATGATTAGCGGCGTCCGCGCCTCATCCACCAAAATACTGTCAACTTCATCGACAATAGAATAATTTAAAGGCCGCTGTACCATTTGTTCCGCGTAAATAACCATGTTATCCCGCAGGTAGTCAAAACCAAATTCGTTGTTAGTACCATAAGTAACATCAGCGCTATAAGCCAGTTTTCGTTCATCAAAATCCAAACCATGGACAATAAGGCCAACAGACAAACCAAGATAACGATAGAGTTTTCCCATCCATTCACTATCGCGGCGCGCCAAGTAGTCATTAACGGTAACAACATGCACGCCCCCGCCTGTCAACGCATTGAGATATACTGGCAAAGTAGCCACCAGCGTTTTCCCTTCACCTGTCCGCATCTCTGCGATTTTTCCTTCATGCAGAGTAATACCGCCCACCATCTGTACATCAAAATGCCGCATAGCCAAAACCCGGCGCGAGGCTTCCCGCACTACAGCAAAAGCCTCTGGCAAAAGGTCATCAAGCGTTTGTCCCTTGTCTAACCGGCGCCTGAATTCGACTGTTTTGGCAGTTAAGGTAGCATCACTCATATTTTTAAATTCGGGTTCAAACGCATTGATTTTTTCCACCAACTGTAACATGCGTTTAATTTCTTTTTCGTTATCATCACCAAATATTTTCTTCAAAA
>Ga0316604_10001833_pt1 | contig 17539 bp, 15 predicted proteins | sample OWC_soil_day20_C_FD_207650 | JGI IMG/M metagenome (GOLD analysis project Ga0316604, IMG submission 207650) | Wetland soil microbial communities from Old Woman Creek delta, Ohio, United States - OWC_soil_day20_CT | ecosystem: Environmental > Terrestrial > Soil > Wetlands | place: USA: Ohio... | reverse complement strand
GAACAGTCCCCAGAAGCCAAGCTACGACTCACTACCCCACGATGTCCACGAGATCCATTCACCCGCGCACAACCACCGCGTCAGCGGTTTGGTCCATCGACTGCAATGTGTCCGAGACCGTGAGTACGAGGGCTGGCGGCGACCGGCTCCTTACGCTGCAACCCAGCCATTCGGTGGCCCAGTCTGCAGTTCAGATCTGGGTCCAGGTCCTCGGTTTGGCGCAACGAGTTGAGGATCAGCGCTGCGACGCGCATCTTTTTCCTTGGACCGCGTACGCGAGCTCGCACAGACCCTCGCCCCGGATTCTCGCCCTGCGCACCGCCCACCCAGCCGACCCGGCATGTCCCCATGAACACCGCCCCACTGTGCCAGCTCCGGACCCCGACCATGGCCCGCTGCAAGGAGCACCCCGATAGCGCGCGGCACCACGTCCGCGCCAGCGGCACGTTCGTTCTCGATCGGCCGTCCGTGCCACAGCCCTGGGCGTAGCCTTCCGCTGGGTGCCGGTGGGCATCACCGACATCCACCTGCGCTTCGACGTGCACAGCGGCACAGCCGACGAGCAATGGGCCACGCTGTTTACGCTGACCGAGCTATGGCGTCATCGAAGAAGACGCTGTACACGCCGCAACTGCTTTCGGCCACGCTGCAGCCCCGTGCAACTGGATGACGCCTAGCCTCACTTGACGGCCGGCAGCGTCAGCAGCTCGATCACCTGCGTGCCGGCGCCGCCTTGCGGGTGCGTCGCCGGGCGTTCGTTGACGCGCTTGGCATAGGTCCCCACGGTCTCGGGCATCGACCAGGTGGTCTGCTTGAAGCCGAAGTTGTCGGTGAAGACCACGCGCCAAGCCTTGAAGGTGCCGGCCGGCACCGTGACGCCCTCATAGGCCTCCACCTTCCACTGGGCCTTCATCGGCGTCTTGGTCGTGCCGCCCACGGTCAGCGTGATGTCCTGGGTCCACGTCTTGCCCACTTCGAGCGGGAAGTCGTAGCCCAGCGGCGGGTCATAGCGCATCACTTGCCGGTCGCCCGGGCCCAGCACCATGAACAGGCCGACCGAATCGTTCAGCAGCGTCGCGCCGCCGCCCGCATCAAAGCGGTGGTACGGCCGACCCTCCACCACCACGTCGCGCAGGCTCACCTGCTGCTCGACCTTGCTGGCATTGCCGAAGCTGCCGGTGCTGCTGACCTGTACCTTCCAGCTGGCGCCCACGGGCGGCGCGATGTAGCGCTCGGCCTTGGGCGGGACGCTGGCACATCCGGCAACAAGGGCAGCGCAACAGGCCACGGTAGCCAGCCGCAGCGGATGGGTGATGGACAGGCTCTTCATGATCGACTCCTTGGGGTCAACGTCGGTGCCGGAACTCCAGCACCCTTCTCGACACCAGCCTAGGCCGCCACGCGGCGCAGGCGTTGAGTCAGATCACAGGCGGTGCGTGGGCGGATTTGCGCGTGCTCAATCCGCCTTCGCGCCCGACTCCTTCACCACCTTGGCCCACTTGGTGATCTCCTTGGCCTGGTAGGCGGCCAGCTCCTCGGGGCTGCTGATCCACGGCACCAGACCCAGGGTGTTGAGCTTGTCCACCACGTCGGGCAACTTGAAGACGCGCTGCATCTCGGCGTTGATGCGCATCACCACGTCGCGTGGGGTGCCGGCCGGCGCGAAGACGGCAAACCAGGTGGTGGCCTCGAAGCCGGGCACGGTCTCGGCCACGGTGGGCACGTCGGGCGCGGCCGGCGAGCGCGTGGCGGTGGTCTGCGCCAGTGCGCGGATCTTGCCTTCCTTGGCCATCGGCAGCGCCGAGGGCATGTTGTCGAACATCACCTGGATCTGCCCGCCCACCAGGTCGGGGATGGCGAACTGCCGGCCCTTGTAGGGCACGTGGACCATCTTGGTGCCGGTCATCGACTTGAAGAGTTCGCCCGACACGTGCACCGACGTGCCGATGCCCGGCGAGCCGAAGCTCAGCTTGTCGGGATTGGCCTTCATGTAGGTGATGAGTTCGGCCACCGTCTTCACCGGCAGGTCGTTGGTGACGACCAGCAGGTTGGGCGCCGAGGCCACATGCGCCACGGGCACGAAGTCGCGCACCATGTCGAAGGGCATCTTGCTGTACAGCGCGCCGTTGATCGAATGCGTGCCCACCGTGCCCATCACCAGCGTGTAGCCGTCCGGCGGCGACTTGGCCACGATCTCGGCGCCGATGTTGCCGCCCGCGCCCGGTTTGTTGTCCACCACCACCGGCTGGCCGAGCTGCGCCTTGTCGGCAAACAGGCGCGCCAGGATGTCCGGCGCGCCGCCGGGCGGGAAGGTCACCACCATGCGGATGGGCTTGGTGGGGTAGCCCTGCGCGCCGGCCGCTGCGCACAGGACGCACAGCGTGGTGGCGAGGAACAGTTTTTTCAAGCTCATGTGGTCTCCATGACGTTTTGGGGTTTGCAGTCAGCGCCGCAGCATAAGGGCTCGCGTGAAGCCGGCTGCCCTGTCGGATACTTGAGCTCAGCCGCGCTGCGCCTCGCGCAGGCAGCGCGCCTGCAGCTCCGCCAAGCCCTTCGGACCCAGTGCGCGCAGCGTGCGCATGTTGGTCTCGTAGATCGCCTCGGGCTCGGGGAAGGCGGCCACCGCGCGCTCGATGCTGGTTTCCCGCAGCAGGTGCAGGGTGGGGTAGGGCGAGCGGTTGGTGGCGTTCTCGATGTCGTCGGCGGCCGTACCCGCAAACTGGTACTGCGGGTGGAAGCTGGCGATCTGCAGCGTGCCGTCGAGGCCCAGCTCGCACAGCAGGGCGTCGGCCTCGTCGAGGAAGTCGTTGTAGGCCAGGAAGTCGCCCAGCACCTGCGGGTGCACCAGCAGCGTGGTTTCCAGCTGCTCGATCGGCGCGTCGGCCAGCCGCTGCAGTTCGATGCGCAGCGCATCGAGCAGCGCCGCGCTGTCGCGCGCGTCGCTGCACACATAGCGGATCAGGTTCTTGGTCTGCACCGCCTTGGCAAAGGGGCACAGGTTCAGGCCGATCACCGCGTGCTCGACCCAGGCGCGCGTGGCCTGCAGCACGGACTGTTCATCCATCGTCTAGAAGCCGGAGCCCGGTTGCTTCAGGAACTCGATCTCCTCGGCCGTGGAGTTGCGGCCGAGCGCGGCATTGCGGTGCGGAAAGCGGCCGAAGCGGGCCACGATGTCGTAATGCTTCTGCGCCCATTCCAGCAGGCCGGCCAGCGCCGGCTCGTCGCGGCCCAGCTGCTCGAACAGGCGCAGGCATTCCGTCTGGTCGGCCAGCGTTTCCGAATGCTCGAAGGGCAGGTAGACGAACTGTCGCTGCACGCCCGCCAGCCGCAGGTCGTCGCCCGCGGCCACCAGCGCGCGCGCCGTGGCCAGCGCCTGGGCGTCGCCGGCAAACACGCCGGCGGTGCCGCGCCGCGTGTTGCGCGTGAACTGGTCCAGCACGACGATCTGCGCCAGTGCCGACAGCGGCTGCGCGGCCCAAGGCGCCAGCTCGCTGCGCAGGCCGGCATCGATCAGCGTACCGAAGCGCTGGGCGATCAGCGCATCGAAGGCTTCGTCCTTGCGGAACCACTCGGGCCGCGTCTGCAGGTGGTGCGCCTCGCCGGGCTTGCCGAACCAGAAGTCCAGCACCTCGGCGGCGCGCGGGTCGATCGCTGCGTCATTCATTCCAGCAGGTCCTGTGTCTCGGGGTGGCGGCGCATGTAGCTGCCCACGTAGCTGCACGACGGGCGCACGCGCCAGCCCATCGCGCGCGCCTGGGCCAGGGCAGCGCGCACCAGCGCGGCGGCGATGCCCTGGCCTTCGGCTTGCGGCGGCACTTCGGTGTGCACGATGTTCATCAAGCTGCCGGCCAGGCGGTAGATACATTCGGCCTCGCCGCCGTCCACGTTGGCATGGAAGCGCAGCGCTGTCGCGTCGTGTTGGATGTCGATGGGCCTCATTCGCCCAGCTCCTGCCACAGGAAGGCGAATTCCAGCGCCAGCAGGTCGGCGCGCTGCTTGTTGTCGGCGGCGCCGCCGTGGCCGCCTTCGATGTTTTCGTACAGCCAGGCGTCGTGGCCCTTCTCGCGCAGGCGCGCCGTCATCTTGCGCGCATGGCCCGGGTGCACCCGATCGTCGCGCGTGCTGGTGGTGAACAGCACCGCCGGCAGTCGCGTGCCGGCCGGCATCGCCTTTGCATCCGGCACGTTCTGGTAGGGGCTGTACTTCGAGATCCCCTCCCACTGCGCCGGGTCGTCCGGGTCACCGTACTCGCCCATCCAGCTGGCGCCGGCCAGCAGCCGGTGGTAGCGGCGCATGTCCAGCAGCGGCACCTGGCAGACCACGGCGCGGAACTGCTCGGGCCGCTGCAGCATCACCGCGCCGACCAGCAACCCGCCGTTGCTGCCGCCCTGGATGGCGAGGCGCCGCGGCCGGGTGATGCCCGCGGCCACCAGGTCCTCGGCCACGGCGATGAAGTCGTCGAAGGCCTTCTGCCGCTGGCCCTTCAGCGCCGCCTGGTGCCAGCCGGGACCGAACTCGCCGCCGCCGCGGATGTTGGCCACCACCTGTACGCCGCCGCGGCCGTACCAGGCGTTGCCGAAGCCGCCCGAATACTGGGGCTGCAAGGGCACCTCGAAGCCGCCATAGCCGTAGAGCAGTGTCGGGTTGTTGCCGTCGGGCGTGGCCCCCTTGGGCCAGACCACGAAGTAGGGCACGCGCGTGCCGTCCCTGGAGGTGGCAAAGCGCTGCTCGACGCGCATGCCAGTGGCGTCGAAGAAGGCCGGGCGAGCCTTGAGCAGGTCGTGCGGGTCACTGCCGGTGCGGCCCAGCAGCAGCGACTCGGGCGTGAGGAAATCGGTATAAGTGAGCAGGTAGTTCTCGCCCAGCGGATCGTCCGGCACCTGCGTGTCGTGCAGGCTCTGTGCGTGCAGCGTGCCGGGGAAGGGCGCCTCGACCTCGCGCGCATTCCAGTGGCTGCCGTCGAAGCGCTGCTCCTGCAAGCGCCCGGCGACGTTGTCCAGCAGCTCCAGCAACACGGTGTGGCGCAGCAGCGCATAGCCGGCCAGCGAGCGTGTGGCGGTGGGCGTGAACAGCGCGGTCCACTGCGCCTTGCCGTTCAGGAAGGCCATCGCGTCGCTGGCCAGCAGCGCGCCGCGTGGCCAGGTGGTGCCGCCTTGTTGCCAGTCGCTGCGCAGGGCCAGCAGCACCTGGCCGTACCAAAAGCCCAGCTGCGCGTCGGCTGGTTTGTCCAGTCTGCGCAATTGCCCGTCGACGAGCAGGAATTCCTCGCTGCTGAAGAAGTCCGGCGCGCGCTGCAGCAGCGTGCGCTCGAAGCCGGGGGTGGCGTCCACATGCACGCTGGCGGCGACGTCGCTGTGCTGCGCCTCGAACACCGTCACCGCGTCGGCCAGCGGCTGGCCGCGCTGCCAGCGCTTGATGAGGCGCGGATAGCCCGAGTCGGTGAGTGAGCCGGGGCCGAAGTCGGTGCCGACGAAGACCGTATCGCGGTCGAGCCATGCCACCTCGGACTTGGCCTCGGGCAGGTTGAAGCCGCCGGCCACGAATTGCCGGGTCGCGGTGTCGAACTCGCGCACCACCTGCGCGTCGGCGCCGCCGCGCGACAGCTTGACCAGGCAGCGCGTGTAGTCCGGGCCCAGGCACACGGCACCGGCCCAGACCCAGTTCTCGCCTTCGCTGCGGCCCAGAGCGTCCACGTCCAGCAGCAGCTCCCAGGCCGGCGCGCTCAGGCGGTACTCGTCCAGCGTCGTGCGCCGCCACAGGCCGCGCGGGTTGTCGGAGTCCTGCCAGAAGTTGTAGACGAAGTCGCCGCGCCGCGCGATGACCGGGATGCGGTCGCGCGAGTCCAGCACCTGCAGGATGCGCTCGCGCGTGGCGTCGAAGCCGAGCCAGGCCTGCAGCCGCTGCCGCGTCTGCGCATTGCGCTCGCGCACCCAGTCCAGCGCCTTGGCGTCCTGCACCTCCTCCAGCCACATCCAGGGGTCATCGTCAGGGTCTTGGGCGGGGGAGGCGGTGGTCAGCGTCATGGCGAGCGCGCCGGCAGCAAGCCAGCGCAGGAGCGGCGGGGTCAGCGGGCGGCGATGATAGGCGGGCTACGAAGGACCCATCAGCCGCTGGGGCAGCAGTTCCAGAGAGGCCTCGCCGCTGTTCACCCACACATGGCCGTCCTGCACCGTCAGCTGCCATTGCATGGAGCGCGAAGCCAGCCGCGACAGGGCCTGGGCCTGCTCCGACGGGATCTGCCACACGGTGAGCTTGTTCAGGCGCGTCAGCTTGTTGCGGATGCCGTTCCACCAGATGCCCGCGGCGCTGCCAAAGACATACAGCGTGACACGCTCGGCGCGCGAGCAGGCCTTGGCCAGGCGACGCTCGTCGGGCTGGCCGACCTCGATCCAGTGCAGCAGCTGCCCCGTCAGGTCGTGCTGCCACAGGTCGGGCTCGTCGCCGTCGGACAGGCCGCGCGCGAACTGCAGCGCGCCATGATCGGTGTCGTGCGGCACGTTCAGCGCAAAGGCCAGCAGCCGCACCAGCAGCCGTTCTTCGGTTTCCGACGGGTGCAGCGCCAGGGTCAGCACATGGTCGGCATAGAGCTGCCGGTCCATGTCGGCGATCTGCAGCGCCGCCTTGTAGATGGTCGATTTGAGGGCCATGGGGCGCCTTGGAGTAAGGCGGCACTGTGCCACACTGGACGCACAGGAGAGCCCATGAGTCCAAGCTTGCAGCACAAGATCGCGTTCATCACCGGTGCCTGTTCCGGCATCGGACTGGCCACCGCCGAACGTTTCGTCGCCGAAGGTGCGTGTGTGCTTGCCGCCGACATCCAGGACGAAGCCGGCGCCGCGCTGCAGCAGCGCCTGGCCGGCAGACTGGTCTACGCGCATTGCGACGTCACGCAGTCGGCGCAGATCCACGCGGCGATCGAACGCGCGGTGGCCGAGTTCGGCGGGTTGGACATCGTCTTCAACAACGCCGGCGCCGCCGGCCAGCGCGGCGGCATGGAGGAGATGACGCTCGACGGCTGGGACGCGACGATGAACCTGCTGCTGCGCTCGGTCATGTGCGGCACGATGTACGCGCTGCCGCACCTGAAGGCGCGCGGCGGCGGCGCCATCGTCAACACTTCGTCGATCTCGGCCCTCGCCACCGGCTACGCACCGGTGGCTTATTCCACCGCCAAGGCGGCGGTGCTGCACTTCAGCAAACTGTGCGCGGCCGACCTGGCGCGCCACCGCATCCGCGTCAACGCGGTGGTGCCGGGCTTCATCGCCACGCCGATCTTCGGCAGCGGCTTCGGCCTGGACCGCACGGCGGCGCAGCAGATGGCCGCCACGCTGACCGAACGTGGTGGCAGCCTGCAGCCCGCGGGTCGGGTTGGCCGGCCCGAGGACATCGCCGAGGCGGTGCTCTACCTGGCCAGCGACGCGGCCGGCTTCGTCACCGGCACGCACGTGGTGGTGGACGGCGGCATGACGGTGGGCACGCGCGCCTCTTGGGACCCGGCGGCGCCGCGGCCGGTGCAGGAGGCGCTGGGTCTCACGCCCGAGGCGCTGCAGGCGCTGGCGCAGGCCAATGCACAAAAGGCAGCTGCGACAAGTCCGCCATCGCCGGGCCCGGTGCATCCACCTCGATGATCGCGGCGCAGCGCGGCGCGAAGGCGGCGTGGAAATGGTTCTTCGCCTTCACGCACAGCAGCCGCGTGGCGGTCAGGTCGATGCCGTGGTGTGCAAAGAAGGCCGGGTCGTTGGCGGGCAGCACGGCGCTGGTGACGATGATGCCGATACCCTGCACGTCGAGCAGCGCACCCGGCCCGCAATGCACTTTCAGGCCCTGTTGCATCGGCCCCTGATTGACGAAGCCTCCGTCGCTGAGCCCAAGCACCGTCGCCCGTACCGCCAGTGGCGCGCCGAAGGCGGTACCGAGCCTGCCGCCGAGCGTGGCGTCGAGCTGCGCACCGATGCCGACGGCATGGGCGCGCTGCACCAGCGCCGGGTCGCAGAAATAGGCGAAGACCACGCCCTCGCGGGGTAGCTGCTCGGGCCGAGCCAGCAGCTCGCGCAGCAGCGTCGGGGTGTCGGCGCCGCCGCCTGAAAGCGGGTTGTCGGCCGGGTCGGTCAGGACCACCGGCTGTGCTGGGTGCGCCTGCAGTTGCCGCAGCGCCTCGGCCAGCCCTTCGGCCGGCGCGCGCAGCTGCGGCCGGAACTCGGCTTGTCGCTCGCGCAGGCCAGCCAGCATCGCTGCCGCCAGCGCCTGCGCAGTGGCGGCGTCGGCCGCCCAGGCCATCACGCCGGCATCGCCATGCGGTGAGTCGGCATAGGGAAAGCCGCCGAGGATCGAGAGGTCGCTGCCCGGGTGGGCCGACTCCAGCGCCCGCGCCCGGGCCAGCAGTTCGGCCATCGGCGCGTGCTCACTGCGCATGCGAAAGCTCGGCAGCAGCGCCCCCAGCTTGGCCGCATGGCCGTGCAGCCGTTCGCCGCCGCACAGCGCGTCCAGCTGCGCCAGCACGCGCGCGGCAGTTTGGCGCAGGTCGACGTGCGGGTAGGTGCGGTAGGCGCTGCCGAAGTCGAGTAGCGCGGCCCAGGCCGGGTCAAGGTTGGCGTGCAGGTCGAAGCTGGCCACCAGCGGCCTGGCGCCCAGCAGCGCGCGCAGGCGCTGCAGCAGCTGCGTCTCGGGTGCGTCGAGTTGCCGCGTGATGGCTGCGCCGTGCAGCGACAAGTACAGCGCATCGGGCTGCCAGCGTTGCAGGTCGGCCAGCAGCTCGTCGCTGAAGGCGGAGAACAGCGCGTCGTCGATCGGCCCGCCGGGCCAGGCCGCGGCGCAGCGCGACACCTGTACCTGCCAGTCGTCGCGTGCCGCGGCGAAGTCGGCCACGGCGGCCAGCTCGTGTTCCGTGCCGCGTGCCGCCGCCAGCGCGGCCTCGCCGCGGGCCCATTCGACACGCTGGAACCCGGCCAGAGTGGTGGTGCCGGGCGAGAAGCGATTGCCTTCGAACCACAGCCGCGCCACCATCAGCCGGCGCGGCCTCATGGCCGGCCTGTCAGTCGCCCTGCAGGCCGCGCGCTCGCAGAGCTCACGTCTGAACTGCCGCATTCGACATGACGCAGCTCATGTCAAATGTCCTCAGTCCACCTTGGCGCCGGAGGCCTTGACCACCTGCTGCCACTTGCGCGTCTCGGCGGCGATGAAGTCGCCTAACTGCTTGGGTGTGCCGCCCACCGGCGTGGCGCCGAGCTTGGCAAAGCGTTCGGCCACCTCGGGCTTCTTCAGGATGCGGTCGACCTCGGCCGAGAGCTTGTCGATGATGGGCTGCGGCGTGCCGGCCGGCGCCACCAGCACGAACCACGATTCGGCGACATAGCCGGGCAGCACGCTGGCGATCGGTGGCACGCCAGGCAACGTGGGCACCGGCTGCTCGGAGGTGACGCCGATGGCCACCAGCTTGCCGGCCTGGATCAGCGGCAGCGCCGACGGCAGGTTGTCGATGGCCACCTGCACCTGCCCGGCCATCAGGTCCTGCAGCATCGGGCCGCTGCCGCGGTACGGGATGTGCGTGACGAACACGCCCGCCTGGGTCTTGAACAGCTCGGTCGACAGGTGTCCGGTGGAGCCGTTGCCCGGCGTGCCGTAGGAGATCCCGCCCGGCTTGGCCTTGGCCAGCGCGATGAACTCCTTGATGTTCTTCGCCGGCACGCCGGGGTTGAGCATCATCACGTTGGGTACGCGCACGACGAAGGACACCGGCACCAGGTCCTTGGCGGTGTCGTAGGGCATCTTCGCGTACAGGAACTGGTTGATGGCCTGCGTGCCCGGCGTGCCCATCAGGAAGGTGTAGCCGTCCGGCGCGGCCTTGGCGACCTCGTTGGCGCCAACGTTGCCGCCGGCACCGGCCTTGTTCTCGATGACGAAGGTCTGCTTGAAGCTCTGGCCCAACTGCTCGGCGACGATGCGCGCCGTCAGGTCGGTGGTGCCGCCGGGCGCGAAGGGCACGACGATCCGCACCGGCTTGCTCGGCCAGTCGGCCTGCGCCCAGGCGCTGCCCGTCCCTGCCAGGGAGGCGGCCAGCAGCAGCGCGTGGCGGCGTGTCAGGCGGGCCTTCATACGGCCACCTTCGCTTGGCGGGCGGCGCGCACCCGCGGTGGCGGCTTGGCCACCACCCGCAGCTTGGGCCGGGCCTTGGCCGGCGGCTTGACGGCAGCCGGTCGCCGTGACTTGACCGCGGCACGCGGGGCCTCGATGGCGGTCACCACCGGCGCGGCGACCGCCCCGGACAGCGGCAGCTGGCGGAAGCTGTCGAAGGCGCGCTGCATGGCCACGGCAATGTCACGCACATCGGGCACCGCGCGGCGGCAGGCGATCAACCCGAAGCACAGCTGCCCCATGTAGCTCTGCACCGTGATGTTCAGCGCGACGCCGTGCACGACGATCGACACCGGGTAGTAGTCGAGCATCTTCGCGCCGGCCAGGTACAGCGGCACCGGCGAGCCCGGCACGTTGGAGATGGCGACGTTGGAGACACGGATGCGGTCGGCCAGGCCGGAGCGGCCGTACAGCGAGGCCAGGCCGCTGAGCAGCCACGGAGCGCCGGGCGACGGGAAGTCGGTGGGGATCAGCTCGCCGAACGCGCCCATGGTGTTCTTCATCGACGCCGTGGCGCTGCGGATCCTGCGCAGCCGTTCCAGCGGGTCCTTCTCCTGCGTGGCCAGGTCCACCAGGCTCATCGTCACCTGGTTGTTCATGCGCGTGTCGCCCTCGGCGCGCAGCGATACCGGCACGCCGGCCACCAGCGAGGCCTCGGGCAGCTCGCGCGATTCCTTCAGGTAGTCGCGCAGCGCGGTCGAGCACAGCCACAACACCAGGTCGTTGATCGACGCGCCATGGGCCTTGCCCTGGCGTTTGGCCTCGTCCAATGGCAGTGTCAGCGCGGCGAAGACACGCTGGTTGGTGATGGACACGTTGAAGGGCGTGGGCGGCGGCATCTTCAGCAGCGAGCGCAGCGCGCCCAGGCCGAGCCGGCGCTCGGCCACCGACTTGCGCGCGCTGTCCAGCACTGCCTTGCCGAGCGGCACGATCAGCTTGCCGATCATGCGCGCCTGGCGCAGCGTGTTCGACAGCGCCGCGCCCAGCAACTCGGCCACGCCCAGCTGGTAGCGGTGGGTGCGGTGCGCGCGCGGCGGCTTCACCGTGCGCGGCACCGCGGTCACGTCGAGCATCGCATTGCCCAGCGCCACGCCGGCCTGGCCGTCGATGGCCGCATGGTGCACCTTGGTGTAGAAGCCCATCGTGCCGTCGGCCAGCCCTTCGATGACATAGAACTCCCAAAGCGGCCGGCTGCGGTCGAGCAGGCTGGAATGCAGCCGTGCGGCCAGCGCCTCCAACTGTTCCTGCGTGCCGGGCTTGGGCAGCACGGTGTGGCGGACGTGGTAGTCGATATCGAGGTCGTCGTCCTCGATCCACACCGGGTTGGCCAGGTCGAAGGGCATCAACGCCAGCTTGCGCGTGAACACCGGCGCCAGGTGCAGGCGCCGCGCCAGGTGCTGCTTGACATCGTCGTACCAGTTGCCCCGGTAGCCCTGCGGCAGCTGGTAGCGGTGCAGCGAGCCGACGTGCATTGGCATCTCGGCGGTTTCCAGATGCAGGAAGGCGCTGTCCATCGCGCTCAGGTGGTGCATCTTGCTCATGGGTGTCTCCTTGAACCGGCCGGTCCGGCCCGGGCGTGAAGCTTAACCGCCGCGGCGGGCCTTCAGGCGAGGTAGCGTTCGGCCAGCAGCGACCAGAAGGCCGCGCCGGTTTCCATGGCCGCGTCATTGAAGTCGTAACCCGGGTTGTGCACCATGCACGAGCCGGCGCCGTCGCCATTGCCCAGGAACAGGTAGCAGCCGGGCCGATGCTCCAGCATGAAGGCGAAGTCCTCGCTGCCCATCACCGCCGGCCGGTCGAGCAGCACACGCTCGGGCCCGACGAGCTCGGTGGCCACCTGTGCGGCGAAGGCGGTCTCGGCGTCGGTGTTGACCAGCACTGGATAACCTTCCTGGTAGTCGACCTCGGCCACCACGCCCAGGCTGGTGGCCTGGGCGATGGCGATGTCCTGGATGCGTTGGCGCAGCAGCTTGCGCACCTCGCGGTCGAGCGCGCGCACGCTCAGCTCCAGCCGTGCCGTGCCGGGGATCACGTTGTTGACCGTGCCCGCCTGGAACATGCCCACCGTGACCACCGCCGACGCCAGCGGGTCGATGTTGCGCGCGACGATCGACTGCAGCGCCATCACGATGCTGGAGCCGGCCACGATCGGGTCGCAGCTGAAATGCGGCATCGCCGCATGGCCGCCCTTGCCGCGCAGTTCGATGACCACGCGGTCGGCCGAGGCCAGCGCCGGCCCGCTGCGAAAGCCCAGCGTGCCCAGTGCCTGGCCGGGGGCGTTGTGCAGCGCGAAGATGGCGTCGCAGGGAAAGCGCTGGAACAGGCCGTCCTCGACCATGCGCTTGGCGCCGCCGGCACCTTCTTCGGCCGGCTGGAAGATCAGGTTCAGCGTGCCGCTGAAGCGCCGCGTCTGCGCCAGGTGCCGCGCCGCCGCCAGCAGCGTGGCGGTGTGGCCGTCGTGGCCGCAGGCGTGCATCTTGCCGTGGTGCCGGCTGGCGTAGGCCAACCCGGTGGCTTCGGTGATGGGCAGTGCGTCCATGTCGGCGCGGATGCCGATGCTCCTGCTGCCGCTGCCGTGGCGCAGGCGGCCGACCACGCCGGTGCCGCCCAGGCCGCGCTGCACCTCGTAGCCCCAGGCGGCCAGGCGCTCGGCCACCAGGTCGCTGGTGGCGTGTTCCTCGAAGGCCAGCTCCGGATGCTGGTGGATGTGGTGGCGCAGGCCGATCATCTCGGGCAGGACCAGGGCGATCTCCGCGCGCAGGGTGTTCATGTGCATGGGGTTCCAGGGTGGGCGGCGGCACCTTAGCACGGCGGCCGCGCGCGGCCGCCGGCCGAGGCAAAATGCGCTCCTTCCAACGCTCCGGGCCTATTCACATGACCGTCGACACCGCGCCCGCTGCAGCCCCGGCAGAGCCTGGCGCCGACGCCTGCGCAGAGCAACTGCGCCAGCACTTTCCCGCCTTGTTTTCCGGCGCGCCCAAGCCGCTGAAGCTGCGCATCCAGGCTGACATCCAGGAGCGCGCGCCCGGCGCGTTCTCCAAGGCCGCGCTGTCGGCCTTCCTGCGTCGCCACACCGGGCGCACCGGCTACCTGATCGCGCTGACGCGCGCGGCGCACCGCTTCGACCTGGACGGTGCGCCGGCCGGCGAGATCTCGGCCGAGCACCGCCAGGCGGCCATCGATGAGCTGGCGCGTCGCCGTGCGCTGCAGGCCACGCGCGAGGCCGCGCTGCAGGCGCAGCGCCGGCAGCGCGCCGAGCTGCTGCGCGCCTTCGAAGGCAGCTCGCTGAGCATGGCCAACTTCTGCGCGCTCAAGGGCGTGGCCGCGGACGAGCTGCCTGGGCTGCTGGAGCTGGCGCGGCGCGAAGCCGAAGAGCGCGCGCAGGCCGCGCCGCCGCCGCGGCACGATCGGCCGCCACCCCGAGCGCGCCGCCGCCACGGCCCCTGATGGACGCGCAATCGACACTGTTCGACCTGCTGCCGATCGGTGCCTACCGTTCCAGCATCGACGGCCGTCAGCTGCGGGCCAATGCCGCGCTGGTGAAGATGAACGGCTATGCCAGCGAGAAGGAGCTGCTGGCCGCGGTGAGCGACATCGGCCTGGAGTGGTACGTGCAGGCACAGCGCCGCGCCGAGTTCCAGCAGCTGATGCAACGCGACGGGCAGGTCACCGACTTCGTCTCCGAGGTGTACCGCCACAGGACGCGCGAGCGCATCTGGATCCGCGAGAACGCGCACCTGGTGCGCGCTGCCGACGGCACACTGCTGTACTACGAAGGCACGGTCGAGGACATCACCCGCCAGCGCCACACCGAGCTGGCGCTGCAGGCCAGCGAACGGCGTTTTCGCGCCTTCACCGAACGTGCCCAGTTGCTCACTGTGGTATGCGATGCGCAGGGCATCGTCAGCTATGCCAGCCCGGCGTCGCAGCGTCTCCTGGGCTTTGCGCCCGAGGATCTGCTCGGCAGCTGCGTCTTCGACTGGCTGCACCCGGACGATCTGGACCTGGCGCGCACCGAGATGGCCGCGGTGCTCGGCTTCACCAGCGACGAGACCGAGACGGTGTGCCGCGTCCACCATGCCGACGGGCAGTGGCGGCACCTCGCGATCCTGGCCAACAACTGCCTGGCCGACCCGGCCGTGGGCGGCGTGGTGCTGAACCTGCGCGATGTCAGCGGCCGCACGCGTGCCGAGGAGGCGCTGCGTGCGCTCAATGCCGAGCTGGAAGTTCGCGTGCAGCGGCGCACTTTGGAATTGGTGCACGCCCGCGACGAGGCCGAAGCCGCGAATCACGCGAAGTCGGAGTTCCTGTCGCGCATGAGCCATGAGCTGCGCACGCCCATGCATGCCATCCTGGGCTTCGGGCAACTGCTGGAAGGCGACCCATCGCTGGCGCCGGCCTCGCGCATCCACCTGCGCGAGATCCTGCGTGCCGGCGACCGGCTGCTCGGGTTGATCAACGAGTTGCTCGACCTTTCGCGCATCGAGGCCGCGCAACTGCCGCTGCAGCTGGAGCCGGTGGAGCTGGCGCCGATGTTGCAGGACTGCCTGCAGGCCATCGAGCCGGTCGCGCAGCAGCACCGGGTGCAGTTGCCAGACGGGGCGACACTGTCGCTGCCGGGCCGGGTGGTGGCCGATCGGGCACGGCTGAAGCAGGTGCTGCTGAACCTGCTGTCCAACGCCATCAAGCAAAGCCCCCGCGATGGCCTGGTCAGCGTGCAGACCGAACCCGATGGCGACGCGCTGCGCATCACCGTCAGCGACACCGGCCCGGGGCTGGACGAGGCGCAGAAGGAGCACCTGTTTCATGCCTTCGAGCGGCTCGGGGCCGACCGCGGCGCGGTCGACGGCGCCGGCATCGGGCTGGCGCTGAGCAAACGGCTGGTGGAGCTGATGAATGGCCACATCGGTCTGGACAGCGAGGTCGGCGTCGGCAGCCGCTTCTGGGTGCGGCTGGCTTGCGCCGACCGGGACCCGGTGGCGCCTGCCGACGAGGCTGCGGGCCATGCGGGCACCGTGCTCTACATCGAGGACAACCCGGTCAACGTGCTGCTGATGGAGGCCATGCTGACCCAGCAGACGCGGCTGCGGCTGATTAGCGCCGAGTTGCCCGAGGCCGGCCTGCAACTGGCGCGCGCGCAGCGGCCGGACCTGATTCTGCTGGACATCCAGCTTCCGGGAATGGACGGCTACGAGGTGCTGCGTCGCTTGCGTGCCGATGAAGGCACGCGTGACATCCCGGTCATTGCCGTCAGCGCCAATGCCATGCCGGCCGACATCGAGCGCGGCCTGGCGGCCGGCTTCGACGCCTACCTGACCAAGCCGATCGACCAGTGCGTGCTGGTGGCCGCGGTGCAGAGCGCGCTGCACCGCGCCTGATCAGGCGGCGCAGGCCACCAGCGCCGCGCGCAGGCGCTCGGCCTGCAACTCGCCGCGCAGCGCGATGCACACCAATCGGCCTTGCTGCGGGCCCGCGTGGGTCGAAGGGGCCAGCGTGGTGCGTGCACCGACCAGCTGCAGCGAGCGGGTGCGGCCGTCGCGGTCACGCATCAGGCCCTTGGCGCGCAGCAGGCGCAGCGGCGGCGCGGACAGCAGCGCAGCCAGCGCGGCCATGTCCACGCCATGCTCGAACTCCAGGCTCAGGCTCTCGAACAGTACGCCGGCGTCGGCCACGGCAGCGCCGCGCCGCGATCCGGACTGCACCGGCCCGATGCCCAGCAGCAGCTCGGGCGGCAGCCGCGCCTGGCGGCAGCTCAGCACCCGCGCCTGCGGCGCGGTGCTGCCGAGCCATTCGCGCAGTGCGGACAGATCCGCCTCGGTCATCAGGTCGGTCTTGTTGAGCAGCAGCAGGTCGGCCTGCTGCAGCTGCTCGCGCACCAGCTCGCCCACGTAGCGGTCGGCGGCATGCCGGCGCAGCGTTTCGGCATCGGCCAGCACCAGCAGTGCATCGAGCTCCAGGCCTGGCAGCAGGACCAGCATGCGCGCCACCGCAGCGGGCAGCGCCACGCCGCTGGTTTCGATCAGGATGTGCTGCGGTGTTGGTTGCAGCGCCAGAATCTGCTGCAGCGCGGCCATCAGGTCGCTGCCAAAGCTGCAGCACACGCAGCCGCCGGCCAACTGCAGCAGCGGGCCGTCGCGCGATTCGATCAGCGCATCGTCGATAGGCAATTCGCCAAAGTCATTGACCAGCACCGCGATGCGGCGTTGGCCGCGCTCACGCAGCAGGTGGTTGACCAGCGTGGTCTTGCCCGCGCCGAGGTAGCCACCGATCAGCGTGACCGGGATCGGCGGTTCCATCTCAATCGGTCGGAAGTTCAGCCGCGGCGAAGATGCGCCCGTCCTGCACCACACCCCACACCGGCAGGTCCTTCAGCGCCAGGCTGGGCACTGCCAGCGGGTCGTCGTCGAGCACGCAGAAGTCGGCGCGCTTGCCGCATTCGATCGAGCCGATCTCGCCGTCGAGCTTGAGCATGTAGGCCGCGCCCACTGTGATGGCACGCAGCGCGTCGGCCACGCCGATGCGCTCGTGCTCGCCGAGCACCCGGCCGCTGGCGGTGAGCCGGTGCACCGCGCACCAGGCGGTGAACAGCGGGCCCAGCGGCGTGATCGGCGCGTCGCTGTGGATGGCGAAGGGCACGCCGCTGGCCAGCGCGGTGGCGCAGGCGTTCATGCGCGTCGCGCGCTCCGGACCCACCGTGAGCCGGTAGTGCTCGTCGCCCCAGTAGTAGTGGTGGTTGGCGAACAGGTTGACGCACATCCCCAGCGCTTTCATGCGCCGGTACTGCGCCGCGTCGGCCAGCTGGCAATGCTGCAGCGTGAAGCGGTGGTCGGGCGTGGGCCGTTCGCGCAGTGCCTGCTCCATCAGCTCGAGCAGCAGCTCGGTGGCCTCGTCGCCGTTGGTGTGGGTGTGGATCTGCACGCCGCGCTGCAGCGCCAGCGCCAGCGTCTGGCCCATCTGCTGCGGCGCCATGTACCACAGGCCATTGGGCGCGCCGTTGTGGTAACCAGGCCAGCGCAGACGTGCCGAAAATCCCTGGATCGAACCGTCGGCCACCATCTTGATGCGGCCCAGGCGCAGCCTATCGGTGGCGCGCTCGCGCAGCGCCACGGCGCGCTCCACGCCTTCGGCCGGGGCGCCCATCAGGCGCAGCAGCGGCACGATGCGCGTGGGGAAGTCGTCACCGGCCGTCACGTTGAGCATCATGTCCACTGCCGCATCAGGCAGCGGGCTGGCCAGGTCGGTGGCGGTGGTGACGCCGGCGCGCACGCACAGGCGCGAGAACAGGTACAGAGCGGGCTCGTCGCCGGCCAGCACCGCGCGGTCCATGCCCAGCACCTGGGCCACCTGCATCATCGCCTCGGGGCCCTTCAGCTCGCCGGTGGGCATGCCGTCGCTGCCCAGCGGCACG
>Ga0316604_10001832_pt1 | contig 17541 bp, 14 predicted proteins | sample OWC_soil_day20_C_FD_207650 | JGI IMG/M metagenome (GOLD analysis project Ga0316604, IMG submission 207650) | Wetland soil microbial communities from Old Woman Creek delta, Ohio, United States - OWC_soil_day20_CT | ecosystem: Environmental > Terrestrial > Soil > Wetlands | place: USA: Ohio... | reverse complement strand
GCAGATTTGGTTAACAGTGGTGGTGATTTACCAAAAGTAGAAGTCACCGTAACAGACCCATCTCTTGCCACAGGTACCGATAGTAAAGATGTTGCGACCACCCAAGATGTGAATGATGCCCCAACGGCATCTAATGATTCAATTACTCTTAATGAAGATACTGTCTATACACTTTCACTTGGTGATTTTGGCTCTTATAGTGATGAAGAGAGTAGTAGTTTGGCTTCTATTCGTATTGATTCACTACCAACCAATGGTACACTCTATCTTGATGGTGTTGCTATTAATTCAGGTGCAGAAGTTTCGGCAACAGATATCAACAATGGTAAACTTACGTTTGATCCAGTTGACAATTCGGATGCAGATAGTTCATTGAGCTTTAGTGTGAGTGATGGCGTTGATTGGAGTAGTAATTCGTATACAACAACGGTTACGCTTACAGCTGTTGCCGATGCTCCGACGCTTAGTGTTTCCTTAAGTTCAGGCTCAAATGATGTTCCTACTTCTTCAACAGCAGGGTTGGGTGATGGTCTGACAATCAGTTACTACAATAATGTTTCAACGCTCAGCCAAAGCAATGCTCAAGGCTCTAATCTTGAAGCTGCGTTGGAAGGTATTTCTGCTGCGTCTACAAGTACACTACGTACGGCAGATTATTATGATGAGTCTATCACAAATACCAGTGGACAAGTAGCCGTAGGAGAAGATGATGCTGTTAGTGTCAAAGGGCTTATTTACCTTGAAGCGGGGAAAACATATACCTTTACTGGTTACGAAGATGATACATTCCAACTGGAAATTGGTGGAACGGTTTTAGAATCGATTGATTACAATACATGGGGCACGTATACAGCAACGTATACAGTAGAAGTGAGTGGTTATTATACGATTGAAGCATATGTGTATGATGGTAATGGGGCTGGTGCATTTGACATTAATGTTTCTATTGATGGAGGAACAACACAAAATTTAAGCTCACTTTCTCTCTTTACGGATATTGCAGATGTTGCGGACAGTGGGTTAACGTATTCTGACTTTATTGCTGTGAATGGTGATGATGGTGGATATTACCCTGTTGCAAATGCAGGTGTTGCAGGTTCCGTGATTAATCTCTCTTCTATCAGTGCATCACTTGTGGATGCTGATGGCTCAGAGACGCTTTCCGTTTCCGTGAGTGGATTTAAAACAGGGTTTGTTTTCTCAGATGGTACTGCAGCACATACGGTTACCATTACATCTGATGCTCAAAGTGTGGATGTAACAAGCTGGGATTTGACCTCTTTGACATTGACTTCACCGAAAAATGTTGAAGGTACACTTACTTTAACTGTAACATCGACAGCAACAGAGAGTTCAAATGGCTCTTCTGCTTCAACATCGAAAACGTTAGATGTACTTATAATAGCAGAAGCGGCACTGAGTGCTGTAGCAGATAATGTTATTACGAATGCGAATAATACATCTTATACGATTCCAGAATGGGCACTTATGTATAATGATACATCAGCAGATGATGTCACCGCTGTATCAATCAATAATAGTACCTTGACATTGGCTAATCTGACAAGTAATACTGGCTATGTGACCGTTCAAGACAGCAATAGTTCAGGTACTTTCACCTATACAACAACCAGTACCGTGACAGATATAGATACTAATACCACTACAACGAGTACCGATACCGCTAGTGTAAGTATCACACGTGATACAAGCGGTAGTTTGGGCAGCTCTTCAAGTGCAACGACAGATGATATTTTAATTGATACCAATAGTTCAGCAACAACGCTTAATGGGTATGCTGGCAATGACATTCTTATTGGCGGATCTGGCGCGGACACTCTTAATGGTGGGGCAGGTAATGATGTGCTTGTTTATGATGGGGCAGATACCTTAATCGATGGTGGAACAGGGACTGATACCTTGCTCTTTGCAGCTGATGCGACAGTTGATCTAAGCAGTATCGCTTCGTTGGACAGTAAGATTGACAACATTGAAGTGTTAGACCTCACTCATGCCAGTGTCAATCTGACCATCAACCCAGATGATGTCTTAGAGATAACAGATAGCAGCAGCACGATTTTGAAAATCTTAGGTGATAGCAACGATACTGTGGCAAGTTCAAGTACATCGACTTGGGCAGCGTCTACAGATCAAAGCAGTGTTGATGCGGGCTTTACACGCTATGAAAATGCCGACCATACGATCAAAATTGATGTCCAAAACACAATTCACACTGATTTTTAATGGCATTTTTTAAAGTCTTTTGTTTTTTTGCCTTTCTACATGTCAGCCTTTTAGGAGGGGAGTTTCGGCTCTCTTCCTCTTATCTCTCTTCTCAAACTTCTTCCAAATCCAAAGCAATCCTCAAAGACTATGAACGTTTTATGAATGAAACCAGCTTAAAGCCATTGCCCATAAAGCTTGAAGCGGTCAACTTTTATGTCAATGTTTTTGTGGGGGCTTATGATGAGCAAACCTATAAGCAGGATGAATACTGGGCAAGCCGTGGTGAGTTTTTAAGCCATGGCGGCGGGGATTGTGAAGATTATGTGATCACAAAGTTTTATACACTGAAAGACTTAGGTGTTGATGCTAAAAAAATGGGACTGTGTGTGGTAAAAGACAATGATCGTGGGCTTTGGCATATGGTTTTACTTGTTTTTGCCCATGCCAAAGAGGAGCCTTTTGTGCTTGATAACCTGAGCTTTAAGGTTTTACCTCTAAGCAAGCGTTATGACATTTCCATCAAGGAGTGTATGAACGAAGAGGGGAGTGTGAAGCTTCAGAACAATGCGTTTGTGCCCGATTCATCGCGTAAGCCTTTGAAAGCTTTTAACGCGATGATGGAACGTAGTAAAAAAGAGTTATTGTGGCAGCGCTAATTTAACAATGCGAAATGCCACGGCATTTTGAAAAATGAGAGGGTAGTCGTATTTACAGGAGACAATACCTTCGCATGGCGAGATAATGGTTTGCAAAAGAGAACCATCCAGTGCGTTATAGATGCGTGCAAGGGGTTGACCGTGGACGACGTGCTCACCAATGGGTGCAAGGGCATCAAAAAGTCCTGCGGCACTGCTTTTAACCACCTCTATATCTTCAGTCGTGATGACATTTCCTACTGCTCCTTCAAATGATGAGTAATCTATAATGCCTTTTTTGGATAAAAAGCGAATCAAAGCGTCAAAGACTTTGGTTGATTCCATTTTACGAAGCGTACCTTTTTTACCAGATATGATGGAAAAAGACTTGGCATTCCAGATTTGCCAGTTATAGTTAAGTGAGACGGTATCGCTAGGTGTTGGCTCTTTGTAGTGAATGAAGTCTAGTCCAAATGCTTGTGCGTCATTCACATCTTCATAGCCCGTTTTGAGCACTTTAACGTAAGGGATACACTCAGCGCGATCCTTTCTTGCTTCCAGTAGAATTGCATACTCAAAGTGATTTATTTTTTCAAAAAGCTTAGCTGCAATGCGTTGGGTTGACTCACCTTTGTCATAGCCTGGAAACATGGCATCGATGTCGGTGTTATCGAGAGGCCAAAAGGATTTTCCCATATTAAATGAGTAGGGATTGACTGCGGGAACAACTAAAATCTCACCCTTGATGAAAGCAGGGTTTTCCAGCTCTTGTTGGCGTAAAAATCGCACCAGTCTTGAGGCTACCCAGAGTTGATCGATTGCTGTACCAGTAAGAGGACCTACGATGACACAGCTTGGTTTGCTATTGGGGATTCCAAAACGAAACCCTTTGATACGTAGTGGCTCACGGCTTAGTGAGGTGATTTCACACAGGACCTCTTCTCTCATTCATTCACCTCAAATGGATTTTCTAAAATACGTGCAAGAAGCGAGCCTTCATACACAACAGGGTATTCTCGTATGGTAAACAAAAGCCCATCACAAGGGCTTAGTAAGCTCTCTTTGATGACACCCTCTAATGGGTCGATAATCTCGCCTAGTTTTTCCCCTTTTTTGACCATCACGTTATGTTCCAGGGTTGGTATAAAAATGCCCGCTTCAGAAGCATTAATAAAATGCACTTCAGAGTTTTGGGTTGAAATGGAAGTTTTACATGGATGCACTGGCTCATCGATAATGCCAACATGTGCCATAAAATTCAGCAACCCATTGGCAAGATTTTGTCCATACTCTTTGGTAATGCGCATACCAACCCCCATCTCAACCACAAGGGTTTTGGTACCAATGGAATTCATAGCATGTGAAAAAGTAGACTCTAAAACGGTGACGGCGTCATGTACCCAGATAAAATCAATGCCTAATTTTTCAGCGAGCGGTACAAGATCATGCTCATTTGAGCGGCTAATACGCACTTGGGGAAGCTCTCTTAGAAAAATATTGCTTGCATGAATGTCGATGGCAAAGTCACTTCCTTTAACGGTTTCCACAATGGCATTGGCGACTTGTGCAGGCAGAAATTCAGCCGTATGCCCAGGAAAAGAGCGGTTTAGGTCGACATCGTAAAAAGGAAAATTGCGTGTGATGCTATCGATGCCCATAGGATTCATCGAAGGGTAGATGTCTACAATACCCTTAATTTTAGTGGGATTTTCCCGAAGCCACTTGATGAGCAAATAGCAGACATATTGTCCTTCCAGCTCATCACCATGGGTTCCTGTGATGATGGAAATCCGCTTGGTTGACTTGGTGATGTCGGGTGGATTGAAACGGTTTCGTTTGAGTTTTAACGTCTCATCCACGGGGAGTTTGACACTAAAAACCTCTTCTATCATTGTTCTTCCCTTGCAACAGTAACGTTTACATGTAAATTTTGTTGGCTCTTTCCTATAAAGACACCACGGTTTAGGCGGCAGTCCATAAAGTCTCTTCCATGGGCGATTTTGATGTAAGGCTGATGTTCTAACATCACGCCGTTGGTTGGGTCAAACCCTCTCCAGTATCCATCGATGAAAGCCTCTACCCACGCATGGCTTTCACCTTCACCATCAATAAACCCAGCCACATAACGCGCTGGAATGTTACTGAGACGAAGGAGAGTGATGAGCAAATGGCTAAAGTCTTGACAGACACCATTGTGGCGCAAAAGCAGAGCATCCGCATCACAAGTCGTGGTCGAAACACCTGCTAAATACTCAAAGTTTTGGAAGATGGTTTGGTTGAGCATCTTCGTTAAACTCAGCGGTGATTGTGGAAGCATTAATGTCTCCAAATAATCACGCGAGAGAGGTGAAAAAGGCGTGAGTGTCGTTGGGTGCAGATACAAAGCAGCATTTTCGTTATCTTTGTACTGGTAGCTTCCGTGAAAGGCGACACTTCCTGTGAGCATGGCTTCAAAATTGCGGTGGAATTTTTCAATCGTACCAAAGAGTAGATCGTTTCCAAAGCCGTCTTTGGTTACGAAAAAGGGTACATCATTATTGATACGAAGTTCCCAATCAAGAAGGGTTTGCACACCGTTGCTGATGGGAAGCATACGTAAACAAAAAGCATGTTTGCGCACTGCTTCTTTAAAATTCAGCGTAAATGCGTATGAGAAATTAACTTTCATGGACATAGGCCAGTGTTCCGTAAATTGAATTTATTTTTTCTAATGTTTTATACTTATTGCTCGATGAAAGAGCGACATGTTTATGGTTTGGACGAATTTTTTCCGCAATGATATTGAGCTTTTCCACATCCAAAAGGGCAGCCTCAATACTGTCATACATACGAATATTCAAATCCATTCTCTCCACAACTTTTCCAAATTGAATGAGCGGGGACTCTTTGGCCTCCACGAGGGAAAGCTCTAAATTTCCCCAGATGGCATCAAGCTCTTTAAGCGTTGACTCCAACCAAAAAACGGAAACAGTGCGCTCATCTTTGGCTTTTTGATACGCAAGATAAAGCGCGTTGATACGGCTAAACATACGGTTCGAGAGGTGTGAACGCGTCAAAATCGCATTTTCTCTCGCACAGTTAATGACAGAAATAAGACTTGCATATTCCACTTCAAAAACACTTTGGCGCAAAAAGGCTTGCGAAGAGTCATAGTTAAGCGCAATACCCAATCTCGCGTAGAAATTTTTTGCATCATCAAAATCAACATCGAGTATTTTATCAAAAAGTGCTATAACAAGACGAGTCATACTCTCCGCTCTTTGGATGTAGCGACCCATCCAGTAAAGTTGTTCCGCACTTTGAGGTGATATGAGAATCATCTATTCTCCTTTAAAATCCATGTATCTTTAAAACCGCCACCTTGTGAGGAGTTGACGATGTAACTGGTTGGATCCATCGCAAAACGGGTCAGTCCACCCGGCCAGACGAAGATCTCATCACCATAGAGTGAGAACATTCTCAGGTCTGCTTTGCGCGGTGAGAAAGCACCTGTTTCATCTAAGCACTCGATGTCATAAAACTCGATAATATCTTGCGCGATGAAACGACGTGGTTCTGCACAAATCGCATTTTTTAGTTTTTCACGCTCGCTTTTGGTGAGCAGTGAGCCAAAAATAACACCGTACCCTCCAGCTTCTGCGACATCTTTAATGACAAGACTTCGCATATTTTGCAAGATGTGGTTACGATCTTTTTCAAAAAACGCCAAGTAGGTTGGGGCATTTTGTAAGATAGGCTCTTCTTTGAGGTAGTAGCGAATCATATCGGGGACAAAGTAATAAATGCCCTTATCATCAGCGATGCCATTGCCAATGCTGTTCATAAGCGCTACATTACCAGCACGGTACACTTGGGTGATGTTGGGTACGCCAATGAGTGAGTCAGGATTGAACTCGATAGGATCGAGCGCATCATCATCAATTCTTCGGTACACTGACCCCACACGTGCTTTTTTACCACTGTAGGTTTTGAGGTAAAGCTTGTCTTTTTCCACGACCAAGTCATCGCCAGTCGCTAAAACGGCACCACTCTCTTTCGCAAGGTAAGAGTGCTCGTAAAAGGCGGAGTTGTAACGCCCAGGGGTTAAAATAACGTTGATACCACCTGTGTTTACATGCTCCATGGCTGCGGCTAAACGTTTGGGGTAGTCTTGCACACTTTGAATGGGGAGTTTCTCAAAAAACTCAGGAAACACTTTACGTGTCAGTATACGCAAAGAGAGCGGGTAACTCACGCCACTTGGAACGCGAAGGTTGTCTTCGAGCACAACCCAGCCATCGCCCACACTGTTTTTCACAAGGTCGATGCCACTGATGTGTACACGGATGTTTTTAGCCACAGGCGTGTTGGCAAAAGCGGGCAGATAGGCTTTGGATGAAAAGACAAATTCGCTAGGGATGATGCCATCTTTGAGAATCTTCTGCGCTCCATAGATATCTTCTAAAAAGAGGTTCAAAGCGTGGATGCGCTGTTGTATCCCTTTTTCAAGGTACGAAAATTCATTCGCAGAGACAATGCGAGGAATAATGTCAAAGGGAAATTTACGCTCTATAAAAGCGTTGTTTTTGAAAAGGTTGAAGTTGATCGCTTCGGTATTCATGTAGGCGAGCAACTCTTGGACGCGTTCTTTGTCGATGGTGTTTAAGATGCCTTTAAAAGCATCATAGAGTGGACTATGTGATTCAATCATAACCTGTACCTTTGCCCTTTTTTTCAGAACTCTTGACACGCTTTTAAAGCAAAGCTTTAAAAACTACGTTAACACTATGTTCTCTTCGAAAGATCGCCCGCGCACCTTTGGCGCTTTTCCTTCTTCCAGAATGAATTTTTAATGTCATAAAAGCAGTTTAGCACAAAATTAAGCAGAGAAAGAGGGTAAAAAGGCAGTTTTTTGCCTATTTTTTAAGCAGTGTTACCTATAAGAAAAAAGCACTCTTTAGAACGATCTCAGATGGGCAAAAAAGCTCTTATTTAAGATAAAAGAGACGGGTCGTTTTACGTACACGCATAAAAAAAGCCCTTACATTTTAATTTCAACCTATTTAGACTATGATTCTAACCATAGAATGTTAAAAGGATTTCCCACGATTTCAAAGGAAGAACAAACTAGAATCACTGCGGTGGTTGTCCGTGTTGCTGCAATGCTCCTTGAATACGGTGCTGAAAGCCGTTTGATAGAGCAACTATCGTCTCGTTTGGGCGTGGCGCTTGGATGTACTTCCATTGAGATTTCATTGATTCCCTCCGCCATTGTCCTTACTACGCTCATTGGCGATTCTTCAGTCACGACCACAAGGCGCGCGCATGAACAGCCGATTAATATGTCGATTGTTCATCAAATCGTCACTATTTGTATCGCTGCGGAACAAAACCCTCGTGACATTATGATGGTTGAGCGCTCCCTTGCAAACATTCACGCAAACCCGTATCCCGCGTGGTTGATTGTTCCCATGATTGGGCTTTCATGTGCTGCATTTAGCCATCTTCAAGGGGCAGATTGGCCTGGATTTTGGATCACTTTTTTGGCAGCTTCTGTGGGAATGATAGTACGCAGGGCACTTTCCAGTCGTAATTACTCTTTACTGATCGTTTTTGCGTTTACAGCGTTTGTCTGTACTTTGATCGCCAGTCTCTCGTTTTATCATGGGCTAAGTTCCACAGGGCGCGTGGTTCTCTCTTCCAGTGTTCTACTCCTCGTTCCAGGCTTTCCGTATATCAACTCAATGCTCGATGCCTTTAAAGGCTATATCAGCATGGGGTGGGGACGTTGGACACAAGCGACACTTTTAACACTCATGTCGTCACTTGGCATCATGCTTGCCATGGGTTTTTTAGATATAAAAGGATGGTAACGATGGCATGGTTTTCACTTCTACTCAATGCCCTGTGGGCAGCGATTCCTGCTGTGGGATTTGGGATGATTTTCAACGTTCCGCGTTCAACACTTCCTTTGTGTGCTGTGGGTGGTGCAGTGACATACGGTATTCGAGATACATTGCTGCACAACCACTTCTCGATAGAGCTTTCGACGTTTATTGCCGCAACGGCTATTGGGATTATCGGTGTTTTCTGGTCACGTCGTTACGTGATGCCCAGACCCGTTTATACGGTTCCTTCCATCATTCCTATGATCCCAGGTACGTATGCTTATGAGATGATGATTAGCCTTGTAACGATGAATACGGTTGGAGTTACGGATGCGTTGCTTTCAAGTTTTATCGAAAACGGCTTGCACGCGGTGAGTATTTTATTTGCGATTGCGTTTGGCTTGGTTTTGCCTTCGATGTATTACACCAAGCGCAAACAACCGATTATTTAAGTGTGATAGTGCAAAACGCTCCTCATAGTGAAGAGCGTTTTATGTGGTTTACTTATGTGTTAAAACCCGTGTTGCGTTAAGAACTGCAATCAAGGCAACGCCTACATCACCAAAGACCGCTTCCCACATCGTCGCAATTCCCATCGCTCCCATAATGAGAATAGCACCTTTAACCCCAAGGGCAAAAATGATGTTTTGCCAAACAATCGCATGGGTTTTTTGTGCGATTTTAAGGGCTGTTGCAACTTTGCTAATCTCATCGGTCATGATGACCACATCCGCCGCTTCAATGGCAGCGTCTGAACCGACCCCACCCATGGCAATGCCAATGTCAGAGCGCGCTAAAACAGGTGCGTCATTGATGCCATCGCCCACAAAGACGGTTTTGCCTTTGCCACTTTTTCGTGCCATAATCTCTTCGAGTTTTTCGACTTTTTGATGCGGTAAAAGTTCTGCTTCAACGTGCATAATGCCAAGTTCATTGGCTACTTTTTGTGCGGCTGCTTTATTGTCACCTGTGAGCATAATAATATCTTTTATGCCAAGGGCTTTCAGCGCTAAAATAGCTCTGGCACTGTCCTCTTTTGGCTCATCCGCAATGGTGAGGTAACCTGCTAAGACACCCTCAACAACCACATAAACGACGGTATCAGGTGTAGTGAGTGCTTCATGTGCAATGCCTTGCTCCAAAAGGAGTTTATCATTGCCCGCGAGAACGGTTTTGTTGTCAATGGTTGCTTTTACCCCATACCCTGCTAGCTCTTCATACTCATTGACGATAGCTTCTAAAGGCTCAGTATAGGCACGCTTGATAGAAAGGGCAATGGGGTGGTTTGAGTGCATCTCAGCCAGTGCCGCAAGACGTAGCACCTCTGTTTCACTGTGTCCTTTGAACGCTATGATGGAGGTAACACTAAAGATGCCTTTGGTAAGGGTTCCTGTTTTATCTAAAACAACCGTATCGACACTGTTAAGTGCTTCAAGGAAGTTTCCACCTTTGACTAAGATACCATTTTTAGACGCACCACCGATGCCGCCAAAGAAGCTAAGCGGAATGGAAACGACAAGTGCGCATGGGCAAGAGACAACAAGGAAAACCAAAGAGCGTCTAAACCAGTCACTTAAAAGTGCATCTTGCATCAAAAGAGGTGGCAAGAACGCGAGCAGGGCAGCGGAGATAACGACAAATGGCGTATAGTACTTTGCAAATTGTGTGATGAATTGCTCGGTTTTTGCTTTTTTACTGCTCGCATTTTGCACAAGGTCTAAGATTTTTGAGACGGTGGATTCGGAAAAAAGTTTGGTCGTTTCGATGATGAGTACACCCGTTTTATTAATCGTTCCAGAAAGCACTTCATCATTTTTATTAACCTCTTTAGGGAGCGATTCACCCGTAAGTGCTGATGTGTCAAGCGTAGAGCGACCCTCTGTGATGATCCCATCGAGTGGAATTTTCTCACCTGGTCTTACGATGATGCGACTGCCCACACTGACATCATTAGGGCTTACTTTTTCTTCACCTGCATCTGTTTGAAGGTTTGCAAAATCAGGGCGAATGTCCATGAGTTTCGTGATGGATTTACGTGAGCGATCAACGGCTAAGTCTTGGAAAAACTCGCCGATACGGAAAAAGAGCATTACCGACACACCCTCAGGGTATTCGCCAATGCTAAACGCACCTACGGTGGCAAGACCCATTAAAAAGTTTTCATCAAACAGATGCCCTTTAAAAAGGTTGGTAAGCGCCATATACAAAATTTCACCACCGACTAAGAAAAAGCTCATCAGATAAGTCCAAAACATGAGTGGATTGGTCTCATCCATGAGTAGGGCGGCGATAAAGAGTACTGCTCCTATACAAAACGTGATGAAATGCCACGATTTAAGCATCTCCATCAAACTGGAATCTCCTAAACCGTGGTGATGATGGTCGTCATGGTCATGATCGTGATCGTGGTCATGTGGAATGGCAGGTTTGCACCTTGTACAACAACTCCCTGTTGTTGTCTCGCACGCCTGAGGTGCGCTCTCATGAAATTGCATATTCATATCCTCGTGGTTCTAAGATGTGTTCTAAACCTTGGTTAAAGATGGTTTTAATATGTTCGTCATCCAGTGAATAAAAGACGACTTTCCCTTCTTTGCGGTGCTTGACAAGGCGTGCTTGGCGAAGAACGCGTAGTTGGTGGGAAATGGCAGACTGTGTCATGCTTAAAAGCTCTGCAATGTCACAGACGCACATCTCTGCTTCAAAAAGAGCAGATATAATCTTCACGCGTGTGGTATCTCCAAAGACTTTGAAAAGTTCTGCAAGATCATAAAGCTTTTCCTCTTGGGGCATTTTTTGTTTGACAATTTCGATGATGTTCTCATGCACAATGTCGCAACTGCAAAATTCATCGCTCATCGTAAACCTCCCTCTCAATAATATATAAATGCTCATATGAACAATTGCTCATATATTAAAACAACTCAAATTAGAGAAAGCTTAAAATGATAAGCAAACTCAAAAAGTTTTTAGATGTAAAGAAAATTAAGAAGACAAAGGTTAAAAGTTTAGCCCGTAGCTTTTTTAGAGGAGATAATCCAAAAATTGCTCTGATGGGAATAAGTTGGCAATTTTTGGATTGAGTGAAAGAACATTTATGGCTAAACTGTCTCTCATCAACCCCAAAGGAGATCAGATGAGTTATATCAACAATGATCGTTTATCCACCGCCGATGACGCTGTTTTTAGGATTCTTCATAATGAGTATGAGCGACAATCCACGCATCTTGAGATGATCGCGAGTGAGAATTTTACCTCGCGTGCTGTTATGGAAGCAACGGGAAGTATTTTTACCAATAAATATGCCGAGGGTTACCCACAAAAGCGGTATTACGGAGGCTGTGCATGTGCCGATGAGATCGAGCAACTTGCCATTGACAGACTCTGTGAGATTTTTGGATGTACCTATGCCAACGTCCAACCTCATTCGGGTAGTCAAGCCAATGGCGCGGTGTATGCGGCACTTTTGAATGCAAATGATAAATTATTGGGTATGGACTTACAGCAGGGCGGTCACTTAACGCACGGTGCAAAAGTGAGCTTTTCAGGTAAAAATTATCAATCGTTTTCGTATGGTGTTGATGCTCAGGGTTTTATTGATTATGAAAAGGTCATGGAGATTGCGAAGATCGTCAAGCCTAAGATGATCGTATGCGGCGCTTCGGCGTATGCACGTGAGCTTGATTTTGCCAAGTTTCGCGAAATTGCGGACGCCGTTGGTGCGATTTTATTTGCTGACATCGCGCATGTTGCAGGTCTTGTTGCCGCGGGTGAGCATATGAGTCCGTTTCCTTACGCGCATGTGGTGACTTCGACAACGCATAAAACATTGCGTGGTCCTAGGGGTGGTGTGATTATGACCAACGATGAAGCGCTTGCAAAAAAGATCAACGCGGCTATTTTCCCAGGCATCCAAGGTGGTCCATTGTTACATGTTATTGCGGCAAAAGCGGTGGCGTTTGGTGAGGTGTTAAAGCCAGAGTGGAAAGAGTATGCCAAGCAAGTTAAACGTAATGCTAGCGTTTTGGGCGAGGTTATGCTTGAGAGAGGCTTTGATTTGGTCAGTGGTGGAACCGATAATCATCTGATTTTGGTATCATTACTGGGCAAAGATTATTCAGGCGAAGAGGCGAGTATCGCCTTGGAAAATGCGGGTATAACCGTGAATAAAAACAGTGTCCCTAACGATACGAGAAGTGCAAAATTGACCTCAGGTATCCGTATCGGTTCTGCGGCATTAACGACACTGGGGTTGAAAGAAAAAGAGTTTGAGTTGATCGCACATCGTATTTGCGATGTTTTGGTAAATAGAGACAATTTAGCGTTACATGTCAAGATTAAAAAAGAGTTGGTGGCACTTTTAAAAAACTTCCATGTGTACGAAAGTGCCACGTATTAAATAAGTTCTTGCAAAACTAATTTTGCAAGAAGAAAAAGCACCAAGGGTGCGTGGGCACTCTGCCGAAGAGAACTCAGTGTTAACGTAGTCTTTAGAGCTTTGCTTTAAAGACGTGTTAAGAGTTCTTGCAAGAACTCTAATGAAAAAATTACGAAGGAGGGGTGTGATGAGAGAGATGGAAGTGTTGCATACCAATTATCAATTGATTGAAAAAGCGATCAAATACATTGACGCACACTTTAAAGAACAGCCCTCCATCGATGTGATTGCCAGCAGTATCGGCATGAGCAAGTACCATTTTATCCGCGTGTTTAAAGAGTATGTGGGCGTGACACCCAAACAGTTTTTGCACTCAGTAACGCTCAATTACGCCAAAGAGCACATCAAAGAGTCCAAGTCTATTTTAGACAGCACGCTTGACATGGGGCTCTCCAGTGTGAGCAGGTTGCATGAACTTTTTGTCAATCTAATCGGCGTTACGCCTAAAGAGTGGCGCGAAAAGGGTAGGGATGTCATTATCACCTATGGTTTTGGTATTACACCTTTTGGTGAAGCGTTGATTGCGTATACCGATAAGGGCATCTGCTATTTAGGGTTTATCGACCAAAATAAAGAGGCGATTTTTACACGGTTTAAAGAGCTTTGGGAAAATGCCAATCTGGTACATGATGATCTCAAAGCGCAGACTTATTTGGAAAATATTTTCATCAACAATAAAAAATACAACCTCTTAGTCAAAGGCACTAACCTACAGATCAATGTCTGGAAAGCGCTTCTCAATCTTCCCAATGGAGTGATAGCCACTTATCAGGATATTGCCAATTACGTTGAAAAGCCTAATGCGGTGAGAGCGGTTGCGAGTGCCATTGGCCAAAATCACATAGGCTATCTCATTCCATGTCACCGTGTCATTGCAAAAAGTGGAGCGATGAGTGGTTACCGTTGGGGAATTGAACGCAAAAAAATACTCATAGCGTATGAATCAACCTACAAAGAGAGTCGCACCGATTGTAGGATGGCAACACTTGAGGATATCCCTACTGTATGCCAATTTCTTCATACTATGTTTCCGCAGCATGAGAAAAAGCAGGCGAAAGCTCTCTCTGAGATGATTCAAAATGCGAGTACGCATTCTCTTTTTCTTGCTATTCAGGAGACAAAAGTGGTAGGGATGTTGCCTGTTCTGTACCGTGTGTCGATTCCATCAGGAGAAAAAATTGCGATGTTTGAAGAGATGGTAATGGATGAAGCCTATAAAAATCATTCTATTGAGAAAGAGTTGTTACAATATGCCATTACTTCATGCACGAAAATGGGATGCCAAGAAGCCACTTTGTTGGCAAAAGAGGCGTCTTTTTATACGCTCTATGAAGAACTAGGATTTGAAAAATCGCAGAGAGAACTCTTTACATGTAAAGCGTTACGCGGCGAGTTTTAATTTCTCTTTTTTCTCTTCAACCCTTGCTGTAGCGCTCTCTTGGTGTAAAAACTTGGAGAGAAGTTTGGTAAGGGTATGCGAAATCCCAAACAGTTCTTCAGCCACGCTGGCGACGGCTTGTCCATTGCCTCGGTTGGTGACGCTCAGTGCCAAGGTTTCTTGCATTTGAGTTATCAAAGTGTTCACATTATGTGAAACGGAGTGAGAAAGGCTAACGGCTTGGTTGGCAACGTCGAGTGAATGGGTGATCTCTTGTTGCGTATTTGTAGCGATCATGCCTAGTGATGCCATACGTTTACTGGTATCTTCCATCAAAATGCCCACATGATTGAGCCGCTTGGTGTTGCTTCCAACCCCTTCAATGATGTGTTTAACGATAACATCGATATTTCCTAAACTCTCTTGTGTTCGTTCTGCAAGCTTTCGCACTTCATCAGCGACCACGGCAAAGCCTCGTCCATGTTCACCTGCACGCGCCGCTTCTATGGCAGCATTAAGGGCTAGAAGATTGGTTTGTTCGGCAATTTCATCGATGAGGTTAAAGACATGTTTCATTTCATCGACTTGTTTAGTGAGTTCAAACATCTGTACATTTACAGCATTTTGTTCTTGTTTACTCTCTTGCACATCGTTATGAAGCGCTTCTAAATCTTTCATAAAATGCCCCATAACGCCCATGTTTTGTTTAAGCACATCTCTGGTTTGTTCGCTCACACCTTCAGATTCACTCAGTGTTCGTTTAAGTGTTGCGATAGGCTTTTGCATAGTCTCAATACTGCTTTCTTGTGCATGGATGGTTCCTAAAAGCGTTTGAGAAGTCTTTTGCAAACTTTGCGCCGAATTATGGGCATGATGCCCAATATCTGATATGCGAATGATGGTCTGTTCGACATTGGTAAACACAGAGCTAATCACACGTGCAATGCCATCTAATTCGTCTTTGTTCTCTGCAACCGTTTTGATTTTTTGACGAAAATCGATATGGTTGGTATCTTCGATGACAGTTTGCAAGTCATTACGCATTTGCAAGGTTTCAACCACAATCATGCGAATGGCAAGGAGTAAAAAAAGCAAAGTAAGCATGAAAATGAGTGCGGCGATGCTTAGGTAAAACGTATAGGTATGGTTGGCATCATGAAGTGCTGCTAAAGCTTGGTTGCTGTTTTCAAGTTCATTGGTGTCACGTGTAAGATTGGCATTGAGATGCGTTAAATTGGTTTTGACGCCTGCCATGGCTTGTTGTGTTTTTTCGTTAAACGCGAGGGCTTCTTCGATGACCTTTCCTGTAATATCTTCAATAACCAAAGCGATGTCACGTACGGCATCTTCGCTAGGATTGGTACGCATAAGCTCTGCTAAAATACTAAATTGTCCCGCATAAGGTGCAATGAACGGGTGTTTTCCTGCGGTGCTACTTTGCCATGCGACAAGGTCATCCATAAGACGTTCCAGTTTACGTTGCTGGGAAGGTTTGAAGTTGAGTGTAGAGAGGTCATTGCGAATGTTACGAAGTGCGGAGAGGTCGTTGTAAAGCTCTCCTACTTCTTTCGCTTGTTTTTCGAGTGTGGAAAAATCGTGAATGGTCTTGGCATTGACGTTTGTGGTCTCTTCGAGGTTCGCTTTAAGAGTATGCGATTGCATAATTTGCTCATCAAAAAAGCTTTGAGTGTGGAAAAAACTGATGCCATAAATCATTCCCATGATAAGAAATGAGACAAAAATGGTTAAAAATCCAAGGTAAAAACGGTGAGCTATGGACATTTGTTTAAGGTAGCTGCGAAGTGTATGAGGCATAAAAGACTCCAAAACGAAAGTTAAGGTGAAGTTTAAATAAAAATTATTGCGAAATTATTACTAAAGGTCATATTTCGGTCATTTATTGCAACGTATTTGTAACGATTCGTCGATATAATTGGAATAGTATTTCACCTTTTAAAGGAGCATTTATGTCATTTAAAGCCAAAATCATCCTAACCATCTCGGTGTTGATGTTTTTAAGTTTGAGTATCTTCAGTATGGTAAGCTACATGGATACGAAAAAGAACAGCGTGATTCAGATTGAAGCGAGCTTGAAGATGGCATCACGTGCTTTGACGGATTATATCGATGTTTGGGCTGCGGGTAAGAAAAGCGGTATGGAGAGTTCGGCAAGGACATTAACCGATATCTCGACCATGGATGAAGCGGATATTCGCTCCAGACTTCAAGAGACAACCAAAACACTCGGTGGTTTTGATACAACGGTGGGTTTAGAGACAGGAAATGCGATTACAGGTACAGGCACACCTTTACCAGCAGGGTATGATCCACGTATTCGTGGTTGGTATAAAGCGGTTAAAGCTTCTGGAAAAGTGGGTGTAACGGATGCTTATGTGGATGCTACAACCAACAAGCTCATCGTATCATTTATGGCGCCAATCTTCAAAAATGGCACATTTTTAGGGGCTGTTGTTATGGATATAGCCTTAGATACTTTGGTAAAAGCTACAGCCGATGTTAATTTTAATGGTGGATATGGCGTCCTCTTTGATACAAAACAGGTCATTATCGCGCACCCTAATAAAGATTTATTGGGAAAAGAGTTGCCTTCTGTATTGCCTGAATTGACTCAAAAACTTGAAGGTAAAAAAGATGGTTTGATCGAGTATACCTACAATGGCGATGCAAAGGTTTTTGCCTTTAAAGTATCGACAGAGACGGGTTGGACGCCAAGTATAACCTTTGATAAAGAAGTAGCGTACAGTTTTTTAAACGCGCAAATCAAAGAGCTGATGCTTGTAGGCTTCATCATGCTAATCCTCTCCATCGGCGTGATGATCGTCTTGATCAAAGCATTGCTACGACCACTTGATAACCTCAATGGCGTGGTACAAGAACTCTCAAGCAGTGAAGGAGATCTTCGCCAAAGACTTTCTGCTTCGTCCAATGATGAGTTTTCTCAAGTCTCTCGTAACATTAACAAATTCATTGAAAAAC
>Ga0316604_10001831_pt1 | contig 17544 bp, 17 predicted proteins | sample OWC_soil_day20_C_FD_207650 | JGI IMG/M metagenome (GOLD analysis project Ga0316604, IMG submission 207650) | Wetland soil microbial communities from Old Woman Creek delta, Ohio, United States - OWC_soil_day20_CT | ecosystem: Environmental > Terrestrial > Soil > Wetlands | place: USA: Ohio... | reverse complement strand
AAAGTGCGCAATTATAACGGCTTGCGCTTGGCGAGCGGGCAAAAAAAACCCCGCCAGCGGCGGGGGTAAATTCTCGAAAGGGGGGATTTCGAGAGGAGGGTTCAATGCACAACTGAAGTGTATGTTGCCGCTGCTCCCGGGTCTGTCGTCCTTTCGTCCCCTTGTGTAACAGATTGTTGCTGCTGCGCTGCAACATGACTTCGGCGCTGCTTTGTTCCATTATGGATTGATGCGCTGCCTGTCAGCGCAATCCGTATGCGACACCACACAATTCATGGAGGAGACACCATGCAAAAGTCGCTTCACATCGATCCGGCCAAATGTACCGGATGCCTGCAGTGCGAGATGGCCTGCTCCTACGAACATACCGGCGCCATCAATCCTTCCAAGTCCCGGATCAAGGTTTTCGACTTCGAGCACGAAGGCCGCAAGGTGCCCTACACCTGCACCCAGTGTGCCGATGCCTGGTGCATGAACGCCTGTCCGGTCGACGCCATCGTCCTCGATGCGACGACCGGGGCCAAGGTCGTCAAGGAGGCGATCTGCGTCGGTTGCAAGGTGTGCACCATCGCCTGTCCGTTCGGCACGGTCAATTACATGGCCGATGTCGGCAAGGTCCAGAAGTGCGACCTCTGTGGCGGCAGTCCGAAATGCGCCGAGGCCTGTCCGACCGCGGCGATCACCTATGTCGATGCCGACTGGACCGGTCTGGACCGCATGCGGGCCTGGGCCGCCAAGGCCAATACGGCTGCCGTTACGGCGTAAGGAGGAGAGATCATGGGATGGAACCGTAAAGTCCTGCGCGTGAACCTGAGCGCCGGCACCTGCACGCCCGAGCCGCTGAATATGGCTTGGGCCAATGATTACCTCGGCTCGCGCGGCCTCGCGTCGAAATACCTGGTCGAGGAAATCGACCCCAAGGTCGATCCACTGTCGCCGGACAACAAGATGATCATGGCGACCGGCCCGCTGACCGGGACCATGGCTTCGACCGGTGGCCGCTATACCGTGGTCACCAAGGGGGCGCTGACCAATGCCATCGCCTGCTCCAATTCCGGCGGCTTTTTCGGCGCCGAAATGAAGTTCGCCGGCTGGGACATGATCATTTTCGAAGGCAAGTCGCCGCAGCCGGTTTACCTCTATCTTGAGAACGACAAGGCCGAACTGCGCGATGCCAGCCATCTGTGGGGCAAGACCTGCTGGGAAACCGAGGAAACGATCAAGCGCCAGCACCAGGACCCGCTGATCCGCGTTTCGTCGATTGGCGGCGCCGGCGAGAACCAGGTGATGTTCGCCTGCATCGTCAATGACCTGCACCGGGCGGCCGGCCGTTCCGGCGTTGGCGCCGTGATGGGCTCGAAGAACCTGAAGGCGGTGGCGATCCGCGGCACGAAAGGCGTGTCGGGGATCAAGGATTTCCCGGCCTTCCTCGCCGCGACCACGGCCGCCAAGAAGGTGCTGGCCGACAATGCGGTGACCGGCCAGGGCCTGCCCAAGTACGGGACGCAGGTGCTGATGAACGTCATCAACGAGATGGGTGCGTTGCCGACGCGCAATCACCGCGACGTGCAGTTCGAGGAAGCCGGCAAGATTTCGGCCGAGGCGATGCACGAAAAGCGGCCGAGCGACGGCAAGGCGCATCTGGTGACCAATGCCGCCTGTTTCGGTTGCACCATCGCCTGCGGTCGCATCTCGAAAATCGACGAAACGCATTTCAGCGTCAAGAACAGCCCGAAGTACTGGGGGGCTTCCGGCGGCCTCGAATATGAAGCAGCTTGGGCGCTCGGTGCGGCGAATGGGGTGGGCGACCTGGAAGCGCTGCAGTACGCCAACCTGCTCTGCAACGAGCACGGCATGGACCCGATTTCCTTCGGCGCCACGGTCGGCGCGGCGATGGAAATGTACGAAACCGGCATCCTGAGCAAGGAGCAGATCGGTCTCGATGCGCCCTTCGGCTCGGCCGAAGCGCTGTGCCAGCTGGTCGAGATGACCGCCCACGGCGAAGGCTTCGGCAAGGAGCTCGGCCTGGGCAGCGCCCGGCTGTGCGCCAAGTATGGCCATCCTGAACTGTCGATGAGCGTCAAGGGCCAGGAATTCCCGGCCTACGACTCGCGCGGCATCCAGGGCATGGGCCTGGCCTACGCCACCTCGAATCGTGGCGCCTGCCATTTGCGCGGTTACACGGTGGCTTCCGAGGTGCTCGGCATCCCGGTCAAGACCGACCCGCTGACCACCGACGGCAAGCCGGAGTTGGTCAAGGCCTTCCAGGATGCAACGGGGATCTTCGATTCGGCCGGCATCTGCGTCTTCACCAGCTTTGCCTGGACGCTGGCCGACGTGCAGCCGCAGTTGCAGGCGGCCTGCGAGGGCGACTGGTCGATGGACAAGCTCAATCTGGTCGGCGAGCGGATCTGGAACATGGAGCGCCAGTTCAACCTGGCGGCCGGCCTGAGCGCCAAGGATGACGACCTGCCACCGCGCCTGAAGAGCGAGCCGGCCAAGACCGGTCCGGCCAAGGGACTGGTCAATGGTCTCGACAAGATGAAGCCGGAGTACTACAAGGTGCGCGGCTGGGACAGTGCCGGCGTGCCGGAAAAGGCGACGCTGCAACGTCTCGGGCTCTAGCCCGGTCGAGGCGGACGGGGTGGCGCCGGGCGTCGCCCCGTTTTCTTTCCCTTCGGAGAGGCAAGGCATGAAACACATCATTCTCGGGAACGGCCCGGCCGGTGTCGTCGCCGCCGAAACCCTGCGCCGGGCGGCGCCGGCCGACGACATCCTGCTGGTCGGCAACGAGGCGGCGCCACCCTATTCGCGGATGGCGATTCCTTACCTGCTCGAAAACAATATCGATGAAAGCGGCACCTACCTGCGCAAGGCGCCCGATCATTTCAGCGACTTGGGTATCCGGCAGTTGCGCGGCCGGGCAGTGGCGGTGAACACCGAAAAACAGACGGTTTTGTTCGCCGACGGCCATTTCGAAAACTATGACCGGCTGCTGATCGCCACCGGTTCGCACCCGGTACGGCCGCCGATCCCCGGCATCGACCTGCCGGAAGTGCAAACCTGCTGGACGCTCGACGATGCCCGCGCCATCGCCGCACTGGCCAAGCCCGGCTCGCGCGTCGTGCAGCTGGGCGCCGGCTTCATCGGCTGCATCATCATGGAGGCGCTGGTCAAACGTGGCGTCACGCTGAGCGTCGTCGAAATGGGCGACCGCATGGTGCCGCGCATGATGACGCCGGAAGCCGGCGGCATGATCCGGCGCTGGGTTGAAAAGCAGGGCGTGCGCGTCGTCACCAGGGCCGGCGTCGAGCGCATCGAGCCGGGTGAGACGGCACCGCTTGCCGTGACCCTGACCACCGGCGAGAGCCTGGCCTGCGACCTGCTGATCGTCGCCGCCGGCGTCGCGCCCAATGTCAGCTTTCTGGAAGGGACGACGGTGCATGTCGCCAAGGGCATCCTGGTCGATGACGCGATGCAGACCTCGGTGCCCGGCATCTATGCGGCGGGCGATGTCGCCGAGGCGCCCGACCTCTTTTCAGGGCGCCATCTGGTGGCGGCGATCCAGCCCAATGCGGCCGACCAGGCCCGCGTCGCGGCGCTCAACATGGCCGGCCAGCCAGCCCGGATGAAGGGCGTGCTGGCGATCAACGTGCTCGATTCGCTGGGCATGATTTCCTCGTCCTTCGGCGAATGGCAGGGCGTGCCCGGTGGCGAGGGGGTCGAGCGGGCCGACGAGGCGAACGGGCGCTACATCAGCCTGCAGTTCGATGGCGACATCCTGGTCGGGGCGACGGCGGTCGGCCTGACCGAGCATGTCGGCGCGCTGCGCGGCCTGATCCAGGGCAAGACCCGGCTGGGCGCCTGGAAGCAGGCGCTGCTGCAGACGCCGAGCCGTTTTGCCGAGGCCTATATCGCCTGCCAGCGGCCGAACAGCTGAGGCGATGCGGGTTACCGTCAAGCTCTATGCGACGCTCGCCGACTATCTGCCGGCCGGCAGCCGGAACAACCGGCTGGAAGTCGACGTGGCCGAAAGTGCTGCGGTCGACGCCGTGCTGGCGCCATTTTCGCTGCCGGCCAAATTGACGCATCTGGTCTTGCTGAATGGGGTGTTCGTGCCGCCGGCGGAGCGGGCGAGTACTTGCCTGAAGGATGGCGACACGCTCGCTGTCTGGCCGCCGATTGCCGGTGGCTGATAGTGTTTTGCCATGGAGCGGCCAGCCGGTCCGTTTGATGAACAGCACGCCGGCCGAGTTCGAGCGGGCCTTGCGGCTGGTCTTTGCCGAGGGACTGACGGTGGACGAAAGCGGCTTGCTGCTGGCCGCCGACGGCGCGCAGTTGCACTTCGCCTTGCGCAGCGAACAGGGACGGCGCATTGGTGCACTGCAACTTCCGTTGCTGCGCGTTGAAATCAGCGTCCGCGACGGCAGCCGGGACGGGGCGGCAAAACTGCTGGCGCGGGTCGACCAGGCGACCCTGCGCGGTGGCGGTTAGTGCTCGATGCTACAGATCACGACGGCGCTGGCCGGGATCTGGTAATCCGCAGCCAGCTGCGATTTGGCCAGGTCTTCGATGGCCTGCTCCTCGGTGGTGACGAAGCGACGCGCCCCGGCGAAATCCTGCGGGATGCCGGCGCGATCCTGGGTGATGCGGTAGTGAACTTTGACGTTCATTGCTGTTAACCTTTTATGTCTGTTTTTTCAATCCTGCACGCGCAGTTTAGGCAGGAATTGATGCAGCGCAATACGGGTTTTCCACAGGTAATGAACTCTAAGGTCGACTGTTTTCGGCCAGATCCTGCAGGGTGTTGAAATTGCCGAAGGCGGCGGCTTGGTCGTCGAAGTCCACTTCGACGGCGCCCATCTCGGCACACCATTGGGCGACCCGGCGCCCACCGCCGAGCAGGTAACTTTCCAGCGAGGTGCGCAGGGTGGTTCGGCACAGGCAAAAAACCGGGTGCAGGCGGCCTTCGGCGCGGGCGATGGCGAGCGGGGCGCCGCTGGCGAGCAGCGCCGCGTGCAGGCGGCTGACCAGATCGGCTGGCAGGTAAGGTGAGTCGCAGGGCGCGGTGGCGACCAGCGGGGTCGAACTGGCCTTCAAGGCGGCATGCAGGCCGGCTAGCGGTCCGGCAAAGTCGGGGATCTCGTCGGCAATGAGCGGGAAGCCGAGGGCAGCATATTCCGCCTGGCTGCGGTTGGCATTGATCAGCAGGTGGTCAACCTGCGGCGCCAGGCGCTCGGCAACGTGGCTGACCAGGGGGCGGCCGGCCAGCAACTGCAGGCCCTTGTCGACGCCGCCCATGCGCCGGCCGAGGCCGCCGGCCAGAATGACGCCAGTGATCGTTTCCCGGTGCATCAGAAGACCAGCGTCCGCCAGGCCGGGTCAAGGCTGCGGGCGACGAAGGCGGTGGCGCCGGCAGCGCTGCAGCCGGGGATCAATTGCTCGCCATCGGCGATCCAGGCGGCGCTGGCCATGCTGCAGGCGAGCAGGCGGACATCTTCGGCGGCGACTTGGCGCAGGAAGTCGCCGATCGATTTCTCCCGGGCCGGTGTGGCGTAGAGTTCGTCGGCGACGCCGGCGACGAGCAGGCGGATGGCCGGGCCGGCGAAGTGGAGTTCGACTTCGGCATCGAGGGCGCGGGCGGCAAGGGCATGGACCAGCGGCGTCACGCAGAGCGCCGGTTGATCCGGCGTTGCGGCCCAGATCAGGAAGGCCAGCTTGTCAGGCAAAGCGGGCCTCCGGTTCGAGCTTCAGGATGTGCTGCCGGTAAGCAGCGGCGTCGACCAGCGTCAGCTTCTCTTCCGCCCAGCGGCTCGGCCGGGCCCGCGCCATCCAGCCGCCACTGTAAGGCTCGGTATTGACCAGTTTCGGACGCTCTTCGGCGGCGTCGTTGCCTTCGAGCAAAACGAAGGAAATCGGGGCGTGTACCGCGAGCACCGTCTTCCGGCATTCCACCGTGCCCATGCCGCGTCCGAGTTCGACCTCGGCGCCCTTCGGCTTGCTGGTGAAGGCGATGATTTCGCCGGCCAGGAAAATCCCGAAGCTGGTGGCGCCGATCAGCACTTCGCCAGAGCCGAGTTCCTGCACCCACATGTCGTGGCGCGGGCAGTAGAGGCGGTCGTCGGGGATGGTGCCGGAGTAGGGTTGGTGGGCCATTTAGTCCGGGAAAAATGGCGGAAGGAAGCAGGAGTCGAACCTACCCAAGCCTGTTTGACAGGCCCTGACGGTTTTGAAGACCGTCCGTCCCACCGGGGAACGATTCCTTCCGTTGTTCATGAACCGAATTGCTCCGGCGTGCCGCGCAGGATGTGCGTGTCGCGGGCCCGGCGAGTGTAGCCGATACGGTCGAAGAATTCGAGGATATGGATGGCCACCTTGCGGCCGCCGCCGATCTGGTCGCGCAAGGGGGCGGCCCGGGCGCAACCGTCGCTGGCATTGAGGGCGGCGACGCGCCGGGCCAGGTCGGCCACTGCTTCGGCCGTGAAGTAATGGTCGTGGGCGACGGGCCAGGCCTCGCCGTAGCGGGCGATGCGCTTGAACAGGGCGCGCACGGTGTCTTCCGGGATGCCGGTTGCCTTGGCGACGTCGCGGACGCGGGGTGGGTTGTAGGGCTCGGCGGCAAGCAGGGGCTTCAGGGTCTGCCACAGGTCGCGGTCGGCGCCGGCGAGCTGGATGCGATGCTCCGGCAGATGCAGCCAGGCCTTGCTCTGGGCCAGCCGGCCGTCGCGCAATGGCGTGCTTAGCAGTGCGTCGAAGGCCGGACGGGAAAGCGTCGGCAGCGTCAGGCGGCGCAGGCGGTCGCGCTCGACGCCGGGCAGGTCGGGGGCGCGTTCGTGTTCGGCTGCCAGCGCGGCGAGCAAACGGGTTTCGAGTTCCTGCCAGCGGCTCGGCGCGAAGGCGGTGCGGCCGACCAGTTTGAGTTGCAGGCGGTGGCACAGTTCGTTCAGCGTTGCGCTGTCGAGATTGCGGTTCACCGCGTAGCTGTCGAGCTCGACGCCGGCCGTCTGCTGTTCGGCGGCCAGACGCAGGGCGCCGGCCGGATCGCAGTCGGCCAGTGCGGCGAGCATGGCCAGGCGTTCCGGGCTGCGTTTCTTGCGGCTGGGCGGGAAGATGTCGAGCACCTGGCCGCCGCCGATGGTGTGGCGGGCCGAGGCATCGCGCAGGATGAAGCGGTCGCCGGCCAGCGCGCCAATCTCGCGGTCCACGCTGATCTGGGCCCAGTTTTCCGTGCCGGGCGGGATGTCGTCGCCACCGAGCAGGGTGATGCGGGCCGGCACATCTTCGGCGCCAAGGTGCAGATGCACCGGCGTCCAGTGCTTGAGCGCCGGCTGGCTGGCGAGGACGCGGATCTTGACGTCGAAACGGCGGACCGGAGCGTGCAGCCCGGGGGCGACGAGCCACATGCCGCGTGCGACCTCGGCCTTCTCGATGCCGGCCAGGGCCAGCGCGATCCGTTGCCCGGCTTGGCCGGCCTCGGCCGGTGCATCCTGGACGCGCAGGCTGCGCACGCGGACCGGCAGCTTGGGGGGCGAGAGCAGCAACTGGTCGCCGACTTTGACTTGGCCGGCGAAGGCGGTGCCGGTGACGACGGTGCCGGCGCCGGACAGCGTGAAGCAGCGGTCGATGGCGAGGCGGAAGCCACCGGCCTGGGCGGGCGCCATCTGGCTGGCGGCGACGGTTTCGAGATGGGCGCGCAAGGCGGCGATGCCGTCGCCGGTGGTGGCGGCGACCGGGAAGATCGGCGCATCGGCCAGCGCGCTGCCGGCCAGCAGTTCGGCAATTTCGTTTTTTGCCTGTTTTTGCCGGTCGACCGTCGTACTGTCGATTTTGGTCAGGGCGACGGCGCCTTGGCGGATGCCGAGCAGCTCGATGATTTCGAGATGCTCGCGGGTCTGCGGCATCGGGCCGTCGTCGGCGGCAATCACCAGCAGCGCGAAGTCGATGCCGGTGGCGCCGGCCAGCATGTTGTGGATCAGCTTTTCATGGCCGGGCACGTCGATGAAACCGAGCGTCGGCGTATAGGCATAGCCGAGATCGACGGTGATGCCGCGCGCCTTCTCTTCCTTCAGGCGGTCGCAGTCGACGCCGGTCAGCGCCTTGACCAGCGTCGTCTTGCCGTGGTCGATGTGGCCGGCGGTACCGATGATCATGAACGATGTCCTTTCTGCCTGACGCTTACATGAAGTTGCGGGTATGCAGCGCCGCCAGCCGCCGGGCCGATTCCGGCGCGAAGCCGAGCTTGGCCAGGCGTGCCTCGCGACCCCGCGCCATGTCCTGCAGCAGGCCCTGGACCCGGGCGTAGCCGGTGGCGATGGCGGCACTGTCGGTGCCACCGGCGGCGAGCAGGATCAGCGCGTCGAAGACGTCCTCGTTCAGGCCCGAGGTGCCGGACAGATGATCGAAGCGGGCTTCGACGGCATTGATCAGGCGGCTCTGCAGCGCCGGGTCGCCGGCCAGTTGCTGGCCGAGATGGGCCATCCCGAAGGCGACGTGCCGTCCCTCGTCGCGCGCCGCCAGACGGGCGATCTGGCGGGTTACCGGATCGGGGGCATGGGCGTGTAGGAAATTGAGCAGGCTGACGAAGGTGCCTTCGCCAAGTACGGCGAGCAGGAACTGGACGACCGAGAATTCGGGCTCGTCGAGCAGGCTTTTCAGCGAGGCCTGGCCGCCCACCGTCGAGGTCCCGGGCTGGCGGCCCTTCAAGGCGATACGGCGGGTGAAGACGTCGATATGGCGTGCCTCGTCGGCGACCTGGATGGCGAGCACGGCCTGCACTTCGCGGTAATGCGGGTGAAGCTGGCCCAAAAAGCGGGCCGGCACGATCAGCGCGGCGTTCTCGTTCTCGATCATGTAGGTCATGACCTGGACGACTGCATCCTCGATCGCGTCGGGCAGTGTGAATTCGGCCTGCCAGTCGATCGCCGTGTCGGCATTCCATTGGCCGGCCACCGCCTCGGCGTAGAGGGCGGCGGCGCTGTCGGCCCACAGCGTCGCCTTGTCGTTCAGGCGGAAGGGGAAGGCCGGGCCGCCTGCTTCCACCGTCGCCCCGCGCGCCGCCAGGCCCCAGGCCGGGTCGGCCCGCGGCCGCACGGCGTCCGGCTGTTTCGGATCGATGGCGCCGGTCTGCAGCGCGCCCTGCCAGCGTCCGGCCTGGACCGAACCCCGGGTGACGCGGGCCGCCAGGCGACCGCCTGCCTCGTTGAAGTCGACGCCGTGTCCTTGCTGCCGGCACCAGGCGGTGAGCGGGCCTGCCCAGTCCTGACCGGCGCCGTGCACGGTCAGCGTGGCGCCGACCGCGAGCTGCTGCAGGGCCAGCTTGAGGCGCAGGTGGGCGCCGGCGTCGAAGCCCAGACTCTCAATATCGATAGTCGGCGACAAGGATGTTTCCCTTTTCATCGTAAAAGCCTTCATCGGCCACCGCCCGTTCGAGCAGCGCGTAGCCCGAGGTGCGACCCGGGCGCCAGGCGCGCAGCCCTTCCAGTTCGAGCAGCGGGCGGACGGCCGGGTCTTCCCAGGACATGCCGAGCAGCAGTTCGCGGAAGCGGCCGATCAGTTCGGCCGGCGCGCCGGGGCTGACGGTGAAGTTGCAGTGGTCGTACAGGCCGCTGCGGGCGACGATGCGCGTCGCCCCGCTGGGCAGCACGCCTTCATTGGCGAAGGCCTGGTAGTTGCCGTCGATCATCCAGGCGGCGTCGATCTCGCCGGCCATCAGGGCCTGCGCCGCCTCGCGTTCGCCACCGATATGGTCGCCGTGCTTGCCACCGAGCACGTCGAAGCGGCGGGCGGAGTAATCGCGGCCGGCGATGAGGCCGGCCTGGCGCAGGTGGTCGAGCGGAATCAGCGTCGCCTGCGGCGAGTCGATGGCGCCGAAGCCGACGGTGCGGCCGGCCAGTCCGGCCAGATCGGCCGCCCCGTCGCGGCTGCGGACGACCAGCACCGAGCTGAGATCCTGGTCGCTGTCGCGCATCGCCACGGCGCTGACCGTCAGGCCACGGGCGCGCGCCATGCGTTCGGCCCGTACCCAGGCCAGCGGCGAGTTCCAGGCGACGTCGATGTCGCCGGCAAACTGCGCCTCGACCTGGCGTTCGTAGTTGGAATAGAGGATGAAATCGAAGGCGAGGCCGCGTTCGTCAAACCAGGCCTTGAAACCTTCCCAGATGGTGACGACCTTCGGTGCGTAGGCGACGGCGCCCATGACCAGTGTCTTGTTCATGGCCGGCTCCTCAACCGAACACCGGCATGCCGCAAACGGCCTTGCCGATGAAGTCGTACAGCGCGTCGGCGGTTGGCGCCATCACCGTGGCGGCGCGCGCATCGCGGAAATGGCGTTCGACGCCGTGGTCCTTGCGGAAGGCGGCGCCGCCGCAGACGCGCATCGCCAGGTCGGTCACTTCGACGCCGGTCTCGGCGCTGCAGGCTTTGACTTCGAGCAGGCGGAGCATGGTGTCGGCACGCCCCTGTTCGAGGGCATCCAGCGTGTCGAGGAACAGCGCCCGCGCCGCATCGACCTTGATGCGGGCGCGGCCGAGATAGGCGCGCACCGTCGGCAGGTCGGCGATCGACTGGTCGAGATGCTGGAAGCGACTGGCCGTAACGTGGGCGATGGCCTTGGCGAGTGCTGATTCCATGTTGCCGAGCGAGACGGCGGCGGTCATCAGGTTGAAATAGGGGACGACGGTGCCCATCATGATGTCGAAGCCGCCGCCATCCGGACCGAGGCGGGCGCTTTCCGGCAGCAGTACGCCGTCGGCGCCGATCGGCGAGGAGGCGTTGCCGCGCAGGCCGAGGCCCTCGAACTTGCCCTTGACGCTGAGGCCCGGCGTCTTGCCGCCGACCAGCCACAGCGTGCTGGCACCTTCGGCGGCAAGCGGCCGGCTCGACCAGATGTAGGAGTCGGCTTCGCCGGCCGAGGTGATCATGCTCTTCTGGCCATCCAGGCGGACCTGCCCGGCAACGGCGGTCGCCGTGCCGACCGGCGCCCAGAAATGGCTGCGCGAGCCGGTTTCGGAAAAGGCCAGCGTCGACACGTGGCGGCCTTCGGCGACGGCGCGCCGGGTCGCCTCGTCGCCAAAGGCTTCGATGACGGCGGCGCCGCAGTAATGCATGCAGAGGATCATCGCCGTCGAGGTGCAGCTTTGCCCGATCCGTTCGACCGTCAAGGCGGCGGCGCGATGGCCGAGGCCCAGGCCGCCGACTTCGCGGCTGCTGATCAGGCCGAGCAGGCCGGCTTGGCCGAGGGCAGCGAAGGCGGCCCGGGGGTAGATTGCCTGTTCGTCGACTTCCCGGGCGGCCGGGGCGATGACCTGGGCGACGATTTCGTCGACCCGTTCGAGATAGTGGGCGGAGGTATCCGCATGCAATGCCGTGCTGCTCATGTTGTCTCCCTTGACCAAACCGCCCGGTCACGGAGTTGACCGGGCTTACCTGATCCGTTGCCGGATCGCGAAAAAACGGCAGGCGGTACGCAGACCGCCCAGCGGGGCCGTTTTCTTGAAAAGTTGCCGATGCCTTGCCGCCGGCTGTTGCGATGCCTAGGCAAGTTGCAAGGTGGCTAGTTGCGCCGCGAAGCGGGCTTCATCCCTGGCTTCCAGGCAACGCAGGTCGAGATGATACGCGTCGTCGCGGATATAGCCGATGACCGGCGTCGGCAGGCCGCGGAAGGCAGCTTCGACGGCGAGCAGCGTCTTGCCGGGCTTTTTCGCGCTCGGCCGGATGACCAGCGCCGCCGAGGGCAGGCGCTCGACCGGCAAGGCACCGCTGCCGATCTGGCTGCTGCAGGCCTCGACCGCAACGCTGGCCAGGGTGCCCAGCGCCATTTGCAGGTTGGGCAGCAGGCGCTGGCCGAGGGCGGCGATTTCTGCGCTGGGCCGGGTCAGCAGGCGCAGGGTGGGCAGCCGTGTGGCCAGGCGATCCGGGTCGCGGTACAGGCGCAGCGTCGCTTCGAGCGCGGCCAGCGTCGTCTTGCCGACGCGCAGGGCGCGCTTCAGCGGGTTTTTCTTGATCTTGGCGATCAGATCCTTGCGGCCGACGATCAGCCCGGCCTGCGGGCCGCCGAGCAGCTTGTCGCCGGAGAAGGTGACGATGTCGGCGCCGGCCGCCAGCGCCTGCTGCGGCGTCGGTTCGGCCGGCAGGCCGTGGGCGGCGAAGTCGCACAGCGTGCCGCTGCCGAGGTCGATGACGAAAGGCAGGCCGGCGGCGTGGGCGATTTCGCCAATGATTTTCTCGTCCACCGCAGCAGTGAAGCCGGTGACCGCGTAGTTGCTGGTGTGGATCTTCATCAGCAGCGCCGTCTTCGGATTGATCGCTTCCTGGAAGTCCTTGGCGTGGGTGCGGTTGGTGGTGCCGATTTCGTGCAGCTTGACCTGGGCCCGGCGCATCACGTCGGGGATGCGGAAGGCGCCGCCGATCTCGACCAGTTCGCCGCGCGAGACGACGGCTTCCTTGCCCTGGGCCAGCGCGTTCAGCGTCAGCAGCACGGCGGCGGCGTTGTTGTTGACGATGGTGGCGGCGATGTCGGGCGAGCCGCCGGCAATCAGTTCGGCGAGCAGGCCGGAGACCAGATCGTCGCGGTCGCCACGGCCGCCGGAGGCGAGGTCGTATTCCAGCGCGCAGGGGGCGCGGGCGGCGTCGACCATGGCGGCGATGGCTTCTTCGGCCAGTTGGGCACGGCCGAGATTGGTATGGAGCACGGTGCCGGTCAGGTTGAACACCGGGCGCAGGTTGGCGCGGCCGGCTTCAGCGGCGCGCCGGCGAATGGCGGCGAGCAGGCTGCTTTCGTCGGGCAGCGGCAGGCCGTGCTTGAGGCCCTCGCGGGCGGCGGCCAGTTCGGCCCGGACGCAGCCGGTGACCAGTTGCCGGCCGTGGATTTCGATCAGCTCCGGAATTTGAGCCAGGACGCGGTCGACCGCAGGAAGATATCTTTTTTCGTGCATAGGCTTTCACCCGGACCGGGCAGAAAGGTTGATAAGGGGGTCAGGCGTGGGCGCCGATCAGCAGCAGGTTGGGGCCGGAACGGGCGTAGCCGGCTTCGTCGACCAGCATGTCGAGGGCCAGTGTGGCGAGGTCGTCGGCCACCGGATCGACATGCGGATCTTTCTCCTGATAGACGATCTTCAGGTAGCTGTTGCAGGCGTCGCAGGTTTCGGCCCGCACCGCGCCCTTGCTGCCTTCGATCTCGTGCAGCGCGACGCTCTTGTCGGTGTCACAGGTGGTGCAGGTGGCGCGCGGCACGTTCCATTCGGTGTTGCACAGCGAACAGTGCAGGTAGCGCAGATTGTTGATGGTGGCGCCGAGGCGGACGACGCTGGCCACCGGCAGGCTGCCGCAGCATGGGCAGACGCCGTGGGCATCGAGCGGCTGCAACTGGCTGACATCGAGCTGGCTGGCCTGGGCGGTGTAGGCCACTTGCAGGGCGGCGGCCACGAAGGGGAAAAGGGCAGCCTGGTCGGCTGCCGGTTCGCCGTTCAGCAGCACGTCGGCGAGCTGGTCGAGTTCTGCGTCGGCGGCGGCGAGCAGCGTGGCGATCGCCGCTTTGGCGCCGTCCGGCGCTTCCTGGCTGAGACGCTGGGCCAGTTGGCGCAGCGCAGCGCGCCAGGCCGCCGGGCGTGGTTGGGCATGCGGATTGAGCGGCGGCATGCCGTGCGTGCGGGCTTGTTCGAGCGAGGCCGCATCGGGCAGCAGCGGGGGCGGGAGGTCTTTCAGGACTTCATGCTGGGCCAGGCTCAGTTGACCGAGAAAGCCCAGCCAGTCGCCCAGGCTGTGGCCGCTGGCGAGTGCCGCGAAGCGGTCGGCCCGGTCGGCAAAAAGCGTGGTCGTGACCGGCAACAGATAAGGCGCAGCCTCTTCGGCAGGTGGGTGAAAATCAATCGCTTGGGTCTGCATATCAACTCAAAAAAAGCGGGGGATGCGGAAATCTTCTCCGCAGAGCCCCCTGAACGCAAGGTAAAACTAAAACGTGCCGAGCATTACTTGCCGGTCACCTGACGGTACCAGCCACGGTGATGCTGCTTGGCCCAGCCGCGGGTGACCGTGCCGTACCACATGGCGCGGACGGTGCCCTTGACCCAGATCGCGGCATAGACGTGCACCATGATCAGGCCGATCATCACGGCGGCGGCAGCGGCATGCACCACGGCGCCCATGCGGACGAGCGTGATGTCGAAGCCGAACCAGGCGCGCCAGATCAACAGGCCGGAAACCGTCATCAGCAGCATGCACACGGCCAGTGCCCAGAACATCACTTTCTGGCCGCCGTTGTACTTGCCCTGCTCCGGCATGTTGTGGTCGTCGCCATCCACCATCTGCTTGGCTTTTGACAGCCATTCCTTGTCCGCCGGCGTCATCTTGTTCAGATGCTTGAAGCGGAAAAAGATGACGACGAAGGCCAGCGCCATGATCACCCCGAGGTAGGGGTGGATGATGCGGGCCCAGACCGGGCCGCCGAACAACTGGGTGAGCGGGAAGAACGCCGGGTGGAAGAAGGCCAGACCGGACAGCGCGAGCAGGATGAAGCTGATGCCCACCGTCCAGTGATTGGCCCGTTCCGAGGCGTTGTAACGCTTGAGGTCTTTCGGATCGCGGATCATTTCGCTTCCTCCTTGTTAGCCAACGCATCTTCCCGTTCGATCTCGTCCTCGATCTCTTTCGAGACCTCGTTCGGACCCTTGGTTACGTAATGGAACAGGCTGCCCAGGGCAACGCCGGCCAGGGCCAGCGTGGCGAGCGGCTTGGCAAAGCCCTTCCACAACGCGACCAGCGGGCTGATCGACGGATTGGCCGGCAGGCCGGCATACAGATCGGGCTTGTCGGCATGGTGCAACACGTACATGACGTGCGTGCCGCCCACCCCTTGCGGGTCGTACAAGCCGGCTTGGTCGTAACCGCGCTCTTTCAAGTCGGTAACGCGCTTGGCGGCGTAGTCCTTCATGTCCTCCTTGCTGCCGAACTGGATCGCGCCAGTCGGGCAGGCCTTGACGCAGGCCGGAGCCTGGTTGACCGCCACCCGGTCGGAACACAGCGAGCACTTGTAGGCCTTGCTGTCTTCCTTCGAGATGCGGGGGACATTGAACGGACAACCGGTGACGCAGTAGCCGCAGCCGATGCAGTTTTCCTGGTGGAAATCGACGATGCCGTTGCTGTACTGGATGATCGCGCCCGGGGCCGGGCAGGCCTTCAGGCAACCGGGGTCGGCGCAGTGCATGCAGCCGTCCTTGCGGATCAGCCACTCGAGCTTGTTGTTCTGCTCGACCTCGGTAAAACGCATCACCGTCCACGATTTCGCCGTCAGATCCATCGGGTTGTCGTAGACGCCGTGGCAGTTGCCGACTTCGTCGCGGATGTCATTCCACTCCGAGCAGGCCACCTGACACGCCTTGCAGCCGATACAGGCCGATACGTCGATGAGCTTGGCGATCTCGATGGTTTCCCGCACTTGCGTGGAGGGCGTCGTCGTCGCGGAGCGCTGTTTGATGTCTAGCGATTGCAGTGCCATATCAGCTCTCCTTTACGCTTTCTCGATGTTGACCAGGAACGCCTTGTACTCCGGCGTCTGCGTATTGGCGTCACCGACGAACGGGGTCAGGGTGTTGGTGATGAAGCCAGGCTTCGTCGCCCCCTTGAAACCGTAGTGGATCGGGATACCCACCGTGTGCACCTTCTGGCCGTCGATGTCGAAAGCCTTGATGCGCTTGGTCACCACCGCCACCGCCTTGATGAAGCCGCGGTTGGAACGGACCTTGACCTTGTCGCCGAGCGCGATGCCCTTTTCCTTGGCCAGTTCCTCGCCGATTTCGACGAACTGTTCCGGCTGCATGATCGCGTTGATCTTGCTCTGCTTGGTCCAGTAGTGGAAATGCTCGGTCAGGCGATAGGTGGTCGCCACGTACGGGAAGTCCTTGGCCGTGCCGAAGGCTTCCATGTCGCCCTTATAGACCCGGGCGGCCGGATTCGACTTGGCCTTGGGGTTTTTCGGGTGCATCGGATTGACCTCGAGCGGGCTTTCGAACGGCTCGTAGTGCTCCGGCATCGGCCCTTCGGCCATCAGGTCGCGACAGAACAGACGCGCCACGCCTTCCGGGTTCATGATGAAGGGCATGACGTTCTCTTCCGGCGCCGCATCCGGCCGCATGTCGGGCACGTCGTTGCCGCCCCACACCTTGCCCGTCCACTTCAAGACCGCCCGCTTCGGATCCCAGGGCTTGCCGGAGACGTCGCAGGAGGCGCGGTTGTAGAGGATGCGCCGGTTGACCGGCCAGGCGAAGCCCCAGTTCATCGTCTGGCCGAGGCCGGACGGGTCGCTGTTGTCGCGCCGTGCCGACAGGTTGCCGGCTTGCGACCAGACGCCGCAATAAATCCAGTTGCCGCAGGTGGTCGAACCGTCATCGCGCAGATGGGCGAAAGTGCCCAGCTGATCGCCGGCCTTGACCAGCACCTTGGTCGGATCTTTCGGATCGGTCACATCGGCCAGCGCCTTGCCGTTGAACTCCATCATCAGTTCTTCCGGCGACGGCTTGGTCGGGATACGGTAAGCCCAGGTCAGCTTCTGCATGGCATCCGGGAAAGCGCCACCATCCTTGGCGTACATTTCCTTGAGCTTGAGGAACAGCGCCGACATGATCTCGGTGTCGTCCTTGGCATCGCCCGGACCATCCGCCGCCTTCCAGCGCCACTGGATGACGCGGCCGGAGTTGGTGAAGCTGCCCGAGGTTTCGGCGAACAGCGTGGTCGGTAGACGGAAGACCTCGGTCTGGATGTCGGCCGGCTTGACGTCGTTGAACTCGCCGTGCGGCTTCCAGAATTCGGACGTGTCGGTGGCCAGCGGGTCCATCACCACCATGTACTTCAGCTTGCTCAGCGCGTCCGACACCTTTTTCTTGTTGGCGACGGAAGCCAGCGGGTTGAAGCCCTGGCAGAAGAAACCGTTGATCTTGCCCTGATACATCTGGTCGAAGATCGACAGCACGTCGGAAGCGCCGGCCAGCTTCGGCATGTAGTCGTAGGCGAAGTTGTTGTCCTTGGTCGCCGCGTCGCCCCACCAGGCTTTCTGCAGACTGATGTACCACTTCGGGAAGTTCTGCCCGTAGTTCATCTGCCCCGGGCGCATGGCCTTCGGCGTCTTCTTCTCGAGGAAACTCTTGAGGTCGGTGTCGGCATCGGTTGGCGCCGCCAGGTAGCCCGGCAACTGCTGGGCGTAGAGCGCGAAGTCGGTGATGCCCTGGACGTTGGCGTGACCACGCAGCGCGTTGATGCCGCCGCCCGCCATGCCCATGTTGCCGAGCAACTGCTGGATGATTGCCATGCAGCGGATGTTCTGGGAGCCGACGGAATGCTCGGTCCAGCCCAGCGCGTAGAGGTTGGTCATCGTCTTGTTCGGCGCGGCCGTCTCGGCAATCATCTCGCAAATCTTGATGAAAGCGTCTTTCGGCGTGCCGCAGACCTTGCTCACCACTTCCGGCGTGTAGCGCGAATAGTGGCTCTTCATGATCTGCCAGACGCAGTTCGGATCCTGCCAGGTCTCATCGACCATGGCGTAGCCGTCCTTGTCCA
>Ga0316604_10001830_pt1 | contig 17547 bp, 14 predicted proteins | sample OWC_soil_day20_C_FD_207650 | JGI IMG/M metagenome (GOLD analysis project Ga0316604, IMG submission 207650) | Wetland soil microbial communities from Old Woman Creek delta, Ohio, United States - OWC_soil_day20_CT | ecosystem: Environmental > Terrestrial > Soil > Wetlands | place: USA: Ohio... | reverse complement strand
AATCCATAGAGAGCAGATAATTGTTTGTTGGTGGCGCTGATACGGCGGGTCACGATATCGCCGGCGGTAGCGGGGTTATTGCCTGCGTTGAAGAGGATGACTTCGAACTGCCTTATTTGTAAGGGAGTGAGTTGTTCTTTTAATTGCAGGTATTTCTGCGCAGAGTCAATGTTTGCTTTGCTACCGGTATATTCAGCCAGCACCTTATCGGCTGCATCTGCCAGCTGCTGGCTCACGGTGTCTCCTTTTACGATACGGGTATTCAGCGTCCATTGGGCCAGGTTGTCTTTGTAGATGAGGTCCTGGAATTGTTTGTTGTAACCATCCAGGTAGGTCTGGGCTTGTAGCTGGACAAGCTGGTGGTTGTTTTTGCCGGTGGACTGGCAGGCTGCGAAAGAGAGCAGGGCGCCGGTGGCGACAAGGGTGATACGATTCATAAAAGGGTAGATTTTGCGGAGTGAATTTAGGGAATTTTATTTTGTTCAGAGAAATGGCGAGGGGGAGGTGGGGGGAATGGAGGAATGAACAAAATGAACAGAGAAGAAGGGTGTAGATTTGGGATTATGAGAGGGGGAAGGGATTATTTTATTGGAAGGGGGAATAATTGAAAGACCGGGAGGTAAAGGACTGTTTCATTAAAGGACTAGATAATTGAAAGACCGGGAGGGAAAAGGACTGTTTCATTAAAGGACTAGATAATTGAAAGACCGGGAGGTAAAGGACTGTTTCATTAAAGGACTAGATAATTGAAAGACCGGGAGGGGAAAGACTGTTTCATTAAAAGACTAGATAATTGAAAGACCGGGAGGGAAAGGACTGTTTCATTAAAGGACTAGATAATTGAAAGACCGGGAGGGAAAAGGACTGTTTCATTAAAGGACTAGATAATTGAAAGACCGGGAGGGGAAAGACTGTTTCATTAAAAGATTGAATAATTGAAAGACCAGTAGGTAAAAGAATATTTCATTAAAGACCATTTTATTAAAAGACTAAATTATTAAAAGACCATGGCCTATAATCCAACTACAATTGCCAATTATTTTATTACCACGTATGCATCAGAATATGTACCTATTAATGTCAACCAACTTGTTGGTCTTACCTATTTCTCATATGGCTGGTATCTTGCTTTTTCAGAAGGTAGATCAACCTTAATCAAAGAACCGTTGATTTGCCATATCAGCTGCGCTACATTTGCTTCATTATGGGAAAATATGATTGTCTCCAGAAGAAGATCTTATTACAAAAAACTGCCTAATCCACAGGGTAATCAGGCTATTTCCAAAGAAGACCAGCACTTACTTGACCGGGTATGGAATACTTATGGACATATCGGAGATAATATTATCATTAAGGCTTTTCATAATGATGTAAATAATCCCTGGAAAAAAACATTGGTTACCGGTCAAAAAATAATTTCAATGCTGCAGGTATATGAATATTTTAAAAATAAATTAATCAAGGCTGACACCCATGCCGTATAATTAAAGTAAGCAATGAATACAACTATCATCCAGTGTTTGGACACCCATTCATCAGTTCCGGATGAAAATAATCTTTACAAAGAAAATGACTGGGAAACCAGTACCTGGCCCGACCCATATGTTGATAAGGAGCAACTACGGCGATATGCCACCGATACTGATCTTAGAAAGCATATCACGTATTCATTCATTATCAATATTACATTCTGGTTGTTTACAGTAATGACCGTGCTTTATTTTAATAATTTCTTATTACAATTGCACTTGTCAGATGCAGTATTGATCACGCTATTGACTACTTCTACACTGAATGTAATTGGTATGATGACAATTATTTTAAAGAATTTATTTCCAATACAGACTGAGAAATTAAAACCTCCGTCTGTATTGGATCAATATTAAGATGTTGTCTATTTTAAAATAGGTTGCTGGATCAAGCCCCTCCCCATTCACCCCTAAAACCGCTGCACCAAATACTCCTCCTCCAAATCCAACTGCGCCAAATGCTTCCTGATCATTTCCTCATCCATACTATCCTTCTTATTCATCTTCCTCAATATCCCCCGCTGCTCATTGATCAAATCCATCAGCACCACCTTATACCGCGCTATCTTATGCGACACCACCTCATTCCCCTCCTCCGAAGCAATATAACTATTCGCAAACGTCACATCCCCCTCTAACCTCGACTTCAACGACTTCAACAGATCATTGCCCTCAATCTCTTCCCCATATTTATTATTTAACAAATTCAACGCATACGACGCCATTTTCTTCCTCATGATCGCCTCCTGCTCATGCTCCGGCATAAAAAACCGATCCTCCCCCAACTTCACCCACTTCACCACCAACGGCAATGTCAACCCCTGAAACACTAATGTGATCAAAATAACCATAAACGTAATAAACAATATCAGATCCCTCATCGGAAACACATGCTCCTTATCTACCATCAACGGTATCGACAACGCTGACGCCAACGATACCACACCCCGCATCCCCGCCCATCCAAACACAATCGGCAATCGCCACCCGGGATTATTATCCGCCGTCTTAATATACTTACTCACCACTTTCGTAAACAGCGCCGCCCCCATCGTACACAATAACCTCATCACAATCACCACAAACGTAATGATTAACCCATACCAGATCGCCCTTCCCAAAGACACCTCTCCCATTTCCTGCACAATCACCGGCAACTCCAACCCTATCAATAAAAAGATAATCCCATTCAATACAAACCCTATCGTAGACCAAACATTCACCCCCCTGATCCTGCTCAGATGCGACAGGAAATGATGACTCTTATTCGACATAAATAATCCACCCGTCACCACGGCCAATACCCCCGAAAAATGCATGCTTTCCGCTGTGATATACATTACATAAGGCGCTACAAATGTCAACACCGTATCCATACTCGCATTCGTAGGCAACCATCTATGAATTGCATAAAAGATCATCCCCACTGCCAGGCCGACCAATATTCCCATCGATATCACTAAAAAGAAACTCGTCACTGCCTCATGAAATACAAATTTCCCCGTCGCCACAGAGATCAGTGCAAACCTGAACACAATCAAACTGGAAGCATCATTCAACAGACTCTCTCCTTCTAATATATTCACCAGCGACCTCGGTACTTTTACCTCTTTTAATACCGTAGTAGCAGCTACCGCATCCGGCGGTGAAATAATCCCTCCCAATAAAAAGCCCAATGCCAGCGTAAACCCGGGAATCAGGTTACTTGATACAATCGCAATCACGCCCGATGTGAGGAGTACTATTAAAAATGCAAATGAACTCACAATCCGCCGCCACCGCCAGAGTTCTTTCCAGCTCGTTTGCCAGGCGGCTTCATATAATAAAGGAGGTAAGAAGATCAGGAAGATCAATTCAGGATCGATACTGATCTTTGGTAATCCAGGGATGAAGCTAATCGCCAATCCTCCGATTACTAATACTATTGGATAGGAGATTTTTAATCGCCCGGCGATCATCACTAAAAACAGGATGACAAGTAAAATTCCAATGTAAACCGTAAAGGTAAAATGCATATGGGCGAACGATTTTGGTTTGAACGTTTTTCAAAAAAGCTGGGAGTAGCAGGCAATGGGTTGCTGGTAAATGCACAGATACATAATTTCTGAATAGTCTTAACGCCAATTCCTGAAAAGGCTTAACATAATTCCAGAATAGTCTTAATGCCAATTCCTGAAAAGGCTTAACACAATTCCAAAATAGGCTTAACACCAATTCCTGAAAAGGCTTAACATAATTCCAAAATAGTCTTAACGCCAATTCCTGAAAAGGCTTAACATAATTCCAGAAAAAAAATCATCCCTGCCTCCCGCCAATATAAACAATCTTCTTATAATACCTATCTTTGACTCTCATGGAAGCAATCATCTTCTGCGGCATTCAGGCCAGCGGCAAATCCACCTTCTACAGGGAACATTTTTTCAATTCACATGCCAGAATATCCCTGGACCTACTGAACACCAGGAATCGGGAAGACATTTTCCTCCACGCCTGCCTCAGTACCCATATGCCTTTCGTGGTAGACAATACCAACCCTACCCGCGCTGAAAGACAGAAATACATCACTTTGGCCCAAAATAGAAAATACAATATCAAATGCTATTATTTCCAGACATCCCTTGCGGATGCACTTTCCCGTAATAACACCCGCAATGGTAAAGCCCTCATCCCCGCGTTAGGGGTCAAAGCCACCCTGCGGAGATTTGAGACACCCGAACTATTCGAAGGGTTCGGGGAGATCTATTATGTAAAATTGGAGAATAATAACTACCAAATTCAAAGCCAGCCGCATGAAATTTGACGAACTAGACAGCAAAATGCGGGTGTACGAAACCGCTCACGATACCACCGTATTACCGAATATGTTTATGGTCGCCCGCATTGACGGGCGGGGCTTTACCCGCCTCACCAAAGAGCTCCATGACTTCGAAAAACCATTCGACATCCGGTTCAGAGATATGATGATCGAAACCGTGAAGCACCTCATGCAATGCGGCTTCAACATCATCTATGCTTACACAGAAAGCGATGAGATATCCCTCCTCTTCGACCTGCATGAAAACTCTTTTTCCAGGAAGATCAGGAAATACACCTCCATCCTCGCCGGAGAGGCCAGCGCTAAATTCTCTTTACAATTAGGGCATGTAGGGGCTTTCGACTGCCGCATCTGTGAGTTGCCAAATGCACAACTGGTAGTAGATTATTTCCGCTGGCGCAATGAAGATGCCCACCGTAATGCCCTCAGTGCACACTGCTATTGGATATTGAGGAAAAACGGACAGTCGGCCAATGCGGCGACGAAGACGATCAATCATTTGAGCACTGCGCAGAAGAATGAATTGCTCTTTTCATATGGAATTAACTTCAATGAATTGCCGGACTGGCAAAAACGAGGGATTGGGATATATTGGGGAGTGACGGAGAAAGAAGGAAGCAATCCGGTGACAGGACAACAGATGACTGTACAGAGAAGGACATTGGTCGTGAATGATATACTGCCAATGCGGGATGAGTATAGTGCATTTATTGAAAAATTGCTCAATGAAAAGGGCTATTAGGCATCAGCAGGATTTATTTTCAATACCGAATTAGTTCAGGGCTTTTACCTAAAGGCTACCGGCCTCCCTCTTCAATACTTAAATTCAATGAATCTCAGACAATCCTTTTCCCACTCACATACCTATTCCCCTCCACTATAAACCTATACGGCAGCAACGCATCCGCCCCCGCATAATCGACTCCTATGCGGGGCGTCGCTACCACCTTCTCAGGCACATACCCATCCTCCGCCAGATAAAAATCCTTCGAGAACAAACTATATCCCGTATGTATTTTATCAATCCCCAACGCCTTACTCACATTCCCGGGCCCCCTTGTCAGTGTAAAATCGGCCTTCGCCTTCCCTGTTCGTTTCAACATTTCCGGGATGCCTTCCAGCGGCTCCGCCCCTCTGATCAACACCGCCTCCGGAATCTCCGCCTCATTCGTCACTATATTAAATAAGAAGTGGATCCCATAACACAGATATACATACGCCTTGCCCGCCGCCCCAAACATTACCTCTGTACGTTGGGTACGACGCCCACCATAAGCATGACTCGCCTTGTCTACCACTCCCCTATATGCCTCCGTCTCCACAATCCGCGCGGTCGTCAGGACCCCATCAAAACGGGTTACTATGATCTTTCCCAGTAGCTCCTTTGCTATCGTCAATACCTCAGGCCGGTTGTAAAATTCCGCAGTCAGTTTTTTCATAACTATGAATGTAAATAAAAAATCGCCTTCACCAAAAGGAAGGCGACCAATAACAGATATACACCCGGTGCAATTTATGCAAGTATCAAACCAAATGAATAATATCTTCTTCACTAATCGCTATAAATAAAAATACATCTCTTCGTTGTACACTATTCAAAAAATACTATTTTGCAATCCTTTCCCATTACTTACTATGCTACATCAACCGATCACCCGTAAGCTTAACGGGCTTGACCATCTTCGCGCATTTGCCATCACTTTCGTATTCCTTTTCCATTACAACCTATTTGGCCACCCAAACTGGATTTATACAGTCGGTAGCTTCGGCTGGACAGGCGTAGACCTCTTCTTCGTACTTAGTGGCTTCCTCATCGCCGGCCAACTATTCAGTGAAGATCCGATCTCTTTAAAGACCTTCTATACCAAAAGGGTCTTCCGCATCTTCCCCGCCTACTTCCTCATTGTAGCACTGTACTTCCTTTTTCCGTACCTACGGGAGCGTGATACCCTCCCTCCATTATGGAAATTCCTCACCTTCACCCAAAACATTGGCCTCGACCTGAAAAACACCGGCGCCTTCTCACATGCCTGGTCCCTCTGTATCGAAGAGCAATTCTACCTTCTCTTACCTATATTGATCATCTTTTTCAGAACCTACCGATTGACGCAAATCGCACCCTGGTTCATCGCCTCCCTATTCCTCGCTGGTTTTGGCGTTCGCTATTACTGCTGGAACCATTTCTATTTACCCGCTACCACCGATAACTGGATGGTGTGGTACAAATGGATATACTACCCTACCTTCTGCCGGCTGGATGGCTTGCTTGTAGGTATTAGTCTCGCCGCCATAAAAGAAAAGCTATATAAATATAGTACCCCGCTCCTGATAGCTGGACTACTCATACTGGCAGGCGCCTACATCCTGTGTGACAACGAAGACCTGTTTAATGAATCCATTTATGGGTTCCCCCTGATTGCCATTGGCTATGGTTGTGTTGTAGCTGCTGCCGCCAGCCCTGAATGCTTCTTATATAGACAGGGTAGTTGGATCACCCGCTCGCTGGCAGCGCTGAGTTATGCGCTGTACCTGAGCCATAAGATAGTCATTCATGTGACCCAGAAGATCGTCTCGCAATGGGGCATAGATAAGAAGAGTACAATGATGTTTGTAATTTGTACGATCACCTGCCTCACGGCTGCATCGCTGCTCAGGTTCCTGGTTGAAAAACCATTTTTGAGATGGAGAGATAAAATTCTTGCAAAATGACCCGGTACATTATTTTCCTATTTTTAATTTGGGGGTGCACGCAAAAAAAACAAATACCCAAGTACGAGCTACCTCAAACAAAACCTACTGCTGTAAAATATATAAAGGTAAATGGCCTGCAGACTATTGGAGACTTTGATGGCGATGGGCGAAAAGATACCGTGCGGTCACACCTGCTTAACAATACTACCCAACATGAACAAGACAGTGTGCCGGCTTTTGATGATACTGTGGACTACGATTCACTGGTTCACTACTATAATGATATAACAGCCTTTCTCCTACTATCCAGTCATCCAAAAGATACGCTGTTCATCGGCCTGGGTTCCGGACCATACCGCCTGTTCAGTATTGATAGTACCGCTATTGTCTATTGCGAAGATGTACCTGATTACAGTAACCTGAATCATTTTGAAATACGTAATTACCGACACGGTAAATGGCAGCAACTTGCTCACGTTCGGATCAGGGAATCTGCATTCTTTACAGATTCGGGAACAATTCCCAAACCATTCACCGACATCCCCGGCTACCTTGAAAAACACAATGGAAAATGGGTGTACAGAGACCTATGGTCAGCAGATACTTCGGATGCGTGGTTCCCACTTAAACTCAAACCAATGAAAGACCCAAAAAAGGAATAAGCACCTACCGTCAATAGAAGAAAACCAGCCTGCACCTTAGAAAATAAGCTTAGCTAAAGAGTTTACACGCCATCCACCAATGCCTCTAAAAAAGAAATAAGCGCCTGCTGCTCCCCCTTATCCAACCCTAATGTATCAGAAGACAACGTCTGATGCATCACCGGTGTCACGCCTCCCTGATTGTAAAAGTCAATCACCTGCTGCATGGTACTAAAATTCCCATGATGCATAAAAGGCGCCGTAGCAGCCGCATTCCTCACTGTAGGCGTCTTAAAAGCGCCTTCATAAAAGGTAATGGGAAACACCGCTATCCTACCCCTGTCCGTATCTGCCACCGGATGTTGCAGATCACTGTATAGGGGTACTCCTAATATTTCAAATTCCGTTCTGTTAAATAACGGAGGCGTCAACCCATTGAACAACGGTGCAAAATGACAACTCCCACAACGAGCCTTGCCCATAAAAATATTAAACCCATGCTTCTGCTGACTGGTCATCGCCGTTCTATCTCCCTCTATATAATGATCAAAAGGAGAATTAAACGGGGTCAATGTACGGATATAAGCCGCCAGCGCACGGATGACCTTCGCCTTCGGCATTTGCATACGCGCCACAATACTATCATCCGTTCCCCCCATCTCGGTCTGACTATGCAATACCACATCTATCTGCTCTTCCAGGCTCTTTGCGCGGCCATCCCAGAACTGTGCATACTGATAGGTTGCATATAATAATGAAGGCGTATTCCTTGGTAAAAAACCTCCTGACAAAGACGCATTCTGCGGCATCTCATCTGTAAAATGCTTTTCCGGTAAATGACAGGTGGCACAACTGCGCTGCCTATTTCCAGATAGCTTTTTCTCGAAAAACAACCGACGACCTAAAGCTGTATCATACCCAATCTTTGGCGCACTGTTATCTGCGTTACGTATTACATCCCCCCTGCCATCTACTGTAATATCCGCTCCCTGTGTAAAGGTTTCTTTCTTAAATGCATCCCGCGCACCATAAATCGCCGTTGTATTCAGCGCTCTTACCGTATGCGTCGCTTCTACGTTTGAAAGCATACGTTGTACCGGCATGGCATAATCTGTAATAAACGTGAGGCGATCAAAACTGTTGAAATCAGGATGGTCATGCAAATAATCAAACGCAGCTGACATCGCGGAGCGAATACTATCTACTCCCACCACATGTCGCAATGCATCCATCGCCGCCGCAGCCTCCGGCACCCCACATTGTAAGGAAGGCGCATCATACCCCGTTATATACAAACTCTGTATCCGGATCAATTCTAACTGGATACTCTCCATCACCTGCGCATCCGTGGCCTTAAAGTTATATAACAAAGCAGGCAGACCTGCCGCTGTTTCTGCGACGATGTCTGCCTGCTGCATCAGTTCTTCTTTCGATGCATGACTGTATAATAACGCTTCTATTTGTTGCAATCCTACCGGCTCTTCATATTCTATATAAGGTTCTTCTACCTCATACTTCGCCGGCGTATTGAACACATACGCTTCGCTCACAAAGAAGTATTCAAGGAAAAATGAAATGCGTTTATAAGCAATCCTGCATTCCTTCAATGCTTCTTTCGCCTGCTCCACAGTAACCGGATCTTTCACATCATACTTTTCAATAGCAGCTTTCAAAGCGCTTGCTTTTGATGCAAATACGACCTGCTGCTCTTTGAAATACCGGATCGCCTGCTCCGGGTACCCTTTTGGTGTTTCACCGACTATCCCCAGACACAATAACAAACACAAACCGGTGAGCACCCTTATTCTTTTCATCGCGCTGTAATTGTAAAGGTATCTTTTACACAACCTTCCTTATCTTCAACGGTATAAGTGTTCGTCCCTTTTGCCACTTTGATCGTTATTGACTTAGTCGCCTGCCCCTTCTCACTCCACTTATAATTACCCACAAATGAAGCCGTCAGTGTCAATGACTGTCCCGCTTTGGCTTTGATCTCATTGTGCTTATTCACTTCTTTCATCATCGTGAAATGATCACGGATCACGCCGTCTGCACAAATCCATTTCAGATCCAGCCGATTGTTTTCAATCTCTAACAAGGATGCCCCACCATTCGTATCATTCGCATACTGCATCGCCTTGTGTGGATAGGTCTTTTGTCTGCCACCCAGTTTACCTGCTGAACCACTCACCACATACACCGTTCCTGCATTCAGTGAATCTTTTACATAAGGACAGCTATTCTCACTACCATCATACAGCCCTGAAGAATGACTCAGGTTATGTACCGCAGGATCAAATGAATCCATCATTCCATAATGTCCTTTCATGAGGCGGGAACGCTCGTAATCATGGCTATGTCCGCAAAGGATGAGGTCTACACCATTCCGCTCAAGTATACGGATAAAGTTTTCACGGATGCTGATCAGCTCATCTGCTTCGTCAGAGTTGTGAGATCCCATTGTATAAGGAGGATGGTGCCAGTAAGCAATCACCCACTGTCTATTCTTATTCGCTTCCAGGTCACGCTTTACCCATTGTACCTGCGGACCCAGTGTATCGTACAGACGATATTGATCTGCTTCCTTACCATAGCTATCCAATGAAATAAAGTGTACATTTCCGATATCAAATGAAAAGAACGCCTGTGTGTGAGAAGGTACACCACCATCTTCTGCTTCTGTCGGCATAGAGAAGTTCTGATAATACGCGGTCTTGTGCGTACGCATCGCTACTTCTACCGCACCGGGAAAATCATGGTCATTGTAATCATGGTTACCCGGTGTAGGATACAAGGGATGCTGTTTTAACAGATCATCTTTATATACATTAAAAAACTTTGTCTGAAACTCCTGGTCGGTACCACTGCCATATGCATTATCACCTAAGAGTATCCACGCATCCATATAGTTATTACCCAGGTAATTGAGTACGGATTGTTTTACATTACGCTGGTTGGCGGAGTTATTGCCACAATCTCCAAATGCACCGATCCTGATCAGGTCTTTGCTACCCACAGCCGGCAGGGTGTAGAAGTAGTTGTTCGCATCGCCCTGCAATGTATCGGCAAATGTACCTACTGTATAATAGTAACGGGTATGAGGTTGTAAACCTGAAATACGCACGATGTGTTCTGTCGTAATTGTAGAATCGTCTTTTAAGAGATCCCATTTGTTCACTGTCGTACCAAAGCGCACACGGCTACGTGTGGCTACATTTGTACGCCAGCGGATCGTCATAGCGGTGGGGGATCCTACCTGTAAGTAGGGGCCACGGATCACTGTAATCGGGTCTTCATCTCCATCACTGATCTGGGCACGCACATTTAAAAACGCACCAAATAATAAACAAAGTAACAGCCATCCCTTCATTTGCATTTTTTTCTGCGAGGTAATCATAATTCTGTTTAATTCTAGTAATTACTATATGATCTTTACGTTATTTTTATCTATGCAATCCCTTCCTCCGTAAATACCCCAGCAACTCCTCCGGCCTATCCGTCTGAATCACATTCACCTGCTTCTTCTGCAACAGCGAATCAAACCCCTTCTCCCCTAAATCATCATAATCCCCCAGTGCATTCATCCACACTCTCATATTCGCTTTCCGCACGACCTGCATTAAACTATCCGTATAAAAATCATCATCTCCATGCAGGATAGCATAACGTCCCTGTTTTACCACCGCCATTGTCTCTTCCGCATTATGCACCCTTGGCATCACCGGTATATTCGGATCTATTGCTCTTACAAGGTCCGCATCTTTATAATCATATACAAAAAACAACACCTGTTTTTCCATTCCCTTGTCGCGTACCAGTTTACAGGTCGATAACATCGCACTACGTGTATCTGCTTTAAAATCGATATCGATCATGATCTTTCCTCTCGCCATTTCCAACGCATTCTGAAAAGAAGGAATTCGTTCTGAGGTAATGACGCCCTCTCTTTTTAAATGTACACCCTGTAATTCAGAAAAAGTAAGATCGGTTACATTTCCATGTCCATCCGTCTTTTTCTCAATACTCTTATCGTGCATTAACACAAGTACCCCATCCTTTGTTTCCCGAACATCTAATTCAATAATGTCAATACCTTTATCTATCGCTCGCTGGATAGCCGGCAGAGAATTTTCAGGATACTCCTCATGATCGGCGCGATGAGCCGCCACCAATACATACTCATGGTGGTGATAGAAATCCTTTATAATATTATCTACAGGCGCCATAAACAGCAGTAAAAATAATAGCTTATTCATTATCTGTTCCCATTTTGTTTAAGATAATTGATCAATGCCCCCGGGTGATCGGTTTGCAAACCCTGTACAGGTGTATCCAACGCCTTTTGCCAGCGAAGAGGATCTTCATCCTTTGCCTGCACATCCAGCCATATGGCTACATTCCGCTTTTTGCAAACAGCCAGCATTTCAGGGGTATATTGTCCAATGCTGCCATCGATCGCTGACACCGGGTATTCGTCAAAAAACGCATTCAGATCCTTCACTTCATCAGGCACACTCGTCATCAGTGGCATATCTGGCGCCACTTTGTGCCAATCCTTCAATTGCTCAAATGTATTGCAGAATACAACGATGTGCTTTTGCATACCCGCTTTCTTAATCAATGGATATACTATAGCCGGATCGGCATCTTTAAAGTCAAGGTAGATGTTTACCTTTTTCTTACAAAGCCTCAATACCTGTTCAAAGGAAGGCACTTTGTCAGATAGCGCAGACAGCTCCCCATGACTAATATATAATCTCCCATCCTTGAACGTCCTCAAATCTACCTCTACATAATCCACTCCATCTTCTATTGCACGTGTATATGCTGCCAGTGTGTTCTCCGGTAAAACAGTGTGATCGCCTCTATGGGCGATCACTACATGTTTATGCTTTACGACAGGCAGCAATGCAATCAATAGTATTGAAAAAAATTGCATAGCTAATTATTTATCATTTTAAATACCACATCTTCGTTGTCAGTACATCCGCACCCTGTCTTGCTACCGCAGCATTATACTGATCCAGGTTATAAGACTGCTCTGTAGTAGGATACTTATACCGGGAAGGGATCTCAGATATAGCAGCCAGTGGTCCGGTCACAAATACGGGATACCCTGTTCTTCTATGATCGAACCAACCCTCTGGTCCTTTCAGGAAATTCGCAATCCACTTCTGTGTGATCAGCTGTACCAATGTACCATTGTATTGTACAGAAGCCTGTGCCAGGTATGTCGCCTTATCAGTAGCAGATACCCCGTATGCATCCAGCGATGCGCTGATACCTTTATTATATAAAGAAGAAGCTGTTTCACCACTCACCGTTACTTTGCCACTCTGTACTACTTCCGCCAGTATAAAACATTGCTCTGCATAGGTCATCATACTTGCATTCAGCAAATCATTCTGGTTAGCGTAGAAGATAGCTGCCATCTTGGAAATATGCGTCTCACCACCATTATAATCATAAGGAGAAGAAATCGCATTTGGTACACCTACATACAGGTTTGAATCTACTGTATACCCTGTTGTACTTGATACAGGCGCTACCCAGATCGGTAGCCTTGGATCATTCAGACGCAGCAGTGTATCTACGATCTCCTTACTAGGTTTGTATTTATCGATCTCAGTCGTCTTGCTGTTCAGGTTACCACCCGGCCATGCATCAGATGCATTGACACCTAAATATCTCAGTGCGGCATCGTCGCTATTGCTGTCGAACAAAGGATATTTGGAAGGATTGTCTACTATATTCTGCATTTCAGTATATGCACTTGCTGACTTGTTCGACATACGCAGCAGTAAACGCAGGTGAAGTGCATTTGCAAATTTGCGCCAGTTCAGTGCAACACCGCCATACAGGATATCGTAGTCTGCATCGATGCTCAGCGTTGTCGCCGCCAGCGTATCATTTGCAGCGGTAAGTGTGGCCAGCAGCGAAGGATAGATATCCTCCTGCTGATCGTATTTGGGATGTACTATACTACTGTCTTTAGATAGTAAGGCCTCACTATAAGGTATGTCTCCATATAGGTCTGTAATATAAGCGAAGTTGAAAACCCTGATGATGTCTGACACGGCTGTGTATTGCAACATATCATTGCCGGCTGCCAGATCATGGAAGGTTTTGTTGTATGTCAGCGCACCGTAATACCCGTCCCAGCTATTGCCAGACCAGCCAAACAGGTCATCACCTTCGTTACGTACTTTGGTGATGTAACGGCCTGCTTCTGCAGGCTGGTCGAGAAATGCCTCGCTCTGATAGGGATATGCCGTCTTTACCAGTGCCGTTGAAAGCAGGTATTGCGGATTCACAGTTGTCGCCGTATTTGGATCCGTGTTGATTTCCTCAAAGTTCTTTGTACATGCACTTAACAGGAACAGCACTCCAATGGCATATATCTTTTTCATATAGTTGTCGTATGAATATTAAAAATTAAGACCCAGTTTCACACCATAAGAACGTGTATATGGCAGTGACCAGCTGGATGTACCAGGGGTGATGCTACCGCTCTTGATCGTCATCGCAGTTTCAGGATCATATCCGCTACCAGCGGCTGTCCAGCTAAACAGGTTGCGTGCTATCAGTGATACACTCAGGTTAGAGATCGGCAGTCTGCCAGTCTGCTCTTTGCTGAACAGGTATGTCAGGCTCACTTCACGCAGCTTTACATATGTAGCGCTGAAGGTATTGCGGGCGTGCATTTTCCAATAGTAGTCACCGTAGAAACTTTCAGGATCTGTAACGTTGGTATTCTTAACATAGTTACCATTGCCATCTGAGATATAACCATCTTCGATCATACCATCTGTACGGTTGGTCGTACCATCGTTCCAGCTCAGACCACCATGCTCTGTATCACGGCCTTTCAGTGTATTTTTAGTACGACCGTCAGACAACAGGTTCATGAACATATAAGAGAAGAACTGGCCACCCTGGCGGTAATCGATCAGGGTATTCAGTGTAAAGTGACCGTAGGTAAAGGTGTTGGTGATACCCAGTGAGAAATCAGGATTGTAGTTACCGATCTTCACGAGGCCAGTTGCATACTGGCTATGACCGGTTTCGTCCAGCAGTTCCTTGCCTTTGTTAGGACCATCAGGAACGGTTGTCCAGGTGAAGCCGTACATATTGCCGAGTGACTGACCTTCACGTACCTGGTACTGCATACCTTCTGCAGACCCTTGCAGGTAAGAAGTAATACCATCAGCCAGTGCGATCACTTTGTTCCTGTTGCGGGTAAAGTTTGCACCGATATCCCAGATGAATTTACCAGAGATCGGCGTACCGTGTACAGCTACTTCCCAGCCTCTGTTACGGATTTCACCGGCGTTGATGATGCGTGCGCTATAACCGCTGGCCATGGTAGTCGGGATCTGAATGATCTGGTTACGGCTATCGGTGGTATACCACGTAGCTTCTACCGCTAACCTGTTGTTGAAGAATTTCAGATCCGTACCAATCTCATAAGAGGTAGCGATTTCAGGTTTCAGGTTGTTGTTCTTCAGTGTAGTGCTGAAGGTCGCCATCTTCACATCACCCCAGTCAGGAGAGCTGAAGGTAAAGCTGTTGTACAGGCTGTAAGGATCAGTATCCTTACCTACCTTAGACCAGTTCAATCTCAATTTGGCATAAGACAGCGCACCGTGTTCGATCTTCAACATATCAGACAACACTAAGCTCAATGAGGCAGAGGGATAAAAGTAGGAGTTGTGATTAGTAGGCAGCGCGCTGGACCAGTCATTTCTGGCACTCAGATCCAGGAATGCATAACTCTTGTAAGACAGTTCACCCATAGCATACAAACTGTTGATGCGTTTGGTTGACTTGTAAGAAGAGTTGGTAACAGTACCTGCAGCAGCATTGGAGATGTTGTATACACCCGGCATTACCAGCTTACTGGCAGCCTGTGACTGCGTGTTAGAATGCTGGTCCATGCGGTTAGCACCTACGCTTACGAAAAATGCAAAATCGTGTTGAAGACTTTTCTTATAGGTCAGGAGGAAGTCTGTATTCTGCTCACTACCGAAGAGGTCACCGATATAATAGGCACCATAAGGGTTCTGCACAGCACTTACTGCACGCTTGCTTTCGTCGGTTTCAGTATACCAGTCGAGACCTGTACGACCCATTAATGTTAAGCCCTTAGCCAGTTCCATGGTCAACTGCACATTGCCTGTTACGTGATGACGATTGTAGGCATTGGTCAGTTGATAAGCTACGAAGTAAGGGTTATCTGTACTACCCTGATCCTGTGACCATTGTTGCAGACCTTCTTCACCACTCTGCCAGTAATTTTTCAGCAGTTTGGAGTTGATGTTCGCCGGCATGGTATACAGGATATAACTGGAGCTACCCCTGTTGAAAGTAGGACGGTTATTACTGGTATTATTTGTATAAGCAATATTGGTAGTCACCTTAATTTTAGGATTCAGATCATACCCTGCGGCGAGGTTGATGTTGTTGCGCTGCAGACCTGTATTAGGCGTGATACCTTTATTTTGCAAATTTGTATAAGAGAGGCGGAAGTTGCTACCAGTGATGGCTACGTTGCTGGTATAGGTAGAACCAGTTTCATAGAAATCTTTCACCCTGTTAGGATAAGCGATCCAGTCGGTCGCTACCTTGTCGCCGTTGGCATCGGTAGGGCTGTTCCATTGAATATATTTGGCGCCGGTGTTGAGTTTAGGACCCCATGAAGCAGTAGACAAGGTATTGGATGGATCTACAGAACCCGTGGCATCACCTGCACCATATTCACTCTGGAAGTCAGGGAACTGCCAGGCTTTGTCATAGATCGCGCTGAAGTTTGCGCTTACGTTCAGTCCTTTTTTGTTTTTACCATTACCGCTTTTGGTAGTAATGAGGATCACGCCGTTAGCAGCACGGCTACCGTACAAAGCCGCAGCACTGGCGCCTTTGAGCACGGTAACGGTGGCGATATCGTCCGGACTTACATCGGAGATAGGGCTACCGTAGTCAACAGTCACCTGGCCTACAGGAACGGTTGGGCTTCTGTTAGCCGAAGCGACAGGTACCCCATCCACAACGAACAAGGGCTGGTTATTATTAGCGATAGAGCTGGCGCCACGGATGGTGATCAGCACAGAACCACCCGGATCAGAGCTGGCAGAGCGGATGTCCACACCTGCAACTTTGCCGGAGAGGCTGTTTACAATGTTCACATCTTTTACAGTGCTTACTTTAGAACCGTCGAGAGTAGCGATAGAATAACCCAGTGCTTTCTCTTCACGTTTGATACCTAATGCAGTCACCACCACGGCAGAGAGGTCCTTTACATCCGGCATGAGCTGGATGTTCAGCATAGCAGAAGTACCCGCTTTAACAGTCTTTTTGGTAAAGCCGACAGCGTGCACCAATAAAGTGGTCGCACCATTTACTTCGATGGTATAGCGACCCTGATCATCAGCGATCACAGATTTGTTGGTGGCCTGATCGGTGATGATAGCACCGGGTACAGGTTCACCTTTATCGTTGGTGATGGTACCGTTGATGATTTTGTGATCATCGTTATTGGCATTGTGATCATTGCCGGAGATGGTGATCGCGTTAGCGGTGGTCATACGCTGGATCGCGTAGTCTTTATGACCCAGTTCAACGATAGTGAGGCCCAGTGGTTGGAGGGCTTGTGCTACCTTGCTGGCATTGAAAGCCCCCTGTTGCGGGAACTGTTCAAGGTATACAAATTTGTTAGCGACGGTCGCGCTGTTGTAATTAAAATTCACGTGAAAGATGTCTTCCATTTTCTGGAGTGCTGTAATCAGCGAGACCTTTTCACTTACATAGTTATAGGCGATCGGAGCAGTGTGGGCCCTTACCTGCCAGACTTCCAGCAATAGGAGGACAGTCA
>Ga0316604_10001829_pt1 | contig 17554 bp, 14 predicted proteins | sample OWC_soil_day20_C_FD_207650 | JGI IMG/M metagenome (GOLD analysis project Ga0316604, IMG submission 207650) | Wetland soil microbial communities from Old Woman Creek delta, Ohio, United States - OWC_soil_day20_CT | ecosystem: Environmental > Terrestrial > Soil > Wetlands | place: USA: Ohio... | reverse complement strand
GCCTTGGCGTTGGGCTGCAGCGCACGCGCGGCAAAGCGCAGACCGTCGCCGGCGATCTCCAGCGTGTCGCCGCTGGCCGGCTCGGCGCGGACGCGCTTGGGCGAGATCTCGGTGACCACCGCCGAAACCAGGTTGTCGCTGTTCGGATGCTTGGCCAGCACCGCGTCGATGGCGTCGTCGAGTGCTTCCGGGTCGTCGGGCAGCTCGATGTGGTCTTCCGGTCCGCGATAGCCGTGGCGCTGGTCGTAGGCCAGCACATTGCGCCGGACGGCGTCGTAGGCGGCGTTCTGCTCGGCCTTGACGATCGTCGTATAGACCTTGAAACCGCGCGTGTAGGTCTCGCCCTTGTACTGCTCGTAGAGCGTCTGGCGAACGAGCTCGGCGAGATAGTCGCCATGCACCTCGACGAGCCGGCTGCTGCTGACCTTGAGCGGTTCGCTGCGCGCCTGCGCGTATTGTTCCGGCGTGATGCGGCCGAGGTTGAGCAGGCGCTTGAGGACCTGTTCCTGGCGCACCTTGGCGCGTAACGGATTGACCGCCGGATTGCGCCGCGAGGGGTTCTGCGGAATTCCGGCGAGCATCGCCGCTTCAGCCAGCGTCACGTCCTTGAGCGGCTTGTTGAAGTAAGTTCGCGCGGCGCTTGAAAAGCCGTGTGCACGTTGGCCGAGGTAGATCTGGTTCATGTACAGCTCAAGGATCTGCTCCTTGGACAGCGCCGCTTCGATGCGGTAGGCAAGGACGATTTCAGTGAGCTTTCGCCTGACGGTCTTTTCTTGCGACAGGAAAAAATTGCGCGCCACCTGCATGGTGATGGTCGATGCGCCCTGGTGGAAACCGCCGGAAAGGTCGGCCAGCAGCGCGCGCGTGACGCCACGAAAATCGACGCCGCCATGCTCGTAAAAACGCGCGTCCTCGATCGCCAGCAACGCGTCCTTCATGACCTGCGGAATCTCAGCAATGGGAACGAAGTCGCGGTGTTCTTCGCCGAATTCGCCGATCAGCGCGCCGTCGGTGGTATAAATGCGCAGCGGGATTTTTGGACGATAGTCGGTGACGACGTCGAACGGCGGCAGGCTGGGCAGGACGCTCAACAGCGTCAAGAAGATCAGCGCGGTGATCAGCAGCAACGCATCGGCGCCCAGCGCCAGCGTCGTCCGGCGCGGATTGCCGCGGAAATTGGACGCGGCCAGGGGCAGCGTCAGAAACTTTTTGGTCGACTCGAAAAAACGCACTCGCGGGCCTTGGTATGAAGCGATCGGTTGATTTTTTCGCCGCCGGGAAGCGGGGCGCTGACGATCGATTGACGCCAGTTTAGCGTCATTGGCACCGCTTGGCGAAAGCGGCGCGGTCAAACGATGCAGGTTTTTCCGCGGCCGGCCGGGGCGGCGAACGTGTATCATGCGGGCTTCGTCTGCCGGACCGCGCTTTGTCGCCGGATCGTTGGGCTGCCGGCCTTCGATCGGCGGGTCGGCTGACGGCGCCGACCGGACTGCGACTATTGTGCTCAAACCGACTACTCGCCAACCGTTGACCCAGGCAGACCGTCCCGGCCTGTCAATCGTTCCTGCCCCGCTGGAGTAAGCATGCACTCGCCCGTTCCCCGCTTGGAATTGCAGGGCATTACCAAGCGTTACCCCGGCATCGTGGCCTGTTCAGAGGTCAATTTGTCGGTGCTGCCCGGCGAAATCCACGCCGTCCTGGGCGAAAACGGCGCCGGCAAAAGCACGCTGATGAAGATCATCTATGGCGCCGTCAAGGCCGACGCCGGCAAGATTCTGTTCAACGGTCGCGAGGTTTCCATCGCCAACCCCGCGCAGGCGCGCCGCCAGGGAATCGGCATGGTGTTCCAGCACTTCTCGCTGTTCGAAACGCTGTCGGTGGTCGAGAATATCTCGCTGGTGCTCGACGAACCGTTCGATCTGCCGGCGCTGGCGCTTCGCGTCAAGGCGGTGTCCGAGCGCTACGGCTTGCCGCTCGACCCGAAGCGGATGGTGCATAGTCTGTCGGTCGGCGAGCGCCAGCGCGTCGAAATCGTCCGCTGCCTGCTGCAGGACCCGCAGTTGCTGATTCTCGACGAACCGACCTCGGTGCTGACGCCGCAGGCGGTCCAGACGCTGTTCGAAACGCTGCGTCAGCTTGCTTCCGAAGGCGTCTCGATTCTTTACATCAGCCACAAGCTGCACGAAATCCAGTCGCTCTGCGATAGCGCGACGATCATCCGCCACGGCCGGGTTACCGGCACCGCGATTCCCGGCGAGGAAACGGCGGCCAGCCTCGCGCGCCTGATGATCGGCCGCGAACTACCGGTCTGCCAGGCGCCGATTTATCAAGGCGAGAAGCGCACGGTGCTGACCGTCGACGGGCTCAACCTGGTCTCCGACGATCCCTTCGGTACCAACCTGGAAAATATCTCGCTTAGCGTTGAAGCCGGCGAAATCCTCGGCATCGCCGGAATTTCGGGCAATGGGCAGGCCGAATTGATGGCCGCGCTGTCGGGTGAGACGACCGGTGAAAAACGTTCGATTCATCTCGACGGCGAGGCCATCGGCCACCTCAACGCCGGGCGTCGGCGCAGCAAGGGGCTGGTTTTCGTTCCCGAGGAACGCCTCGGGCGCGGCGCGGTGCCGGCCTTTTCGCTCTCGCATAACGCGCTGCTCACGGCGCACCGCAAGGGAATGAAGAACTGGGGGCTGGTGCGCTACAGCAAGGCGCGCGAATTCGCCGACAAATGTGTCGCGCGCTTCGACGTGCGCTGTGGCGGATCGGGCGACGACGCGCGTTCGCTGTCGGGCGGCAATCTGCAGAAATTCATCGTCGGCCGCGAAATCATGTTGAAACCCAAGCTGATGATCGTCGCCCAGCCGACCTGGGGCGTCGATGTCGGCGCTTCGGCGGTGCTGCGCCAGGCGCTGGTCGACCTGTCGCGCAACGGCGTCGCCATCGTGCTGATCTCCGAAGAGCTCGAGGAGCTGTTCGAGATCAGCGACCGCATCGCCGTGCTGGCCGAAGGGCGGCTTTCGGCCGCGCAGCCGCGCGGCGCAACGAGCGCCGAATCGGTCGGCCTCAAGATGTCGGGGCTGTTCGACGAAACGTCCACTTCCCAATCGAGCGAGGTTTCCCATGCATCTGCTTGAGCCGCGTGCGCGTCCGTCGCGGCTGATGCGCTGGACGGCGCCGCTGATCGCCATCGTCGCCACGCTGCTTGCCGGTTCGCTGCTCTTCTGGTCGCTGGGTAAACCGGTGCTTGAGTCGTTCGAAGTCTTCTTCATTCAGCCGATGATGAGCAGCTACGGCTGGAGCGAGCTGTTGATCAAGGCCTGCCCGCTGATCCTGATCGCAGAAGGGCTGGCGATCGGCTTCAAGGCACGCATCTACAATATCGGCGCCGAAGGCCAACTGATCATCGGCGCGCTCGCCGGCGGCGGCGTCGCGATCTATATGGACGGCAGCGACTCGGCGTGGGTGATGCCGGCGATGATCGTCGCCGGGGCGGTCGGCGGCGGGCTGTGGGGTGCCTTGCCGGCCTTGCTCAGGACGCGCTTCAATGCGCAGGAGACGCTGACCACGCTGATGCTCTCGTATGTCGCGAGCTTCATCCTCTCTTTCATGGTCAGCGGGCCGTGGCGCGACCCGGAAGGGATGAATTTCCCGCAGTCGATCATGTTCGGCGACAACGCGCTTTTTGCCATCCTGCTCGAAGGCTCGCGCGTCAATACCTCGATCTATCTGACCGGCGCTGCAGTGCTCGCCTTCTGGCTGTTCAACGCGCGCAGCTTCATGCATTTCCAGCTCGAGGTCGGTGGCCACGCGCCGGCGGCTTCGCGTTACGCTGGCTTCTCGTCGCACCAGACGGTATGGTTCAGCCTGGTCGTCTCCGGGATTACCGCCGGGCTCGCCGGTGTTGGCGAAATCGCTGGACCGGTTGGCCAGCTCAACCTCAATATTTCTCCGGGCTACGGCTTTGCCGCGATCATCGTCGCCTACCTCGGCCGGCTGCACGCGCTGGGAATCGTTCTCGCCGGCTTGTTGATGGCACTGATCTATTTGGGCGGCGAAGCGGCGCAGGTCAGCCTGCAGATGCCGTTCGCGATTACCGGGATATTCCAGGGAATGCTGCTTTTTTTCCTGCTCGGCTCCGACGTTTTCATCGACAACAGGCTGCGTCGTTCGGCGTGATTGCGCAAAAACAGATTAACCACGGAGAACACGAAGAGCACGGAGAAGGAACAGGGCAGAATGCGACAGGCCAATTGTGTCGCTTGCGCGGTTGGATCAGTCGCCACGGAGTCTGTCTTCCCTGCGCATAGTGAGCATGGTATTGGACTTTCCTCCGTGTCCTCTGTGCTCTCCGTGGTTTCAAATGGAGTTCCACAAATGATCGAACAGCTGATTCCAATCCTCGCCGGGACGCTGGCGGCGGCGACGCCGCTGATTTTCGCCGGCCTTGGCGAACTCGTCGTCGAACGCACCGGTGTGATGAATCTCGGCGTCGAAGGCATGATGCTGGTCGGCGCCATCGCCGGTTTCGCGGCGGCTGCCGAGACCGGCTACGGTGTCGCGGCCGGGTTGCCGGCCGGGGCGCTGGCCGGTGCCGCGACGGCGATGATCTTCGCCTTTTTCGCGCTCTCGCTGGCCGCCAATCAGGCCGCCTGCGGTCTGGCGCTGACCATCTTCGGCATTGGCCTGTCGGCGTTCATCGGCCAGAGCTACATCAGTTACAGCCTGCCTGGCTTGAAGCCGCTGCTCATCCCTTGGCTTGCCGATATCCCGCTACTCGGGCCGGTGCTGTTCGCGCAGGATGCGGTGGTCTATCTTTCGCTGGCGGCCTATGCAGCGGTCGCCTGGACGCTGACCAAAACCCGCCTCGGGCTGCTGCTCAAGGCCATCGGCGAGTCGCCGGAGTCGGCGCATGCGATCGGCTATCCGGTGATCCTGATCCGCTTCGGCGCGGTTGCCTTCGGCGGCGCCATGGCCGGCATCGGCGGCGCCTATCTATCGACGGTCTATACGCCGCTGTGGGTACAGAACATGAGCGCCGGGCGCGGCTGGATCGCCGTCGCGCTGGTCGTCTTCGCCACCTGGAAGCCGACCCGGTTGCTGTTCGGCGCCTATCTGTTCGGCTTTGTCACGATTCTGCAGTTTCATGCTCAAGGCCTGGGGATCATGCTGCCGGTCCAGTTCCTCGCGGCGCTTCCGTATCTCGCGACGATCGTCGTGCTGGTCGTCATCTCGCGCGACCGCCGGGTGCTGCAGAACAACCTGCCGGCGTCGCTCGGCAAGCCGTTTTTGCCTTGACTCTGCGGACTTTAAAAAACAGCTGACCACAACGACACGACGAACACAACGAGAGGCTAGGCAACAAGGCGTTATATCGCGATGCAAAATTGTCAGGCAGATGAATTCCTGTTTGTCCTAAGCCTGCGGTTTTCGTTGTGTCCGTTGTGTCGTTGTGGTCAGAACTGTTGTGACTAACCTGAGACCACGATGACAACATTATTGCTCAAGAACGCCGACGTTCTGGTGACCATGGATTCGCAACGCCGGGAGATTCCTGGCGGCGGGGTGTTCATTCGCGACGGCGTCATCGAAGCCGTCGGTCCTTCCGCCGAACTGCCGGCGAGCGCCGACCAGGTGATTTCGCTGGCCGGCTGCGTCGCGCTGCCCGGCCTCGTCAATACCCATCACCACATGTATCAGAGCCTGACGCGGGCGATTCCCGGCGCGCAGGACGCCGAACTTTTCGCCTGGCTGCGCAGGCTCTACCCGATCTGGTCGCGGCTGACGCCGGAAATGATCCGCGTGTCGACGCTGACGGCGATGGCCGAACTGATCCTGTCGGGCTGTACGACGTCGAGCGACCACCTCTATCTTTATCCCAACGGCTCGCGCCTCGACGATTCGATCGACGCCGCCGCGACGCTGGGGATGCGCTTTCACGCCGCGCGCGGCAGCATGAGCGTCGGCGAGAGCGATGGCGGGCTGCCGCCCGACGCTCTGGTCGAAGACGAAGCGTCCATCCTCAGGGATACCCGGCGGCTGATTGAGTCCTGGCACGATTCGTCGCGTCACGCGATGCTGCGCATCGTCGTCGCGCCTTGCTCGCCGTTTTCGGTGAGCCGCGAGTTGATGCGCGAGTCGGCCGATCTGGCTCGTGCCTATGGCGTTTGCCTGCACACGCATCTGGCCGAAAACGACAACGATGTCGCCTACAGCCGCGAACAATTCGGCATGACGCCCGCGCAGTACGTGCAGGAGCTCGGTTGGGTCGGTCACGACGTCTGGCATGCGCACTGCGTCAAGCTCGACGCGCCGGGAATCGGACTCTTCGCGCGCACCGGCACCGGCGTCGCGCATTGCCCCTGTTCGAACATGCGCCTGGCGTCGGGAATCGCGCCGATTGCGGCGCTGCGCGACGCCGGCGTGGCGGTCGGCATCGGCGTCGACGGCAGCGCGTCCAACGACGGCGCGCATCTGCTCGGCGAGGCGCGCCAGGCGATGCTGCTGGCGCGAGTCGCGCACGGCCCGGCGGCGATGAGCGCGCGCCAGTCGCTTGAACTGGCGACGCTCGGCGGTGCGCGGGTGCTGGGGCGCGACGACATCGGCGCGTTGGCGCCGGGGATGAGCGCCGACGTTGTCGCCTTTTCGCTTGAGGGGTTGGCGATGGCCGGCGCCGCGGTGCATGACCCGGTCGCCGCGCTGCTCTTTTGCTCGCCGCAGACCGTCAGCCATTCAATCATCAACGGCCGGCCGGTGGTCAGCGACGGCCAGTTGTTGCCGATCGAGTTGCCGGCACTCGTCGAGCAGCACAACGCGCTGGCGAGAAGACTCGTCGATGGGGGACGTTAGGCAGTGAAAGCGCCGCGCTCGGTCAATCTATCGATGGAAAAGCGGCCGCTGATCGGAGAGCAACATCGCGACGACCAATCGCCGACAACCCGAATAGCGCAGCCGGGGTAATCCGTGAACACCTTAGCGTCTTTAGACCCCAATACGCTGCTCGTCGTCAACGCCACCAATGTGCTGCTGCTGGCGGCGACGCTGTTCGTCGTCATGGGACGCCAGTTGAGCGTCGGCGCGAGTGGCGCGCGCAATACCTTGGTCGTTCAGGCGTTTGGCTGGATTGCGCTATTTCTGGCGAACCTCTGGCCCGATCGACAATGGTGCGTCCTCTTGCTGTCGACGGTCGCCGTGGGGGGGTTCAGCTTCAGCAATTGGTTTTTGTTTCGGGCGCTCGAAGGCTGGCTCGGTCCGCGCCAGGGCCGCTTCGCGCTGCTGGCGCTGGCCGTCCTGATCCCGCTCGGCTACGCGGTTTTGTACCACAGCTATTCGCTGCGGGTGGCGTGGTCCAATTTCCTGCTTGCCGCGCAGTTTGCGATCCTGGCGCGCGCCACGCTGTTTCCTGACTCCAGGATCGTCGGCCGCTGGCGTTGGGCCTTGTCGCTGTGCACCGTCGTGATGGTGCTGCTCTCATGCGGGCGCGCGACACTGGGCGGATTTTTCCCCGAACTGTATCCGTATTTTATGGCGCCGCATCCGTTCAATCTCGCCTATCTCTTGTTTACCAACCTGACCTTGATCCTCACCAACGTCTCGCTGTTGGTCGCCTGGCGCGAAGAAGCCGAGCAGCAATTACGCGATCAGGCGATCACCGATCCCTTGACCACCGTCCTGAATCGCCGCGGCTGGAACGAGACGGCCGTACGCATTTTCGCGCAGGCGCAGCGCCACCGGTTGCCGCTCGCCCTGCTCTTGCTCGATCTCGACCATTTCAAGCTGATCAATGATACTCACGGGCACGAGGCCGGCGACGCGGCGTTGAGGTTCTTCGGCCAGATGCTGCGCCAAGAAAGACGCGCCGGAGACGTTGTCGCGCGGGTCGGCGGTGAGGAGTTTTACATCTTGATGCCGATGGCCGACGAGCCTGCTGCGCGCGGTTTCGACGCGCGCATCCGCGCAATCCTTGCCGCCACGGCGACCGTCAAGCTCGGGCATGGGCTCGATTTCAGTGCCGGACTTGCGTGCCTCGAAAAAGCCGACAACCTGGAAACTCTCGCGCAACGCTCGGACAGGGCGCTCTATCGGGCCAAGGCAGCGGGGCGCGGGCGCCTGGTCAAGGCGTCGGCGGATTGAGCGAATCCGCTCAGCGGTTTTTCTTGATCGGCGGGACGAATTTGTAATCGATGTCCCAGGGGAAATAGATCCATTTGTCCTGATTGAATTCCTTGACGCAAAGATCGACGATTTCGCGTCCCATCGGTTTAGCGTAGAGCGTCGCGAAGTAAGCCTTGGGCAGCAGCTTGCGGATGACTCGCGCGGTGTTGCCGGTGTCGACCAGGTCGTCGATCAGCAGATAGCCTTCGCCGTCATGGTCGACGCCCTTCAGAACTTTTACTTCCGAACGCGCGTTCTGAGCGTCTTCTTCGGCCGACTCGTCGTAGCTCGACGCGCAGATCGTGTCGAGCAGGCGGATCTCCAGTTCGCGGGCGACCAGTGCCGCCGGGATCATGCCGCCGCGCGCGATGGCGATGATTCCCTTGAACGGCCCCTTTTCCATCAGCGCATGACAGAGCAGGCGAGTATCGCGGTGCAATTCCGGCCAAGAGATCACGATGTCGTCTCGGTAGGGGCTCTTGAGCGAAGATTCCATGCCGCGTTCCTCAATAAAATGAATGGCTCGCATTATAGAGGGTGCCATCGATCAGCCCAAGCCGGATCGATGGTTTTCCTTTCGGCAAAAAAAAGCGGCCCGTGGGCCGCTTTTTTGGGAGGCTGCGATTTACTTGGGAACGTTGCCCTGGACGCCTTCGACGAAGAAATTCATCTTGAGGAGGTCGGCATCCGAATAGACCTTGCCGGCCGCCAGGAATTCCTTGCCCGACTGGTCCTTGAGCGGGCCGGTGAAGGGGTGCAGCTTGTCGGCTTTGAGTGCGTCGCGGCGCGCTTCGGCGACTTTCTTGACGTCGGCCGGAACGGCCGGTCCGAAGTTGTCGATATTGACCGCACCTTCCTTGACACCCCACCACAGACTGCCGGATTTCCAGGTGCCGGCGGCAACGTCGTCGGTGACCTTCTTGTAGATCACGCCCCAGTTGAGGATGGATGCCGCCAGGTGCGCCTTGCCGCCGAACTTGCTCATGTCCGAATCCCAACCGAAAGCGAGCACGCCTTTTTCCTGTGCGGCCTGGACGACCGCTGGCGAATCGGTGTTCTGCATCAGCACATCGCAACCCTGCGAGATCAGCGCGAGCGCCGCTTCGCGTTCCTTGCCCGGGTCGAACCAGGTGTTGACCCAGATGGCGCGGGTGGTGATCTTCGGATTGACGCTGCGTGCGCCGAGCGTGAAGGCGTTGATGTTGCGGATCACTTCCGGGATCGGAATCGACGCCACGACCCCCAGCTTGTTGCCCTTGCTCATCTTGCCGGCAACGACGCCGAGCATGTAGGCGCCTTCATAGGTGCGCACGTCGTAGACGCCGAGATTGGCTGCCGTCTTGTAGCCGGTGGCGTGCATGAAAACGGTCTTGGGGAAGGCCTTGGCGACCTTGACCATCTGGTTCATGTAGCCAAAGGACGTGGCGAAGATGACCTTGTTGCCCTTTTGCGCGAGGTCGCGGAAAACGCGCTCGGCGTCGGCGGTTTCCGGAACGCTCTCGACGAAGGTGGTTTTGATCTTGCCGCCCGACTGTTTCTCAAGCATCTTGCGGCCCTGGTCGTGTGCATACGACCAGCCGTGATCCCCGGTCGGGCCGATATAGACGAAACCGGCCTTGAGCGGTTCGGCCGCGTAAGCCAGGGTCAGGCTCGAAACCGCCAGGACCGCGACCGTGGTGAGTTTTTTGAGGCGGGAAAGCAACATGCTTGATTCTCCTGGAAAAGGACGATGGGTTGATGGGCGAACTTTATCGGCGTCAGGCGGCGGCGAGCGCCTGATCGAGATCGGCGAGCAGGTCGTCGATGTGCTCGATGCCGATCGACAGCCGGATCATGTCTTCGGAGACGCCGGCCTTGAGCATTTCGGCGGGGCCGAGCTGGCGGTGCGTGGTCGTCGCCGGGTGGCACGCCAGCGATTTGTTGTCGCCGATGTTGACCAGGCGGGTGAACAGCTGCAGTGCGTCCTGGAAGCGGCCGCCGCCGGCGCTGCCGCCCTTGACGCCGAAGGTCATGATGCCGGAGGCCTGGCCGCGCATGTATTTTTGCACCAGCGCGTGATCGGCGTGGTCGGGCAATCCGGCGTAATTGACCCAGCTTACCTTGGCGTGGCCTTTGAGGAATTGCGCGACCGCCAAGGTGTTGGCGCAGATGCGCTCCATGCGCAGCGGCAGCGTTTCGAGGCCTTGCAGGATCAGGAAGGCGTTGAACGGTGAAATGGCGGCGCCCATGTTGCGCAGCGGAACGACGCGCGCACGGCCGATGTAGGCTGCCGCGCCGAGCGCTTCGGTATAGACCACACCGTGGTACGAGACGTCGGGTTCGTTGAGGCGGCGGAAGCGCTCTTTGTGTTCGGCCCAAGGGAACTTGCCGCTGTCGACGATCATTCCGCCGATCGAGTTGCCGTGGCCGCCGATGTACTTGGTCAGCGCATGCACGACGATGTCGGCGCCGTGCTCGAATGGGCGGCACAGGTAGGGCGACGGCACGGTGTTGTCGACGATCAGCGGAATGCCATGGCGGTGCGCGATCTGCGCGAGTTGCTCGAAGTCGGTGACGTTGCCCAGCGGGTTGCCGACCGATTCGCAAAAGATCGCCTTGGTCTTGGCGTCGATTAGCGCTTCAAAGGATGAGGGCTGGCGGTGGTCGGCGAAGCGCACGCTGATTCCGTACTGCGGCAGGGTATGCGCAAACAGGTTGTAGCTGCCGCCGTAAAGCGTCGCCGCCGAGACGATGTTGTCGCCGGCCTCGGCGATGGTCATGATCGCATTGGTGACCGCGGCCATTCCTGAGGCCAGCGCCAAGCCAGCGACGCCGCCTTCGAGCGCAGCGACGCGCTTTTCAAGAACGTCCTGCGTCGGGTTCATGATCCGCGTGTAGATATTGCCCGGCACCTTGAGGTCGAACAGGTCAGCGCCGTGCTGGGTGCTATCGAACGAGTACGAGGTGGTCTGGTAAATCGGCACGGCAACCGCCTTGGTCGTCGGTTCAGGGCTGTAGCCGGCATGCACGGCGAGGGTTTCGAGCTTCATGGTGTCTCCTGATGCGGTGATGGACGCAAAGGATGAATAGTAGCACTTGCGCCAGCGGCCTTTGGCGCCGGAATTCATCGCGCAATCGACTTTTTACGGACAAGAAAAAGCGCCCGGTGGGCGCTTTGACTAAGTGGGCAAACCCCGTTGGGCTGTCATCGACCGACAGTCCGAGGATCGAGCGAGCGCAGGTCAGGCAAGGCGCCCGGTTGCGCCGCATAGCAGCGCTATGCAAGCGGCCGGGCAACGCCGCATGGCCAAGCGCGGACTATCCTATTCAGGTCGTCCCCCAAGGGGACTTCCTCGTGATGCAACCTGCGTTGCATCACTCAGGGCGCATCTGCGGGAAGAGGATGACGTCGCGGATGTTCGACGAGTCGGTCAGCAGCATCACCAGACGGTCGATGCCGATGCCGCAGCCGCCGGCCGGCGGCAGGCCGTATTCGAGCGCGCGGATGTAGTCGGCGTCGTAGTACATCGCCTCCTCGTCGCCGGCGTCCTTGGCCTTGGCCTGCTCCATGAAGCGCGCGGCCTGGTCTTCGGGGTCGTTGAGCTCGGAGAAGGCGTTGGCGATCTCGCGGCCGACGATGAACAGCTCGAAGCGCTCGGTGATCTGCGGGTTGGCGTCGCTACTGCGCGCCAGCGGGCTGATCTCGGCCGGGTAGTCGATGATGAAGGTCGGGTCCCACAGGTCGGCTTCGGTCGTCTCTTCGAACATCATCAGCTGCAGCGTGCCGATCCCCATTCCCGGCTTGACCTCGGCCTTCTTCGCCGTGAGTTGCTCGATCAGCCACGCTTCGTCGTTAAGCTGCTCAAGCGAGTAACGCGGGCAGTATTTGCGGATCGCCTCGACCATCGTCAGACGGTCGAAAGGCTTCGAGAGGTCGAGCGTGCGGCCCTGGTATTCGAACACCTCGGTGCCCAGCGCGTCGCGCGCGGCGTGGCGCAACAGGCCTTCGGTGAAGTCCATCAGCTTGCGGTAGTCGCTGTACGCTTCGTAGAACTCCATCATGGTGAATTCAGGGTTGTGGCGCGGGCTCATTCCCTCGTTGCGGAAGTTGCGGTTCATTTCGAAGACCTTCTCGAAACCGCCGACGACCAGCTTCTTGAGGTAGAGCTCGGGCGCGATGCGCAGGAAGAGTTCCATGTCGAGCGCATTGTGGTGCGTCACGAACGGGCGCGCCGAGGCGCCGCCGGGGATCGGGTGCATCATCGGCGTTTCGACTTCGAGGAAGCCGTGGTCGGTCATGTAGTTGCGGATCGACTGGACGATCTTGCTGCGCGCGACGAAGGTGAAGCGCGACTGATCGTTCATGATCAGGTCGAGGTAGCGCATGCGGTACTTCTGTTCCTGGTCGGTCAGCCCGTGGAACTTTTCGGGCAGCGGGCGCAGCGACTTGGAGAGCAGACGGATTTCGGTGCACTGGACCGAGAGCTCGCCGGTCTTGGTGCGGAACAGCGGGCCGACGGCGCCGATGATGTCGCCGGTATCCCAGCGTTTGAAGGTCGCGTAGGCTTCTTCGCCGACCTTGTCGCGCGCGACGTAGAGCTGGATGCGGCCGGAGACGTCGGCAATGGTGACGAACGACGCTTTGCCCATCACGCGCTTGAGCATGACGCGACCGGCGACCTTGACTTCGACCGGCGTCGCTTCAAGCTCTTCGCCGGTTTTCGATTCGTAGACTTCGGCGATTTTGCCGGCGGTGTTCTCGCGCGAGAAATCGTTGGGGTAGGCTTTGCCGGTGGCGCGCCATTCGGCGAGCTTGACCCGGCGGTCGGCGATGATGTGGTTTTCGTCCTGCTGGGTCGGCGTGTTGGTTGCGCTGCTGGGTTCGGACATGGTTGTCTCGCAATCGATGTTTGAATAGGGGGCAGGGGGTGTTCAGACGCCCTGTTTGAGGGACGCTTCGATGAACTGGTCGAGGTCGCCGTCGAGCACGCTCTGCGTATGGCCGACCTCGACGTTGGTGCGCAGATCCTTGATTCGCGACTGGTCGAGAACGTACGAGCGGATCTGGTGTCCCCAGCCGATGTCGGTCTTCGAGTCCTCGAGCTTCTGCTGCTCGGCCTGGCGCTTGCGGATCTCGGCTTCGTACATGCGCGATTTCAACATGGCCATCGCCTCGGCGCGGTTGCGGTGCTGCGAGCGGTCGTTCTGGCATTGCACGACGATCCCGCTGGGAACGTGCGTGATGCGCACCGCCGAGTCGGTCTTGTTGATGTGCTGGCCGCCGGCGCCCGACGCGCGGTAGGTGTCGATGCGCAGGTCGGCGGGGTTGATGTCGATCTCGAACGAGTCGTCGATTTCCGGGTAGACGAAGATCGAGCAGAAACTGGTGTGGCGGCGCGCGTTCGAGTCGAACGGCGATTTTCTCACCAGCCGGTGGATTCCGGTCTCCGAACGCAGCATGCCGAAACAGTAGTCGCCGGAGAGCTTGATCGTCGCCGTCTTGATCCCGGCGACGTCGCCTTCGGATTCTTCCATGACGTCGACGCCGTAGCCCTTGCGTTCGCCGTACTTGACGTACATGCGCAGCAGCATCGACGCCCAGTCTTGCGCCTCAGTGCCGCCGGCGCCGGCCTGGATGTCGATGAAACAGTTGAGTGGGTCGGCCGGGTTGTTGAACATGCGGCGGAATTCGAGGTTGGCGACCTGCTTCTCGATGCCGTCGACGTCGGTCGAAATCGCGTTCAAGGTGTCGTCGTCGTTTTCCTCGCGCGCCATGGCGAAGAGTTCATCCGCGTCCTTGAGCGCTTCGCCGACGTGATCAAGCGTCAAGACTACGTTTTCGAGCGACTTCTTTTCCTTCGAGAGTTCCTGCGCGCGGTCGGCGTTGTCCCAAATTTTCGGGTCTTCGAGCTCGCGCGAGACGGCTTCTAGCTGATCATGTTTCTGATCGTAGTCAAAGATACCTCCGCAACTCGGTGGCGCGCTGAGCGATATCCACGAGTCGGTTGGCGATGATATTGAGCTGTTCGGCTTCCATGGTGTTCCAAGCGATAGACGATAAACCGTGGATTATAAACGCTGAGCGCTTGGTCTTTAAGGATGGAGCCGCTTTCCATCCCGTTTTTTTCTCGCCCGGCCGTGTTTGGCGGCGGCCTTGGGGGTCACAGCGTAAACTTGGCGGCCGCCTGGCTCAGTTCACGCGCCAACTCGTCAAGCTGCCTGACTTGGGCGTTTGCCGCCTGCACCGATTCGTCGGCTTCGTCGACCATCTGCGCAATGCGCTCGACGTTGCCGGCGATACTGTTGCTGACCTCGCTTTGTTCGCGTGCGGCGTTGGCCACGTCGCGCGTCTTGGCGAGCGTGGCGCGCGCGCTTTCGTTGATTTCGCGCAGCGCTTGTGCGGCCTTCTCGACCAGCTCGACACCTTGAGCGACCTGCTCGCGGACGCCGTCCATGCGCGCTGCGGCAGCGTCGGTGTCGCCCTGGACGGCGTTGATCGTTCGCGTGATGTTCTGCGTCGCACCGCTGGTTCGTTCGGCGAGCTTGCGCACCTCGTCGGCAACGACGGCGAAGCCACGCCCCTGTTCGCCAGCGCGCGCCGCTTCAATTGCCGCGTTAAGCGCAAGCAGGTTGGTCTGATCGGCGATCTCCTTGATCACGGCGCTCATTCCGCCGATTTCGCGGGCGCGGTCGACCAGGCCGCGGATCAGCTCAGCAGCGCCGCCGATGTCGTCTGAGATGCGGTGAATTTCGCTCGCCGCGTCGTTGGCCTGTTGTTCGCCGCGGGTGGCGAGTTCGGCGGCCTGTTGCGAGTTGCTTTCGGTCTCCCGCGCATTTTCCGAGATGTGGCTGATGCTGACCGTCATCTGTTCGACGGCGGCGGCGGTCGACGACGTCGCGTCGGCGGTCAGCTGGCTGCCGCGACTGATCTGCTCGGTTTTTTCGCTCAGTTGTTGCGAGGCGCCAGCCAGCGTGGTCGACGCCTGGTTGAAGCGCCCGACCATGGCGTGCAGTCCGTCCTGCATGATGCGCATCGAGCCGAGCAGGCTGTCCGCCCGTCCTTTGGTGTCGATCGTTCGCGACAGGTTGCCGTTGGCGATTCCCTGCGCGATCTCGGCTGCATAGGCGGGTTCTCCACCGAGCTGGCCGAGGATGCTGCGCATGGTGCGAAACGCCAGCAAAGCCACGATGGCGATCAGCACGCCGCCGATCAGCAGCATCTTGACTGCGTCACCCCAGAAGGCGCGATCGATGTCGTCGACAAAAAATCCGATGGCGATGAGCCAGCCCCAGGGTTGGAACACCGCGGCGCCATTTAGCTTCTTGTACAGCGTCTTGTCCTCGCTGCCAGGACGAACTGCGGCCAAGGTGACGAAACCCTTGCCGTTCGGGGTCTTGCTGATCTCTTCCTTGTAAACGTCCATGACCTGGCGGCCATCGATGGTCTTGCCGCCCGGATCGATCTTGCCGACGCGCGACGGGGTGCCATGAATCAGCAGCATGTTGTCGGCGACGTTGCGAACGATGAAGTAGTTGTCACGGGTTCGCTGCGCCGTGATGGCTTCCTTGGCGCGCGCTTGCGCCTCGTCGCGGGTGAGTTTTCCGGAAACTTCGAGGTCGTTGAAGTACTTCATCTGGGCGTTGGCGACATCGAGGAGCTGCACAATCTGCGACTGGCGTTCCTGGTACATGCTTTGCCGCAGCAGGAACAAGCCACTCATGGCCATCACCACCATGCCGACCAGCGCGGCGGCAACGATAATCAAAATCCGGGTTTTGAATTTCATGGCGCTCCATTCAAATAACACAGGTTATGTAAGCAATCCTTCGTCAAGATGGTGTCGCCTATCTTGGCTGATTTCCCGCCGCAATGCTAAGATTTGTTTCATGTCAAATCGGATTGGTCCTCTACATGGCTCGCAAGAAAGCCGTCTGGCTTCCGCAAATCGGGGTTGTCGCCACCTACATCGGCCGCGCTAGCCGGCTGGCGCGCGGCGGCTATAACGTTCGCGTCGTCGCCGAAACCTGTGCCGACCGCATGGTCGTCGAAGCGCTAGGGCGCAGCGGTGCACCGGTCAGGTTTACGGTCAAGCGCGAGAATCTGGCGCCGCTGCAGCCTGGCCTGTTCGATTAAGCGGTCATTCTCTGGCGCTGGCTGAAAGCTGCGCCACAAAAATCCGTTTTTCAGCTGCCGTCAGTTGCTTGACCCGGTATTCGGCTTTGAGCGCGCTCGAGCGATCCGGATGGGCCTGGCACGCCAGCAGCCGCACCGGCGGGTGTGATCGCGTATAGCGCGCGCCCTTGCCGCAGGCGTGCGCCGCGTAGCGCGCCGCAACGTCGCGCGCGATGCCGGTGTAGATGCTGCCGTCGGCGCATTCGATCAGGTACAGGAACCAGCCGGCCGGCGGCGGCAGCTTGGCCTGCTCGGTGCTTGCTGGCGCAGATGGCACCGTGCCCCCTCGTTGCCGTCGTGCTTAGGCTGATTTTTCCTGTTCGCCGCCGAGCGCGGCGAGCAGGTCATCGAGCAGGCGTGCCACTTCGCCGGACATCAAGGTGAAGTCGATGTCGAAGCGCTCGTCTTCGTTCTCCGCCTGCCCATCGGCTTCGTCCTTGAGAATGTCGAGGAAGGAAAGTCGCTTGATCTGCAGGTTCTCGTTGAGCAGGAATGAGATTCGGTCGCCCCAGGTCAGCGCTAGACGCGTGACGACCTTGCCGGCGGCGATGTGCCGGCCGATTTCATCGCCTTCGAGCGTGTGCTTGACGTAGCGTACCGTCGCGTTTTCAGCCGAGCGCAGTTCGAGGTCCTGGTCGAGCGTAAAGCTCGTCGGTGCCTCGCCTGCGGCGACCCAGCCGGTCATCGCTGCCGACGGCGATTGGTTGACCTGAACCAGTCGCGCTGGCAGGCCTTCGGCTGACTTGCGCAGATGCTCAAGAAATTCCTCGGCCTTGGCCGGCGACGCGGCGTCGATCACCAGCCAGCCGTTGACCGGGTCGATCCAGCCAAAGGTGGTGCGGCGGCGAACGAAGGCGCGCGGCATCAGTTCGAGCGTCATTGCTTCGCGCAACTCGCGCATTTCCTTGCGCCCGACCTTGCGCCCTTCGGCTTCCTCGATATCCTTCGCCTTATCGTTGGCGAACTGCTTGACCACCGATGCCGGCAACAGCCGCTGTTCGGCGCCGAGCGCCAGCAGCCACTGGCGGTTGACGGCGTGCACCAGAGGCCCGCCGGGGCGCGGCGCGACCCAGCCGATGCTCTGCATGGCGCTGGCGCTGCACGGCTGCAGCGTCAGCTTGGACAACTGATCTTCAAGCGCGCTGGTATTGTCGGCCCAGTTTTTGGGGAGACGGTAGAGCTGGAGGTTTCTGAACCACATGGGCAGGACTTTAAAAAAAGAGAGGAATTATAGGGCTGAACGCGGCGCGT
>Ga0316604_10001828_pt1 | contig 17566 bp, 16 predicted proteins | sample OWC_soil_day20_C_FD_207650 | JGI IMG/M metagenome (GOLD analysis project Ga0316604, IMG submission 207650) | Wetland soil microbial communities from Old Woman Creek delta, Ohio, United States - OWC_soil_day20_CT | ecosystem: Environmental > Terrestrial > Soil > Wetlands | place: USA: Ohio... | reverse complement strand
CAACGAAGGCCACAGTTCGTGGAGGCTGGATTCATAGCCTGCACGACATCGAGGAACAAGTGGCGCTTTCATATCGCGGCCATCATCAATATGACTGGGTTCGGCCCCGGAAAACTTGGCTAGACGCAAAATGCCCCGTTTTCATCGATTTTGGTGATGAGCACTTGGTTAAGTTGTGCACTTACGATGAATCTGAATTGCCATGTATCCAATTTGTAGCGAAAAGGAAATTTCTACATGATTCCATGCATGAAACACGGGCCAAAGACATCGCTACAAGGTTCTACCCAATTAGTCCAGCACGGGCATAACAATGCGTTTCAAGGGACGTTCCTGAAGGTCCTTTTATTAAAACCGTCTACTTCCGCTTAGGGTCGAAGGCTGTCCCTGGTCACAGAGATGATTCCGCATTGCAAAGAGGGCTCAATTTTGCTAAAACTGCGTATCGAAAGAGGCTGGCACCTCCCTCGTTTTAGTTGTTCCAGGATAGTTCGAGTTTCATCTGGATGTCCTCCTAATGGGAGGATTGGATTGACAGAAGCGGAGCCTGAAGTTCTCAGGCAGCAGGCTGCCGCCCAGTCTCTGAGAAAGCCCCGTACGCGGGGTTTTTTTGTGCGTGCAGTTTCCCGTGGCGTTGGTGGTAACGCATCAACTTCTGCTTCCGGCCATCACCTGCCGTTGGCTGTTGCGTTTGAATTTCTCACGCTGAGCGAAAGCAAATGGCCGCTTTACGGCGCCGAAGTTGGAGGCGGATTCGGCTCAACCTGCCACTAGCGGACCATCGCCACCTTTGAACTGAAGGGCCGCTGCTTCTAGTAAAGCAGCCGGATTGGCACCTGTCACTTTGCCAGTTGCTCCCTCAAAAACTCGATGAAGAGTTGAGTTTTAGCCGGTAGTAAACGTGTTTCAGTCAGTGCATAAACCGGAATCGGCGTACCTTCCCACTCAGGAAGAATGCTCTGCAATCGTCCTGCGGCAACATCTTCTTCGACAATCTCCTTAGGCAAAAGAATGATGCCCTGGTCAAGGGTTGCCAGGCGCTTAATCATGCCGACGCTGTTGAGGACATATCGTCCTTTGACTTGGACCTCGATGGCCTCCTCGCGGCGTCTCAATATCCAGCCCCCCTTTTTTGGGAATCCAAGGCACTGGTGCTCCGAGAGCTCAGTCGGGTGGGAAGGACGACCGGCCTCGGCCAGGTATCCCGGCGAGGCGTACAAATGCCCTGGTAATCTGGCCAGCAGCCGGGCAACCAAGTTGGAATCCTTGGGCTCACCCATGCGGATTGCGACATCGAACGGCTCGCTGACCAAGTCGACAGCACGCGGTGTAAGGTCGAAATCAAAGGTGATGGCCGGGTAGCGCCGCGCAAACTCTGTAATCAACGGCGCCAGAAAGATGTTGGCGAAATCCACCGGGAAGGAAGCCCGCAGTACGCCGCTCGGTTGAGCCTGCATCTCCCCTAGTTGCTCATGGGCCAAACGTGCCTCATCAACGATGCGTCGGCATCGCTCATAGTAAATCTGTCCAGCCTCGGTCAGCTCCAAGCGACGTGTCGTCCGATGCAGAAGGCGCAAACCTATTGCCTTCTCCAGCGCGGTTACCCGCCGTGAAAGAGTCGAGTTCGGTACGCCTATGGCGTCAGCGGCCCGCCGGAAGCTCATGGCCTTCACAACCTCTACGAACAGCGCCATGTCGTTCAGTAGTTCCATGCTTATTGCACCATATTTGCAGCAATGAATTCCATTTTGCCATCTTTATCCCATTTACGCATTGCGGGATGATGCAGCCATCGAAGCGAATTCATACGAAAGGATTCTCAATGAACGAACAGCTCTTCTCCCCGGTCCGCGTTGGCCGCTATACCTTGCAAAACCGTTTAGTCATGGCACCGATGACGCGCAGCCGGGCCGAGTTCGATGGCACGCCAGGCAAGCTGGCAGTCGACTACTACGCTCAGCGGGCGAGCATTGGCCTCATCATTGCTGAAGGCACACAGCCATCGGATGATGGCCAGGGCTACCTGACCACGCCCGGCATCTACACCGATAGCCACGTCGCCGGCTGGCAGGCCATCGCCGATGCCGTTCATGCCAAGGGCAGTCATCTGTTCATTCAGTTAATGCACGCTGGACGCATGTCACACCCCGACAACACGCCGCATCATCGGCTTGGGGTAGCGCCTTCCGCAATAGCGCCGGGCACCGGGATGTTTACGCCCACTGGGATGCAAGACATTCCGGTTCCGCACGCACTGACCACCGAGGAAGTGCGGCAAACGGTGGCGGATTTCCGACTGGCTGCCCGCCGTGCCATTGATGCTGGGGCCGATGGTGTCGAAATTCACGGGGCGAATGCTTACCTCATCCAGCAGTTCTTTGCCCCGAGCGCCAACACACGTATCGATGAGTACGGTGGCAGCATCGAGAACCGGGCACGTTTTGCCATTGAGGTCGCCAAGGCAATTGCCGAGGAAATCGGCGCAGACCGGACAGCCATTCGACTGTCACCGGGAACACCTATGTGGGGCATTGATGAAGGTCCGGAGGGTCCTGCGCTTTATCGGTATTTAGTGGCCGAACTCAACAAGCTTGGGCTGGCATACCTCCACATCATGCATCTGGGCAATGAGCCTCTTCTGGCCGACATCCGCCAGATTTGGAAACAGACCCTCATCCTGAATCGACCTGGCCGCCCACGGGAACAGGTTGGCTCCGACTTGGCTGCTGGAATCGCAGATTTGGAGGCCTATGGCCAGATGGTCCTGGCCAACCCGGATTTCGTGGAACGACTCAAGTCAAATGCACCGATGAATGAGGCGGACCGGAATACCTACTTCGGTGGTAGCGCTCAAGGTTACATCGACTACTTGAGTCTGAGTCAGGCTCAGGCGGCCTAGGCGATTTTGGAGAACCAGCCATGAGACACATCGTTAGTCTGAACAGAGCAAGCCATGGGGACAATTTCCGGGCTTATGTCCTGCGAAGCGCAGGCCAATTGCTCAACCCTTTCATGGGAGTCGACCATGCCTGGATGAGCGGCCCTACGTTCCCGCCCCATTCACATGCTGGATTCTCCGCAGTGTCGTACCTGTTTCTCGATTCGGAAACCAGCATTGCCAATCAGGACTCGACTGGGACGAAGAACCTCATTCTGCCAGGAGGAATTCACTGGGCTTCGGCCGGCAGCGGCATCGTTCACGAAGAGGAACCAGCTGAGCCAGGGAAGACCGTCCATATGCTGCAAATCTTTGTTGACCTGCCGCATGAGCGCAAGACAGAGGCGCCCTTCGCATTGACGCTGGAACCCCAGAACATTCCGGTCGTTGAATTGCCAGGCGTAACGGTTCGCGTACCAGTAGGCACCTTCGGCGACGTCAGGTCACCACTGGTACCACCAACCGCAGTAAGCATGCTTGAGGTGACGATGGTTCAGGGGGCTGCCATGGAATTGCCCATCCATGCGGGTGAGACGCTTTTCGTAATGCCTATCGAAGGCTCCCTCGACGTCAACGGCGAATGCTACGAGCTGGACGGGCTCAAGTTGCCCGTGTTTTCCGCGGAGAACTCTCCTCGAGTTCTCAACCTGAATTCCCCAAAGTGCGCTACCAAGGCGATGGTCTTCATTGGCGCGCCTCTTTCAATTATCCCGGCCTAATAGGAGATGACCATGGCTTTTCAGCGTTTCACCGGCGGTGATGCCGCACTACTCTTGATTGACCATCAGGTTGGCACCATGGGGTGGGTCAAGTCCATCCCCTTTGACGAAATGAAGCGCAACGCGCTGATGCTGGCCAAGACCGCCGTCATCCTGAACATGCCGGTGGTCCTGACCGCCAGCATGGAGGAATATGCCCAAGGCCCATTGCTGTCGGAACTCAAAGACATCCTTCCCAAGGAGTTCGAGGCCCGCATCAAGCGAGTTGGCATCGTCAATGCTATGGATGACGAGAACTTCGCTGCGGCGGTTAAGGCCACCGGCAAGAAGCGGCTCATCATTGCCGGCGTGACGAATGATGTCTGCACTGTTTACCCCGCGCTCACTCTTGTTGGGCAAGGCTATGAAGTACAGGTCGTCGCCGATGCTGGCGGCTCGCCGAGTAAGCTCGCAGATGACATGGCACTGCGTCGCATGGAGCGCAATGGCGTTACCTTGACCAGCACCAACCAAGTCATTGCCGAGCTCGCTGGGAGCTGGAGTACGCCCGAGGGGAGCCGGATTATTCAAGAAGTGGTCATGGACGCTGTGCAGGGGTGAAAGAAAGCAGCTCCGTGAATCATCAAAGGACAGGGAAATTGGATTTCTGGTTCATGGAGCTGAAAGCGCGATAGGAATAATGCTGTCCCTTATCAGCAGCAAAGCAGCCACCAGACATTGCCGCTGTGAGCGGCAGGATTGGGTCGAGAGTTCTCAGTGACGACTGGCCGCTTTCAGGAAGCAGAACACCATTGACCGCTTTCCGGCGATGAATCTGAAGTGAGGACGGTCGCAAGCCGACCCTATGCGGACGTTCGTTCATGTAAGGTTTCTATGGCAGCTTACCTGACCAAAGCTGCCTAGCTACGCAATCTGGAGAGGGAGGTGGCGCTCCGGTGTTACAACACTGCTAGCAGTATTACGATTGCCAAAATAACGAAACACAAAGTTGCTGCTGCCAAAATCGAACTGCCAAACTGAATGGGCTGCACGGAAGTTTTCACCAACTTCTTACCGCTAAGCATCGGCATCAACAGGTTATCTTTGCCGACGAGCCAATAAAGCAGAATTGCCGTGACATGGATGACAATCAAGGCACCCAGCAGGTTCGCGAGCCGATGATGAATAACACTAGCCGCATCTGAAATCATCGGACTGACTCGATGGCCCAGTGGTCCTTGGAACAGGATGCCATCATTCGCTATCAGTCCGGTGCCTGCCTGAAGCAGGAGCACTGCCAGCATGGCAACTACCATCCAGCCACCCAAGGGGTTATGGCCAACTGACTTTGATTCCCGATGCAGAAGATATTTCTGTATGGCGGCGAAGCCATCTAGAAAATCACTGAATCGTGCCGTTTGACTTCCGAGCACGCCCCAAACTAGACGGAAGAGCACCAAGGCCAAAACACCCTCTCCAGCAAGTTCATGGATGTCGAGCGCTCCAATTGAAGCACTCAAAAACAAAACACCAACAAGAAGCGCAAGGCTCCAATGAAAAAGCCGTGTCGGTAAATCCCAAATCCGAACGAGGTGCTTGGCCTGACTCATTGCGCTTACCAGCCTTTCTTGTAAGGCTGATGGCAGCTCTTGCAGTCATCCGTCACTTTGGCGAAGGCTGCGTTCACCGCTGCCTTGTCAGGAGATGGAGCGGCAGCCAGTGCTGCAAGAGCCTGCGCGTTTACTTGAAAACTCTTCGACTTCTGGACAAAGTCCGGGAAGCTGCGCCAGATGTCCTCCTTGGCGGCAGAAAAGAATCCGCCTTTACTCCCGGCTGGAAAGAGGCTCGGAATACGCTCAGCAAAATCAGCCATCGACTTGGCAGAGGTGGCGATGGTCGCCATGTTGCCTTCGGCAAGCGCATCCTTGATGGTTGCAACTGCCCGCTTGCTACCTTTGAAACCGCTCTCTCGCTCTGAGATGACGTCGCTGGCGCCTGCCGTTGAGATGATGAAACCGCTGACTATCAGGGCGATTAACTTTTTGGTGGTCATGATTGCCTCGCTTGAATAAGTGGGTGCTGCCGAGAATTTCGGGCGCAAGTTGCCTATCGAAGATGCCGAAGGCACTTCGTTTATGAAATCTCTATAGAAGGGGATTAGGGAGGCTGGTGCTGAGCTATGAGCCTCGAGAGTGGTGGACTAGGTTTTGTGATGCCGCCGGCTCATCTGACGGCCATCACGAATATTCAGCCCCATCAGCGTGAGATTGGTTGCGCCAGCCAGCAACTCCAGAACCTGCACGGTGTAGAACATGCTGTCGAACTCCCCTGCCTGAGCCTTGATGCTGAGAAAGATAGCCGCCGGAATTAGCACCAACAGGCCATTGGCGCCGATGATGGGCATACGACGACGTTTGGCGACCAGGATGGGGAAAGTGCTCTTGCCGCCCATGGCAAATCCGGTCGCACCGGTAATGGCCATGCAGGGAACAAATGCGATAAACGCATAGGTAATCGCAACCTTTACGCTGGTTACCGCGCTATGGTCGAGGAATAGTTCGGCAACCACGGTCGATGACCAGAATGTCGCGATGAAGAGGAAGGCAAATACGCCCGCAACGGCGTGGATATTACGTTTCATCATGCTCTCCTTGTACCGACACACCGTGAAGTTGAGAAATCAGGTTCAAGGTACGAAGCGTGGTTTCCAGGTCCTGAGTGGAGAATGCTTCCCCGGTCTTGGCTGCATGTGACTGCCACGCCTGGTTAACACGCTCGAAAAGCGCGCCGCCTTTATCGGTCAGGTGGTAATGCGGTGAGCGTTGATGGGAAGGATTGGGCAATTTCTCAATCAAGCCATCTTCAGCAAGGAGATTGAGTTGCTTCTGAGCGCCTTGCCGCGAAACACCCATTTGCTCGGCAATTTGTGGAGCAGTTTGCTTTTGGCCAGCCCAAGCAATTGCACCGAGGATTTGCCAGCGTGCGCTGGTCAGGCCAAAGGGGGCTGTGAATGCGTCACCCCATTCCAGCATCTTGCCGTTTGCCTGGAAGAGCGCGACAACGGTCTCTGACATGAGACGGGAAATTTCTGTTTGCATCGAAAGTACCTCGCAAAGGAATTAACTGACAACCAGTTTCCGTTATTGGAAACTGGTTGTCAATATTCTTTTGAATCGGCAACTTCTTAAATGTACCGATGCCAGGCAGCGAGAACGGTAAGCACATGAACGAACGCTATGATGCCAATTGCAGCCTTACCTCCGCGCGAGAGTGACTGTCCGGAGGTGGCCGGCAACCGCCTGATACCACTGGCTGTCGTATAGAAGGCCAGCCATCGACCCAATGCCGACGTTGGTGTTCCGGGGTGCTAAAGGTCAGGTTTCAACAGCAACCGGTCGATTGCTTTGGGTAACTGTAACCGTAGCCATCTTTGATTGGGAGCTTAGAAGCAATGCTCAGAGGCGGGGAACGAGCCTTCTTTGACTGCTGCAACGTAAGCACGAATCGCTGCTGCAATATCCGGTTGGCCAACCATGAAGTCATGGACAAAACGTGCCTTCTTGCCAGGAAAGACGCCCAGCATGTCGTGCATGACCAGAACCTGGCCTGAACAATCGGGGCCGGCGCCAATGCCGATGGTAGGAATGCGAAGCGCCTCCGATACGGACTTGCCAAGCGAAGCGGGAATGGCTTCGAGCAGCAACATCGAGGCTCCTGCTTCCTGAAGAGCTAGAGCATCGCACAGCAACCGGTCTGCCCCTTCGGTAGTCTTGCCTTGAACTTTGAATCCCCCGAGTTGATGTACAGATTGCGGTGTTAAACCCAGGTGAGCAAATACCGGAATGGAGCGTTCGGTCAGAAAACGCACCGTGTCGCACAACCAACTTCCTCCTTCCAGTTTTATTAACTGCGCGCCAGCCTGCATCAGCTTCACGGCGTTCTCATAGGCAGACTCAGGTGTACCGTAGCTACCGAACGGCATGTCTGCCGCAAGCAGAGCAGACTTGTTGCCCCGTGCGACGCAGGTCGTGTGATAAGCGATGTCGGCGATGGTCACCGGCAAGGTCGTCGCGTGACCCTGCAAGACGTTACCCAGCGAATCGCCCACCAACAGCATATCGACCGCGCAAGCGTCCATGAGCGCTGCAAAACTCGCGTCGTAGCAGGTCAGCATGGCGATTTTCTCGCCTGCATTCTTCATGTTCTGAAGTGCTGGCAGCGTGACCGCTTTGCGTTGTGGCTCAGCTTGACCTTCTTGCAGGTAGCCGGCCATCAGTTACTTCTCAGTTTTGCCGTGCATGACCATGATGGTCTGTTGCATCAGCGCACAAAGACTCTCCTTCCCATCCTTGACTGCGAAGACCTCTGCCTTGGTCACAATCAGAGTGCGTCCCGGTCGCACGACTTGGCCACGGGCAATCAGCTTCTCGCCGTCGGCCGGAGCCACCAGATTCATTTTGTACTCGACGGTAAGGACAGAGGCGTTGGCAGGCACCACCGTCATCGCGGCATAGCCGGCAGATGAGTCGGCAATCATGCCGACGACACCGCCATGGACGAATCCGTGTTGCTGCTCAATACCATCCCAGTGAGGGACATGAATCTCAGTCATCCCGCTTTCGATTACGGGCATGGTGGCCTTTACCAAATGCATGGCGTTCTGCTTGTCGAAGCTCGCCAGTACGCGTTCAGCAAAGTTCGAGTCGGATACATGGGACATGGTTAGGTCTCCTTAAGTGGTTTTCAGATGTTGAGCCATCACACCGTATTAGCATTCGGAAAGCTCATGCATCTAATAGTGGTTATATTTGCAATCAGGCTATTAGAATGGATGAAGCCGTGTGTCTCAAATGAGTTTTTTGCGGCAACACATGAGGATTTGTAATGTCAATTAGCCTCTCCAAAATTCCATCAGTAGATTTGCTGCGTGGCTTCGTCGCGGTTGGTCGTCGCATGAGTATCACCTTGGCGGCCGGCGACTTGTTTTTGACCCAATCTGCGGTCAGCCGTCAGATTCACGGCCTGGAGACGGCACTGGGTGTGAAATTGTTCGAGCGAACACATCGCGCCATTCGATTTACGCCGGAAGGTGAGCAGCTATTCGTTGCCGCCGATAGTGCCATACAGCAGCTACAAGATGCGCTGGGGGCACTGGAAGACAACATACGACGGCGACCGGTGACGATTACGGCCAGCATTGGCTTTGTCGGCCTTTGGTTGCTGCCGCGCCTTGGCTTATTTCAGGCAGAACACCCGGAAATCGAGGTGCGCATCTCGGCAAACAATCAGATTGTGGACCTGCGCAAAGAGGGTTTGGACATTGCGATTCGCTTTGGCGAGGAACGTATCATGCCGCTAGGTGCGAGCCGCCTGTTTGGTGAGACCGTCTTCCCTGTTGCCCATCCAAGCCTTGGCATGAAGCGTTTGGACAGACCCGAATTGATTGAGCAGTCTACCCTGCTGGAATTCGAGGGGGACTCGTCATTCGCCTGGCAATGGAGTAACTGGCTGGAGTCACAAGGATGGACAGGTGTGAAACCCAAAGGCATTCTTCGTTTCAACCTGTATGACCAATTGATTCATGCAGCTGTCGCTGGCCAAGGTATTGCACTGGGCAAGGGACAAATAATCGGCCCGATGCTGGCCGATGGTCGCCTGATTGCCCTGCCCACACCGCTTCCCGGCCCAAGTTCAAATAAGGTCTACTACCTGATTCAACGAGATTCGCCGGCGAGCAGCCAGGCACAAACCCTGATTGACTGGATACGTACCGAGGCCCGCGTTACGGATTCTGCTCCAGCGTAACAAACTGAACCGGAATCTCCTGGGTAACTTCGCCATCTCGTAGCCAAGTCAGCGGGATTTTCCACAAGGAGTCCGCATAGCGGGCATTGAAAAATGCGAAGTGCCCGATGGAAGGCTCACCGACCGCATCGGGCTCGATACGTATGTGCGTGCTAGGGCTGTTCTTGAAGTAGCTGAGCAGGCGGTGGATGGCCGGAATGGTGCCGAACTCGTCATCGCTCATCGACAAGGCCAGTGTGGACGCTGCAACCTGAGCGAACGATTCGACCAGCTTGGCTCGCTCTTCATCCGACAGTGCCTGCGGGCCGGATTTGTAGATGTCCTCGAAGCGTGGCTCTGGGGAAATCCAGTCACGAACCACGCCACTCGGCGTGTCTTCCAGCCACCCCAGGCGCTTGCCCGGGAAGTAGCCAAAGATTGCTGTCAGGGTCGGCATAACGATGTGCCAGCGCAGGTACATAGCAAAGCGCTTGTGCTTGGCGTAATCCCGCCAATAGGCAAATTGGGAGCCCATCGTAAATATGCGCTTGATGACCTGGTTCGACGGCGCCATGCCTACCAGAAAACCACCCACGCTGTGGGCAGCCACCAGGATGTCGTGCCCCTTGAAGCAGGTGCCTGCAAATCTCAGCACACCTTCGAAATCCTTGCTTCCCCAATCCAACCAATTGGCCTTAAAACCCCGCATGTTCTCGGGACGGGAGCCACCAATACCCCGGTAGTCATAGGTGATGACGTTAAAACCGTGGGCGTAGAGAAAATCGGCGAATCGACTGTAATACCGGCTTTGCACTGAAGTGGCCGGATTGATGACGACGACCGGTGGAAGCTCGTCACCATTAACCACCTCATGAACCCAAGCGTGGGCATGCAATGGAAAACCATCGACTGCGGGAATGTCTATTTTTACTGGTTTGGTAGGATTCGAGGCCATGGCTACTTGGTGTGCTCCAACGATTGGCTTTAAGCCTACGGTGGATGGACCAAGTGCTCAATTGAGATAATTTCAGCCTGACATTCCAAATTTGCATGTGGCACGGCAAGACCATTGATTGCCGGATGACTTACTCGCCCTACAAACCGTTGATGGTTACATTCGCAATCCAGTTCCGACGGCGGCGTTCTGTTCTCTGTTCCACACTTTCGCCATCAAAATTGGACTGAAAATGCTTGAGAAGGGTGGGCGAAATATCTTGCAGCGCGTGTACGTTGACCACCGCATAGAGGCGCCCATCAATCTCACTGGTCACCAGAGGAGTGTCCTCGCATTGCTTGCAAATCAGAAACTCGGCAGTCTTCGTGCCAAAGGTATGCCGAGTAAGTTGTTGAGCGTCGTTGATTTGAACTTTCAATTTGGCCGATGGCGATGATGTCCAAACGCCTTTATGGGCTTGGCAGAAAGAACAAGAACACGCCCAAGCTGGAATGCGGGTTGGGTCCGGCAACCACTCGAGATTGAAAGATACGTTGCCACATTGGCATTGGCCAGAAATCAGCATGAAGCCTCCTATGGGCATCAGTTTATCCTTCGCCTCCGCTATGCCTCAATGGCTACTTGGTCACTCAAGTTGCATTCATTCCTCACATCAGAACTGTCTCATCAGGGCCGCAGCCAATATTCCGGCCGCGATAGCCGGCAAAGGCTTTTTCAGAACGAGCATCACGCTTGCCGTTGTCAACAAAGCCAGTCGAGCACCTGCATCACCTTGTAACGCCATGGGAGCGAGGATGGCGACCAGCACTGAGCCTGACATACCGTCAATGAACCGCTTTACTCGGTGATTGATAGGTACGAATGACATGATGAAAACGCCGCCCCATCGGGTCGCCAGCGTGGCAATTGCCATTGCCAAAATTAGTATCAGGGTGCCCCAGCCAGTCGTTTCAATCAGCACGGCGTTTCTCCTGCCCAAAAGCGCCTGCTAGCCCACCTGCCAATGCACCAACGACGACATGGCTATTGGCGGGCAGATAACGGCGGGTTTCAAACGAGACCTGCCACTTGAATGGCTGCAATCAGTAGTTGGCGAAGTTCCGTTTCTGGCCGGGAGTGTATGGTCGCCAATGGCAGCTTCCGAGCATTCCAGTTCGCAGAACTTGGGTTTGGCTGACTGGCCGCTATCGGGAAACCGCTACGGCCGTTTTGGGTCGCTGGCCGTCAGTCAGGTTTTGAGAAGCTGCCATTGGCTGCGGCCTCGAGCTTGAGATGTAACTACATAGGCTGGATGCGGCCAGTTGCGGTTACTCAAGCCTCCGAAGCCGGTGGCTGTATAAGGCAGGAACCAGATGTAGGACTAAATTCCCCAGCGCTCATTAGTCTGCAAGCACTTTGCAAACTCATCCCATACGTTGAGGTAGCTCAATATCGCCTGGGCTAGATTATCAGGCGGGTTGAAATTGACACGCCTCGGCTTATTTACGAAGGGACCCAAGGGATGCAAGAGGTTGTCTGCGTAACGAACCAGCTCCAGCATGTAGCCAATCAACTCTCGGTCTTCACAATGAAAGGTAGTACCCCACTCATCTTTCCAACTTCTTCCAAACGTCGGTCTCGAAGACATTCGTCGAATCTCTTGCTCGACCTCGTCCGTAACGGCAATATCATGCTGGAACGGGGCAGGCGACTGCCGGCACAAATTCCAAAGCTGATTGGCTAGAGGCTGGTGGGCTTGCCAGAACATTTTCGCCCCCCGTAAGGAATCGGCACTGGGCCTAGCGACCGTTGGTCTTATGTCTGGCCATGCTGCGACCTGAAGCTGTCTGCCTTGGTTCTGATGCCACCAAATCTGTGCACCAGCTTTCCACTGCAGGAGAAGTTCTATTGAATAGTCCTGAGGCCGTACGATGTCGACTTTGGAATGACAGGTGGGGCAGAGCCAGACGCCATTGCTGGCCATATTGCGCTCTTCCTGCGTCAAGGGCGATTGCCCCCGTGGACCTGATGGGTTTTCAGCGACTATATGTGCCCCTTCGCCAGCCGCCCTAGCATTCCCTGGCGATAACATTCCGGTCATTACTCGACATTCTGGGTTCGCGCAGACCCCCCCTGTCTCGATAGATAGCTCACGTCGTACCGTTTCGGAAAATGGCATTCATCCCTCTTTCACCGATGCTGCAGTTACCCAAGGCGCTTGGCCTTAATTGCTGAATAAAACAATGCGGTTGTTGAAGTATTCAGGGTTGGTTTCGCCTGTATTCAATACGATGTCCACTTTTACCTGTAATGTGGTCACTAAGAATGACGTTACGAAACTCTGCAGTGGGTCGGGTGCAGTCCTTCATCACGGCAATCAGATGTCCTTAGTCGAACAGAGCAGAGAAGGGGACGACCAGCGCCAGCTCGCCTTTGGGTTTGGTGTTCCAAAGAAGGTTAACCCGGGTCATTCCGTCGACCTTCTCGTTAAGTTTTGCTTTAATGGCCGCGACTTCTCGTTCACCAAACGGAAACTCTCCAAGGCCCGGTTCAACCTGAACGATTTGCAAGGATGAGTCCTCGCCTGTCTCTGTCACAAAGTGCTCAACATCAAGGGCAGGGATTCGGCGGTAGCACTCCTTTTCGACCTCCGCAGTCTTTTTTCCCCTGCGGTACAAGACATCAACAAGAATCGCATCCAAGGGTAGTTCGAGCCATTGCTCATAGAAAGAGAGCACCGACTCATCAAAGCACCCCGCCGCAGCTTTTCGGTCCTCGCGCTGCTTAATCTTCTCGTACTGCTGTACTGCTTGGTTTGACGGCTCCTCACAATAAATTGCCAGATAAACCCGCTTCCCTTCCCAATAGTCCTTACCGTGGCGCTCATCGAAAATGAATCGGCCCGCATCTTCCTTATTGGCTAGGGCCCGCCGACGGCCCCAGTTGTCCTGTGCTAAGGCGAGGTCTACCTCATTAATTTCATGGGCCGACTGCCAAAGGTTGTCGAGCCATGGCCGGACATCCGCCAGTACCCCTGCTACTTTTGTCACCACACCTGCTTCGCGCCAGCCCGCACACTGCAGGCCCTGCAACGCCAAGCCATTGCTAGAGCAGTTCGCGGAGCCAATGACGGCCATCGTATCCCCACAGACAACCTTGGCATGCAGGTCGTTCAATTGCCGAACCGAGACCCAACTCCCTAGCGCCAGCAATGCGCGAATGGTTTGCGGATTGGTACCGCCAGAGGTGAGGTTGCAGATGACACGTACCTCGATGCCTTTGGGCATGCTATCGAACAATAGCTCAGCACCCTTGCCCCAAAATGCGACCGCAAGATAAACCACCTGCTTGTTTGGGGATTTGAGGACTTCCTTCACGGCCTGGAGATAGGCACTGCCTGAGACAAACATCTTCAATCCTTGGAATTTTTTCTAATCATTGGGGATATTGTGCATCTTACTTCTTCCACTGAGTCTGGAATCGGGCCAATTGGCTGCTTTGGAGCATGAGGCCAGGACGGCACGTCCTGGTCGATTGGGCTTCACTTATCCACCTGTCCGAATATCGGGGTCCGGCTATGCAAGCAACGGGACCACTGACTCCTCGCTTACCTCCTGGTCAGCGACGTCATCAGTTGCCAACCCTTGCTCCGGAGGGAAAGCCACTACCTTCCTCGACTCAACGTGGATACTGGTGACAGGAGCGTCCACACTACTAGGCTGAATACCATGTGCGGCAAGCGTGTCGAGGAGGTCTCGAACGACGTCATCCTTGTGAAGCACAAAGGTTGAGGCAAAGCAGCGCCAAAATCTCCACCCTGCTCTTTCCAGGATGCGCTGCCGGCGCATATCGCTGTCCCACTGGTCAGGGCCGTGATACCGGTCACCATCGCACTCGATTGCTAGGCGGCTGTCAGCGTCTCCTTCTACAACCATGTCGATTCGGTACGAGCCGACAGGAACTTGTGGAATCACACGGTAACCACGGGCAACCAGGATGTCGAAGACTTCCCGCTCAAAAGGAGACTCGCAGAGCTCACGATGATTTTCCAGCTCCTCCTCGTCCTGGAAGAACGGTGCCTGGAAATGCTGAATGAGCTTAGAGCGCAATTGGTCTGCCTGACTCAGTTCTTCAACCTGAATACTGCGCACCAAGTACATTCGGTCTCTAGCTCGCGAAGCGGCGACGTTAAAGCGTTGTGCAACCATGTCTTGCGTCTGTGCGTGCGCCTGACCAAGTGAAGCAACCATGGACAAGAACATGATGTCCCGCTCCTTACCTTGGAAGGTACGGGCATCTCCGCAGGTGATTTTGTATTGCGTGACTACCTGCTCACCAAGCTCTTCATTAAGCATCTGCATGACTTTGAGCGCTTGCTCGTTACCCAATAGGGAGACGACACCAATAGTTCGGCCATCAAATGCGCGGTTCTCAACTATGGCCCGAATTTCATTAACAATGAAGCGAGCTTCAGGCAGGTTGATGTCTTTGTTGCGGTATCCGTCGGTGACGTAAACATCCACAAGTGGCGGGTCTAGGCGCTCTGAAGCCTTTGGCATCCGTAATGGCTTGAGTTCGTGGTTGTAGAACTCGCGCTTGGAATACTCGATGATAGGCGCCACGCAGCGGAAGTGCTCCCGCAACATCACCGCGCTCTTGGCGAACACCACCTTGAATAAGTCGTAGATGGACCGTTCTGGGGTCATCTGGGGCCGGTAGATGTCCACCTGGTTGGCAAGGAAGCGAGTCATCAGATTCCTGATTTTCTCTTCCTCAAGACCAACGCCCTCTGGCGAGACCTGCTTGTCATCACCAACAATCAATACCTTCTTTGCACGCAAAATGGCAGGTAAAGCGGTCAGGTCAGATTGGGAGGCCTCATCGATAATAACTAGGTCGAAGCACCCGAAGCTGGCAGGCAGCGACTCGCAAATACGGTAGTGCGGCATAATCCAGCAAGGAATCGCACCATTAGCCCGCTCCGCAGCGAAGCGCGCGTCTTGGCGGTAACGGCCGGCGCGGATGCCAGTGCCTTTCCCAATTTTCTTGATGGCCGAACGGTAGGCCTCCAGAGCCGCCCGAACGTCATGCGTAGCATTTTCAGCGAGCTTGAGCCACGTCCGTTTATTGACCGCATCCTGGTAGAGCTTGGCCAGGTCATGCTCTAGGTCCATCCGCAGCTTCGACAATCGCTTCAATTCGTGACGGCCGTCAATCTTGTCCACGAAGCTGACCAACCTGCACAGGCGCCATACCTCACGCCAATTGTCCGGCAGCAACGCATCACGAGCCCCCGGATGGGCCTCACTGCGAAGCTTCAGTGCCCATTGCTTGGCGCCCGAGGACTCAATCAACTGGGCAACGTCAGAAATCGTCTTTAGGCTTCCGGCCAAAGAGTGGACTCGACGGAGTTCTTCCATCAACTTCGACCACTCAGCCTGAATATCACTGTCCGTGCATTCCGGACTGCCCAAGCGCTTGTTCAGAAACTCTCTCAGTTGCTCTGTAATCGTACCCTCGCAACCAAAAAGCGCTTTCAGGAAGGACTCCTTGACTACCCAGGTTTCGGCAAGGCGATGACGTGTCAGGTGATGTTGGAAAATTCCCTCAACCTCACCAAGCAACTCCTTGGCGTAGGGGGTTTGAACGGCCTTCGGCCAGGTCGGAAGCAATGGCTGCACGGCCGTAACCACCGCCAGTTCATCGGAGATACTGGCTGCAACCTTGTTGTAGAGGTCGATTGCCATGCCGGCAGCAACCAGGCGCTCTGGCTTAGGCTCGAATCGTGGAAGCGAGATTTCATCCGCCAAGGTGTTCCACCGAACGAGGAGTGCCTTGCTCAACTGCTGGAACTTGATGTACTGCAGTACGTGCTCCCACTCCGCCGGGGAGGCTGGCTTGGCACTGACTACGACGACCGCGTCCAAGATTCGCTTCTGCTCGGTCTTCCCGAATACTCCTGCCAGCCCGAATGGCTTTTTGCCCTGGGACAAATTGGCGACTGCCTCGACCAACTCATTGCTGGCTTCAAAGCCGTCAGACAAAGTCACCGGCTTAGCCAAAAACTGCTTCCGAGTATCCAGCGCGGCAAGGATTTCATCCTTAAGAGTCAGGAACAAATCCAGGATTTCGTTCTTTGAGCTGCGACGTAGGTATTGCTGCAATCCGGCAGTCCAGGCCTGCTGCGCATTATCGATTTCCTGAAGCAAAAGCCTGAGATTCGACACCTTAGAGGTGGCCGTCATTGCAGCCTGGACAGTCTCCGGGGTAGTGCTGACAAGGCTTGGAACCACGCCGTCAGACTCTTGAGCCTTCAACTCACTCAAGCGAGACAGGTCTTGATGAACCTGCAACAGCTTTCCCGTTTCAGGAAAGTCACCAATCTGGGGAACCCGTTTGCCGAGGTACACCAAGTCAGGCCCGACGGCGAGTCTTGCTTCGCGCAACGCGGAAATCTCAGCATTACCAAACTGCGGCTTGTGGTTGGCTTCGATGGTCAGGACATCCGGGAACCACGAAACCTCAGTGCGGTTTACTGCAACATCTTCAGCAACCTCGACAGGCGTCAGGGACTCATCGTCAATCTGTACTTTGTCTAGGTTCAAACTCGCCCAGTTTGCGATTTCCTTATCCGTCTTGGCAATGCGCCCATGCAGCGAGTCAATTTGCCCGTCGATTTGCTCGATTTCACGACGATAGACTGAGCGGTCGATTCGGGTGACCTCCGCCGCAATCTTGTTGATGGCAAACTCGAATTGCTTCATGCCCTCAGCTTCACTGGTCAGCAGGCTGATAGCTAGCGGCCGAATGGACTCAGGTAGCTTCTCCTGCAAGACAGTGAGTGCCGGGTCCTTCATCGAGGTAACCAGCACTCGCTTTCCCAAAGCAAGGTAGTGGCAGATTACGTTCGCGATGGTGTGCGTCTTACCTGTTCCTGGTGGTCCCTGAACTACCACGCCATCATGCGCTTCCAGCATCTGAATAATCTGGACTTGCTCATCGTTGTAGGCCATCGGAAAGTACAGTTCCGAAACGTGGCCAGTCCCGGACCCAGTGCCACCACCGCTGCCACTAACCACTGATAGTCCACGGAACGGTGGGAGACTCACCTCTTCGTTCTCGGATGATGGCTCCGTTACAAGGGACAAGACGGCATCAGGCAAGGGGCCAAGGTTTTCGGCTGCAAGCTTGGCCTCAAAGCGTTCCAAGTCT
>Ga0316604_10001827_pt1 | contig 17571 bp, 21 predicted proteins | sample OWC_soil_day20_C_FD_207650 | JGI IMG/M metagenome (GOLD analysis project Ga0316604, IMG submission 207650) | Wetland soil microbial communities from Old Woman Creek delta, Ohio, United States - OWC_soil_day20_CT | ecosystem: Environmental > Terrestrial > Soil > Wetlands | place: USA: Ohio... | reverse complement strand
TGAAGGGCTGGAACGCGCGCTTTCTGATTCCGTGCCACTGCACGGGGATGGAATCGGCCAAGAAGATGGTGCGTGCCATCGGCAGCCATGTGGTCAGCCACGGCCATGCGGGACTGGTCCTCCAGGCCGGAACCTTGCGGTAGATCAAAAAACGGCAGAGCGCGGCGATAGCATACATGCCATGCTGTACCGCGCTGCCGTAATCCTCATCAGGTTCCACGCCCGTTATGGATTCATCGGATAAAGATCGCCGGATGTATCGGTTTCCCAAAATTCCCGCCAGATATTCGGGAATCGTGACACCCTTGCTGCTCACGTTTTTCATGATATGCATCGTGTCCCTGATCAACACGTTGCGCGGCATCGGACTCGCGCCCGATTTTTTGGGTGTCTGGCTGAGCGCATGGGGAATGTCCTGGCTGGTTGTTTTCCCGTCCATGGTTGTCGCCTTGCCGTTCGTGCGCCGCCTCACCCTTCTGTTCGTTGAGAAGGACGACGCTTCCGAGCGGGCGAAGCGGCCGTGACGGGGTAAATCGGCCGTAATGACCTGTTGCCGCAACCGCAGCCCGGTTGCGGCGGCTCGCCTGCTTGACAATGGCTTCGTTCGCGTTCATCATTGCTTCGTTATTTCAATTATAGTTGAACAATTGATGTATGGATAAATCGACAGCTACTTCCATTTTCGAGTCACTATCCTCGGGCATCCGGCTCGATATCTACCGCCTGTTGGTCAGGATGGCGCCGGACGGCCTGGTCGCGGGCGAGATCGCCGCCAAGCTCGACATTCCGCCGACCAACCTGTCCTTTCATCTGAAGGCAATGACGAATGCGCGCCTGCTGTCGGTCGTGCAGGAGGGGCGCTATCAGCGCTATCGCGCCAATATCCCGCTGATGCTGGACCTGATCGCCTTCATGACGGAAGAGTGCTGCTCCGGCAAGCCGGGTGAATGCGCCGATATGCGCGCGGCTTCCTGCTGCTCGCCATCCGTGCTGCCGCCCCTGCCATCGCTAGACGGGGAATAACCATGAACGTCCTCTTTCTCTGCACCGGCAATTCGTGCCGCTCGATTCTGGCGGAAGCCGTATTCAACCATCTTGCGCCGGCTGGCTGGAAAGCGATGAGCGCCGGTAGCAAACCGACCGGCTTCGTCCACCCGCGCTCGCTCGCCCTGCTCGGGCGCGAGCGCATTCCGACGGATGGGTTTTACAGCAAGCCGTGGGACAACCTCCCGGCCACTCCCGATATCGTGGTCACGGTATGCGCCTCGGCCGCCGGGGAAACCTGTCCCGTCTATTTCGGGTCGGCGCTACGCACGCACTGGGGCGTGGACGATCCCGCCCATGCCACCGGCACCGACGACGAGATCGATGCCGCCTTCATGCGGGCCTACCGGCTATTGCGCAACCGGATTGAAGCGTTTTTTGCCTTGCCGCTGGCCGAACTGCAAAACGATCCTGTGCGGCTGAAGGCCGAACTGGACCGCATCGGCCTGTTGATGCCCTGATTTTTATATATTCAACTTTTGATGGAGATGCCAAATGACGACCATTCAAGTCTATGACCCGGCCCTTTGCTGCAGCACCGGCGTGTGCGGCGTGAACGTGGACCAGGCGCTGGTCACCTTTGCCGCCGACGTGGAATGGGCCAGGCAGAACGGCGCGCAGGTCGAGCGCTTCAATCTTGCCCAGCAGCCGACCGCATTCGCGGAAAACGAAGTCGTGAGGGGGTTCCTGAATCGCTCCGGCGCGGAGTCTCTGCCGCTGATCCTGGTCGAGGGCGAGGTGGCGCTGGCCGGACGTTATCCGAGCCGCAACGAACTGGCCCGCTGGGCGGCCATCACTCCGCAAAAGCAGATGGCGTCTTCGTGCAGTTGCTGCGGCGGTAAGTCCTGCTGATTCATCCCGTCATTTCAATAAAGGATAGGCGATGAAATTCCTCGACCGGCCTCCGCGTTATTTCTTCTTCACCGGCAAGGGTGGCGTCGGCAAGACGTCGATTGCCTGCGCCACCGCCATCCGGCTGGCGGACGCGGGCCGCAAGGTGCTGCTAGTCAGCACCGACCCGGCGTCCAACGTGGGGCAGGTATTCGGCATCGGGATCGGCAACCGCGTCACGCCCATTGCGGCGGTACCGAACCTGTCGGCGCTCGAAATCGACCCGCAGGCCGCGGCGCAGGCGTACCGCGACCGCATCGTCGGGCCGGTACGGGGCCTATTGCCGGATGATGTGGTCAAGGGGATCGAGGAGCAGTTGTCGGGCGCCTGCACCACCGAGATCGCCGCGTTCGACGAATTCACGGCGCTGCTGACCGATTCCGGGCCGGCGGACGGGTTCGAACACATCATTTTCGACACGGCCCCGACCGGGCATACGATTCGCCTTTTGCAGCTTCCCGGCGCGTGGAGCGGTTTCCTGGAAACCGGGACGGGCGACGCGTCGTGTCTCGGCCCGCTCGCCGGATTGGATAAGCAGCGAGAACAGTACAAGGCCGCGGTCGATGCCCTGTCCGACGACAAGCGCACCCGGCTGGTACTGGTGGCGCGCGCTCAGAATGGCGCTTTGCGAGAAGTGGAGCGCACAAACGAGGAATTGGCCGATATCGGCATGAAGCAGTACTACCTCGTTATCAACGGCATTTTGCCGTCCGAAGAGGGGCAAGTCGATGAACTGGCAGAGGCGATCCATCGACGCGAGCAGGCGGCATTGGATCATATGCCAGATTCGCTGAAGACCCTGCCTCAAGACCGCATACCTCTAAAACCATTCAACCTGGTCGGGGTGGCCATGCTGCGCCAGTTGCTGTCCGAGATTCCTGCTCCGGTCGCCAAGGTGACTGTTGAGCAGTTGCCTACGCTCAACGCACCGAGCCTGTCCGAACTGGTGGATGATATTGCCGCCGACGGGCATGGCCTTGTCATGATGATGGGCAAGGGCGGCGTCGGCAAGACCACGCTCGCAGCGGCCGTCGCGGTAGAGTTGTCACGACGCGGCCTGCCGGTGCACCTGACCACGTCCGACCCGGCAGCGCACCTGTCCGCGACGCTGGGCGGCAGCATGGGGAACCTGACCGTTAGCCGCATCGACCCGCATGCGGAGACCGAGCGCTACCGCAACCACATCCTGGAAACCAAGGGAGCCAAGCTTGATGCGCAAGGGCTGGCCATGTTGAAGGAGGACCTGCGCTCGCCCTGCACCGAAGAGATCGCCGTCTTTCAGGCTTTCTCGCGCGTCATCCGCGAGGCGGGCAAGGTGTTCGTGGTGATGGACACGGCCCCGACCGGGCACACGCTGCTGTTGCTGGATGCGACCGGCGCTTACCATCGCGAGATCGCGCGCCAGTTCGACGGTTCGGGCCTGCACTACACCACGCCGATGATGCAGTTGCAGAATCCGAAACAGACCAAGGTGCTGCTAGTCACACTGGCCGAGACGACGCCAGTGCTGGAAGCGGCCAATCTGCAGGACGACCTGCGCCGCGCCGGCATCGAGCCCTGGGCATGGGTTATCAACAACAGCGTCGCCGCCGTCGAGACGACATCGCCCCTGCTGCGGCAGAGGGCGCGCAATGAGCTGCGCGAGATCGAGGCGGTCGCCACCCGCCATGCGGCGCGCTATGCGGTGGTGCCGCTGCTGAAGGAAGAACCCGTCGGCGTCGAACGGCTGCTGCAATTGGCGGGCGATGCAGGCAAACCAGTGCGTTGAGTTAATCCATAACGGAGGAAAGAGCAATGAAAGACGTGGAAAAAGATGAAGTCCGTGCCATCGTGCGCGAAACTTACAGCCAGGTCGCGAAAGCGCCTTCCGCATGCGGATGCGGGCCGAGTTGCTGCGGCAATACCGACCAAACGGCTGCATCCGCTAAAGCCGAAGCATTCGGTTATTCGCAACAGGATACGGAATCGGTGCCGGAAGGCGCGAACATGGGGCTCGGCTGCGGCAACCCGCAGGCAATCGCCGCGCTGAAACCGGGCGAGGTGGTGTTGGACCTGGGCAGCGGCGGCGGTTTCGACTGCTTCCTGGCAGCCCGGCAAGTCGGTGACAGCGGGCGCGTGATCGGCGTGGACATGACGCCGGACATGATCAGCAAGGCGCGCGCCAACTCCGACAAGGGCGGTTATCGGAACGTCGAGTTCCGCCTGGGCGAGATCGAAAACCTGCCGGTGGCCGACGGTACTGCCGACGTCATCATGTCTAATTGTGTGATCAACCTGTCCCCGGATAAGCCGAGGGTTTATGTCGAGGCTTTCCGTGCGCTGAAGCCGGGCGGACGCCTCGCCATTTCGGATGTGGTCGCCACTTCGCCGATCCCGGAGGACATCCGGAAAGACATGCTCATGCATGCCTATTGCGTGGCCGGGGCGGCGCTGCTCGATGACCTGAAGGCGTCGCTGACGGCAGCGGGTTTCGGGCAGATCCGCGTCGAGACGAAGGAGGAAAGCCGGGCGATGATCCGCGAATGGGCGCAGGGGAACGGCATCGAGAAGTATGTCGTGTCGGCGACTATCGAGGCGGTCAAGCCCGGCAAGGGCTGCTGTTCCCATTGCTGAATCGGAGTGCCTGACTGATGACTATCGACGTATCCTGCCCGACCGGCATTTCCAGCGGGGCCGCCGTCAAAAAGCTGTCCTTCCTCGACCGCTATCTCACCCTGTGGATCTTCGCCGCCATGGCGCTGGGCATCCTGATAGGCTGGCTGTCGCCTGACGCAAAGGAATTCATCAACCGCTTTTCAGTCGGCACGACCAACATCCCGATTGCCGTCGGCCTGATCCTGATGATGTACCCGCCGTTCGCCAAGGTGCGCTACGAGGAGATGGGCGAAGTGTTCCGCAACAAGCGCGTGCTCGGCCTGTCGCTGGTGCAGAACTGGCTGATCGGCCCCTTGCTGATGTTCGTCATCGCGATCACGTTCCTGCGCGGTTACCCGGACTACATGGTCGGGCTGATCATGATCGGTCTGGCGCGCTGCATCGCCATGGTTATCGTCTGGAACGAACTGGCTAAGGGCGACACCGAGTACGCGGCGGGGCTGGTGGCGTTCAACAGCGTGTTCCAGGTGCTGTTTTTCAGCGTGTACGCGTGGTTCTTCATCACTGTGCTGCCGCCGCTGTTCGGCTTGAAGGGCATGACGGTCGATATCACTATTGGCCAGATTGCGAAGAGCGTCTTCATTTACCTGGGTATCCCTTTCCTGGCCGGGGCGCTGACGCGCTTCGTCGGCGTGAAGGCGATGGGGCGCGAGCGCTACCATGCTGTCGTAGTGCCGCGAATCGGGCCGATGACGCTGGTTGCGCTGCTGTTCACCATCGTGCTGATGTTCAGCCTGAAGGGCGATTTGATCGTGCAGATCCCGATGGATGTGGTGCGCATCGCAATTCCGCTGCTGGTCTACTTCGTGGTGATGTTCCTGGTGTCCTTCGTCATGGGCAGGAAGGTCGGGGCTGACTACGGCAAGACGGCTACGCTCGCCTTCACCGCCGCCAGCAACAACTTCGAGCTGGCGATTGCCGTCGCCATCGCCGTGTTCGGGCTCGATTCCGGGGCCGCCTTCGCCGCTGTGATTGGCCCGCTGGTCGAGGTGCCGGTCATGATAGGTCTGGTGCATGTGGCGTTCTGGTTCCAGCGACGCTATTTCAGCGCCAGTGTTAGGCGAGGAGGCTAGGATGAATCGGCAATGGCAAAAACAAAAGGCGGAACGGCTTCTTGCGCTGCACACTCGCGAAACCATGCTGGTCTTGCCGAACGTATGGAATGCAATCGGAGCGAGGGTCCTGGAAAAGAAAGGCTATTCAGCTGTCGCGACATCCAGCTCGGCAATCGCTGCTTCGTTGGGTTACCGGGACGGCGAACAGATACGCAAATCTACCTCGCTGGATATTATTGCCCGTATCGCGCATAGCGTCGATGTTCCCGTCAGCGCCGATGTCGAGACCGGGTACGGGCAAACACTCCCCGAACTGGAAGAATCGGCAAAAGAATTCATCGATTCGGGCATCGCCGGAATCAATGTCGAGGATAGCTTGATAGGCCTCGGCAGGCTACGTCCAGTTGACGAGCAATGCAGAAGGATCTCGGCAATCAGGCAGGCAGCGGACCGTGTTGGCGTGCATCTCGTGATCAACGCGAGAATAGACAGCTATGTTTCCCCGGAATTTGGCACCCGTGAAGAGGCAACCGACGAAGCCGTCATGCGCGCAAGGGCATATGCGGATGCTGGCGCAGACTGCATTTTCCCGATGGGGCCGGGAGACGAGGCAACCGTCCGCCAACTTCGACACCGTATCACGTGTCCGCTCAATATTGTCGTCGGCCCGGATGCGGCGCCTCTGCCGGTCTTGCAGGAGATAGGGGTAAACCGGGTCAGCTTCGGACCGTTCATCTTCCGGTCCTGCCTCCGGAAATTCATACAGATAGCCGATACGCTGAAGACAACGGGGGACTATGCCTGCTTCAGCGATATGCTGTCCAAGACTGATGCGGGGGCCTATCTTCTTGATGGGGACGAACGACAAACTGTGCCGGAAAAAACCGGCATCGGCCTGAGACGGGGACGAACATGAGCACCGATCCGATTATCATCGAGCCGCCCGCGCCACCCAGCGAAATCGGACGGCTCCTGGCGGAGTGCGGCCTGCCGGTTTCCGATATCTCGCCATTGCATCCCGTGCGCTTCTTCGGCATTCGCCGCGGCGATGAGCTTGCCGCCGTGGCGGGCGTTGAGCTTTACGGCCCGGACGGGCTGCTGCGGTCGCTGGCCGTGTCGCCTCGCTATCGCGGCATCGGCCTAGCCCGGCAACTGGTCGCACACGCCGGGCAGGTTGTGGCATCCGAAGGTGTCCATTCCCTCTACCTGCTGACGACGACGGCGTCCGAGTATTTCGGCAGGCTCGGCTTCGAGCTGGTTTCCCGTGCGGACGCGCCTTCCGCCATTCAGGCCACCACGCAGTTTTCCGGATTGTGTCCGTCGTCGGCTGTGTTCATGCGCAAATCGGTGGATAAAAAAGGTGTATCCATCCGACTTGGAAATACGTCCAAGCAAGTGGACGGGATTTGCCATTCTCATCTTAACTCAAGCTTGGATGAACATGACATGACCATACTCACCCCCCGCGAACTCGAACTGGTGGCGCTCGGCGCAGCGATGGGAAGCAATTGTGCACCCTGCATCGATTACCACATCCGCGAAGTGAAGAAGATCGGCCTTGGCGAACGGGAGATCCTGGAGGCGATCCGGTTCGCGGATAAGGTGCGCCAGGTCCCGGCGAACAAGGTGCTGCAGACCGCGCTGAGACTGTTGCCGTCCGCCGCCGATGGTTTCCAGAGCGCCCCTGTCGCTGAGAGTTGCGGATGCGCTTCCTCGGTGGCGGTCACGGAAAAGGGATGCGGCTGCGGCTGATGCGGGCTCAATCCGGGGATGGCGTCATGGAGATGGAAAAGACCTTGCCTGTTTTCGAGGATGCGGCACGCGACCTGTCGCCGCCCGTCATGCGTTACCTGGAACGGTACGTTGGCAACTGCTCGGTTGCCGAGGACCTGCTGCAGGAGACGCTGATCAGGATGAACAAGGGATGGGATGCTTTCGAAGGGCGCTCCTCCGTCAAGACGTGGGCCTTTTCCATTGCCAGCCGGGTTGCCGCCGATTACCTGCGCCAGCCCGGCCGGAAATTCACGATCGTCGTCCTGGACGAGGCGGATGAGCCAGCCGATCCGGAAGCCGCCACCGTCGAACGCCTGGTCGAGGAAGAGATGAACTGCTGCGTGCGCCAGGTTATCGACCGCCTGCCGGACGCGTATCGGGAAGTGCTGATCCTGCATGACCTGGAAGGGTTGTCTGCGGAGCAGGTCGCCGCCGTCTGCGGTTGCACCGTGGCCGGCAGCCAAGATACGGGTTCACCGCGCCAGGGCGCGACTGAGGGCCGCCCTGCAAAGCCAGTGCGTCTTCTACCGTGACGCGGACAGCGTTTTCCGGTGCGACCGGAAGTAAGCGAAGGAGAGCTATTCATGAAAAACCAGCCGCCAACCCATCCCTGCGTCAGGCGGGCATGGCAGGAGCATGAGGGCGAGCTGCGCCATTTTCTAGCGGGGCGCGTGTCCGATCCGTACCTGGCGGACGACCTGCTGCAGGAAGTCTTCGTTAAGGCGATGCGGCACCGGGAAACCTTCTGCAGCCTAGACAGCGCGCGGGCGTGGCTGTTCCGGGTGGCGCGCAATGCTCTCGTCGATCACTTCCGGCTGAAGAAGGAGCAGGTCGAGCTGCCGGACGACCTGGTCGCGAATGATGGTGAAGCGATAGCCGTGGACGGCCTTGCCGCCTGCATACCGCGCGTGCTGTCCGAATTGTCCGAAGCCGACCGCGAAGCGATCCGGTTGTGCGACCTGGAGGGGATGACGCAGGAAGCCTTCGCTCGGATGAAGGGGCTGTCCCTGCCGGGCGCGAAGTCCCGCATCCAGCGCGCCAGGATGCGCCTGCGCAGGCAGCTTGTCAGGGCCTGCCAGGTCGAGTTCGGCGAGGACGGGCAGGTGCTGCATTTCGTTCCGCGCCCACCGTTAGGCCAAGCTTGAAAAAAAGTTAAAAAAGCGGCATCCTTTTCGCGCGTCGTTCGTCTCCCGGTAGTGATGTGCATTCCGAAAGGCAAGTTGTCACCTCCCCAGATTTACTTTCGGTATTACTTTCGGTAGCGAAAAGGAAAATCCATGAAATTCTCTCAAATTGCATTTGTTACGTTGCTCGGTTTCTCGATGGCCACCCCTGCCTTTGCCCAACAGGGGAGCAGCACAGACACCGGGATGGGCCCCGGCATGAGCCAAGGCACAGGTCAAGGTATGGGGCAGGGCATGGGCGCCGGAACCGGTCCCGGCATGCGTGGCGGATACGGCTTCAGCCAGAAGAATACGCCGGGCTGGCAACTGCTGACGCCTGAGGAACGCACCGCGTTCATGCAAAAGATGCGCAGCGTGAAGACCTATGACGAATGCAACAGCGTCATGGCCGACCACCGCAAATTGGTGGCCGAACGCGCCAAGGAAAAGAACGTGACGCTTCGTACGCCCCGGCGGAATCCCTGCGACCGCATGAAGGCGCGGGGCCTGATCCAGTAACGGTTTCCACGGCGGCGCAAGCCGCCGTTTCTTCATCGGCGGCAATCCTGCGGCCCCGGCATTTTCATCTGCATCCTTTTCGGACATCGTTCGTCTTCTGTTTGTGATGTTATGACGAATGGATGGAATGGACACTTCGATACTCATACTCAAGAACTGGACGCGCAGGCAGCCGCTGCTTTTCCTGGCCGTTGCCGCACTGGCCTGGTTTGCGCTGTACCGCGCGCTGGGGCCCGCGTCGGAAGCGCTGGCCGGTCTGCTGCCCGTCGACCGGGATAGCCATCCGGGTGCTGCGCTGCGCTTCTTTTTTTACGATACGCCCAAGGTAATGCTGCTCCTGGCCGGGGTGGTATTTGCCATGGGGATGGTCAATTCGTATTTCACGCCGGAACGCACGCGCGCCATGCTCGCGGGCCGTTCCGAGGGCGCGGCCAACACGCTGGCGGCGGGGCTCGGCATCGTCACGCCGTTTTGCTCGTGCTCGGCGGTGCCGCTCTTCATCGGTTTCGTGCAGGCGGGCGTGCCGCTGGGCGTGACCTTTTCCTTCCTGATTTCCGCGCCGATGGTCAACGAGGTGGCGCTGGCGCTCCTGTTCGGCCTGTTCGGCTGGCGTATCGCCCTGCTATACATGGCGCTGGGATTGACGGTGGCGATTGTCTCCGGCTGGGTGATCGGGCGGCTCCGGATGGAACGCTGGCTGGAAGATTGGGTGCGCGACATGCCGCGCCTGAACGCGGACATGGACAGGAGCGCGATGACGCTGGCGGAGCGGATCGACGCCGGATTCGCCAGCGTGCGCGAGATCGTGGGTCGGGTCTGGCCTTACATCGTGGCCGGGATCGCGGTCGGCGCGGGTATTCATGGCTATGTGCCGGAGGATTTCATGACGTCGGTCATGGGCCGGGACGCCTGGTGGTCGGTCCTGCTCGCGGTGGCGGTGGGAGTCCCCATGTACGCCAACGCCGCCGGGGTGATCCCGGTGGTGCAGGCTCTACTGGCCAAGGGCGCGGCGCTCGGCACGGTACTGGCCTTCATGATGAGCGTGATTGCGCTGTCGCTGCCGGAGATGATCATCCTGCGCAAGGTGCTGAAGCCACGCCTGATCGCGGTGTTCGTGGGCGTGGTCTCGGCCGGCATCCTGGTTGTCGGCTACGTGTTCAATGCAGTTCTGTAACGGGTTTTCAACAAGGAGAAAAGAAAGCATGGATATCAAGGTTCTCGGCACCGGCTGTGCCAATTGCACCAGTACGCTCGCGCTGATCGAGAAGGTCGCGGCGGAGAAGGGCGTCAGCGTCACCGTCTCCAAGGTGGACGACATCTGCGACATCATGAGCTACCGCGTTATGTCGCTGCCGGGGGTAGTGATCGACGGCAAGGTAGTGCATGCGGGCGGCGTGCCTGGCCGGGAGAAGGTCGAAAGCTGGTTTTAGCAACGAAAGAATGGTGAACGTGTCCAACGTTTTTATCAGCAGACTGGGAAAGGAGAAGAGTATGTTCGATTCGATTGGATTCATCGGCGCGGGCCGCATCGCGCATATCATGCTGGGCGGATGGCAACGCTCCGGCACGCCGCTTCCGTTGGTTTATGCCTGTGACCAGTCCGCCGACGCGGTGGGATCGCTTCAGCGGGCGTTTCCGGCAGTCCGGCCGGCGACGCTGGAAGAGGCGTCGCGGGCCAAGCTGGTGTTCGGGGCGCTGCACCCGCCCGCCATGGGGACGGCCCTCCCGGGCATCGCGCCGCATCTGGCTGCCGATGCCGTATTCTGTTCACTTGCGCCGGTGATCCGTCTGCCCGCGTTGCAGGAGAAGCTGGGCGGCTTTTCGCGGCTGGTGCGCATGAACCCGAATGCGCCCAGCATCGTCGGTTCCGGCTTCAACCCGGTCTCGTTCGGCGACGGCCTGCCGCAAGACGCCAGGATGACGCTCCTGGCCCTGATGAAGCCGCTCGGCGCATGCCCGGAAGTCGACGACGCGCTGATCGAAACCTATGCGGCCATCAGCGCCATGGGGCCGACCTATTTCTGGTTTCAGTTCGACGAACTGCACCGTCTGGCGCAGTCGTTCGGGCTGGGCCGGGACGCGGCTGACGTGGCGGTCGCCGCGATGCTGCGCGGGGCCGTCGATACGATGTTTTCCGGCGGGTTGGACGCGGAAAACGTGATGGACCTGGTTCCGGTCCGGCCCATGGCAAACGACGAAACCGCCATTCTCGGGATGATGCGGACGAGCATCAATGCCATACACGCCAGGTTGCATCCTCAACAATGTTAGGCATTGCCGGGACAACTCGATTCGGTGAAAGGAGAGACATCTTTTCCACAAAGGCGGAAGAGGAACGTCGCGTTACAACAATATATTAAAAAATATAATGTTGTTGTATATAATTAATTGCCGTTATTGATGTTTGTTTCTCAAATTAAGTTAAAGGGGCAATCATGAGATGGAAATCGGAGGACAAGGGCTGGAACCCATATGTGGCGGGGGCGATCCTGGGGCTGCTCGCCGTTGCGTCCGCTTACGCGACGACCGTGTGGATGGGCAAGACCAACTTCCTCGGCGCATCGACCACGTTCGTGCGCGCCGTCGGGTTCATCGAGCGCATCTTCTCCGACGCGCATGTGGCGTCCAACGCCTATTTTGCCAAGGAGAAAGTGATTGTTGATTGGCAGTTCATGCTGATCATCGGCGTGTTCATCGGAGCGCTGATCTCGTCGTTCACCGACAGGAGTTTCAAGCTGGAGAGCGTGCCGCCGACCTGGGTGGAACGCTTCGGGCCGTCAGTATGGAAGCGGGCGCTGGGAGCCATCGGCGGGGGCATCGTCGCGATGTTCGGGGCGCGCATGGCCGATGGGTGCCCGAGCGGGCACGGCCTGTCGGGCCTGATGCAGCTTTCAGTCAGCTCTCTGGTCGCGCTGCTGCTGTTCTTCGGCACCGGGATGTTGGTGGCTCATTTCGTTTACGGCAGGAGGCAATCATGACGACCGCACAATGGCTGGGACTGGTTACCGGCATCGGCTTCGGCTTTCTCCTCCAGAAGGGGCGCGTGCTGCGCTTCGACAAGCAGGTCGCCGCCATGCTGTTGACGGACATGACCATCGTCAAGTTCATGCTGTCCTCGATCCTGGTTGGCATGATCGGCATCTTCCTGCTGGTCGATGCGGGACTTATCCAGTTCGCGCACAAACCGATGAACGTGGGCGCAATACTGGTGGGCGGCGTGCTGTTCGGTGCAGGATGGGCGGTGATGGGGTTCTGTCCCGGCACCTCGCTCGGCGCACTTGGCGAGGGCCGCTGGCACGCCCTGTTCGCAATCATCGGTATGCTGGCGGGCGCGGCCCTGTACGCTGAGCTGTACCCTTTCCTGAAGACGACCGTGCTGGCATGGGCCGACTACGGCAAGATCGGTCTGCCGGACGTGCTCGGCGTTTCCAAGTGGCTGCTCGCCGCCGTGTTCTGGATCGTGTCGCTCGTGCTGTTCGCCTTTTTCGAGAAGAAGGGCGTTTAGTTCAGGGACGGTTGCCGCTTTTTCAGGGTCAGCGCCACCAGCCCGGCCACGAACGGGAAGCAGGCCAGCAGGTTGACGGCGGCATAGGGACCCATGCGTTCGACCATCACGCCCACTGCGCCGACGCCGAGGCCGCCGATGCCGATGCCGAATCCCAGCGTCAGCCCGGCGGCCATGGCGGCATTGCGGCTGATGATCTCCTGCGCCAGCACCACGGTCACCGAGAACGAGGACAGCAGTCCCGCCCCGGCGAGCGCGAGGAACAGGTACATGGCCAAGCCGTCAGTGTGCAGGAACAGCAGGAATAGTGGCCCGGTCAGCAGCAGCGAGGTGACGATGACAGCCTTGCGGCCGACCTTGTCCGAGAAGTAGCCGCCCACCAGTCCGCCGAGGGCGCCGGAGAAGAGCATGAGGAACAGGAAGCGCCCGCTGTGGATGACGGATATCCCCTTGGTCTGCAGAAACAGCGGCAGGAACGCGATCATGCCGAAGTAGCACAGCGAGCGGAAGGTGACGATGGCGACTACCTTGGTCAGCTCCTTCCAGGACTGCCGTAGGAGAGGCAGCATCGGGTGCGATTCGTGTGCCTTGCCGGAGGGCGAGCGGGGTGCGGTGTACCAGAGCAGGGCGGCGACCGCCAGGCCGGGAACCATGAAGACGATTGTGGATTGCATGCCCCAGTGCTCGACGATGGGGATCACGGTCAGCGGTGTGAGCGCCCAGCCGATGTTGCCCGCTGCCGAAAAGACGGACTGCGCGAAGCCTTTGCGGGCCCCGCTGATGGAGCTGATCATCGACGACGCCTGCGGATGGAAGGCTGCTGTGCCGAGGCCGCCCATCAGCGCCAGCATGAACAGGATGGCGTAGTTGTCGATGACGCCCATCAGGCTCAGCATGATCGCCATCCATGCAGTCCCCACGTACACCATCCAGCGCTGATTCTTGCGGTCGACCATGTAGCCGAACACAGGTTGCAGCAGGGAGGAAGTGAAGGTGAACGCCGACACCAGGAAGGCGCTCCGGCCGATGCCGATCCCGGTAGCGATCAGGAACGGCAGCAGCGTCGTGACCAGGTTCATGTACCAGTCGTTGATCAGGTGCGCCACCGAGATGGACAGCACCTTGCCCTTCTGGACGCGCACCTGCGCCTGGGCCTGCGCCCGTTCCTGCGTCATGGTCTGGATGGAAAGATCGTTCGTGCTCATTCGTTGCCTCCCGCGCAGCAGTCGTGTCCCAGAGAATCACTTGCCAGCTTGCCATCGATCTGGCGGTTCATGTCGTTCAGAAAGTTGAGGATGATCGACTGCTCGTCTTCCGAGTAGGCGGAGAGCAGGGCGATCCTTTCCCGGGTGGCGTGCGAATGGCATTTCTTGTGCGCGTCGAAGATGCGTTCGCCCTGCGGCGTCAGCCGGAAGTAGATTTCCTTCTTGTTCTCGTCGCGCTGGTAGCTTTCGATCAGGCCCTTGCCCAGCAGCTTGCGGCTGATCTTGCTGATCGCGCCGCGCGTCATGTCCATGTCGTTGGCGATGCGGGTGACGTTGGCGTGCTCCATTGAGCCGATCCGGTCGATGCTGTGCACCTCCGCGATGTTCAGCCCGTCGAACGCCTCGTTCTGTCCGTGCCGCAGCAGGCCTGAGCATTCCTGGAACCGGGTCAGCGAGCGGAGGATTTTCAAGGTGGTATCCATGGTATTCCTCAAATGGTTTCCGCGGAAACAAAAATGGCAGAATACGCCTGTTTTGTTTCCGTGTAAACAAAATGGTTGCGTCAGGGGAACAGGATGCGCCCTGAGGAAATAAGGTCGCTATGAACCTGGCAGGCCTGGGGACGGTGCCGTGAAAGAACCGCTGCCCTTCCAGACAGCGGAATCAGCGTAGCTTCCAGATAGTCTCCAGATCCCTTGCCTGCAGGATCTGCTCGGGCGTCATGTCGGATTCGAGGCGGTAGATGAATTTTTCCACTACCGGAAAGGAAAACCTGCTCAGGCTGAGCCATTTATGGGCCTGGACGAAATCCTTATCGATGCCCATGCCCAGTGCGTAAAACGTACCCAGCATCACCTGCGCATCCTGGCTTCCACCCTCAGCTGCCTTCCTGAACCAGAAGACGGCCTGCTGTTCGTCTTGCCTGACGATCCGGCAGCCCTCCTGGTAAATGACCGCGAGGGCAAATTGGCCGTCTGTATCGCCTTTCTCGGCTGCCTCCCGCACTTGATCGATCTGTTTCGCATCCATCGTCGAGAGCTCTTTCTGGAACTGCGGCGTCAACTGGAGCTTTTTTCTGATCGAAACATAGGCATTCAGCGAATCAAGGGAAAGGGTTGCCTGGGGGCGGGCCCCGCAGGCCATTTTCCATACTTTTGCCAGCTCCCTGGCCTGCAGGATCTGCTCAGGCGACATCCGGAGTTCGGTTTCGCTCAGCAATGTCCACTTCTTGCCAGCGCTGGCCGGGTCGGACAGGCTCAGCCACATGTGCGCCCGGACCAGGTCCATTTCAATGCCCAGGCCCTTGGCGTAGGTGTAGCCGAGATCGCGCTGGGCAAGCGCATATCCTTGCTCGGCCGCCTTCCGGTACCAGGTCACGGCCAATGACTCATCCTGAGCGGTTCCCTTGCCCAGGTGATACTGGTTCGCCAGCACGTACTGGGCGGGCGCGTAGCCCTGCTCAGCGGCTTTCCGGAACCACACGATAGCCTGCGAATTACCCTGTGCCCCGGCCTGCTCGATCCGGTACCAGTCGCCAAGATAGTGTTGCGCCGGGGCGTAGCCCTGAATGGCCGCTTTCCGGAACCATTCCGCCGCTTGCCGCTTGTCCTGAGGAACCCCATTGCTGCCGTAATACATCAGCCCGATCCGGGTCTGGGCTTCGGCATTGCCGTTTTCGGCGGAATTGAAAAGTTCCGGGTGGGCGGCCGCATCCGCCGCCGGATCGCCTGGCGTATCGGACGTGTCTGCGCTGCCCTTGTTGCTACCGCATCCGGGCAGAATCGCAGATAAGAAGGATGCGACCGCCATGGTGGAGAGCAGCTTGAAGAAGGCAAATACGGAAGGCTTTTGCGATTGATGAGTCGATGACATCGTTCCCTAGCAGGATAAGTCGGTTCAGCCACCGGGCGGTACGGGCATCGTCTCGCGGTTGCGGCCTGAGTATTGTAAACATACAATTTTACATTATTGCATCTTGATAACAAGCGTCAGATTGGCGATACGGTTTGAGGGTGGGGCTGCCGCCGGACTCATGCGACCAGGCGACAGGCATTGACAGGATCAGGCCGTGCCGGATGGCCGGGAGCGATACCCAGACAGGAGATGGCTGCCGTCGCAGAAGGGCGGGTTGACGGTGTGGCCGCAGCGGCACAGGGCGGCACGGTCGCCGCTGCCGATAGTTCGTCCGCTTTCATCCTGGATGACGAAGCTGCCTTGGAGCAGCAGCGGGCCGTCGGGGCTGGCCTGGATCATCGCGACGGCAGGGCGATCCTCCTCGCCTTCGTCGGCCTGCACGGTACTGCCTTCGCGCACGCAAGTGAGCGCCCCGGATGGGCATTTATTGACCGCCGCGACCACGTCGTCGACGTATGCCGCTTCCGGCTCGATCCATTTCCGGCGGCGCACGTCGAATACCGCCGGCAGGGTCCTGAGGCAGACGGCGCTGTGGTAGCACAGGTTCGGGTCGAACCGGACGGTAATCCCTGGTGCGGTGTACGACTGGAGCCGTTTCGCCATGGCGGATCTCTTCACGAGCACAGGCTGTGCGAACGTCCGATCTTAAGCCGGGCGCTTGCCGTTGCGGGTGATCCGCGTCAAGGTTTGCTTTCGGCCAAGCTTCGCCCGGATAGCCGGGATACAACGCGGCAACCGCCAGTCTTAACAGGATGGAGCGTCGGATTATCGGGGGCGGCATGAACATAGTGCTGGAAAATCATGGATGCGCGCCGGCTTGAAGCGTTCAGCGACGGCGTGCTCGCCATCGTCATCACCATCACGGTGCTGGAACTGAAAGTGCCGCATGGCGCGGATTTCGCCGCGATCTGGCCCATGTGGCCGGTGTTCCTGTGCTATGTGCTGAGTTTCGTCTACATCGGCATCTACTGGAACAACCACCATCACCTGCTGCATGCCGCACGGCGTGTCAACGGGCGCATCCTGTGGGCAAATTCGCATCTACTGTTCTGGTTGTCGCTCATCCCATTCGCTACCGGCTGGATGGGGGAAAATCATTTCGCCCCGGCACCCACGAGCCTGTACGGCGCGGTGCTGCTGATGGCATCGGTCGCCTACCGGATACTGGAACGGGAACTGATCCGCGAGCATGGCAGCGAATGGGTCGTGACGAGGGCGGTAGGCGACGACCTCAAGGGCAGGTTGTCGCCGGTCATCTATCTTGTCGCTATGCTCGCATCACCGTTCCGTCCGTGGATCGCGCAGGCGCTGTATGTCTTGGTCGCCCTGATGTGGATCGTGCCGGATACGCGCATCGAGCGCAGCACCGCGAAGGGCGAAGAGTAAGGTTAGGAAAGGCGCGCGCTCTCGAAGTAGAACGCGCCCGATGCTACCGTTATTTGGTGAATATCAGGTTGTCGAAGGCGATGGGCTTGGCGTTCCAGCTGGTCTGGCAGCCCGAATTCGGGTATTCGAAGTCGAACACGACGCTGTGGTCCGCGCTGAGTCCGACGATACGGGCCGAACTGCTGTCAGTCTTGTTGACGATGGCGTAGTCGACCAGGAGCGACTTGTCGGATGCTTCATAGGAACTGGAACAGTAGGCCGACTTGATCGACTGCCCGTAGTCGAAGCGCCATTTTTCGGTTGCGGTCCCGGCGGATTTGTCGATGGCATAGGCGGATACCGCGCTGTAGGTCAGCGTTTCCCCCACGGCAGCGCCGTCAGGCTGGTTGAGACTGGGCGCGCCGTTGTTGAAGATCATCAGCAGTCCGTCGGACGTGATCGACGGTGCATGCTGCCCGATG
>Ga0316604_10001825_pt1 | contig 17602 bp, 8 predicted proteins | sample OWC_soil_day20_C_FD_207650 | JGI IMG/M metagenome (GOLD analysis project Ga0316604, IMG submission 207650) | Wetland soil microbial communities from Old Woman Creek delta, Ohio, United States - OWC_soil_day20_CT | ecosystem: Environmental > Terrestrial > Soil > Wetlands | place: USA: Ohio... | reverse complement strand
CCTGGTCACTAAAATGATGGCGGCCTGCCACGGATGATTTTCTTCGTTTCATATTTGCAATTCTTTCGAAGGCAAAGTTAGAAGCTAATCAATATCTTTGGTGAATGCTCCGCGTCGAATGCTTACACCCGGGCATAGCTCCGGGTTTTTATTATTAATAAATTGGAATTTGGGTACATTACCTAGCTCGCATCATTGACTCTTGCCCCTTCATTCTATCCCTTTTCTGTTCACTGATATAGGCTAAATCGTTTGCCAGTTATTTAGGGATGCAATTCGTCTTTAAAATTGGGGATGGTCTTAAAAGAAATCAATAAAGGGCTATCGTAAAAAAATCAATAAGATGGAAACTATTTTGGAAATAATAGCCGAAATTATATTACTTATTATTTTCAGGTCCCGGGGGCATACGTTGGACTATTTTTAGTTGCAGGTGTCCGTTTAAGGAAGTATTGAAAGATGATGGGTATATTAATGGAACGGTAGGGTTGGTTATTGTTGTTGGTCTGGTTGTTTTAGATACCTCCCTTTTTCCTGGAACCATCTAATCTGTTTCGACCTACACCTTGCAATATCTCACTAAACAAAGAAATCGTTGTACTATCAATGATCTTCAGGTTCCGGATACTTAATCCTTTCAGGCGGCTGTCCGATATAAATGAATGATATTTCTTCAGTAAGCCGTAATAGATTGTTTCAAAGACCAGGTAGCTTCGGTTGGTATTAGCATCCGATATTGTACTACGGGCAGGCGCTTTGTCAAGGCCCAAATGCGACAACTTGCCTTCACAGGCCAACATTCCTTCGCAAATCTCCCGAAGGCAATTGCAATAACTGAATACACCATACAGCAGCGTTACTAAATGAACCCGCAGCGGCAGCCGCTTATAGTACCGGTTTGAATTATGCTTCCGGTTAGCTGATTGTATTAGTGAATTGGGTATTACATCTAATATTTGTGATAAAACCGGCTGTCCGGGAAATTTTCTATCTTTATCCAAGTTTATGTTTTGAGTGTGGTAACCCAAAATTATAAACTATTGGGGCGTAATTGCCCCTTTTTTGTTTTAATCCTTTTTTTTACCCGGACAACAATGATTAAAAATTAATAAATAACATGGACACTATTTTGGAAATAATCTTCGAAGTTGTATTACTTGTTATTTTTCAAGTTCCAGGAGCATTTATACGTTGGGTTGTTTTTGGATGCCGGCGTCCGTTTAAGGAAGTATTGAAAGATGATGGGTATATTAATGGAACGGTAGGGTTGGTTGTTGTTGTTGGTCTGGTTATTTTAATTACAAGGTATTTATTGTAATAGAAAGTAGAAGGTTTTGTGTCAAAAGGTGAAAAAGGTTGTGATAATTGCATACACCCAAAAAGGGAGTGTAAATTTTTTTGTGTAAACTCCTTCCCCGGTTTTTGTGCCTACCATGATAAGTAACCATAATAGGCCATTAACACAGGAAATTTTACAGTCTCGTCGATGAGAAATCTGTTGTTTTATGAGGTATTCAAATTAATATCGATGTAGCTATATAACTAGTCCTTTTTTCAAAGGAAGTGCAAAGGGGCTATTCCCGTTCTTTTATGCAGCAGGAAGTAAAGAAGAAAACATTCCATGAACAACAGTCCTCAGTTCCCAACTGGACCAGCTGTGTATAAATAACCCTCCAAACTCAGAAATAGCAGTTCTCCCCTTTGTAATCCCATTGCATATTTTTAAATTTATGACCATGTAATGGAGGGAACTATATGTCGCCTTATGATTATTATAATGATGAAATGTTGCTTCCACTGATAGCAAAAGGTGATGAATCCGCTTTTACAGTGCTTTATCACAGGTATTGTGAGAAAATATATTCCTTTTTGCACAGGATGACAAAAATCCCTGAGATTGCAGAAGAATTAACCTCTGACATTTTCACTGGTCTTTGGACAGGACGGGAATTGCTGGTTGAAGTCAGGAATGTAAAGGCATTCCTTTCAAAAGTCGCTTATAACAAAGCCATGGATTTTTTCCGCCTCACGGCTCACCGCCAGCAATTACAGGCTGTGGTGGCGGCACAAATGGCTGCAGGTACTGTCGCAGATGCTGATTTCAAACTGCTGGAGTCAGAAACCAAACGCATATTACAGGAGGCCATCAACAATCTAAGCCCACAAAGAAAACGGATATTTATTATGCACCGGGAACAGGGCATGACACATGAACAAATTGCACAGGCTCTTCAGTTATCTCCCGAAACAGTCAAAACTACCATGTCAATGGCCCTCAAAAGCTTACGTGCGTTTTTATCCCAACATGGTCTTAAAGGTATTGCAATAATTTACTATATAAACTTCTGGAAATAAATTTTCCTTTCCAATACCACTCCACTCATTTTTAAACGTCTTACTATATAAAGGTCAACTACTATGGAAATATTTCCTGAAAGATTTTCCTATCTCTTTGAAAAATATTCGACAGGGAAAGCTACGCCGGAAGAGCAAACGGAATTCTGGGCAGCGATTGCTTCTTTCAGGGATGAAGATAAGATGCTAATAGAATCCCTGATGCAGCAATGGTGGGATAAAAGGGACATGGACGACGACCATACTATTAATAATATAGACAGTGAAAAAATGCTAAGACGTGTATTTGCATCCGGTAATAACCGGGTTACAAGACCACGTTTAAGATATTGGACTGCCGCAGCAGCTGTCATATTCCTGTTCATAGCCGCAGGCGCCTATTTGAACTGGCAACGGCAAACGGCTCCCCACAAAGGCGTACTCGCTGCCACTACGCACGATCTGCCGGCAGGCAGTACCGCTGCTACCCTTACTCTGGATGACGGCAGCAAAATTAAGCTGGACAGTACCCACCAGGGGCTGCTCACCAGACAAGGGAATGCATTGGTCAGAAATAAACAGGAAGGATTAATTTATGAAGGGCAGCCAGGTGGAGCAGTAAGATATAATATTCTCACTACTTATAAAGGTGAACAATACCCGGTTACATTGGAAGATGGTACCAGGATCTTACTGGATGCCTCTTCTTCCCTGAGATTCCCCGTTACCTTTGATGCGCATGAACGTCGTGTAGAAATAACAGGCAGGGCCTGGTTTGAAATTGCACCGGTGGCAGGAAAACCGTTTTATGTCATAAACGGTGATAAAAAGATTGTCGTACTGGGTACTAAATTCAACGTTACCGCCTACAACAATGAAAATACAACATGGATCACGCTGGTCACAGGTAGCATCAAAGTACAAACTGGTAAGGCATCACAATTATTGACACCCGGACAGGAAGCCGTTATACATAATGGTACTGAGCAAATACAAGTGAACAATCAGGCAGATGTAGAAGAAACCATTGCCTGGGTAACCGGCAACATCACCTTTCATAACGCTGACATCGCTACTATACTGCACGAAATAGAAAGATGGTATGATGTACAGGTAATAATAAAAGGGACTTTGCCCGATAAAAAATATTATTTCAGCGTTTCCAGGTCCGCATCGCTGGTAGATGCATTACGTTTTTTAGAGATTTATCATATAAAATATATAATTAATGGGGAGAACAAAACATTGACTATTCAACCAGCATAATCAGCCAACTATTTTTTTCGGTAAAAAAACCGGTAGTGAGTCCAAGCACTACCGGTGAACGCCGGACATCAAATGAGACATAGTCTAGGGGACTAATTATTATTTAATATCCAAACAACCAAAATTATGCAGATAACTGCTAATGGCAAAATATTGCCATTTATGTCACCAAAATCGCTTTTAATTATGAAGCTTACAGCCTGGCTTTTATTGGCCGCTTGCTTACAGGTTCATTCAAAAGGCATCGCACAAATTACCCTTACTGCTCAAAAAGTTCCGCTGGAAAATGCACTACAGCAAATCAGGAAACAAAGCGGATATAACCTGGTCTACGATGTAAACATGGTAAAGGATCAGAGCCACCAGGTAAATGTGCACCTTGTAAATGCATCTGTGGAATCTGCACTGGAAGAGGTACTACGCGATCAACCACTTACGTTTCAAATCTCCGGGGGCAAAAGTATTTACATTATTGAACGTAGCAGGGGGAATGCACCTGCTGCCCCCCAGGACACCATCATTAAAGGTATTGTCACAGGAAATGATAACACACCATTACCGGGTGCCACTATCAAGGTGAAAAATACGAGAATAGGAACCAGTACAGATATTCAAGGTGGGTTTGAATTGAAATCCGTACCAGGAAACGCTGTAATCCAGGTATCCTATGTAGGTTATGATAACTATGAACAACCACTGAATGGCAGGAGTTTTGTTGCGGTCCGCCTCAAACCCGGCAGCAGTAAGCTGGATGAGGTACAGGTAATGGGATATGGTACTACTACCCGCCGCTTTTCCACAGGCGATATTGCCACTATCAGTTCCAAAGAGATCGAGTCACAACCGGTTACCAACCCTTTGCAGGCACTCTCAGGCCGCTTACCCGGTTTGCTGATCACTGAGCAAAGCGGTACGCCAGGTGCAGGTATCTCTGTTCAGATCAGGGGAATCGCCTCCCTCCTTTCCGGTACGAATCCCTTGTATATCATTGATGGCGTACCCTTCACATCGGAAGCTGTTTACACTGCCGGCGGCAATAATGTGGGCTATCTTAAACCTTCTTTCGGCAGCAGTCCGCTAAACAATATTAATCCGGCAGACATCGAAAGTATTGATGTGCTGAAAGACGCTGATGCTACCGCTATTTATGGTAGCCGTGGTTCAAACGGGGTGATACTGATCACCACCAAAAAAGGGAAACCAGGCAAAACGCGTTTCGATGTCAGTGCTTCTACCGGTTCTACCCGTGTAGGCGATGTTCATAGCGTACAGGCACTTGATCTGAAAAAATACCTGGAAATTCGCAGAACAGCTTTTGCCAACTCAAACGCTACTCCCACTACCGCCAATGCGCCGGATCTGAAGGTATGGGATACCACCCACTCTACAGACTTCCAGCAGCTGATGATTGGAAAAGCAGCGACTACGAACGATGCTGCCGTTTCTTTTTCCGGAGGCAGCCAGCAAACCAATCTCCTGCTGAGTGGTAACTATCACAGGGAAACCGCTATCATTCCCGGTGATTACAATTATCAGAGAGGTTCGGTACATTTTACAGCCGCACATTCTTCCGTTGATAGAAAGTTCACCGCCTCCATGGGTGCCACCCTTTCCTGGGATAAGAATAATAACGTAGCCAGGTTAGGATATTCTTACGACCTCGCAATGGTTGGACTCACAAAAGCACCTAACTTCCCGCTATATGACAGTACAGGCAATCTATACTGGGTGAACAGCTCTTCTACTAATTATGAAAATCCACTGGCTTATATGTATAAGCAGTATAGTATGAAGAATAACAATATCATCGGCAATATTTCTCTCGGCTATACACCAATAAAAGGATTAAATCTTAAACTAAACTCCTCTTATAACAAGCTGTTATCAAATTCACAGAACCTGAGCTATAGCAAATCGATCAATCCATATGACAATACACTACCCGGTGCACTCTTTATGGAGAATGTGCTGACCACCTGGAACCTGGAACCACAGGCAGAGTATTCCCGTCAAATCAGCCAGGGCATTTTGAATGTGCTTGCAGGCTCCACATTTCAGTCCAGTTCTTTTGACCAGCCGTATTACCTGGTTGCCTCCAACTATACCTCCGATGCATTGCTCACCAGCCCCAGCGCTGCAGGTAACCTGAGTGTTTATACCTTTTCATCTCAATATAAATATCAATCTGTATTCGGACGCATCAACTACAAATGGGATAATAAATATATCCTGAACGCGAATTACCGTTGGGATGCCAGCTCCAAATTTGGCAAAAATAACCGGTTTGGTAGTTTCGCTTCCATTGGCGCCGCCTGGCTCTTTTCGCAGGAAAAGTTCATGCAGCCTTTAAGTCCGGTGCTAAGCTTTGGAAAGCTGAGAGCCAGCTATGGTACCTCCGGAAATGACCAGATCAGCAATTATCAATACCTGGATACCTACTCTACTACCAGCTACAGCTATAATAGTGTAGGAGGTATTATTCCCAGCAGGATCTCCAATCCAAACCTCAAATGGGAGGTCAATCATAAAAGAGAAATTGGACTAGAGCTTGGATTCCTCCATGACAAGATCCTGTTTACCGGCGCATGGTTCCTGAACAAAACCAATAACCCGCTGGTACAAGGACCTCTTGCTACCTTGACAGGCTTTTCTTCCTCTTATATGAACCTGCCTGCTACTATCAAACAGGAAGGTATGGAATATAGCCTGACCGCTCAACCAGTGAAAACAAAAAATTTCTCCTGGTCAGCTGCTTTCAATATTACCTTTGCCGATACCAAACTGACCTCATTCCCCTCCCTCACCAGCACCTCCTATGTTTACAACTATGTAGTAGGCGAATCGATGAGTGCTGTACATGGCTACAAATACCAGGGCATAGACGCTACCACCAGTCTTCCTTCTTTCCTGGATGCCAACAATAACGGAACCACTGCATATAGCTCCGAAACAGGCCTTACTAAAAATGGCCTGGGCGATTATGTTTACCTGGGCAAATCGAACCCGGACTACTATGGGGGATTGAATAACTCATTCCGTTATAAAGCCTTTCAACTGGATATCTTCATCCAGTTTACCGGGAAAAATATGAAGAAAGGTGCGAAGTCTTTGATCACTGCGACAGGATATAATCCTATTAATATGCCTGCATCGTCCTACAAACTGTTTAAGGAAACAAATGGAAAGATCGCAACCCGTACTTTCTCTTATTCCGAAGGGTCTGCCTATTTATCCGGCGTAAAATACCAATTGTCAGACGGAGTGTATAGCAATGCCGCTTATGCGCGTCTTAAAAATATATCCCTGGTCTACAACTTTAGCAGCGAATGGCTATCCCGTGTAAAAATGACAGCTGCACAGATTTATGTGAGAGCACAAAATCTGTTTACCATTACCAACTTTGACGGATATGATCCCGAAACGGGGGCTGCAGGTATTCCTCCATTAAGAACCATTACCGCTGGCTTAAAACTTTCATTCTAAAAAATGACGCAAATGATCCGCAATATAAAATCTATCATATCAATATATCTTTGCCTTCTTTTAGTGGCAGGCTGTAAAAAATTTGCTGATGTAAACGTCCCGTCCAATCAGCTAAGTTCAGGAAATGTATTTTCAACGAATTCGACTGTGAAAGCTGCCATAAGTGGTATGTTCGTGACACTCTCTACCTCTGATTCGTATGAACTACAACTGGGGCTCTCTTCGTATACAGGTATGTCAGCTGATGAACTGGATTTCAATAGTACATCAGATACGTATGATCCCTTTCTCAACAACGCAATTGGCTCCGATAATACCAGTATCCAAGATCTGTGGACGGACCTTTATGAAGTCAACTACCAGGCCAATAGCATCATTGAAGGAATTACCAACAGCACGGCTACACTCACAGATTCAATCAAACAGGATGCACTGGCCGAAAGTAAATTTGTAAGAGCCTTTTGTCATTTCTACCTGGTGAATTTATGGGGGAGTGTTCCATTGGTGACCACTACCAATGTGACAGTGACAAAGAACATTGCCAGAAGCAGCACTGATACCGTATATCAACAAATCATTGCTGACCTGGAGAGTGCCGCTGCCAACCTGAATAAGAACTATACCTTCTCCGGCGGAAAACGTATCATGCCTAACAAATATGCGGCGATGGCCTTACTGGCCAGGGTACACCTCTATCTTGGCAACTGGCAAAAAGCGGCTAACTATGCCGATTCCGTTATAAATCACAGTAACGGCCTTTACAGCCTTCTCTCTTCTGCCAATATAGGCACTATTATGACGGCGAATAACAGTGAAGCGATCTGGCAACTGTCATCAAGCGCTACTACGGGGTATACAATGGAAGGTCAATATTATCTCATTATCAGTCCTACTCCGTCTTACCTGATCTCTGACCATCTCTTAGCTGCATTTGAAACCGGTGACCTCCGGTTATCCAACTGGATAGGGAGTGTAACGGTTGATAACGTGACCTATTATTATCCTTATAAGTACAAATTGAAAGCAACCAATACTACCTCCCTGGCAGAAAATACCACTTACCTCCGGCTGGCAGAGCAATACCTGATCCGTGCAGAGGCTAACATGGAATTAGGAAATACCGCAGATGCCATTGCGGACATCAATATCATCCGTAACAGGGCCGGGCTGGGTAATACCACCGCTACTTCAAAGGAAGAAGTCAGGCTCGCGATTGAAAAGGAAAGACAAACCGAATTATTTACAGAATATGGTCACCGGTGGATCGATCTGAGACGCACCGGGAGAATAGATGCCGTGCTGGGAGCAGAAAAAAGTAATTGGACTTCCAATGCTGCCCTGTATCCCATTCCTCTGAATGAATTGTATAATGATATTCATCTTACCCAAAATCCAGGCTACTAATGAGAAAATATAAATGGCTGGCCATACTCTGCCTGACAGGTCACATAGCCAATGCACAGGCGGGCCATTATGAGATTAAGGGTACACTAACCAGCATGGATAATGCGACTAAAATATATGTGACTCCATTATCTATGACTGGAAGAGGATTTGTGTATAAGGAGATCATTGATAGTGCTGCCGTAGTGGATGGACATTTCCAGCTTACCGGTACCATAGACTACCCTAAATATGTGCAGCTGACATTGGTGACGGCAGGAGCTGCGGCTGAAAGCGGCGCTCCTGACCGCAGGAATATACTTAGGATGTTCCTCACACCGGGTGAAACCAAAATTTTGGGAGATAGTATATTCTCCCGTTCCCAGGTGGCCGGTAGTGCTTTGAATGAGGAATACAAGATGTTGATCACCATGTCCGGGCATTATGATTCTATTTTGAGGCCGCTGCATGAGCACTATTATAAAGCGTTGTATCAGGCAGATATACCGGTGATGAAGCTTTACAACGATTCGCTAAATATAATAAAACCTCAGCGGATGCAGGCATTTGCCGGGTTTGTAAGTGCGCATAACAACTCTCCTGCCGCCATACTTGCAGCATCGATGTTGACCGAACCAGGCAATATTGATACGCTGTTCTCTCCCGCACTTGCCAACTCTCCTGATGGCCTGGCCTATTCCAAAAACCAGGAAACTCATCGCCCAAATATAAAAACAGGAGAAAAAGTACCTGATTTTACTTTAACAGGTGCAGACGGGAAGAAAGTAAGTCTGTCTGGCTATGCCGGGAAATACGTGCTCATTGATTTCTGGGCCAGTTGGTGTGGGCCCTGCCGTAATGAGATGACTTTTATGAAGAAGCTGTATGCTATGATAAAAGGATCTTCCTTTCAGTTATTAGCAGTATCCGTTGATACCAAAAAGGAGGATTGGATGAAAGCCATCAGTGAGGAACAAATCAGCAGTTGGACCAACATATCTGATCTGAAGGGGATGAAAGGAACTGTTCCTGCCTTATATGGTGTTCAATCCATTCCGCATAATTTCCTGGTAGGACCTGACGGCAGGTTGCTGGCAGAAAATGTGCATGGAACAACACTGTTAGACCTGCTTGCTAAATATTTACCGGTTAATGATAAATAGCTGGAGGAGATTTGCCTCCTGCCTACGCAGGATCGTATAAGAAGCCTTGTGATTTCATTCAGTTTTTCACATTTTCAGTGGAGAAATGCCAGAGCGGTCGAATGCGGTGATCTTGAAAACCATTGACTGTAAAAGGGTTCGGGGGGAATCCCTCTTTCTAACCAGAGAAAATGGGAATAATTAAGTAGGTTGTACTTGATTATTCCCATTTTTTTACAGTCATTTTTTAAAAAGAAGTGGATCGAATTTAGCCCCGGTAGTTGTCAATACTTTTGTTGCCTATCCCATTTGGATATTATACAATGATCACTACTTCCATCCACCTGTTACTTGGCACCCTTACCCTCTATCCCATATCTGAGAATTTAATTATCTCATTTTTTATTCTAAATTTACGCCTGCTACTAGAGACACTGGGGTATGAAAATGGTATATTTGTTCCACCTATAGCGCTAAATCCGACTAAAAAATTGCTATAAACAAGAGATACAACACAACTTCTAAGATATTTTAACCACAACAATATTTGACTACCTCAGTAAGCATGCCAGCTACGCTGCCTGCCATCAGTTTTCATTATACCGATATTTATGAATAAAAAAGCTACCCTTACATTCCTTATTTTATTTTTATGGATATTGACTCCCAAAGGATATGCCATTACCCCTCCGGCAATTGCCAATCTGGATGGAGACGCAGTATCTTTTACAGTAGCAGGAGCCCCTGTTCTGCTGGATGCAGGCAGCAATGCGAATGTGACAGCCGGTACCGCGAATAACTTTACCGATGGACTATTAACTGTTTCTATTACCAACAGTACAAGATTCAGTGAAGATGAAATCAGTATCAAAACTACCGGACAAATTACTGTCAACGCAAACCTGATCTATTATGCAGGCACCCAAATCGCCGCATATTCGGGTGGCAAAACAGGCAGGAACCTGAAAATCCGGTTTAACAGTAATGCCACAGCCACGGCTATTGATGCTTTATTACAGAGTATTACCTACTATAACAATTACAGCTACTGGCCCTCTACGGACCCACGTATCATTCAGTTTACATTAAGTGATGGGAATGGTGGTATAAGTTCTCCTGCCAACATTACGGTATCGTTTATCAATATTAACCACGCCCCGGTGGCTAATGATGAATATTATGTTCTCGCTACAGATCAGGCCATTTCTCAAACCGCCCCAGGCCTCAAAGCGAATGATTACGATATGGATGGCGATGCCACTACATTTAGTCCTGTCTCTCTACCGCTGCATGGCAGCTTATCTCTCAGCAACTCAGGCAGTTTTTCTTATACACCCGATGCTGGTTATGCAGGATTAGACAGTTTTACATATAAGTTGTGTGATCCTAACGGAGCCTGTTCCGGTAACGCGAAAACACTCTTCTTTATAGGAAGCACTAACGTTACTCCGAACCCCGCCAATGATAATTACACAGTCAACCAGGATGTTGCCCTATATGTCAGTAAAGCTACTGGCGTGTTAAGTAATGACAATGATCCTAATAGCGGATCACTCCGTATTTTCAATCGGGCATCGCTGGTTACGGCGCCTGTTCACGGCATACTCAGACTGGCGGTTGATGGTAGTTTTGACTATTACCCCAATAAAGGGTTTAGTGGTACAGATCAATTTGTATATAGTAACTGCGATGCACAGGGTGCATGCGCAAACGCTACCTGTACCATCACAATAAACAGCGTTAATACACCTCCTTATGCAGTAGATGATGTTTATACAGGGGATGATAATACCCCGGTTACTGGCAATGTTTTATCCAATGATACTGATTATGAGGGAAATGCACTGACTGCTTCTCTTATATCCGGGGGGGGACCCGCAAGCGGTACTGTTATTTTTAATGCAGACGGTTCATTTACCTATACTCCCTATAGTCAGTTCGGCGGTATAGACAAATTTCAATACCAGGTTTGTGATAATGGCATACCTTCTGATTGTGATACAGCGGAAGTAATATTTGTAATTACAAGCGTGAATGCTACGCCTGTAATTACTACTACGACCCAGGCTGCTGCACAGGAAGATACACCTACTGCTATCAATAGTTTCTATTTTTCAGATACAGATGCCGGCAGCAATGCGGTTACAGTAATATTGTCAGTTAATTCCGGTGTTGGTACATTGTCTGCCAACCCTGCTACCGGAATTACTATCGTTCCATCAGCTAACGATTCCGTCATTATTAAAGGAAGTATTGCTGATATCAATACCTATATTTCAAGCGATAGCGTAAGATTTACAGGGGCACTTAATACGTATGGTAACGTATTACTGACTATTACAATCAACGATGGTGGATTTACCGGCGCAGATCCCGGTACTTCTGGAGATGCCGGCAGTGAAGAAAGTACGAAAACAATTTCTTTCAATATTACATCGGTCAATGATGCACCCGTAATTACCGTACCTGCTGCCAAGACAGTAGCCCTGAACACTAATCTTGTAATAAGCAATGAAGTGTCTGTGTCCGACGTGGATGCAGGATCAAATTCCGTACAGGTAACAATGACTGTCAACCACGGTGTGATCTCGTTACCGTCTACATCCGGACTGGTATTTTTGATTGGCTCAGGCACCGCCGATGCTACGAACACCTTCTCTGGTACGCTTACAGATATCAACAACGCTTTAAGCACAATTATATACACTCCAACAGGTAATTATACAGGTACCGATATCTTACAGATCACAGTTAGTGACCTGGGTAGTTCAGGTGCCGGTGGGGCAAAAACGGATACAAAAACAATTGATATTGCAGTAGGCCCGTTAAAACCGTTCATCATCAACGTCACTTCGACTAACCCGAATCAGGTCTATAAAACAGGGGATCTCATCACTGTGAAAGTTGTATTCAACGAGGTCGTAAGTGTAACCGGCACGCCAGTGTTAATTATGGAAACCGGTACTGTCGACCAAAATGCCGTTTATGCTGCAGGTACAGGCACAGATACGCTGCAATTCACTTATTCTGTACAAAGCGGAGACCTGTCTGCCGACCTGGATTATACTTCAATGAATGCATTAAGCGGTGGTACAATTAAAGATAATGCCGGCAGTAAAGATGCGTTATTAGACCTGCCAGCACCGGGTGCCACAGGATCATTATCTGCTAATAAAGATCTTCAGATAGATGGTATAGCACCCGTAGTCACTACGGTTACCTTACCTGCAGACAGCACCTATAAAACAGGAGATGAACTGAAATTTGTTGTTAATTTCAGTGAAGCTATAACGCTCACTGGTGCCACTTCATATTTGCCCATACAGGTTGGGACAAATACTGTAAATGCTACCTTCCTGTCATCCACTTCCACTAGTGCCACTTACCACTATACTATACTGGCAGGACAACAGGATACTGATGGAATAGGAATAGGACAATTACAATTGAGTACCACTACAATCACAGACATCGCTGGTAACAATGCCGTACTTACATTTACTCCTGGCAATACCACGGGTATACTTGTAGATGCTATAGCTCCTTCAGTGACTAACTTAACCGTTACGCCAGGATACTATAAAGAAGGTACAAACATTGATCTTACCGTTACCTGGCCTGAAAGTGTGTTCTTAACAGGTACACCACGTATCAGCCTCCTGATAGGAAGTACAACCGGGTATGCTACTTATATAAGCGGGTCCGGTACTAACACGCTCACATTCCGTTACACCGTTCAGGCAGGAGATAATGATACTGACGGAATCGGGATCGGAACAGCGATTGCTATGGGCACTATCGAAGATGCTGCTGGTAACGCTGCCGATCTTACTATTAATTATACGACAACGCCGGGAATTGTGTATGTGGATACAAAAGCACCTGCCGTAGTAAACGTAACGGGTCCTGCTGATGGCACTTATAAGGCCGGACAAATACTTAGTTTCAACGTAAATGTAGATGAGACTATAACAGTAGACCCCGCGGGCGTAACACTGCCCATTACGATCGGCACCATGCAGGTAGATGCGACACTCGTAAGCACTAGCGCTACCCAGCTGGTATTCAATTACACGGTAGTCAATGGTGATACAGACAATGATGGTATTGCTGTAACTGGCCCCCTAAGCATTCCTGCAGGTAAGATCACAGACCTGGCAGGCAATGAATTACTTCCGGCCCTCAACAACATTGCCTCATTGAATGCTGTGCTGGTAGATGCTTCTGCTCCTATTGTGACTGCCGGTCAATCTTTCAGCCTGTTTGAAAATATCAGCAGTAATACGATCATTGGTACGGTAGTAGCAACAGACAATAGCGGCACATTGAAAAACTGGCAGATCACACAAAATGAAGATACAGACAATGATAACGTGCCCGCATTTGCTATAGATGCCACAACCGGACAATTAACTGTATACGATGCTGACGAATTCAATTTCGAAAAAACTGCTCAGTTCAATATCGCTGTAACTGTCAGCGATGGATATAATACAAGTGCGGCAGGCGTAGTCAGCATCTTCCTGAAAGATGTGAACGAAACACCGACAGTAGGCGTAGTAGCAGATCAGACAGTCTGCGCAGGTGGTGAACAGGTTATTACAGTCACCGGCATCTCTGCCGGACCGGAGAGCACTCAGACCAACACACTTACAGTCACGTCAGACAATGATGTATTCACCACACTCACAGTCACTGACAATGGTGATGGAACTGCAACATTGCGCTATGAGCTGAAAGCAGATGTGACAGGAAACGCTATTGTTACATTAACCGTGAAAGATAACGGGGGTACTGCCAATGGAGGTGTTGATGAAATCAGTACACAATTTACAGTAAACGTATCACTCCCTCCTGTTCTCAGCATTAGCAGTGATCAGGGTAACACTGTGTCAAAGGGTGCTACCATCTATCTCACAGCCACAGGTGCTGCAACCTATACCTGGGAGGATGCTGATAACATTCTTGGTGGACAAAACACCGCTACTTTAAATGTTCGCCCACAGGCAACGGCCACCTATACTGTAAACGGAGTTACAGCTGGAGGTTGTACCGCTCAGGGATCTATCGTTATCACCGTAATAGATGATTATAAACTGGATGCTACAAACCTGCTGACACCAAATGGTGACGGTATTAACGATAAATGGGTGATCCGGAATATTGACAGTTATCCTGATAATGAGGTGAAAATATATGACCGCACAGGCCGGTTGATATATCACAAAAAAGGATATCAGAATGAATGGGACGCTACAATTAATGGATCTCCGCTGGCCGAAGGCACTTACTACTACATTGTAACTTTCCCTTCAGGACAACATACATTTAAAGGATTCATCACTATTGTTCGCGATCAGAAATAATTAACATGAAAAAAATCTATACCCTCATACTCTTATTTTGTAGCGCACAGGCATCACAGGCGCAATCAGCTGGTAACGCGGTTTCCAATTTTGAACCACCGGAATCACAGTACTTTTTTAATCAATACCTGGCTAACCCGGCAATGGCCGGACTGGATTCAGGTATTCATATCAATGCTTCCTACAGACGTCCGTGGGATGCTATCCCTGGCGCACCCATTACACAAACTTTTACTGCCGATGCGAACCTTAAGAACAGGGTAGGTGCCGGATTGAATATTTTCAACGATAAGTCTGGCTTATTGCAGCGTACCAAGGTAGGGCTTACTTATGCATATCACCTGCCATTGGGCATGCGTGCACAGGCATTACATTTTGGATTATCACTGGCGCTGGATATACAGCGTCTTGATACCAAAAGTGTAAATGGGGAGACAAATGACCCGTCGATAGGGCGTTTTAACAGGCGGGATAATTACTTTGAAAGTGATTTTGGGGTAGCTTATACTGATCTGCACCTAACAGTTCAGGCAGCCTTGCCGAACCTGATATCGACGTTTAAAAACGATAACAGGGGTGTTTCCGGACTTGCCACTTACTATACTGCTGCCTCTTACAAATTTTATACGGGTACAGAGATTTCTAAAGTGGAACCTAAAATCGCCTATCGGGGTATCAATGGTGCTGACAATATTATTGATGCAGGAGTAAATATTGGTTTGCTGGATGACTGGGCTAATGTATCAGGGATGTATCATAGCAGTGGAAGCGTAAGCGCAGGAGCAGGATTAAATTACCAATCACTTTTTTCCCTGCAGGTCATATACATCACCCAGACGACGGGCTATAGTACTATTATGGGAAATAGTTTTGAGATCAACCTGCGCGTGAATATTGCGAAGTAGATACAGATGATTAGTAATATAGTGGCAAATGTCTATCAACATTTATTTGTTGCCGGAGGCATTTCGCAAATATAATTGAGTCATATACAAAAGCAGCCGGTCCACACTTGGGCCGGCTGCTTTATGATTATTGTAAGGTTACTTTGATCTTTCTCCTAAAGAATTTGATCTGATTACCCTGCTGGCAGCTAATCCCGGGAAAAGCTATAGTAGGAAACGTTTGTTAAACCTCGTATGGGGTTATGATTTTGAAGGATATGAACATACAGTCAACTCCCATATCAACCGGCTTAGGGGCAAGATTGAAGAGGATATTTCCAACCCCAGATTCATCCTCACTACCTGGGGCGTTGGGTACCGTTTTAATGAAGAATTATAAAACAACATTATGTCTGTAAGAACAATCCGGGGCAATCTTTTATTCTGGAAAATAGCCACTGTATTTTCTGTCCTGCTTATCATATTGGGAATCGTGTTTGTGTTGATCGCTTCTAAGTTATCCAGGTCTTATTATACGATGGCACATCAGGAGCTCTATGGCAATGTAGCATCACACCTGGCTAGCTTTACACATCCATTGAAAAACGGCCAACCAGACACCACCGTAACACACGATATTATTCATTCCATTATGGTGGCCAATCCAAGTGTGGAAGTCTATTTACTGGATACTACAGGAAAGATCACCGACTATGTTGTTCCGGATAAATCGGTCCAGAACCATCAGGTGGACATCAGCAAAGTAAAACAATGGCTGGCTGTTAAAAATGGAGAACGCCCGCTTGGTGATAATCCCAAGCAACCGGACGAGCCAGGTATATTTTCCGCAGCACCGGTATATGAGAACGGGCAACTGACTGGCTATGTATATGCAGTATTAGCCAGCGAAAAGCAAAGGGAAATACTTACTACACTTAACAGCCATTTGTATTACCGCCTGGGGATGTATATTTTCTTCTGCGCCCTGGGAATCGCATTTATTGTGGGCGTCATTACTTTTTTCCTGATCACGAACAGTATCTGCGATATTGCAATGGTTGTCCGGAGGTTTAAGGAAGGCGATTATTCTGCCCGCATAGAAGGTCATGCCAAAGGTAACCTGGGTATGCTCACTTCTACATTTAATGAAATGGCGGACGTTATCGTGGACAATTTCGACAAGATAAGTGCCACAGATAAATTCCGGCAGGAGCTGATTGCCAATGTATCCCATGACCTGCGCACACCTTTATCCATTATGCAGGGATATGTAGAGACGCTGATGATCAAAAAAGATAGCCTGGCAGAACCAGAAAAAAATAAATACCTCTCGGTAGTGCTGGACAGCTCCAAAAAATTATCAGTGCTGGTAGAGCAATTGTTTCAATATGCCAAACTGGAAGCTAACCAGGTAAACCCTGAAAAAGAACAGTTCCAGCTTAGCGAACTGGCCTCCGATATACTGATGGCTTACCAGCTCAAAGCAAAAGAAAAAGGTATTAGCTTAAACCTCAATACTGAGGGGAACCTGCCACTTGTGTTTGCAGACATTGCGCTTACTGAAAGGGTATTGCAGAACCTGATAGATAATTCCTTTAAGTTTACCTCTGAAGGTGGCAGTATCACCATCCAATTACAACAAACCAGTGCCGGTGTAAAGGTAGAAGTTGCTGATACTGGTATCGGCATCGCACCAGAAGACCAAACTTATATTTTTGAACGGTATAAGTATTTACATAAAGAT
>Ga0316604_10001824_pt1 | contig 17615 bp, 14 predicted proteins | sample OWC_soil_day20_C_FD_207650 | JGI IMG/M metagenome (GOLD analysis project Ga0316604, IMG submission 207650) | Wetland soil microbial communities from Old Woman Creek delta, Ohio, United States - OWC_soil_day20_CT | ecosystem: Environmental > Terrestrial > Soil > Wetlands | place: USA: Ohio... | reverse complement strand
CATCGGCTTTACGGAAGTCTCCCGGCGAACCGAGGATGACGAGGGCCTGCCGTTTGCGAATGCCCGGATGCGACTGACGAACTGAGACCGGCGCGGGCGGCCATCGGTCGCCCGCGACAACCGCCCTCCCGTCCAAAGAGATCGCAATAGACGGATGAGACCTAGCGCCAGCGGCCTCCGGCCCTCGGCGCCCGCCGTCGACTGAGGCAGAAACACGAAGCGGCCGGCCAATGCTTGAGGCCGAAGCAAAAACCAGCACTTGCGCTCGACGGCCGTTTGTGATGCCTACGCAGCCAACGCTTTTCCCTTAAGGACCCCCGAAAATGGCACGTTCCGCCCTCCTCAACGTCATGGTCCAGGCCGTCCGCAAAGCCGGACGCGGTCTTACCCGCGATTTCGGCGAGGTCGAGAACCTGCAGGTGTCGATGAAAGGCCCCGGCGACTTCGTCTCGGCCGCCGACAAGCGCTCCGAGCAGGTGCTGTTTGACGAGTTGAAGCGGGTGCGTCCCTCCTACGGCTTCCTGATGGAGGAGCGCGGCGAGGTGGCCGGCGAGGACGAGCAGCACCGCTGGGTGGTCGATCCGCTCGACGGCACCGCCAACTTCCTGCATTCCATCCCGATCTTCTCGATCTCGCTGGCGCTCGAGAAAAACGGCGTGCCGGTTGCCGGTGTCGTCTTCAACCCGGTCACCGACGAACTCTACACCGCCGAGCGCGGTGCCGGCGCCTATGTCAATGACCGCCGCCTGCGTGTCTCGGCCCGCCGCGACATGCCCGAATGCGTGATCGGCACCGGCGTGCCGCACCTCGGCCGCGGCAACCATCCGCACTATCTCAACGAACTGAGGCAGGTGATGGCCAACTGCGCCGGCGTCCGTCGCCTCGGCTCGGCCGCCCTCGACCTCTGCTACGTCGCCGCCGGCAAGCTGGACGGCTTCTGGGAAGACGACCTCAACCCCTGGGACACCTCGGCCGGCTGGCTGATGATCAAGGAAGCCGGCGGCTTCATCACCGACAAGGCCGGCAAGGACGACATGCACGCCTCGCGCACGCTGGTGGCCGGCAACGAGGCGATCCACGCCCAGCTCCTCGCCACGCTGAAGAAGGCCTGATCAGCCCGTTCCACGTCGCCGGGCGGCTTCCCCTGAAAAATGCGGGCGAAGCCACCGGACGCCTTGCTCTTTTCGCCGTAAATCGCGTTTACTGTGCGCGCGATCAGAAAGAGCAAGCGACATGGCCAAAGACGCATCCGGTATCAAGCTCACCAGCCCCCAGGTGTATCTGTGGCGGATGGCGGTGTTCCTGATCATCGCCGCCTTCGTCGGCCTGTTGCTGTCGCGGCAGCTGAAGACCGCCTTCATGGCCAACCCGGGCCTCAACGGCCTGATCTTTTCGGTGGCGCTGGTCGGCATCCTCTTGATCTTCCGGCAGGTGATCCGGCTGTTTCCCGAAGTGCGCTGGGTCAACACCTACCGCTTCGGCGATCCCGGCCTCGAGGTGCGCAAGCAGCCGGTGCTGCTGGCGCCGATGGCGACGCTGCTCGGCGACCGGTTCGGCCAGCGGGCGATCTCCGCCTCGGGCATGCGCTCGCTGTTGGAATCGATCGCCACCCGCCTCGACGAGGCGCGCGACATCTCGCGCTACATGACCGGCCTGCTGGTCTTCCTCGGCCTGCTCGGCACCTTCTACGGCCTGATTGCCACCGTGAACTCGGTGGGCGCCACCATCCAGGGCCTCGACGTCGGCTCCGGCACGGCCAGCGTCATCTTCGAGGACCTGAAAAGCGGCCTTCAGGCGCCGCTGTCGGGCATGGGCACCGCCTTTTCCTCGTCGCTGTTCGGCCTTGCCGGTTCGCTGATCGTCGGTTTCCTCGACCTGCAGGCCGGACAGGCGCAGAACCGCTTCTACCTCGACCTTGAGGACTGGCTGTCCACCCAGGCCGAACTCGATTCGGCCGGCGACGTCGGCGCCAGCATCCGCGATGCCCAGAACATCGACGAACTGCGCGGCGCCCTCGACCACCTGTCCAAGCAGATCCACGAGGGCGGCTCCGGCGGCCGCTCCAGCCAGGCGATGGCCAATCTCGCCGAGGGCATCCAGGGTCTCGTGCAGCACATGCGCGCCGAACAGCAACTGGTGCGCGCCTGGGCCGAAAGCCAGGGTGAGCAGCAAAAGGAGATCCGCCGGCTGCTGGAGCTTCTGACCGGTGCCGTCGAGCGATCGGAACGCGGCTGAGGCATTTGACGACGTGACGCGGAGCACAACACCGATCGCCATCGATCGGCTTTTGTTCCGATTGGGAGATTGACCGACCATGGCCCTCGGACGCCGCAGGTTTTCGACCCAGCAGGACTACTGGCCGGCCTTCGTCGACATGCTCACCACGCTGGTGCTGTCGATCATCTTCCTGCTGTCGATCTTCTCGCTGGCCCAGTTCTTCCTGAGCCAGCAGATCACCGACAAGGACACCGTGCTCGGTCGCCTCAACGCCCAGATCGCCGAGCTGACCGAGCTTCTGGCCATGGAGCGCGCCTCCAACCGCGACCTGCAGGACAACGTGTCGCTGCTCGAATCGAACCTCAAGGACGCCCAGGCCGCCCGCGACAATCTCCAGGGCCTGATCTCCGGCCAGTCGGGCGCCGCCGACGCCGCCGACACCAAGGTGCAGGCGCTGACCTCGCAGCTGACCGACGAGAAGCGGGCCAGCCAGCGGGCGCTCGCCCAGGTGGAACTGCTCAACCAGCAGATCTCCGCGCTGCGCCGCCAGATCGCCGCCCTTGAGGATGCCCTCAACGCCTCCGAATCCCGCGATCGCGAGAGTTCGGCCAAGATCGCCGACCTCGGCCGCCGCCTCAACGTGGCGCTGGCCCAGCGCGTCCAGGAACTGGCCCGCTATCGGTCCGACTTCTTCGGGCGGCTGAGAGAGATCCTGTCGCAGCGCTCCGACATCCGCGTCGTCGGCGACCGGTTCGTCTTCCAGTCGGAAGTGCTGTTCGATTCCGGCAACGACGCCGTCAACCCGGCCGGCGAGGGCGAGCTCGACAAGCTGGCCGAGGCGCTGTTGCAGCTCGAAGGGCAGATCCCGCCGGAGATCGCCTGGGTGTTGCGCGTCGATGGCCACACCGACGCCCGGCCGCTCAGCGGCACCGGCCGCTTCCGCGACAACTGGGAGCTGTCGTCGGCACGCGCCATATCGGTGGTCAAATATTTGATCAGCAAGGGCATTTCGCCCAACCACCTGGTGGCCGCCGGCTTCGGCGAATTCCAGCCGCTCGAAGAGGGCGACAACGACGAGGCCAACGCCAAGAACCGCCGCATCGAGCTGAAGCTGACCGAGCGCTGATCCCTTCACCGCGGAAATGCCTCGTAACAGTCGTTCACAATTTTTGACCCTCCGCCGGTCGCCGGCCGTTTATCATCGTGCACTCAGAACAGAACGAGGCGCCCGGCGCGGCGCCCTCAAGCGGAAAGCGCGGACGAACCACATGGCACGCAGATTTTTCGGAACCGATGGCATCCGCGGCACGGCGAACAGCTGGCCGATCACCCCGGAAATCGCCCTCAAGGTCGGCATGGCCGCCGGCCTCGCCTTCCATCGCGGCGACCATCGCCACCGCGTCGTCATCGGCAAGGACACCCGCCTGTCCGGCTACATGATCGAGCCGGCGCTGACCGCCGGCTTCACCGCCGTCGGCGTCGACGTCTTCCTGACCGGCCCGGTGCCGACGCCGGCCGTCGCCATGCTGACGCGGTCGCTGAGGGCCGACCTCGGCGTGATGATCTCCGCCTCGCACAATCCGTTCGCCGACAACGGCATCAAGCTGTTCGGCCCCGACGGCTACAAGCTGTCCGACGAGGTCGAGCTGGCCATCGAGGAGATGCTGGACGGCGACTTCACCGGCCGCCTCGCCGCCCCCGCCGATCTCGGCCGCGCCAAGCGCGTCGACGGCGAGCGCGCCCGCTACGTGGAATCGGCCAAGCGCACGCTGTCCCGCCACATGTCCTTCGAAGGTCTCAGGGTGGTGGTCGACTGCGCCAACGGCGCCGCCTACAAGGTCGCCCCGGAAGTGCTGTGGGAGCTCGGCGCCGAAGTGGTGACGCTCGGGGTGGACCCCAACGGCCTCAACATCAACCACGACTGCGGCTCGACCAGCCTCGCCACCATCACCGAGAAGGTGCGCGAGGTCCGTGCCGACATCGGCATCGCGCTCGACGGCGACGCCGACCGCGTCATCATCATCGACGAGAAGGGCCAGGTGGTCGACGGCGACCAACTGATGGCCGTGGTCGCGGCGTCCTTCAAGGATGATGGCCGCCTGGCGCGGCCCGGCATCGTCGCCACCGTCATGTCCAACCTCGGCCTCGAGCGTTATCTCCACGGCATCGGCCTGGAACTCGTCCGCACCAAGGTCGGCGACCGCTACGTCGTCGAGGCGATGCGCGCCGGTGGCTACAACGTCGGCGGCGAACAGTCGGGCCATATCGTGCTGTCCGACTACGCCACCACCGGCGACGGCCTCGTCGCCGCCTTGCAGGTACTGGCCGTCGTCAAGCGCTCCGGCAAGCCGGTCAGCGAGGTCTGCCACCTCTTCGATCCGGTGCCGCAGCTGCTGAGAAACGTTCGCATCAAGGGCGGCAAGCCGCTGGAGGACGCGACCGTCAAGGCGGCGATCCTCGCCGCCGAAGACCGGCTCGGCACCGGTGGCCGCATCCTGGTCCGCGCCTCCGGCACCGAGCCGCTGATCCGCGTCATGGGTGAGGGCGACAACGCCGATATCGTTGCCGCGGCGGTCGGCGACATTGTCGACGCCATTAGCAAGGCCGCCATCTGAATTCAGATCTCTTGTCCTGAAAACGCCCGGCAGCGCACGACGCGGCCGGGCGTTTCTGTCACAGCGCAATCCGACCGCACGGAATCGTCCCGTCGACAGGACCGGTTCAAATTCAAGCCTTTGCACATATTCCGATGGCGTCGGCTGCTTCGAAAGAATGCGCCTTTGTTGTCGTGTTAACCTGCCGGATGGCCGCTTTTACTGACCATCAAGGTTAAGTAACGTAGTTAAGTCACAATTAACCGACTTGCCGTAATGATCGATCCGAAAGCGATGATGAACGGCGGCGTGCCGCCTCGCGATCATGCTTCTGCGGAAGGATCGAATATGCGCAGTCTCAACATACCCCTCTCACTGGCCATGGCTGCGACATTCGGCCTCGTGGCCCTCTCCAGCATTGCTCGCGCCGCCGACATGCCGGTTGAATATCCGCCGATCATCGAAGCGCCCGAACCGATGCCGTTGCCGGCCGTCGGCGGCTGGTATCTTCGCGGCGACATCGGCTACAAGCTCTATCAGGCGCCCAAGGGCTCGCTGAGCAGTATGCCCTGGGGCACCACCGGCAACGGCGGCAAGATGGGCGACGAGAAGATGTTCGGTGCCGCCGATATCGGTGTCGGTGTCGGCTACAAGTTCAACGACTATCTCCGCACCGACCTGACGCTCGACTACGAGACGCCCGCCAAGTTCAAGGGCTCGTTCTATTGCGCCCTCGCTCCCTGCACCGGTCAATGGCGGGCCAGCGAAAGCGTGAAGATCACGGCCTACAGCGCACTGGCCAACGTTTACGCCGACCTCGGCGATTTCCACGGCCTGAAGCCCTATGTCGGCGCCGGTGCCGGTGCCTCCTATCTCCGCACCAGCGACGTCAAGTCCGGCATGATCGACACCGACGGCACCTACCCCGACAGCAAAGGCAAGTGGAACTTCGCCTGGGCGCTGATGGCCGGTATCGAGTATCCGATCAACGATCGTCTCAGCCTCGATCTTGGCTACCGTTACCTCAACCTTGGCGACGCCGCGACCGGCAGCGCCACCGATAGCGGCGGCAACGTGGCCCATATCAACTACGAAGACATCACCGCCCACGAAGTGCGTGTTGGCCTGCGCTACTATCTCTACTGAGATCCACTGCCAGTACCTTTGACCAGCGGCGGGAAGCCACTTCCCGCCGCTTGTCTTTTGGTCACACCTCGGGCGAGCACGTTCGACCCGGCTTGACGACGCACGACCTTTCCGATAGCTCAGGCGGCGGGACACTCCTCCCCACCGAGGAGCACCTATCTGAGAGGATAGTTACATGACTGACGCCACCGCTGCGCCGGCTCTGAAGCCGGCTAATCCCCGTTTTTCCTCCGGCCCCTGCGCCAAGCGCCCAGGTTGGACCGTTGAGGCACTGAAGGGGGCGCCGGTCGGCCGCTCCCATCGCGCCAAGATCGGCAAGACCAAGCTCGCCGAGGCGATCGACCTCACCCGCAAGGTGCTGCGCGTTCCCGCCGATTACCGCATCGGCATCGTCCCCGCGTCCGATACCGGCGCCGTCGAGATGGCGCTGTGGTCGCTGTTGGGCGCCCGCCCGGTCGACATGCTGGCCTGGGAGTCCTTCGGCTCCGGCTGGGTGACCGACGTCGTCAAGCAGCTCAAACTCGACGCCCGCATCTTCGAGGCGCCCTACGGCGACATCGTCGATTTCGCCAAGGTGGATTTTGACCGCGACGTGGTCTTCACCTGGAACGGCACCACCTCCGGCGTCCGCGTGCCGAACGGCGACCAGATCCCGGCCCATCGCCAGGGCCTCACCATCTGCGACGCCACCTCCGCCGCCTTCGCGCAGGCCCTGCCCTTCGACAAGCTCGACGTCGTCACCTTCTCCTGGCAGAAGGTCTTGGGCGGCGAGGGCGGCCACGGCATGCTGATCCTCTCCCCGCGCGCCGTCGAGCGGCTTGAAAGCTACAAGCCGGCCTGGCCGCTGCCGAAGATCTTCCGCCTCACCTCCGGCGGCAAGCTGATCGAGGGCATCTTCAAGGGCGACACCATCAACACGCCCTCGATGATCTGCGTCGAAGATTACATCGACGCGCTGAAGTGGGCCGACGCCATCGGCGGCCTCGAAGCGCTGATCGGCCGCGCCGACGCCAACACCAAGGCCATCGCCGACTGGGTCCGGGCGACGCCGTCGGTGGCCTTCCTGGCCAAGACCGAGGCGATCCGCTCCAACACCTCGGTCTGCCTGTCGTTCGTCCACCCTGAAGTCGCCGCCCTCGACATCGAGGGCCAGCAGGCGTTCGTCAAGACGCTGACCGGCCTTCTCGAGAAGGAAGGCGTCGCCTTCGACATCGCCTCCTATCGCGACGCCCCCCCCGGCCTCCGCATCTGGTGCGGCGCCACCATCGAGACATCGGACGTCGCCGCCCTGACGCCGTGGATCGACTGGGCCTTCGCCAAGGCGCTGTCGGGCCTTTCCAAGGCCGCCTGACCGCGATTTCCGGAGAGGGCGCTTGCCTCCCTCTCCTCCCCTTCCCCGCCAGGCGGGGCGGGAAAGCCAATCTTCAGCCGCAGTGACATTCCATCCGGCGCCACCGGTCCCAGCACCCTCCCGGCCTTCGGGAGGGACAAGGGCCAGGTGCAGGCGTCCCCCAACCAGGATGACTCCCATGGCTCCTCGCGTTCTCATTTCCGACAAGCTGTCCGCCACCGCCGTCCAGATCTTCAAGGACCACGGCGTCGAGGTCGACTACCAGCCCGATCTCGGCAAGGACAAGGACAAGCTGGCCGAGATCATCGGCAACTATGACGGCCTCGCCATCCGCTCGACCACCAAGGTCACCGAAAAGCTCTTGGCCAATGCCAAGAACCTCAAGGTGATCGGCCGCGCCGGCATCGGCGTCGACAACGTCGACGTGCCCGCCGCCACGGCGCGCGGCGTCATCGTCATGAACACGCCGTTCGGCAACTCGATCACCACCGCCGAGCACGCCATCGCCCTGATGTTCGCGCTGGCCCGCGACATTCCCGAGGCCAACGCCTCGACGCATGCCGGCAAGTGGGAGAAGAACCGCTTCATGGGCGTCGAGCTGACCAACAAGACGCTCGGCGTCATCGGCTGCGGCAACATCGGCTCGATCGTCGCCGACCGCGCCGTCGGCCTGAAGATGCGCGTCATCGCCTACGATCCGTTCTTGTCGGGCGAGCGGGCCGTCGAGCTCGGCGTCGAGAAGGTGGAGCTGGACGACCTGTTCCGCCGCGCCGACTTCATCACGCTGCACGTGCCGCTGATCGAGAAGACGCGCAACATCATCGACATCTCGGCCATCCTGAAGATGAAGAAGGGCGTGCGGATCATCAACTGCGCCCGCGGCGGCCTGATCGTCGAGGCCGACCTCAAGGCGGCGCTCGATTCCGGCCACGTTGCCGGCGCCGCCCTCGACGTGTTCGAGACCGAGCCGGCCACCACCCATCCGCTGTTCAACCATCCGAAGGTGGTCTGCACGCCGCATCTCGGCGCCTCGACCACGGAAGCGCAGGAAAATGTCGCGCTCCAGGTCGCCGAGCAGATGTCCGACTACCTGATGAAGGGCGCCGTCGCCAACGCCCTCAACATGCCCTCGATCACCGCCGAGGAGGCGCCGCGCCTCACGCCGTTCGTCAAGCTCGCCGAGCTCCTGGGCTCGTTCGCCGGCCAGCTCACCGAGACCGGCCTCAACGCGATCCGCATCGAGTATGAGGGCGAAGTGGCCGGCATGAACACCCGGGCGCTCAGCGCCGCGGCGATCACCGGCGTGCTGAAGCCGCTGTTGCAGTCGGTCAACATGGTGTCGGCGCCGGTGATGGCCAAGGAGCGCGGCATCGCCGTCGCCGAGGTGCGCAACAACGCCTCGGCCAACTTCGAAAGCCTGATCCGCCTGACGCTGACCACCGACCGCCAGGAGCGCTCGATCGCCGGCACCGTCTTCGCCGACGGCCACCCGCGCATCGTCGAGATCAAGGGCATCAAGATGGACGCCGAGTTCGCGCCGTCGATGATCTACGTCACCAACGAGGACAAGCCCGGCTTCATCGGCAAGTTCGCCGGCCTGCTGGGCGACGCCGGCATCAACATCGCCACCTTCGCCCTCGGCCGCCTCGAGCTGGGCGCCGACGCCATCTGTCTCGTCGAAGTGGACGGCGACGTGCCGGCCGACGTTCTCGACAAGGTGAAGGCCATTTCGGTGGTGCGCCAGGTGAAGGCGCTGAAGTTCTGATCGGCGCAACCGCGTGACATGAAAAAGGGGCGTCCCGCGGGGCGCCCCTTTGCTTTTGTCGGACAGGACCGAGCGAACTCAGGCCCCCAAAGTCGCCCTGAGTTCCTTGACGATATCCGGATGGATGTCGGTCCGCTCGCTGCCATAGGCGATGTTGGCCTTGAGGAAGCCGAGCTTGGTGCCGGTGTCGAAGGTGGTGCCGCGGAAGCGCACGCCGTAGAAGTCCTGCTCGCTGGCCAGCCGCAGCATCGAATCGGTGAGCTGGATCTCGCCACCGGCGCCGCGCTCCTGCGTGCCGAGCAGCTCGAAGATGCGCGGCTGCAGGATGTAGCGGCCGGAGATGAAGAAGTTGGACGGCGCGTCGGCCGGCTTCGGCTTCTCCACCATGTCGGTGACTTCGAACACGTCGGGGCCGAGCGTCTTGCCCAGCGCGACGATGCCGTAGGACGAGGTCTGGGCCGGATCGCACTCCTCAAGGCTGACGATGTTGCCGCCGCTTGCCTCGAAGGCGTCGACCATGCTCTTCAGGCACGGCACGGTGTGCTTCATCAGCATGTCGGGCAACAGCACCGCGAAAGGTTCGTCGCCGACGATGTCGCGGGCGCACCAGACGGCGTGGCCGAGGCCGAGCGGCTCCTGCTGGCGGGTGAACGAGGTGGTGCCGGCCGCCGGGCGCTCGGCGCGCAGCTCTTCGAGCGCCGCCGTCTTGTTGCGGGCGGCAAGCGTCGCCTCAAGCTCGAAGGCGAGGTCGAAGTGATTCTCGATCACCTCCTTGCCACGGCCGGTGACGAAGATGAAATGCTCGATGCCGGCCGCCTTGGCCTCGTCGACGACATACTGAAGCGCCGGCCGGTCAACGACGGTCATCATTTCCTTCGGCACGGCCTTGGTGGCCGGCAGGAAACGGGTGCCGAGACCGGCAACGGGAAAGACGGCTTTACGAATACGTTTGGACATGAAGCACTCCTGAGCGGCAATTCTGACGACGGTCCGGACGTCTGGACGTCTGCCGCATGGGCGGGACCATCAATAGCGGAAAAATGTTTAATTTTGGAATTGTGGAACGGGGCAGATAAATTCCTTTGTCAACGGTCCGGAAGCCGGACGGTGGAGGATGAAACGGTACGGAATTTAACTGATCGTTTACCATAAGTCCCGTCTCTGAAAGACAACAGCAGCCTGAGAAAGGAGCGCCAGCCATGCGAAACTTGTCGCGAATCATCCGAGGCGGCGCTGCCCTGTCGCTCGCTGCCCTGATCGCCGGCTGCGCCATCCTCGGCAACGACTTCGCCGCCGCCCCCGAGCCCGGTCTGCCACCGCTTGCCGACGGCCCGATACCGCCCGCCTTCACGGCCTTCGTCGAAAGCCAGTGGCCGGCCGCCGAGGCGCGCGGCGTGTCGCGCGCCACCTTCGTCGCCGCCTTCCGCGGCGTTGGCCCGGACAACGACGTGCTCGCCAAGGCGACGAGCCAGCCGGAATTCTCGCGCGCCATCTGGGACTATCTCGACGACATGGCGGCGGAGAGCCGCATCGCCACCGGCCGGGACATGCTGGTTCGCTACCGGTCGCTGCTCGATAACATCGAGGCGACCTATGGCGTCGACCGTGAGGTGGTGGTCGCCATCTGGGGCATGGAGAGCAGCTACGGCGCCATCCTGCGCGATCCCACCAAGGTGAAGAACGTGGTACGGGCGCTCGCCACGCTCGGCTGGCGCGGCGGCGGGCGTGCCGCCTACGGCCGGCAGCAGCTCAACGCCGTGCTGCGCATCCTCGAGCATCACGACGTCGATGCCCGCCACATGACCGGCTCGTGGGCCGGCGCCATGGGCCAGACTCAGTTCATTCCCACCACCTATCTCGGCTATGCCATCGACTTTGACGGCGACGGCCGTCGCAACATCTGGACCTCGGTGCCCGACGCCCTGGCCTCTACCGCCAACTACCTGAGGAAATCCGGCTGGCAGGCCGGCGCCACCTGGGGCTACGAGGTCGCCCTGCCGCCGGGTTTCGACGCCTCGCTTGAGGGCCGCGCGGCGACGCTCGCCGACTGGGCGGCGCGCGGCATCACCCGCGCCTCGGGCGCCGCCTTCCCGCGCCCCGACGACCAGGCCACCTTGCTGCTGCCGGCCGGCCCCGGCGGCCCGGCCTTCCTCACCTTGCGCAATTTCCGGGCGATCAAGCGCTACAACAACGCCAACGCCTACGCGCTCGGCGTCGGCCATCTTGCCGATCGCCTGGCCGGTGGCAGCCCGTTCGTCACGCCCTGGCCGCGTGGCTACACGCCGCTCGACGAGGCCGGCCGCGCCGAGCTGCAGTCACGGCTCCAGGCGATCGGATTCCCACTCGAGAAGATCGATGGTAAGGTCGGCCCACAAACCGTCGCCGCCATCCGTGCCTATCAGGCGCAACGCGGCCTCGCTGTTACCGGCAACGCGTCGCTCGAGCTTCTGACGGTGCTTCGGGGCGGCTGAGGCCGGACAGGGGACGAGAAGCGACGCGTGTCGGGAGGCACATCACCATGCCGATCCGCCGGGCCACAGCCCTGACGGCCGTTGTCGCCGCCGTGTTGATCGCGGCGGGCCTGCCCTCGCACGCCCAGCAGCGGATCATCGTGCAGCGGGGCACACAGACGGAGATCATCGAGCCGCCGCCCGACAACCGGCCGTTTCTGATGCGTTTGTTCGGCTTGGGCCGCCCGGAGCCGGTGGCGCCGGCCCCTCCCCGCGCCCGCGTCATCAAGGTCCCGCCCGTCGGTCAGCACAAGGCCCCGGCGGCCGTCGCCGCCAGGCCGCAGAACCCCAAGAAGGACGACGCGCGTGTCGTGCTGGTCATTGGCGACCGGCTGGCCGCCGACTTGGGACGCGGCCTCGATGTCGCCTTTGCCGACCGGCCGGACGTTCGCATCGAGACCAACACCGTCGATGATGCCGGCCTCGCCTCCACCGGCGACGCCGACTGGAAGGCGTTCCTCGAAAAGCGCCTGTCGGACAAGCCGCGTCCGGCGGCGGTCGTTGCCATGATCGGCCGCGCCGACGGCCGACCGATCGAGCTTCCCGACCGGGTGGTCGACTTTCCCTCGGTCGACTGGGAGACCATCTACAAGGCCCGGCTCAACGAGCTGATGCGCGTCGCGCGCGAGCAGGCCGTGCCCTTCCACTGGGTCGGGCTGGTGCCGGTGGCCAGCCCGCAGACGACCAACGACGTCACCTATATCGACGGCGTCATCCGCGACGAGGCGGCGGAAAAGGGTGCGAGCTACATCGATGTCTGGGAGCCCTTTTCCCAGAACGGCGCCTTCGTGGCGAGCGGCCCCGACCTCGATGGCCAAGTGCGGCAGCTGCGCCTCAAAGACGGCGTCGGCTTCACCCGTTCCGGCGCCCGCAAGCTCGCCTTCTACGTCCAGCAAGCCCTCGGCACCGCCCTCGACATCGCCGCCCCCACCGCCGAGCTGATGCAGCAGGTCTCCGGCAGCGGGCTGGTCATGCTGCTGAACGACCCCGGCGCCACCGGCGAGGACCGGCTGATTGCCCCCTCCGACATCGCACCGCCTAAACCCGGCACCGCCCTCCACCGCCTCGTCGTCGAAGGCCTGCCGCTCGCCCCGGTCCCCGGCCGCTATGATTCCACGGCGCTGAGGTGAGGCTGCGACGAAGCCATCAATCGAGGCGTTCCGCTTGAAGCGCCGGCGGCCGGGCTCCCTCACGGAACCCGGCCGCCGCATGTCATTTTTCAGCCAGCGGCAACACCTGACTCAGGCGCGCTTGGGATCGCCGGCATTGGGGCCGAAGTGCTTGAGGATCACCAGCGGCTCGACCTTGCTGCGGTTGACGATGGTGAGACCGGCCTTGGCCGCCTGTTCGCTGACGAAATACTCGTCAGCCGACAGTTGGCCGAACCTGAGCATGGTCGCCGTTTCGGCGTCGTAGACACCGAGCTTGCCATGTCCCTGGGTGAGCACGCAACCGTAGGCCGCTGCGTCGCGGATGGTGACGCTGGCGCCCGGATAGACCGTCAACTCCTTGGCGGCGATATAGCCGGTGGCATAGACGACCCATTTTTCGACGTGCTGTTCGCTCTCCGAGGCAATCAGCGGCGGCCGGAAAAACGTCTTGCGGTAGGACGGGTCGACGTTGGCCTCCCAGTCCATCAGGCTCATGACGTAGTCGAGGTCCTGCTTGTTCTCCTCCGGGCAGTTCTCGACCAGGAACTCGTACGGGTAGACCTCGTGGTTGACGACGTTCTCGTAGACGGAGTTGACGTCGCTGTTCCACTGCGGCTCGTAAGTGAGATAGGAGCCCGGCGCGTGGACGACGCCCGGCGGCGTGTACCAGCCGGTGCCGAGCTGGATGCGGTAGGCGCGCGACAGCTCGGTGACGCGGTTGTCCGTTTGTTGGTAGAGAGCGAGGCGGGCGCGTACCTCGTCCTTGGTCATGTCCGGGTCGAAGCCGAAATAGGTATGCGGGAACAAGCCCGGGTGGTTGTTGAGCTGGGGCGGGAAGTAATAGGCCTCCGGCTTGCCCTTGCGGCCGACGCGGCGCGCGTCCTCCTCGCGCAGATGCAGATGCAGGAACAGCGGCGCGTTGAAGTCGAAGAACTTCGAATACATCGGCCACGTGCCGTGCTTGGCCTTCAGCTCCGCGCCGATGATGTCGGCGCCGAGCTCGGCGACGGCATCGCGGAACAGGAACTTGTCCTCGTGGCGCCCGGTCGGATCGACATAGCTCATGCCCTCGTCGGCCGGCGCCAGCGGACCATTCATGGCGGCGATGACCGAGGAGAACCAACGCTCCTTGATCGAGCCACGCGCCGTGCCGAGCGCATAGTAATCGTCGGGATGCAGGCGCAGGCGCTGGCCGGCCGAGGAGAAGCGACGCGGAACGAAGGCCGGTGCGAGACGCAGCACGCCCTCGCCTTGTTCGAAAGCGCCCCGGATTTTGGACAAAGTAATCACAGCGACCTCCTTGGATCGTTTTTCAGTCTGATCGATTTTGGGTTGGATGGCCCGCGTGGGCGTCAGGTGGTCATTTGTGGCAAACCGAATCGCGAACGATGAGTTCGGGCCGCACGACGATGCGCGTCGGCTTGGTGGGGCCGTGTTCGATGCGCTCGAGCAGCAGGCGCACGGCGTGCTGGCAGATCTCGCGGAACGGCTGTCGCACGGTGGTCAGCGTCGGCCGGACCATCTCGCCGAGCTGGATGCCGTCCATGCCCATGATCGACACGTCCTCGGGAATGCGGGTGCCGAGCCGCGCCAGTTCCTGCATGGCGCCTATGGCCAACAGGTCGCTCTGGGCCCAGATCGCCGTGAACTCATAGCCCTGCCCGAGCAGCTTGCGCACCATGGAGATGCCGGTTTCAAACTCGAAGTCCGGGCCGGACACATACTGCACGTCGACGCCTTTTTCGGCGAGCACGCTGCGGAAGCCGTCGAGCCGCTCGCGCGACAGGCTGACCGTCTCCGGGCCGCTGATGCAGGCGATCTGCCGGTGTCCCATCGAATAGAGATAGCGGGCGGCGATCTCACCGGCTTCCCGGTTGAACACCACGACCCGATCGGCTTCCTCGTCGTCGGGGGCCCGGTCGATGCCCACCACGGGAATGCCGAGCCGGTTGAGGCTCTTGACGATGGCACTCTCATCGGACACCTGCGAGACGATGACGCCATCGACATTCATGCCGATGAAGTTCTTGAGCACCCGCTCCTCGGCTTCGGCATTGGTCTGGGTGTTGCCGAGCAGCATGGTAAAGCCGTTGCTGACGCAAGCTTCCTCGACGAAGTAGATGAAGTTGGCGAAGGTCTCGTGCAGGATGCTCGGGACCATCAGGCCGATGCTCTTGCGTGACTTGTTCCTGAGGCCGCGCGCCAGGAGGTTGGGACGGTAGTCGAGCGTCCGGATCGCCTCCAGCACCCGCTCCCGCGTCTCCTCGTCGACCGGACGGCTGCCGGTGATGACCCGCGATACGGTCGACGGCGAGACGCCGGCAGCTTTGGAAACGTCCTTGAGTGAAGCCAACCTTCCAATCTCCCTTTGAGCGGGGCCGTGCCCCGCAGAGCGATCCGGCAGCCAGGCCGCCGGATCGCCGCCACTCTACCCTTACTTCAAGCTATCGACATTTTCCTTCGTGATGAGCTTGAAGGGAATGTTGACCGACTTGGGAACGTCCTCGCCGTTGAGGATCTTGACAGCCATCTCGACGGCTGTCGCGCCCTGGCCGTGCGCATCCTGGAACACGGTGGCCGCCATCTTGCCGTCCTTGACCGACTTCAAGGCGTCGGCGATGGCATCGATGCCGATCACCGGGATCTCCTTGGCCTTGCCGGCCGCCTCGATCGCCTTGTAGGCGCCAAGCGCCATCTCGTCGTTCTGGGCGACGATGGCATTGAGCGGCCGTCCGGTCTGCAGCCAGTTTTCGGTCAGGCTCAGTGCCTGGGCGCGATCCCAGTTGGCCGTCTGCTCGAACAGCACCTGGATATCCGGATAGTTCTTCAGGATCTCCTTGTTGCCTTCGGTGCGCTGCACTTCGGCCGAATGGCCGTTCGGGCCGTGGATGATGGCGATGTTGCCTTTGCCCTTCAGAAGATCGGCGATGTACTGCATCTCGATCTTGCCGGCCTCGATGTCGTCGGAGCCGACGTAGGTGTTGGCCAGTTCGACGTTGGCCACCTGGGCGTTGAAGACCACCAGCGGGATCTTGGCGGCGACGGCCTTCTGAACGGCCGGCACGCAGCCTTCCTTGTCGAACGGGATCAACAGGATGGCGTCGACGTGCTGGGCGATAAAGTTCTCCACCTGGGAGATCTGCACTTCCGCCTTGCCCTGGCCGTCGCTCTCGATCAGGGTGACGTCGAGTTCCCCTGCTTTCTCTTCGACGGCCTTGGCGATGTTGACGATGAATTCGTTCTGAAGGTTCTGGTAGCTGACGCCGATCCGGTATCCGGCCGACGCCGGCGACATCAGGCCACCGGCCATGGCGAACGCCGCACAGAACAAGAGAGCTTTTTTCATTTGTCGTCTCCTCCTTTATTCGGTCTGCTTGTTGTTTGACCGATCCTCAAATTCTCAGCGCGAGTTCTTCGTGTATTGATCAAGAAGAACAGCCGATATGATGATGATTCCCTTGACGATCTGCTGGAAGTACGAAGAGACGTTCAGCAGATCGAGGCCATTGTTCATGGTGCCGATGATCAGCGTGCCGATCACCGTGCCGAGGATGGCGCCGGTGCCGCCGGCCAGGCTGGTGCCGCCGATGACCACCGCCGCGATGGCATCGAGTTCGTAGCCGGCGCCGGCCGCCGGCGACCCGGTCATGACGCGGGACGACAGGATGATGCCGGCAAAGCCCGCGAACAGTCCGGCCAGCGTATAGACGCCCATCTTGACGCGGCCGACGTTGAGGCCCGACACGACGGCCGCCAGCTCGTTGCCGCCGACCGCATAGACGTGCCGGCCGAACTTGCAGAAATGCAGCAGGAAAGCACCGATCACCACCACGGCGATGAACAGGAACACCGGCAGGGGAACGCCCCACAGGTAGCCGCCGCCGATGGCGTTGTACTCGTCGCTGAGGTTGATCACCGGCCGGCCATCCGACATGACCAGCGAGCCGCCGCGGACGATGGTCATCATGCCCAGGGTGACGATGAACGGCGCGATGCGACCCTTGGCGATGATGAAGCCATTGATGCCGCCGCACAGCGCGCCGACCGCCAGGCCGACCAGGATCGGCACGATCACCGGGTAGCTGTCGGGATGGGCTACCGAAGCGGCCGATACCGCCGCCAAGGCCACGATGGCGCCCACCGACAGGTCGATGCCGCCGGTGATGATCACCAGCGTGGCGCCGACGGCGATGATACCGTTGATCGAGCACTGGCGCAGGATGTTGAGGATGTTGTCGAAGGTCAGGAACCAGGGTGACCACAGCGACAGGAAGACGAACATCAGCACGAAGGCGATGTAGATGCCGTAACGGGCAGCGATTTGCTTGGCCTTGGTTCCGTAACCGTCGGCGCTGGCCAGAGATGCCATGCTCATTGTTCTCCTCCTAGTGGCTTCCGGTGGCGGAAGCCATGACGGCTTCCTGGCTGAAATCCGCCCGTGCGTATTCGCCCGTCACCTCGCCGGCGTGCATGACGAGGATGCGGTCGCTCATTCCGAGAACTTCGGGCAGCTCCGATGAGATCATGATGATCGCCTTGCCCTCTCTGGCCAGCGCCACCATGATCTTGTGGATTTCCGACTTGGCGCCGACGTCGATGCCGCGCGTCGGCTCGTCGAGAATGATGATCTCAGGATTGGTGAGGATCCACTTGGCGATCACCACCTTCTGCTGGTTGCCGCCCGACAGCGTGTCGACGATCTGCCGGTAGGACGACACCTTGATTTTGAAGCGGTCGATCTGCCGGCGGGCGACGTCCACTTCCTGACGGGCACGGATGACACCGCCGAGATTGCAGTAGCGGGCCAGATTGATGAGGGAGATGTTGTCCTTCACCGAGGCGCGGAGGTTGAGGCCCATCAGCTTGCGGTCTTCGGAGACC
>Ga0316604_10001823_pt1 | contig 17618 bp, 14 predicted proteins | sample OWC_soil_day20_C_FD_207650 | JGI IMG/M metagenome (GOLD analysis project Ga0316604, IMG submission 207650) | Wetland soil microbial communities from Old Woman Creek delta, Ohio, United States - OWC_soil_day20_CT | ecosystem: Environmental > Terrestrial > Soil > Wetlands | place: USA: Ohio... | reverse complement strand
TGGTCTTGATTTAGAAAGCTGCCAGTAACCGATTTTTGGAGGATATTTATGAAACTTATTACGGTATCGGGGGCGCCTTCGTCCGGTAAGACTTCAGTAATTCTCAGATTGATTGATTGTCTTAGAGACAACAATCAAGAGGTTGGGGTTATTAAATTCGACTGTCTGACTTCCTTTGACCAAGAGCGCTATAAAGAGTATGGCGTAAAAGTTCAAGTGGGATTTTCAGGAAAATTTTGCCCTGACCATTTTTTTATCAGCAATATTGAAGATGCAGTTGAATGGGGGAATCGCGCTGGTTTGGATATACTGATCAGCGAAAGTGCCGGTCTATGCAATCGTTGTTCTCCGCATATTCAGGGAGTTCTTGCTATTTGTGTTATTGATAATCTATCTGGAGTTAATACTCCGCGAAAAATAGGTCCCATGCTGAAACTGGCCGATATTGTTTTGATTACCAAAGGAGATATTGTTTCGCAGGCTGAACGGGAAGTGTTTATGTTTAATGTACGGCAAGTCAATCCTGGTGCCAGAATTCTGTTTGTTAACGGCATTACTGGTCAAGGGGCATTCATGTTGAGTAAACATGTCATGAATGCTGCCGATATCACTACGCTTAGAAGTCGCCGTTTGCGCTTTTCAATGCCTGCTTCTGTATGCGCCTACTGCACCGGGGAAATGCGAATCGGTGAAACCTACCAAATGGGAATGCTGAAAAAGATGGAATTCAGGTGAAAATATGACGCAAAATGCAAGAATAAGAGAGAGCGTTACAACTAAGACAATTGCAGAAATCATCAGCGATTATCCGATCGTACAGGATTTTTTCAGTAATTATAATTTGCAGGATCTGCAGAAAAATCTCACAGTGGCCTGTGCGTTAGAAAAAATATTGCCGGAGCAACTAAATGAGTTCGGACTCGATGTATTCAGCCTAACAGAAGAATTGATAAAATTCATGGCGACATTGGAGAATAACCGGGAAGAACGGGAAAGGGTACGAACTATTACAATCATAGGCGGTAGAAATAAACAAGGGGAACCGGAGAACGTGACCCTTACGATGACGGTCGGTGAGGTCATTAGTATTGTAGGTCCTACGGGTTCGGGGAAAAGTCGTTTGCTGGGTGACATCGAGTGTTTAGCTCAGTGCGATACACCGACCAGACGCCAAATATTGATTAATGATCACTCGTTAAGTGACGAAGAACGGTTTGATATCGGCAATAAAATGGTGGCACAGTTGTCGCAAAATATGAATTTTGTTATGGACCTGAATGTCGCAGACTTTTTGGCAATGCATGCTAAAAGTCGTCTTTGTGAGAATGCTGAACAAGTGATCAACCAATGTTTTACCTGCGCCAATGATCTCGCTGGTGAAAAATTCACTATGGATACAAAAGTGACTCAGCTCTCAGGAGGGCAATCTCGTGCATTGATGATTGCCGATACAGTCTATATGTGTCCTTCGCCAGTTGTTTTGATTGACGAAATTGAAAACGCGGGGGTTGACCGAAAGCAAGCTATCAGTTTATTAACGGAAAATGAAAAAATTGTATTGATTTCTACTCACGACCCGTTGCTTGCTTTGAGTGCCGATAAACGTATTATAATAAAAAACGGCGGCATCCATAAAGTCCTGGAAACTTCGGATGAAGAAATAAAAAGTTTGAATGACATTGAAAAACTGGATGCAATCATGCAGGAAATTCGACAGCAGTTGAGATATGGCGAAAGAGTCCATCCATTGAAGGTTGTTTTATAGTGATTGAGTGTATGGTGAATATAAGAGGTTGAATTTCCTTAATATGGGATAAGGAGAAGAATGTATGTGGGAATTATATGACGCCTTAATCGAAGGAATACCAGAGGAGTGCCTTGTCGATGAATTTATTTGCGGCACTTATGCGGTACTCATACGAAGTGGCAATGGATGCGGTTTTAGCCATATTTTGCCGGGAGATAGCCTGCCGGAAATGATGAAAAAGTCACTCAATATGCCACTAAAAAAATTGGCGGAATGCATTAAATCCTGGAATTTTGTCGAAGCTTCCGTTGGTATGGCGGCGATAAACGCCTGGTATAATTCACCTGAAATAGCGAGTAGCAACGGAATTGCTCTTGCAAACAGTCTGTATAGTGAGGATCGCCTGAATGATCCGTTTATTGCCTATCAAAATGTGATAAAAAACAAGAAAGTTGCCGTTTTGGGGCATTTTCCTTATATTGAGCAACTGTTTCAACCGGTATGTGATCTTGCTATCATTGAACGTGAACCGTTGGAAGGCGATTATCCGGAAGCAGCTGCTGAATATATTCTGCCGGAAAGTGATTTTGTTATTCTCAGTTGTGTTAGTTTGATTAATAAAACACTACCACGTATGCTGCAATTGTCCCAAAATGCATATGTAATAATTGTCGGACCGTTTACCCCTTTGGCACCAAAATTATTTTCCTTTGGTGTCAACGATTTATCAAGTTTTGTTGTAAAAGATAATGTTGGTGCGTCGCGTATCGTGTCAGGATTAGAAAGAAAGAAAATATATAAAACCGGACAAAAAGTGTCTATTAAATTAGGCTCGTGAAAAAATATCTGGATTTTGAGACAGTATTGACTAGACGGAACGTATAAATATATAAAGAATCGGTTGAGCAACTGATTAAGAGTCTGTAGCCCTAAAAAAAGAGCAGCTGATGCTGCCCTCATGTATTGGGATGGTTGGTATTTTTGGTACCGAAATAGCTGTTATTTTTCTTATTGCTGTATCCTTTGGCCTTTTTTAGTTTATGAGCATCATTAGCCTTGTTTACTTTTTTCTGGCCCAAGAAATATCACCTCCCAACATTATTGTTTGCGGAAGCAATGGTTTAAATTCGAAAAGGAGGATGTAGGAATGAGTGTAATTGATCGGATTAAGTAGGGAGATGTTACCCATAATTGCATTCGAAAATAAATTTAATTTGACATATGATAGCTGGTATAATATAGTGAAGAGTGCATGACACTACAAAAGGGTGCAAAATACGAGCATCCTTTTGCTCATTATAGGGGAGGCTATCATTTTATATGGAACGCAATGACTTACGTAATATCGCTATTATTGCCCACGTTGACCATGGCAAGACTACTTTAGTTGATGCTATGCTCAAACAAAGCGGTGTTTTCCGCGCAAATGAACATGTTGCTGAACGCGTTATGGATTCAAACGACCTGGAACGGGAACGCGGCATTACCATCTTATCTAAAAATACGGCGGTAATGTATCATAATATCAAAATTAACATTGTTGATACCCCGGGTCACGCCGATTTTGGCGGTGAGGTTGAACGGGTGCTTAATATGGTTGACGGTGTATTACTCTTGGTGGATGCGTTCGAAGGACCTATGCCTCAGACCAAGTATGTACTGCGCAAAGCCTTAGAGCAAAAAATCAAACCAATTGTTGTTATCAACAAAATTGACCGCCCAGATCAACGGGTAGAAGATGTACTTGACGAGGTATTGGAACTATTTATCGAGCTTGATGCCAACGATGAACAGCTTGATTTTCCAGTAGTATATGCAACAGCACGCGCCGGTATTGCCAAAATGGCCATGGATGATGACAGCGACAATTTGAAACCGTTGTTTGAGTGTATTGAAAAAACCATACCTGCACCGCGGGGTGATATTGACGGACCGCTGCAGGTTATGATTACTACGCTAGATTATGACGATTATGTTGGCCGGATTGCGATTGGCCGGGTTGTACGGGGACGCATTAAAAATGGCCAAAATGTTACACTGTTGAATGGTGAGGCCGAAAGCAAGGGCAAAATCGGCAAATTATACATATATGAGGGATTAAAGCGTACTGAAGTCCAAGAGGCTGCGCTAGGCGACATTGTTGCTATGATTGGTCTTGAATCAATCAATATTGGCGATACTGTAGCCGATACCGATAATCCGGAAGCTTTGCCTGCTATCCGGATTGATGAGCCAACACTTGCCATGACCTTTTCGGTAAACACCAGCCCATTTGCTGGCCGGGAGGGCCAGTATGTTACGTCCCGTCATATTCGTGACCGCTTGTTTAGGGAAGCAGAAACCAATGTTAGTTTGCGGGTAACTGAAACCGACAGTCCGGATTCTTTCGTGGTGGCAGGCCGGGGTGAACTGCATTTGTCGATTCTTATTGAGACAATGCGACGTGAAGGCTATGAGCTGCAGATTGGCAAGCCGCAGGTAATCTATAAAGAAATTAACGGCAAGCGCTGCGAGCCGATGGAATTTTTGACAATTGATGTACCACAGGAATTTATGGGACCAGTTATGGAAGGCTTAGGTACCCGTCGCGCTGAGCTTGTCAACATGATTGAACTGGCTGGTTACTTACGGATGGAATTCATTGTTCCGGCTCGTGGTTTGATTGGTTTTAGATCAGGCTTTTTGACCAATACCAAGGGCAATGGCATTATGCACCATGTTTTCCATGGTTATGTGCCATATAAAGGCGATATTCCTGGCCGTACCCGAGGCGCATTGGTAGCGTTTGAACAAGGCGAAACTACTGGTTATGGTATTAATAGTATTCAAGACAGGGGTATTATGTTTGTTGTTCCCGTACAACCTGTATATGAAGGTATGATTATCGGAGAAAATGCGCGGGATATGGACATGGATGTTAATCCCTGCAAGAAAAAGCATGTTACCAATATGCGTGCCAGTGGTACTGATGATGGTATTCGCCTGACTCCACCACGGATTTTAAGCCTGGAGCAGGCGCTTGAATATATTAATGATGACGAGGCTGTGGAGGTTACACCACAAAGTATTCGTTTGCGCAAGACTACGTTAGACCGACATATTCGTGGTCGTGAACGCAAACAATAATTACAATGACTGTTAAATAAGAAAAGGTATTGAAAACGGGATTGCTACATCATGCTTCCTTGTAATGACTGAATAATTTGGTCGTTACGAACGGCTGAGTGGCAATCTCGTTTCTGCAATCTTGAGCAGGCTACTGCTTACTCCCGGTACTGGTTGTCAAAAATGTCAGTTATAGTGCTAAAGTCCTAAATTACTAGGAAATCTTTCCTTGTTTTGCTAGTAATGTGAAAATTCATTGTTGTAAGGCAGGAATTGCCATAAATGGTGTCGAAAATATCAAATAACATAATACTGTAGGAATTTTTTGAGGAGGCGTTTGCCAGTGGCGCTTGGATTAATGGATAAAATAGCAAATTTTTTAATACCGATGGAAGAAGATATGTCAGCGCCAGAAAAAGCGGATATGCCTGTTGCCAAAGAAGCAGCTGTACAAGAAACTGTACAGGAGCTTGAGCGTCGTCCCAAATTAAAGGTACACAGTCAGCAAGCAGGGAAGTTCAAACTAGTGGTTGATTTGCCAACCTCTTTTGACGATGTACAAAAGTATGCTGATTATCTCAAAAGCAATGTTGCTGTTATTGTTAATTACCAGCAGGTAGATACCGATACCCAGCAGCGGATGTGCGACTTTTTAAATGGTGTATGTTATGTTTTGGGCGGCAGCGTTCAACGGGTTTCGGAAAAGGTAATGCTGTATGCTTATGCCAGTATTGAAGTGGATAAAAAGATATTTGCTTACTCAGTGCCTACTTATGTGCGGGTAAAGAATGAAATGTAAGTGATTAGGTCTGGTGTTAGTAAAGAAAAACGCTATTTACCTGGAGTAGGTAAGTAGCGTTTTTCTTATTCCCCCAAAAGCCTTGAGTTTGGATATTACAATTTTAATTAATAAAGCGAATTTCAGTGTCATATACTTCATTAAGCCTTAAAGAAGGGATGGGGTTTGATGAGAGTATTTAAGAATCGAACCAGCAAGTTTGGTTCGATGGTCAGTTTACTTGCGCTTAGTACAATGCTAGTAATTTTTGCTGGTAATTTTCCAGTATTTATGAAATCTGTTTCCGGACAGGTTTTTGCTGGTATTTGGGCCAGTTTTTCAGTTATTATGATTGTGACCCATGCTATTCGCTTAACGACTGAGCGCCAGCGGGCGGCAGTAATATTGTTACCAGGAAAAAAAGATGCCCGCACCCAGAAAAATATTCGCAGGGTGCAGGCTATGCGCGGTTAACAGCAACAGTTGAGTCACAAGCTTTTAACACGTTGTATAGTAGTATTTTGTTTGTTAAGCTATATGGGCTAACACATCTGCCAGGTTGTTTAGCAGGTTATTCAAATCCTCGCGGGTAATTACCAGTGGCGGTTGGAAGGCCATAACATTGCGGTCAGGGCCATTTTTACCAAATAAGAAGCCACGGTCTTTCATTTGTTCCAAAATCGTATCAAGCTGCTGGGCGGCCGGAGATTTATCAGGGTTAACTAACTCAGCGCCTAGCATTAGACCATGACCGCGAATATCGCCGATGAGAGGGTGCTTTTTTTGCAGCTCGGTCAGACCGTTCCGTAGATATTCTCCAAGCTCGGCAGCACGGGCCGGTAAGTTGTTTTTGGCGATTACGTCCAGGGTAGCCAATGCGGCAGCTGAGGTTACCGGATTTCCGCCTAGCGTTGAAGCTCCTGGACGAGTATAGGTATTGGCGATTTCGGGCCGGGAGGTAAAAGCGCCGACCGGGACGCCGTTACCGAGTGCCTTAGCCATGGTCATAATGTCAGGTTCAACGCCATAGTGCTCAATGGCGAACAGTTTACCAGTACGGCCAAAGCCTGTCTGAACTTCATCAATAATGAGCAAAATGTTGTATTTGTCAAGAATTTCTTTCACACGTTTGAAATAACCGAGTGGTGGGGTAATAATACCGCCATTACCCTGAATAGGCTCAGCAATGAAGGCAGCTACCTGGCCAGAGGTGGCTGTTTTTATTATTGCTTCAATTTCGTTAGCGCAGGCTAAATCACATTCGGGATGACGCTTGCCATAGGGGCAGCGGTAACAGTAGGCATTAGGGGCAAAACTGATGCCGCCGACCGGACTGGTATCTGTACGCCACAGCGACAGGCCTGTCAAACTCATTGTCAGCTTTGTACGTCCGTGAAGCCCCTGACGTAAGCTGATGAATTCCTGTTTTCCAGTATAGATCGAGGCTAACAGGGCTGCTCCTTCGTTGGCTTCTGTGCCGCTGGAACAAAAAAAGGTCTTTTGTAGACGACCTGGTGTGATTTGCGCCAGACGTTCAGCCAGGTTGACGATGTTTTCGGTAAGATAGATGGTACAGGTATGCTGCAGCGTTTGGACTTGGTCACAGATTGCTTTGGTAATCTCCGGATTGCAGTGCCCGCAGTTGACAACCGACACACCGGCAAAACAGTCAAGATACTGTTTGCCGTTATGGTCATATAGGTACTGCATTTCTCCTTTAACTAACTGCATGGGCTCATTATAAAAATGATACACGCAGGGGATGATATAGTCTTGTTTTTTTTGAAGGATTTCTTTAGGGCCAATATATTGGCTGGTGTTTATGTCACTCATAATTTCACCTCTAAAATTGCAAATTACCGTGATATCCGGTAGCGGAAGGTACCGATGCCCAGTGCGCGCGGACTGATGGCAGTCAGTTTATCAATGCAGGTCTTGTCAAATGTATAGTTACCGCCGGCAGCCAGTTTGTCAAGCTCTGTTCGGTATAGTGCTGTGATTAAGCCGACAAGTTCTGGTGGATAATGTTGGCCTTCAATCCGGTAATGATTGATGCCGGCACTCATAAGTGCCGGCAGATGGGGGAGCAGGCACAAATCTTTAGCAAACAGAATATGGTTGCGACAGTATTGATCAATTTTAAGGTCATGTCGTTCGCCAGCGCTGTCTAAGAGGGAGTAGTGCTGTTCTGTGCACAAATCGCGACAAAGATGAACGGCTGTACCTTCTAGAACTGCGGAAGGCACGCAATGGTCAAGCACCATTGCCTCAATGGCACCATGGACAATCATTTCCAGCGGTAAGGGACTATTTTGGGCCAACTCGGCGATTTGTTCATAGGTGGCTTCCAGAGAAATGGTAGCTTTCCTGGCGCCATTGGCCTTTAACCAGGCAGCGGTAAGGTGGTTAAATAGGTTAATAGAGAAGTCAGCCTGAATTGGCAGGTCCGCAGTTTGTTGGGCTAAGCGCAGCATACCGCTATTAGAAACCATCAGGCCATGCGGTTTTATAGTTTCCAGGCTCTTGAATAATTGTTCATATTCACTGATTTCACGTTCCATAGTAATGCGTGGGGTAGTAACGATGACCTGAGCCTTATAGTTGGCAGCCTCGCTGATGGCAGTTTCTACGTCTTTTAACGTCCAGGGCTTATTCGGTTTAAAGGCCTCACCGCCAATATAGACAACAGTCGCGCCGTTTTGCAAAGCACTGGACAATGAGTCAAGACAGGCTACCCGGACGGCCAACTGTGGCCGAGGACGGTTGGCTGAAGCAGCGAACTCTTTGGGGATGACTGTTGGCAGGAACGTATTGGCCGTAATGTCGGCTTCTTTGACGGCCTGACTGAAAAAGCGCGGTTCGCGTTCGCCGGTGTAGCCGATAGAGCTGGCGCCAGGATTGCCAAGCGCATAGCAAGTGGAGAAGTCCCGGGTGCGGTAGTCGGAGAGCTCTTGCCAGTCAGCCATATCCAAGGTATAACCTGTAGGATCAGCAATATAGCGGTCAATGGCCTGGCGATAGATTTTTACAACTCGGCTGACAAAATCAGCAGTACGCATACGACCTTCAATTTTAAAAGAGCAGACACCTGCTTGAATTAGCTGAGGTAAAGCAGTGTACAGGCACATATCCTTCATAGCTAATTTATAAAGGCCTGGATCATTGGCGGTCACTGTTTTTCCAGTAGCGGTGTCAACCAATTGATACGGCCAGCGGCAAGGCTTTAAGCAACGGCCACGGTTAGAACTCTGCCCGAAAACGATTCCGGAATGATAACATTGGCCACTATGAGCCACACACATATCGCCATGGACAAAGTATTCCAGCTCAATGCCGGTGCGCTCTTTAAGCAGTGTAAGTTGAGTCAAGGTTAACTCACGATTGGCTACTATCCGGGTAATTCCATAATCCATCAGGGTTTTAATCGAATGTTCATTATGGGTATTCATCATAACCGAGGCATGCAGTGGAACGGTGATATTCATGTCCCGGGCCAGTTGTAAAATAGCTAAGTCCTGTACAATTAATGAATCTGGCTGAATTTGATTTAACAATTTGAGATATTCGCGCATACCGGGGATTTCTCGTTCGCTAATCAGGTTATTGACAGTGACATAAAGGCGGACATTATGGGCATGGGCATATTTTACCGCTCGGGCCAATTTTTCATCATCAAAATTGGTGTCAGTACGGTGAAGTCGCATATTAAAGCGTTTACCGCCAAGGTATACAGCATCAGCACCGGCGGTAACGGCAGCTTCAAGCACGTCCCATGTGCCGACAGGGGCTAAAAGTTCAACAGATTGAGGGGTTAACAGCATGTATTTCACTCCATATTTACTAGATTGTTACTCAAAAACCTCTGTAGCCTTTGTCAGTAATGCTTGCGGCAGTTTAATGCCTAAATTGTCAGCGACAAACGCATTAAGCTGAATTTCAGGACTATCCACAATGCCGACAGGTATACTACCAGGCTGAGTACCGGCAAGAATTTGAGACGCTTTCACGGCACAGGCAATTCCAAGTTCATAATGGTTGGCTACCAGCGCACCTAACGCACCTGACGGAACATTGGGTGCATGAGAAGTAATAATCGGCAGGTTAGCTGCTTCGGCGTAATAGGCTACACTGGCAAAGTTCTCCTCAACAACCCGGCCAATAGGCAGAAACAGAGCATCAAGAACGGGAGGGAGCCTAGCAGGTAAGGTAGACAAATCTTCAGGCATAACTATTGGCAGGTCAATGAGTGTAAAGGTAGAGCTAGCTGCCTGTTTGAAATTTCTTACCTCCAGCAGGGCATTACTGTCTCCACTATGATATAAAATCCCAATACTGTGGGCGGCAGGTAAAAGCTCACGAATAAAAGCTACTTTGGCCGCAGCTGGAACCATGCCAGCCACGCCTGTAGCTTTCCCACCAGGCCTATCCATGCTTTGCGTTAAACCAACGCCTACCGGATCAAACACAGGTGTAAATACTACCGGGATAGTGCCTGCTAACTGGACAGCCGCTTGTGCGGCAGGAGTAGAACAGGCAAAAATGAGATCTACCTTTTGCTCAGCCAGTTTTTCGGCAAGCTTCGGCAAATCGCTTAGAGTGCCATCTGCATTCAAATAATGAAATTCAGCAATCAAACCCGCGTCAGTCAGTCCGGCTTTAAAGCCGCGTACTGCATCATCCAAATTCTGTGTTAGTTGTAATATACCGATATGATGCAATTGTACAACACCTCTAGCTTTATTTTTTATTACAGTTTCCACATGGGGTGGATTAATACCTGCCATAATACTGCAAAATTCTTTACTAGTTCCTATATTGACGCAGTCATGGTAAACTAAAAAGAGAATAGTTTGGTGGGCTTGTCTTGAAAAAACAGTCATACTGTAGACGAAAGCTTGTCAGATGTATGCTGGTGGCAGGCAAGCCAATAGGCAGGAGGTTAGTGTTTAAATGAAAATATGTTTTCTTGGCTGTGGAATTTTTCAATTGGAACTGGAAAAGATCATCGCGGAATTTGAGCAGGAAAAGCTCTTTGATTGTGAGTTTTCCGTGGTGTATCTTCCGCTGCGTGTTCATGTGGACTTGAAAAAATTACAGGAAAAGGTAGTGCAGGCCTTGGACACAGTGCAGGCAGATAGAGTGATTTTTATGTTTGGCGAGAAATGTCATTCACTGTTTGATGAATTTTTGCGCGGTTATGATTTGATTCGTTTGAAGGGCTCAAGTTGTTGGGAAATTTTTTTGGGAGAGTTGTTGCCGGATGGGCAGAAGCGCGATCCCAAAACTTTCTATATGACACCCAGCTGGCTAAAGAAGTGGCGTGAATTTTTTGATCCGGGCTGGGGTGTGGATGAAGTGGGTATGAGACAGGCTTTTGCATTTTATGATAATATTGTGCTTGTTGATACCGGCATTTGTGAATATACGGATGAGGACATACTGGAGTTTTTTGAACATACGCAGGTACCGATTGAAATTGAAACAGGAGATTTGACGTTTTTTAAAAATAGTATGATTGAAGCGGTGCGGGAGGCCTTGGCAACTGAAACAACATTTGTAGGAAAGAGACCAGCTGATTAAATAACATATAATGAATATATAGGAAGGATAATCATTCCTTATGAATACTGAAAAATATGCTGACAACAATGTAGGATTTGTCCATTTACATAACCACACTGAATATAGTCTATTAGACGGGGCCGGGCGAATAAAAGACCTGGTGTCCCGGGCCAAGGAACTGGGAATGCCTGCTGTGGCGGTGACTGACCATGGCACTATGTATGGTATCATCGATTTTTATAAACAAGCTAAAAAACAGGGAATTAAGCCCATTATTGGTTGTGAGGTATATGTTGCGCCCCGTTCGCGGTTTGATAAAGTAGCTGTCGAAGGGGAGTCCTATTACCACTTGGTTTTACTTGCTGCTAATGACCAGGGATATCGTAATCTGATCGAGCTGGTGTCACGCGGGTATAGTGAAGGGTTTTACTATAAACCCCGTATTGACAGGGAGATACTGCGCAGCTATAGTGAAGGCCTTATTGGATTAAGCGCCTGTATTGCCGGTGAAATCCCTGCAGCCATCCTGCGGGGGAATATTGACGGAGCTGAGGCGCTGGCTAGCGAATACAAGGAGATTTTTGGGGCGGATAACTTCTTTATTGAGCTTCAGGATCATGGAATGCCTGAGGAAAAACAAGCCAATCAGCAGCTGGTCAAAATAGCGCGGAAGTTAGGTCTTGGTCTTGTTGCCACCAATGATGCTCATTACATTCATAAACAGGACGCCGAATGCCATGATGTGTTGCTTTGCATTCAAACAGGAAAAACGGTGGATGAGCCAGGCAGGATGAGGTTTCCCAGTGATGATTTTTACTTGAAAACCCCAGCTGAAATGGCTGAATTATTTGCTGAATATCCGGAAGCGCTGGCTAATACTGGCAAAATTGCTGAACGATGTGAGGTCACCTTTAATTTTGATATACTCTATCTGCCTGATTTCCCGACACCGGATGGAACAAGTGATGTTGAATACCTAACCCAGCTATGCCACCAGGCCATCCCTTGGAGATATTCGGAGGCAACACCTGAGGTAACAGACAGGCTTGACTATGAGCTTGGTGTAATAAAGAAAATGGGGTATCCCAGCTACTTTCTGATCGTTTGGGATTTTGTCAACTATGCCCGGACAAAGTCTATTCCGGTAGGTCCGGGAAGGGGTTCGGCGGCAGGCAGTATTGTTGCTTATTTATTAGGCATTACTAGTATTGATCCTCTTAAATACGGCTTGCTATTTGAACGGTTCTTAAATCCGGAACGGGTGTCAATGCCTGATATTGATATTGATTTTTGCTATGAACGCCGTAGCGAAATTATTGAATATGTTGTAACCCGTTATGGAAGCGACCGCGTGGCGCAAATTATCACCTTTGGTACTATGGCGGCGCGAGCGGCGATTCGTGATGTCGGCCGGGCGCTAAATATGCCGTATGGTGATGTTGACCGTATTGCCAAACTGGTGCCAGCTGAACTGGGAATTACTTTGACAAAAGCCTTATCGGCTAATCAGGAACTAAAAGGCTTGTATGATACGGAAGATACAGTAAAAAAACTGGTTAACCTGGCCATGGCGGTGGAGGGGTTGCCACGCCATGCCTCAACGCATGCTGCCGGCGTGGTTATTGCTAAAGAGCCATTAACGCATTTTGCGCCATTGCAGCTGTCAAGTGAGGGTTTTCTCGTCACTCAATATGATAAAGACAAGATTGAGGAAATTGGTCTGTTAAAGATGGACCTTTTGGGACTTAGAACGCTGACTGTCATCGGCGATGCCATTGCACTCATTAAGGATAACCGGGGCGAAGAACTGAACATAGAGCAAATTCCGCTTGAGGATACTAAAACATGTGTTATGCTGTCTAGCGGCGATACTTCAGGTGTATTTCAGATGGAGTCCAGCGGTATGACCAATCTGGTGAAAGAACTCAAACCTGAACGGTTTGATGATTTGATTCCACTGGTGGCGCTGTACCGACCAGGGCCGCTGGGCAGTGGCATGGTGTCAGACTTTATTGATGGCCGTCATGAGAAAAAGCCAGTTACCTATTTGCACCCATTGCTGGAGCCAATATTGAAAGATACCTTTGGGGTTATTTTATATCAAGAACAGGTTATGCAGATTGCTTCGGCATTGGCTGGCTTTACGCTGGGGCAGGCTGACCTTTTGCGCCGGGCTATGGGGAAAAAGAAACACGAGGTATTGGCGGCGCAGCGCGAGAATTTCCTTAAAGGAGCATCTGAGCGGGGGATTGATGCCAAACTAGCCCATGAAGTGTTTGACCTCATGACCCATTTTGCTGACTATGGCTTTAATAAATCCCATAGTGCCGCCTATGCGTTGGTCGCTTACCAAACGGCATATCTCAAGGCCCATTATCCCCAGGAATTTTACGCAGCTTTACTGACAAGTGTAATGGGGACAAATGATAAGATCGGCTATTATATTGAAGAATGCCGCCGCCGGGGTATCGCTGTTTTGCCCCCAGATATTAACGCGAGCGGCCGGGCTTTTTCTGTGGATCATGCCGCCATCCGGTTTGGGTTGGCCGGGGTGAAAAATGCGGGCGACAATGCGTTGGAAAGCATTATTGCAGCCCGGAAAAAGGGAGGTAATTTTACTTCGCTTGTTGATTTTTGCTCCCGCGTGGATATGCGGCTGGTTAACAAGCGCGTAATTGAGAGTTTGATCAAATGCGGGGCGTTTGACTCGCTCAAGGCTCGTCGCGCTCAGTTTTTGGAGGTATTGGAACAAGCAGTGGAGGTGGCTGCCTGCCGGCAAAAGGATGCGGCAAGTGGTCAATTAGGGCTGTTTGGTGAGGATACTTTAGAATGTGTGAATGATGTTGTTTTACCTAATATACCTGAATTGCCTCAAGAACAACTATTGGCGCTAGAAAAAGAAATAACCGGTTTTTATATAACCGGTCATCCATTAGATAAATATCGGGCTAAGCTTGAGACCTTGCCGTCACTGGGAAGTTTGACAGAAGGCCAGTATACTGATGGGCAGCTCATCCGGGTGGGCGGACTGATTGCCAGTGCTAAACGCATTAATACCAAAAATGGCAGTATGATGTGTTTTGTTGCTCTCGAAGATTTCACCGGACAGGTAGAGGTTATTGTATTTCCCCGGGTTTTTGAAAAAACAGGTCGTTTGCTGGCGCCTGATCTGTCAGTTATGGTTTACGGACGGCTTAATATCCACGAAGAAGGAGCCAAGATTATGGCTGATGACATTCTTCCCCTGGGCAGTGCTGGCGCAGAGGTTAGAATCACCTTACGAAAAGACCAGGAAACGCCTGATACTTTAGCAGGGCTGAAACAACTGCTCAATAAATATACTGGTTCGTCTGCCGTTTATCTGCATCTTATTGATAGCCGCCGCGTAATCAAAACAGAACGGGATTTTTGGATTGAGCCGTCACCAGCGGCACTTGCCGCCATTGAAAGCCTTTTGGGAAAAGGGACAATTACTACTTGTTAAACACCAACAGCGACAACATCGCCGCTCCTTCGCGGGCATATTGTTTAGTTGTTAGGTAGGCATTATCTGCCATAGGGGCTGGCGAACCGCTGGCCTCAATGTTTAGTTGCTGTGCAAGTACTAAAGAACGTCTGATATGGGAAGCATTGGAAACGATGATGGCGTGACGAAATCCTTGCGTACGCATGATAGTTTTAGAGTTAAGCAGGTTTTGGTGCGTATTGTAGGATTTTTCTTCTAGATAAATTTTTTCAGATGGAATACCATGAGCGACAAGATACTGGTGCATGATGCTGGCTTCGCTGGCTATTTCATCCAGGCCTTGGGCACCACTGACGATAATGGTTGGTGCAAAGCCCTGGTTATACAACTGGATGGCTTCGTCGAGACGTAACCTGAGCATGGTACTAGGCTGGTTGCCAATAAGTTTGGCCCCCAACACAATGATAGTATCACTGGGAACCGGTTTGGTTAAATGGCCAACCGCAATAATGGGAATTTCAACAACGGCTACAGTAATTATGATCAGCAATAATAGATAATGCCGTAGTCTTTGATGTAAGAGTAGCTTCATACTTTGTCGCCTCCGGGATGTTACGAAGTTTTACTTTATTATAGCATTACGAATTATTTTATGTTATAACAACAAAATAAGTTGCAGTTTGCCAGTAAATAATATTAGAATAAGAGATGGTATAATTTGTTACTCTTATTCTATTTTTACAACAGGAGGATATTACATGGAAATAATAGTCTGTGTCAAGCAGGTGCCTGACACCACTGAAGTTAAAATTGATCCGCAGACAAATACACTGATTCGCCAGGGCGTACCAAGCATTGTAAATCCTTTTGACAAAAATGCGGTAGAAGAAGCTTTGCAGCTTAAAGCAAAGCATGGTGGAAAAGTCACTGTAATCTCGATGGGGCCGCCGCAGGCCAAAGATGCGTTGAAAGAGTGTATTGCCCTCGGGGCTGATGAAGCCATTTTATTAAGTGACCGCGCTTTTGGTGGAGCTGATACGCTGGCTACCAGCCGTACGTTAGCTGCTGGAATTAAAAAAATCGGTAATTTTGACGTAATTATCTGTGGCAAGCAGGCCATTGACGGTGATACTGCCCAGGTAGGGCCAGAGATCGCCGAGCATTTGGATATTTCCCAAATTACCTATGTTTCCAAACTGGAAATTACGGATGGTGTTGTTCGCGCTGAACGTGAACATGAAGAAGGCTATGAAGTTATTGAGACTACGTTGCCTGTGCTCTTAAGTGTGGTGAAATCGATCAATGAACCACGCTATCCCAGTATCAAAGGCACCATGAAAGCCAACCGTAAAGAGATTCCTGTCTGGACGGCTGCTGATGTTGACGTAAATCCTGAGCATATTGGACTTAAAGGCTCGCCAACCCAAGTGCGCCGTATCTTTACCCCTGAGCAGCGGGTACAAGGTGAGATTATTCAGGAAGAGAACGCTCGTACTGCTGTAAATCGCCTGTTAACGAAACTAAACCAGGCGAAAATTATCTGATAACAGGGGGTATTTTAAAATGGCTGTAATTTTAGACAAAGAGCAGTGCATTGGCTGCAGTGCCTGCGTCAATGCCTGTCCGTTCGGCGCTATTGTTATGGAAGATGATAAAGCCGTAGTTACCGATGCTTGTACAGTATGTGGCGCTTGTGTTGATGTGTGTGCGGTAACGGCCATCACTCGTCCTGCTGCTGCAGAATCGACGGTAGATACTAGTGCATATAAAGGTGTTTGGGTATATATCGAGCAGTTTCAAGGCAAAGCCCGGAGTGTCGGGCTTGAACTCTTAGGCCAAGGTCGCAAGTTGGCTGACGCTATGCAGCAGGAATTGGCCGCCGTACTTATCGGTGATGGTGTGGAACCATTAGCAAAGGATTTGTTTGCTAGCGGTGCTGATAAAGTATATTTACTAGATGGAACAGAATATAAGCACTATAGCACAGATGGTTATACCATTGCTATTACGGATTTGGTTCATACCTACAAGCCTGCGGTTATTCTCATGGGGGCAACCAATGACGGGCGCGATCTTGGTCCTCGGGTAGCTTGTCGGGTAGGCACTGGTCTAACAGCTGATTGTACTAATCTGGGCATCGATGAAGAAACAGGGCTTGTTGCCTGGACTCGTCCAGCCTTTGGCGGCAATATTATGGCCACCATTCTCTGTCCTAACCATCGTCCGCAGATGGGAACCGTCAGGCCCAATGTCTTCAAACGCCCAGAACTGGATATGTCCCGTACCGGTGAGCTAGTTCAAGTTGCCAGCAAAGTTACGTCTACTGACATTCGCACCAAGCTGATTGAAATTCTGTCACTTGCGGATACGGCTTCCTGCAATCTGGAAGAGGCTGAGTTTATTGTTGCTGGTGGCCGGGGTATGGGAAAACCTGAGAATTTTACACTTATTGAAGAATTGGCTGCTGTATTAGGCGGTGCTGTCGGAGCCTCGCGCGCAGCGGTTGACGCTGGTTGGAAACCGGCCATTCACCAGGTTGGACAAACCGGTAAAACAGTAGCCCCCAAGGTCTACATTGCCTGCGGCATCAGCGGTGCTATCCAGCACTTGGCAGGTATGTCGACCTCAGACATCATTATTGCCATCAACAAAGACGACGCTGCACCCATCTTTAAATCTGCAGATTTTGGTATTGTCGGTGATGTTTTGGAAGTATTGCCGATATTGATTGAGGAGATTAAGAAGCTTAAACAGGCTTGTTAGTGATAATGTAATAAGTCCCGCATGCTGGAAATACTGGCATGCGGGACTTTGTTAGTTTATGACATGAAATCATGATTATCCGAAGTTTCAGAATATTAAAGGGTTTATAATGTCAATAGCGAATAAAATATTAGGCATTTAATGGAAACAAGGATGTGGGGTGATAGGTATATAAATAAGTTGCATCAAATAGTTTA
>Ga0316604_10001821_pt1 | contig 17629 bp, 9 predicted proteins | sample OWC_soil_day20_C_FD_207650 | JGI IMG/M metagenome (GOLD analysis project Ga0316604, IMG submission 207650) | Wetland soil microbial communities from Old Woman Creek delta, Ohio, United States - OWC_soil_day20_CT | ecosystem: Environmental > Terrestrial > Soil > Wetlands | place: USA: Ohio... | reverse complement strand
TACCAGATGGTGGGCCTGTCCTTCTCGGCCCGGAGCAGGGGGCTGCCCTCGCCGCATCCGAAGGCCTGATGGAACTCGGGCAGATCGGACAGGGGGCCGTTGACCCGGAACTGGGCCGGGCTATGGGGGTCGGTCTGGACCCGGAGCCTCACGGCCTCGTCTCTGCCGTGGTAGCGCCAGGACTGGGCGTAGCCCAGGAAGAAGCGCTGCTCGGGGCTGAATCCATCCAGAGGGGCCGGTTTGCCCACCTTGGCCCACTGCTTCTTCAGGGCCTCGAAGGCGACCTTCAGGCCTCCCAGGTCCGCGATGTTCTCACCCAAGGTCAGTTTGCCATTCACATGGAGGCCCGGGAGCGCCTCGTAGGCGTCGTACTGCTTCACCACTAGGTCCGTCTTGGAGGCGTAGGCCTTCTGGTCGGCTTCGGTCCACCAGTTCTTCAGGTTGCCCTGAGCGTCGAACTGGCAGCCCTCGTCGTCGAACCCATGGGTCATCTCGTGGCCGATGACCATGCCGATGGCGCCGTAATTCACGGCGTCATCGGCCTTGGGGTCGAAGAAGGGGGGCTGGAGGATGGCTGCCGGGAAGACGATCTCGTTCATGGTCGGGCTGTAGTAGGCGTTCACCATCTGGGGCGTCATGCCCCATTCCGAACGATCCAGGGGCTGCCCCAGCTTGGCCAAGTTGCGCTTGAACTCAAAGCGGGCCCCGGCCATGACGTTGCCAAGGTAGGCGTCCCGGGTGATCTCCAGGCTGGAATAGTCGCGCCACTTGTCGGGGTACCCGATCTTGAGCCCGAAGGATTCCAGCTTCCGGAGGGCCTGCAGCTTAGTCTCAGCTCCCATCCAATCGAGGCCTTGGATGCGTTCCCGGAGGGCAGCTTTCAGGTTCCCCACCAGTTCGACCATCTTGGTCTTAGACTCGGGGCTGAAGACCTTGGCGACGTAGAGTTGTCCAACAAGTTCGCCGAGCACGCCATCGGTGGCGGCCTGGACGCGCTTCCAGCGCTCCTGACGCTGCTTCGCGCCGTTGAGGGTGCGTCCGTAGAAGTCGAAGGAGGCCTGGCCGAAGCGATCCGGCAGGCCACCCGAAAGGCTCCTCACCACATGCCAGCGCAGGTAGGTTTTCCACTCGGCCAATGGCACATCCTGAGCGGTCTTGCTGAACTCCTTGAAAAAGTCCGGCTGGCGCACCAGCAGTTCGGTCTGTTCCTTCATGCCGATGCCCTGGAAGTAGGCGGACCAAGGGAAGGCCGGGGCCACGCTCTTCAATTCGGCTGGGCTCATCTTGTGATACATCGCCACGGGGTTCCGCAATTCGACCTGGGTCTTGGAGGCCCTGGCCAAGCCTGATTCCAGTTTCAGAACGGCCTGGGCGTGAGCCTTGGCTGTGGCTTCGGTCTCACCCAGAAGCTGGAACATGGCCGCCACGTGGGCCTGGTATTTGGCCAGGAGCTCCTGGGACTTGGCATCGGTCCTGGTGTAGTAGTCCCGCTCCGGGAGCCCAAGGCCGCCCTGGGCCAGCTGGGCGATGTACCGGGTGCTTTCCTTGTCATCCTGATCCACGGAGAAATTGAATCCTGCGCTGACGCCCTGAAGCTGGAGCACGGCGAGGACCTTGGCGAGGTCCTCTGTGGAGCGCATCTCCTCGATGTGCTTCATCAGGGGCTGGATGGGCTTCAGGCCCGCCTTCTCGATGGCGGCTTCGTCCAGGCCGGATGCATAGAAGTCGCCGACCTTCTGAAGGGCGCTTCCCTTCGGGGCCTTGGCGTCCCGGGCTTCTTCCAGGAGACTCCTGAGGAGCTTGCGGTTGTTCTCGTGGAGTTCGTTGAAAGCACCCCAGCTGGTCTGATCCGCCGGAATGGGGTTCCGCTTGAGCCATTCACCGTTGGCATAGCGGAAGAAGTCCTCGCAGGGCTTGACGGCAAGGTCCAGGTTGGCGGGCTGGATGCCGTGCCTGGGTTCCTGGGCAGACAGGGGGGTATTGGACAGGACCAAGGCCAGGGCCAATCCGGACAAAGGGGCGGCAGTCAGCTTCATGGGATCTCCGGGTCGCAGGCTCAGGGCTGGCCTGGAACATGCCTGAAGTATACCTAGTGTTGAGATGCTTGAGGGCTTCCTACCTGGTGGTGGCTTTGGCCCATAGCTGGAGGCAATCCACCAGTACCCGCTGCATTTCCTTGATGTGATAGGGCTTCTGGATGAAACCTGCGGGGCCGTCCCCCGTGAAGGCGTGTCGGATGTCCTGCTCGCTGTATCCGCTGCTCAGGATGACGCAGGCCTTGGGGTCGATGGCCCGGATCTGCTCGAAGGCCTCCTTGCCGTCGAGATGGGGCATGGTGAGATCCATCAGCACGGCCCGGATCTCGGTCCGGTAGTTCTGGAAGACTTCCACAGCCTCCCGTCCATCGGCCGCCGTGAGTACGGTGAAGCCAAGGGTTTCCAGGGCGATGCTGGCGGTTTCGCGGATATCGGCCTCGTCATCCACTACGAGGATGGTGCCTTCGGCCGTAATCGGCAGGGAAGGGGAGACGTAATCCGGGGGAAGTACCGCATCCTTGGCGGCGGGGAAGAAGAGTTTGAACACCGTTCCCCGATTCACTTCGCTGTAGATCTTGATTCCGGCCCGGTGGCCCCGGAGGATACCCAGCATGGCCGACAGTCCCAGGCCCTTGCCGTTGCTCTTCGTGGTGAAGAAGGGGTCGAAGATGTGCTCCAGCACCTTGCGGCTCATGCCGCAGCCGTTGTCGCTGACCTCCAGGATCACGAAGAGTCCGGGTTCGATGGTCTGATCAGGGAAGGTTGCAGAAATGAATCCTTCATTTATTTCGGTACAGCGCGTGGTGATGCTGATGAAGCCTTCCCGCTCCCCAATGGCATCGCTGGCATTGGTCACCAGGTTCATGACGACCTGCTGGATCTGGGCGAAGTCGGCTTCAATCAAGGGCAGGTGCTCTGCGAAGCGATAGTCCAGGCTGATCTTCTTGGGGATGGAGACTTCCAGCAGCTGGGTCATTTCGTTGACCACCTTGCTGAGATCGAGGGGTTTGACCACGAAATGGCCCCGGCCGGAATAGGCCAGCAGCTGCCGGGTGAGATCCGAGGCGCGCACCACGGTCCGCTCGATGTTCTCCAGGAAGTTGGCTGCGGGACTGGCATCCCCGAGCCTCACCTGGGCCAGGTTCAGATTGCCGAGGATGGCGGTCAGCAGGTTGTTGAAGTCATGGGCGATACCCCCGGCGAGGATGCCGAGGCTCTTGAGTTTCTGGCTCTGGCGGAGGGCTTCTTCGGCGGCCCGGGCATCGGTGATATCCCGGTTGAAGCCCACAAGGTGCTCGATGTGGCCGGTGGCATTGGCCATCGGGACGAGCATGATCTCCAGGGTGCGGGGGCTGTCGCCCTTCATCATGGTGGTGTGGATGGTGCTGGGTTTGCCCGTGCTCATGCAGAGGCGGAAATGGGCCAGGGCCCCTTCCGCGTGTTCTGGGGGCAGGACTTCCTGGGGGCGCTTCCCCTGCATCTCCGCCTTGCTGACGAAGTTGATGCGCTCGAAGGCGGGGTTGATGTCCTCGTACACGAACTCGGTCTCGGAAAGGGGCCTGATCCAGAAAACCCCATCGGGAATATGCCTTTCCAGGTTCTGAAAACGCTGCGCGATCTCATCGGAATGGGCCTTGGCCTTGCGGAGCTGACGTTCCCGGATATCCAGGCGGACGCCCAAACGCTCAAAGGCTCTGGCCAGGCGGCCCACTTCGTTGTTGCCAGTCAGGCCAGTCTTCACGGTGAAACTGCCCTGGGCCATACGTTGGGCAACGACGACCAGACGGTCGATGGGGGCGGCGATGAGGGTGGCTCCGATCCACCAGGCCAGGGCGATCAGCGCCAGAGTGATGGCGGCCATGATTGCCAGGTTCTGGTAGAGAACGGCCTGGGTCTTCTGGAGCAGGGGCTTTTCGGGCAAAACGATCCGGAGCCAGGCTGCCTCCTGGCCGTCGGGATTCAGGTCCAGGCGGCGGACGCTGTGCAGGAATGCTTCACCGTCCTTGACCTCCCGGAGGGTGGCCAAGTGTTGTCCCTGGAGGAGTCTGGCCATGTAGGCGGGCTCTTCCCGATCTCCCCTGAACCGGGGGGGGCCCAGGGAACTGTAGAGGAGCTTTCCATGGAAATCCAGAACCTCCAGAGCGGCATGCTCCCCCCACATCTCGGCGGAGATGGGGCTGCCCAGAGCGTCCAGGGAGATGCCTGCCACCAAGACCCCCACCAGTCGACCCTGGTGGTCCTCCACCGGGTAGGCCAAGGGCATGATCTGGCGCTGGGTCCCCCGGGATACCGTGTATCCCCCCGTAAATGGGTGCCTTTGCGTCAGGACATGGCGGAAATAGGGCCGATCGGCGATCCTCACGGGGCCCTGCTCGTTGCCGGAGATGAGGACCCTGCCTTCCAGATCGGCAAAGAAGAGGTTGTCGATGGTGGGGTTCTGCTGGAGGATCTGGCGGAAAAGGGTTTGGTACCGATTCCGATCGGCCTTTTCAAGGGCCGGGAGGTGGGCCATGGCGGAAAGCACCTGGCGGACATTGCCCACCAGAGCCTCCTCTCTGAGGCCCACGGATTCGGCGGTCGCCTGCATCCGTTGCTGTGCGGCGAAAAGGATGTCCTTCCGCTGGCGGACCTGGCCATGGATGATGAGACCCAGGGATGGGAGAATCACCAGGGCAACGAACACAAGCAGGTGTGTCCGTATGGACCACGAGTTAAAGGACTTCAAGGATGACTCCTGGACAATTGGAAAATCCGTTGGGATGTCTAGGTATTATCCTAATCGGATGGAGCCCATTCTCCAAGGGTGGAGCTTGGGTTTCGGATAGGGGAAATGGTTATTAATTCATATGTGCCATTGGCAGAACGGATGCGTCCCCAGGGTCTGGAGGACGTGGTCGGCCAGCCCCACCTTTTGGGGCCTAAGGGCGCTCTCCGTCGTTTGACGGGGGGTGGTCGGCTTCCTTCGATGGTTCTATGGGGACCTCCGGGCACCGGCAAGACCACCCTGGCCAGGCTCCTGGCCCAGGCTACGGGTCATGAATTCATAGAATTTTCCGGAGTGACCGGAAGTGCGGCGGAGCTCAAGAAGTTCCTGATGGATCATCGTGACATGCCCCTCTTCCAGAGGATGCCCCCGGTAGTCTTCCTGGACGAGATCCATCGCTTCAACCGGAGTCAGCAGGATATCCTGCTCCCCTTCCTGGAACGCGGCGATGCAATCCTGGTGGGGGCCACGACTGAAAACCCCGCCTTCTACCTCAATCCTGCCCTCCGGAGCCGCTGTCAGCTCGTCGCCCTCCGGCCCCTGGCTCCTGAATCCATCCGGGTGGTGCTGGCCCGGGCCTGGGCGGCGGAGCGACCTGATGGGGCGGAGGCCTCCGAGATCCTGGATTGGCTTTCCCAGTGGGCCGGCGGTGATCTTCGCGCAGCTCTCACGGGTCTCGAAACCTGGATGAACATTGAAGAAGGGCACCGGGATCTGGCGAGCCTCCAGGAAACCCTGGGAGGGCGGGTGATGTACGACCGCGCCGATGGGCACTACGACCTGGCCAGCGCCTTCCAGAAGAGCATGAGGGGATCGGACCCCGATGCGGCCCTCTACTACCTCTCGCGGATGATCCGTGGTGGGGAGGATCCCCGCTTCATCGCCCGGCGCCTCATGGTCTGCGCTTCCGAGGATGTGGGGAACGCCGATCCCACGGCCTTCATCCTGGCGGAAGCCGCCAGCCGGGCGGTGGAGCAGATCGGCTGGCCCGAGGCCCGTATCCCCCTGGCCCAGGCCGTGGTCTATGTGGCCCAGGCCCCCAAGTCCAACGCGGCCTACCTGGGAATTGACGCTGCCCTGGAGGCGGTCGACGCCCCTGTGCCTGAGTCATTGCGGGATGCGAATACCAGCACCAGCCGCCAGGCCGGGCGGGGCAGGGGCTACTTCTATTCCCACGATGACTACGATCGCCCCCAGACCTTTCTGCCGGATGCCCTGAGGGGCCAGCGTTTCTTTGAACCCAGGCGGCCCCAGGAACGGAACTGGCTGGATCGCCAGGAACCCGAGGCCCAGGCCTTCCTGAGTCTGTGGGGGGCATGGCTGGAAGCCCATCCGGAGGGCGGGGAGCCGCCGATGGAGGCCTGGTGCGAAACCCTCGCCTGCAGCCGGGAAGCCCTGGCGAGGACCCTGGCCAAGGCCTGCGGCACGCGCTTCCGCCTGAGGCGGACCCTGGTAGTCCAAGCTTCGCCGGAAGACTGAAACCAATTCCTGATCAATAAACCAAAGAAGAAAACGACTTCCACCACAAGACACGAAGGCACCAAGGCGTCACCAAGGACTCACCAGCGCCCAATTGCTTTGCCCCAGGGTGGGTGTGAAAGCCAGCCTGTGCCATATCGCTCTGCGGGATTGGACACTCAGGCCGGGAACAGGAGGGCCACCCGGGCCTCCTGGGTCGCCAGGACTCGGTGGAGCATCCTTGTGCGGACACGGTCCATGTGCAGGGCTTCCAGGCTCCTGCGGGTCTGTTCAAGGTCAGCAGGGCCGCTTTCGTCACGCATCAGGCGGCCCAGGCCGTCCACCAGTCGCAGAACCTGGGTTTCGGTGCAGTCCTCGCCTTCGGGGAGCATGGCCTCATGTTGGCGGCGGCACAGGTCCACCAGGTGAGGGGGAAGGCCCCAGATGCCCAGGGCCTCGCAGCCGATTTCGGTGTGGACCTCTTCGAGCAGGGTGTCCACCTCGGCGTCCGGGATCTCGGGAGGCACCTGCCCAGCCATGATCAGGCGCGCCAGGGACCGCAGGGCCAGGGTTTTCCCGATGTCCACGAACATGCCCCCCAGGAAGATCCGGTCCGGGCGGCCGTGGTGCTGCTCGAAGGAGAACTGGCTGGCGGCGAAGGCCGTGGTCATGGTGGTGAGGAAGAGCTTCTGCCAGCGATCCGGGAAGGTCTCGTATTCCACCCGCACTGCGACGTCGAAAAGGGAGCGTCCCGCCACCCCGGCGGCGATCTCCCCCACGCCCCGCACTCCGATCTTCATAACTGCGGTGCGAAGGTCCAGCACGTCCTGCCCCCGGTGATAGAGGGCCGAATTGGCCACCCGCATGAGGTTGGCCGAGATGGCGGGGTCGGGACCGATGGTCTTCAGGAGATCGTGGATCTCCACCTCGGGCTGGGAGACCAGATCCATGATCTGGATGGCCAGGGCAGGGAAGGAGGACGGTGAGGGCTTGTTCCGGGTGAAGTGGGTCCTCACCATGTCCGCCAGTGGCTTCAGGTTCTCCGGGAATGCCTGGGGTAGCTGGGGTTCTGGGCTGACGAGTCGGGTCCAGATGGCATCGAAGGGGCTTTCCTCCGCCGGGGGCTCCTCCGGCACAGGCTGCGGGGAGACTGCGGGGGGAGGCAGAGGCAGGACCTCTCCCGCGGGGACGGGACGGCCTCGGAAGATGGAATGGAGCCAGGAGAACACCCGTCGAGCTTAGCCGGGTACCGCGAGGCAAGCTATCCGGATTGTGGATCTCGGTTTACCTACTTCAGCAGGTGATTCTGGATGAACAGCACTTCCGCGGCGAACTGGATGTCCCGGTTCTTCTTTTTCGCGAAGCCGTGACCCTCGTCCGCGGCCTCCAGATACCAGACCGGGCCGTGGTTTCTGCGGATCTGCTCCACCATCTGGGTGGCCTCCGTGACTGGCACCCGGGGATCGTTCTTTCCCTGGACGATGAACATGGGTTTGGTGATCTTCGCCGCCTGGGTCGCAGGGCTGATGCGGGTCAGGAAGGCCCGCATTTCGGGATCCCGCTCGTCCCCGTACTCGACCCGGCGGAGATCCCGGCGGTAGCCCTGGGTGTTCTTCAGGAAGGTGACGAAGTTGGAGATCCCCACCACATCCAGGCCACACCGAAGCCGATCATTGAAGTGGGTCATGGCAGCCAGGGTCATGTACCCTCCGTAGCTGCCGCCGGTGACCATGATCCGGTGGCGGTCCAGATCGGGCTGGCCATCGATCCAATCGAGAAGGGCGCCGATGTCCTGCACGCTATCCTCCCGCTTGAGGCCGTTGTCCAGGTCCAGGAAGGTCTTGCCGTAGCCATCGGAGCCCCGGACGTTGGGAAAGATCAGGGCGCAGCCCAGCTCATTCACCAGGTAATTGAGGCGTCCCAGGTAGCCTGGGCGGGACTGGCCCTCGGGTCCGCCGTGGATTTCGATGATCACGGGGCGGGGACCGGAAAAAGCCTTTCGCGCAGGCCGGTAGAGGAAGCCGCTCAGGTCCAGGCCGTCCTTGGCCTTCCAGTGCACTAGCTCCGGCTCCACGAATGCGGTGGGATCGACAGGGCCCACTTCGCTGCAGGTCCAGCGAAGCAGCTTCCCATCGGCAATCCGGATGCTGAAGGCGTCCGAAGGGCTCTGGGCGCTGCTCAGGGTGAAGGCCAGCTCCCGGCTGTCCGCTCGCCAGCTCATGCTCCCCACGCTGCCTTTGGGAAGGCGGGGCAAGGGAAGGTCCTTCCGGGTCCGGGTGTCCATGATCCGAAGCACCGAAACCCCGGCCTCGTTGGCGAGATAGGCCAGGAATCGGCCGTCCCGGCTCAGTTCCAGTTGCTCGATGCTCCAGGGGATCTCTGGGCGCAGGAAGCTGATCCTGCGGGTTCTGAGGTCCAGGTGGGCCAGTCGGCGGAACTCGGAGCCCTGGTCCGTACTCAGGTAGAGTCCCTGGCCATCCCCGGTGAAGACCCCATCGCCCCAGGCAGCCTGACCCTCCGGGCTGATTCTTTCCTTCTTTCCGGTGGACAGATCCAGGAGGTAGAGCTCACTTTCCGTGGCCCGGAGGTACCGCGAGACCAGGAGGCTCCGGCCGTCCGGCGACCAGGCTGATGGGGCCCAGCCCCCGCCCTGGACCTCCAGGACCTGCCTGGCTCCTCCGGGCTGGAGGGGATCCATGATCCAGAGGTCGGTGTCCGTGCCATTGCGACGGGTGCTGGCAAAGGCCAGGGAACGTCCGTCCCGGCTGAACAGGGGGGAGGTGTTGCGGCTCTTTCCGTCTGTCAGGAGCGTGGTCTTCCGGCTCCCCAGATCCAGGCGGAAGAGCTGGAAGAACTCCCCGCCCCCCACATCCTGGGAGTAGACAAGGTAGTCGCCCCGGGTGGGTTCGAAGGTCCCTGAACTGATGCGCTCCTGGCCAAAGGTGAGCTGGGTCCGAGCCCCCATGGGCATGGCCACAAGGTGGAGCTGGTTGACTTCTCCGAAGCGGGTTGTGATTAGTAGTGAATTATTTGTCTTATTCCAGTCCAGCACTCCAGCGCCCCGACCTTCTCCGTATCGCGCCAGGTCCTGCATGAGGGACTGGGGCAGGGGTGGCAGGCCCTCGGTCCTCAGGTTGGCGGGCAGGGGAAGGGCATCCTGGGCCAGCAGGGTCGAACCTAGCAGGACAGCCATCAAGGTAGTTCGCACAGGACCTCCGCATCGGATTGGGGCAAGCATAGCGCGGGAACAAAGGCCGGGATACAGGGCTGAAGGGGTGTCAGCGGCAGTTCCGCTCCACCCAGGTGAAGAGTTCGTCCAGGTCATAGTCGCCGCCATGGCCACGGTTCCAGGGCAGGGCGAAGTCCACTTCCTGCCCGTGTTGCGCCAGGGCGGCGGCCAGGATGGCGGGGACAGCCAGGGAGGTGTCGCGGTCGGCGGTGCCATGGCGGATCCTCCAGTGGGTGGCCACCTTGGCTCCGGGTTTCCCAATGAAGTCCATGGGATTCATCAGCCGGATCAGTTCTGCTTCCGCCGGTTTCCCGCCCTTGGTGCCATGCCGTTGTCCGTAGGCCGTAAAGTGGCGGGCATTGATGGTCTCATTGCCAAAGAGGCTGTTCTCTCCGGTGCCGAGATCCAGGCCGTCGAAGGCGGAAGTGGCCTTCATCCGGCCCACGGCCTTCAGATAGCCTGGGAAGTCGAGGCCTACCACCTTGTGGTCAATCACCTTGAGATAGGGGAAGGCCGAGAGGTCTCCGCCCGCGTCCAGGGCCTTTTGGGCTGAGGCCATGATCAGGCTCTTGATCCAGGACTTGAAACTGCCTTCTCCCCGGGGATTCAGGGTGAGTCGGCGGCCATTGGAGGCCTTCAGGCCCAGGCCGTTCAGGTAGGCGGGAAAGAGCTTCCTGAGGGCCGCGGCATGGGCGATCTGGGCGGCATCCATGGTCCTTTGGGTGGGTGGCGGGAGCCTGGACGGATCCATGGGCCCCTGGGCCCCGGGAGGGGGCACGGGGCCACCCCCCGTGGGAGGGAAGCGCATGCCCTGATATTCGTTGAACCCACTGAAGAGCCACTCGTAGGCTGCATCTGCGTGATTCAGGTTGGTGATGGGGCAGTAGGCGGAGACGGCGAAGACATCGTCGCGGGCCTCGGCGGCCCCGAGGGCCTTCAGGTAGGGGGCATAGGCCGGAGCGTTGCCGGTAGCTCCCAGGAGCGCAGATAGTGCGCCTCCGGCACTGGTTCCGTTGGAGATGATCCGCTCGGTGTCTCCGGGAAAGCGGCCGACGTTCGCCCGCAGGTAGCGCACCGCCGCCTTGAGATCCACGATGGCCGCCGGGGCCTTGCCGGTGTAGCGGCCCTGGGCATCGGTCAGGGTACGCCCCCGGGCACCGGGGGCCGCCACGACCAGACCCCGGGACAGGGCCACCAGGGCGGCGTTGGGCTTGCCGTCGAAACCGGGTCCGGGCCAGCCCGCAGGCCCAGGCATGTAGCCGCCGACGGTATTGGGCAGGAAGATGGGGGCGGTCTGAGCATTGAAGGGGCCGATGGTCTTGCTTTCGAAATACTCCACTGGCACGAAGATGTTCAGGGTCTGGTACCGGGTGTCCACGGGATTCTGGACATAGACGATACCCTCGTAGGCCCGGTAGCGGATGGTTCTGCCGTTCAGGGTCGATTGCTGGACGGTGTAGGTCTCAGGATTGAATACCAGATTGCCGTTGGTGCTCGGCTTGGCCTCAGCTCCCAGCATGGCCGGGGCAATAGCCAGGACGAGGCAGGGAACGGCCAATCGCCGGAATACGCTTGCGCGGTTCATTGCTTCCTCCACGGTGGCCTCGAATGGGGCAAGGCCTCGGTTCAGTGTAGTGTCCTGAGGGGCGGACAGGGTGGCTTGCCAGTCGGATTGGACCTGGGGTGCGATGGATGGACTCCTGGTTTCGCCCTAGGCTGGACCTCGTCTCCCTGAAAAGCGAAGGGGCCACCCGCGGGTGGCCCCTTCCGCCGGTGGCGAGCGCTGGAACCTATTCGTATTCGATGGTCGCCGGGGGCTTGCTGGTGATGTCGAAGACCACGCGGTTGATGCCCTTGACCTCGTTGACGATGCGCTGGGCGACCTTCTCCAGGAGTTCGTGGGGCAGGCGGGCCCAGTCGGCGGTCATGAAGTCCTCGCTGGTGACGGCCCGGATGGCGCACATGTTCTCGTAGGTGCGCTCGTCGCCCATGATGCCCACGGTCTGCACGGGCAGCAGCACAGCGAAGGCCTGACTGCTGAGCTTGTACCAGCCGCTCAGCTTGAGCTCCTCGATGAAGATGTCATCGGCGTTCTGGAGGATCTTCACCCGCTCGGCGCTGATGGGGCCGGGGATGCGGACCGCCAAGCCGGGGCCGGGGAAGGGGTGGCGCCAGACCATGTCCTCAGGGAGGCCCAGGGCCAAGCCGGCGCGGCGGACCTCATCCTTGAAGAGTTCCCGCAGAGGTTCCACGAGCTGCATGTTCATGCGCTCCGGCAGGCCGCCCACGTTGTGGTGCGATTTCACCAGGACGGCACCGCCGATGCCGCTGGATTCGATGACATCGGGGTAGAGGGTGCCTTGGCCCAGGAACTTGGCGTTGGTGCCCTTGGCTTCCTTCTCGAAGGTTTCGACGAAGAGGCGGCCGATGATCTTGCGCTTCTGCTCGGGGTCGCTGACTCCATGGAGTTCCCGGAGGAAGAGTTCCGAGGCATCCACCCACTTCACCTTGAGGTCGAAGGGGGCGAAGGCTTCCTGGACATGCTTCATCTCGTTCTTTCGCATCAGGCCCGTGTCCACGAAGACGCAGGTCAGGCGGTCGCCGATGGCCTTGTGCAGCAGCAGGGCCGCCACGCTGGAGTCCACGCCGCCTGAAAGGCCCAGCACTACGGTGCCGTCCCCCACCTGCTTGCGGATGGATTCGATCTTCTGCTCGATGAAGTGGCCGGCATTCCAGTCCAGCTTCATGCTGCAGACATGCAGGAAGTTGAGGAGCAGGGCGTTGCCGTGGACGGTATGGGTGACCTCAGGGTGGAACTGGATGCCGAAGCGCCGCCGGGCCCGGTCTTCCATGGCGGCCACGGGCACGCCGTGGGTCTTGGCCACGATCTTGAAGCCTTCGGGGGCTTCTTCCACGTGGTCGCCGTGGCTCATCCAGACCACCTGCTCGGAGTTCATGCCCTGGAAGAGCACGCTATCGGCATCCGTCACCTCGATGGTGGCCTTGCCATACTCGCGCTTGGCGGCGCGGTGGATCTGGCCGCCGAAGTCGCGGCTCATGAGCTGGAGGCCGTAGCAGACGCCCAGGACGGGAACGCCCAGTTCGAAGATCCTTGGATCGACACCTGGGGCACCGTCCTCCAGGACCGAATTGGGGCCGCCGGAGAGGATGACACCCCGGAGGTCAGCGCCGCCGATCTCTTCGGCGGTAGCGGTGGGGCCGTAGACGAGGCCGAAGGCACCCAGTTCGCGCAACCTACGGGTGATGAGCCGGGTGTACTGGCTGCCGTAGTCGAGAATCGCGATCCGTTCGTGGTGCATGGGGACTCCTTCTAGAACCATCCAGTCTAGCGGAAGGAGCCTTTCCGTGGGCAACTCGGGTTGCAGACGGCTCACCGTGCAAGGAACCCGTAAGGATCCTGTTGGGGTGAATCAGGATTGCATCACGCTTCACCCGGACAGAGCGATTCGCCGCTGAGCTGTTTGTAAATGAAATAAAGCTGTTGGCAGCCTTGCATACTAGCATTGATGGCTTTCGGATTGGTACCAAGATGGTGTCAAGATCTCGTTAAGATTTTATCAAGATTGCCTTTACAGGGTGGAACAGCGGGTTTTGGCCTGGATAATCCAAAGTTCAACTTTGTGAAGGTGTCCATGCTCGACCTCAGACGCGCTCTTCTCGGTCGTCGCCTCGCCAGCGACGAATCCCAACACACCAAGGTCAACAAGTTCGTGGGCCTTTCGGTGTTCAGTTCGGATGCCCTCTCCTCCGTGGCCTATGCCACCCAGGAGATCATGGCCAGCCTGTCCAGCAATGTGCACATGGCGGGAGCCGCTGCGGGGGGCGCTGCGCTGGCCCTCTTCGGGCTTTCCATTCCGGTGGCCCTGAGCATCGTGGGCCTGCTGCTGATCCTGGGCATCGGCTACCGACAGACGGTGCTGGCATACCCGGGCGGTGGGGGTGCCTACATCGTGGCCAAGGAGAATCTCGGCGAACTGGCGGCCCTCACGGCCGGGTCGGCGCTTCTCACGGATTACATCCTGACGGTGGCGGCCTCCGTGTCCTCCGGTGTAGCGGCTATCACTTCGGCCTTCCCGACCTTGGCCGGCTGGAACGTCAGCATCACCATCCTCTGTATCGTATTCATCGCCATGGCCAACCTCCGGGGTGTCAAGGAATCCGGCGCCCTCTTCGCGGTGCCCACCTATGGCTTCATCGCGCTCATGCTACTGCTGCTCGCCACGGGCTTCGTCAAGGTGATGATGGGGGGAGGCCCAACCGCCGCCCAGGCCCATGAGTCCGTCCGCATGGCCACCCACGCCTCGGCCTTCGGGGTGGTGTGGATCTTCATGCGGGCCTACAGCGCTGGCTGCACCGCCCTGACAGGCGTGGAGGCCATCTCCAACGGCGTCCAGGCCTTCCAGGAACCTTCCTCCAAGAACGCCGCCAAGACCATGGTCTGGATGATCACCCTCCTGGGGGTCATGTTCCTGGGGATCACCTTCCTGGCCCACAAGCTGGGGGTGACCTACATGCACAGCACCGATCCCTCACTGGTGGCCGAGACCCTGCTCTCCAAGCTCATCAAGGCGGTCTATGGCGTCCCGGTCGCCGGGCTGCCCAAGGTCCTCTACTACGTGACCCAGGGCTTCACCTTCGCCATCCTGGTGGTGGCCGCCAACACGGCCTACGCGGACTTCCCCCGTCTCGCCGCCATCCAGGCCGCCGACGGCTTCCTGCCCAAGCAGCTGGCCAGCCGCGGCGATCGCCTGGTCTTCAGCAACGGCATCTTCTTCCTGACGCTCGTGAGCTGTGTCCTGGTCTGGGCCTGCCACGCCAACACCGATCTCCTGCTGCCCCTCTACGCCCTGGGCGTGTTCATCGGATTCACCATCAGCCAGGCCGGCATGGTGATGCATTGGGTCAACTATCGGATGACCGAGAAGTCCTGGCGCATCAAGGCCTTCATCAACGCGGTCGGCGCCGTGGCTGCTGGCATCGTGATGGTGGATATCGGGCTCACCAAGTTCGCCCATGGGGCCTGGATCGTCGTGGTCCTGATCCCCATCATGGTGGCCACCTTCTTCCGCATCCACCGCCACTACATCTCCGTCCGGTCCCGCCTCGCCGCCAGCCGTACCGAGGACATCCACCCCAGGCCGAACCGCGTCGTGATCTTCGTATCCAAGATCCACCGGGGCACCCTGGAGGCCCTCCGCTACGCCAAGGCCATCGCCGGGGATAACGAAGTCGAAGCGCTCACCGTGGACTTCCCGGACGACCACGGACACCCCAGCCCCGAGCGCGGGAAGCTGGAAGCCGACTGGAAGAAATACTGCGAAGGGGTGCCCCTGCGGGTCCTCAACAGTCCCTTCCGCAAGGTGGTGGAACCCATCGTGGACGAACTGGAGCGCATGGCCGAGGCCGAGCCTGAATACACCACCACCGTCCTGCTCCCGGAGTTCGTGCCGGATCGCTGGTGGGGCAACCTCCTTCACAACCAGACCGCGTGGCGCCTCAAGGCCGTGCTGCTGACCAAGCCCCGGACTGTGGTGATTTCCATCCCCTACCACCTGGATGTGGCTGGCGAGTAGTCAACGAAGCAGGTTCTCCAGGGCCCCTTCGAGTTCCGGGAAACGGAATTCGAAGCCCCTGGCGAGAAGACGGGCGGGGCGCACAAAGGCCCCGCCCAAGATCATTTCTTCGGCCAGGGGACCCAGGGCCAGGCGGAGCAGGGGGGCCGTGACCCAGCCGGGCACTGGGATGATCGGGCGGTGCAGGACCCGGCCAAGGATCTGTGTGAAGGCCTCGTTGCTCAGGGGGGCGGGGGCCACGGCGTTGTAGACCCCCTCCATGGCCGGGTCCAGGGCGGCTTCCACCAGGATCCGCACCAGGTCTTCGATATGGATCCAGCTCATCCCCTGTTCGCCGCTGCCCAGCCTGGAGCCCAGGCCCCAACGCACGATCCTGGCGAGACGGGGCAGGGCGCCCCCTTCCATGCTCAACACCGGACCCAGGCGGAGCTTCACGACCCGGATGGGAGAAGGGGCGGCGTCGGCTTCGGCCTCCCAGGCCCGGCAGACCGAGGGCAGAAAGCCTTGGCCCAGGGGGCTTCCTTCGTCCACCGGACGCCGGTCCCGGGTGCCATAGAAGCCGATGGCGCTCGCGTTCACCAGGACCCTCGGGCCTTGCACCTGTCCAAGAGCTTCCACGATGCGACGGGTGCTGAGGGTCCGGCTCTCAAGGATGCGAAGGCGTTGGGCCGGGGACCAGCGGCGGCTGGCGATGGGTTCGCCGCAGAGGTTGAACACTGCGGCCGCACCCATCATGGCCCCTTGGATATCTTCCCAGGGGTGGAGCGCCACCCCTGGGGCCAGGCGGCCTGGGGCGGGCCGGCGGGTCAGCAGGAGGACCCGGTGCCCTTGGTCGCGCAGGGTTTCGGTCAGTGCCCTGCCCACCAGTCCCGTCCCCCCAGCGATGACGATCTTTCCAGGGGGAGGGATCATGGGCATACCTCGCGAATTATTCGGCCATCACCACGGTACCGGGCTCGATCCGGGTCTTGCGCAGCAGAAAGATCAGGGGGAGCAGGACGATGCAGAGCACGCCCATGACCCAGAAGGTATCGGAAAAGGCCATCATGGTGGCGTTCTTCATCATGGTCCCATAGGCCGCACCCTGGGCGGCGTGGGCCGCATCCGCCGGTGAGAGTCCGCCCCGGACGGTGTAGAGCGGGGCTGCCCGGTCCAGGAATCCCTGAAAGGCCGGATTGCCCGGACTCAGGTTGCCGATGAGGCTGGCCTGATGGAACTGGGTGCGCCGGGCCAGGATCGTGCTGACCATAGCGATGCCCACGCTGCCGCCGATATTGCGCACCAGATTGAGGAGGCTTGCGGCATAACTGGTCTTTTCATGGGGTACGGGGGCGAAGGCCGTCACGTTGATGGGGATGAAAAGGAAGGCGAGACCCACGCTCTGCACGATGCGGGAGGTCATGGCCGTCTGGAAATCCACCTGCAGGTTGAAGTTGGCCATCTGGAAGAGCCCCAGGGCGCAGATGATGAACCCGAACCCGATGATCCACCGGGTGTCGAAGCGCTTCATAAGCTGGGCCACGATGGGCATGCCGATGAGGATGGCCACGCCCCCCGGGCTCAGGACCCAGCCGCTCAGCATGGAGGTATAGCCCAGGAGGGTCTGGAGGAAGATGGGCAGCAGGGCCAGGCTGCCGTAGAGCACGAAGCCCAGGATGAAGAGCATCAGGGTGGAGATGGCGAAGTTCTTGTTCTTGAGGAGCCGGAAGTCCACGATGGGGTGTTCTTTGCGCAGTTCGTAGACCACCGCCGTCACGAGCCCCACTACCGCCAGGATCGCGAAGATGACGATGAAGTTGGAGGAGAACCAGTCCTTGCGCTGGCCTTCATCAAGGACGATCTCCAGGGAGGCCAGGCCCAGGGTGAGGATGCCGATGCCCAGGTAGTCAAAGCGACCTTCCTTCTTGAGGGAGAGCCGCTTGAAGTTCGGGGGATCGAAGACCAGTGAAGTGGTCAAGGCGACGCTGATGAGACCCACCGGGATATTGATCAGGAAGATCCAATGCCAGCTGTAGTTGTCGGTGATCCATCCGCCCAGAACAGGGCCGATGATGGGAGCCAGCACCACGCCCATGCCGTAGACCGCCATGGCCACGCCCCGGCGCTCGATGGGGAAGGTCTCCACCATGATGGCCTGTGAAATGGGCTGGAGACCGCCGCCACCCAGACCCTGGAGGACCCGGAAGAAGATCAGCCAGCCCAGGGAGGGGGCGATTCCGCAGAGGAAGGAGGCCACGGTGAAGAGGATCACGCAGGTGATATAGAAACGCTTGCGTCCGAAGAGGCTGGAGAAGTAGCCGCCGAGGGGGAGGACCACGGCGTTGGCCACCAGATACGAGGTGAGCACCCAGGTGGTCTCTTCCACGGTGGCGGAGAGATTGCCGGCGATGTGGGGCAGGGCCACATTGGCCACGCTCGTATCCAGCACCTCCATGAAGGTGGCGATCATCACCACCATGGCGATGAGCCACGGATTGATCTGGCGGTGCGGGTGGGTTTGGGTCATGGGGCTCTACTTGGTGAGGATGGTCGCTTCGACGTTCATGCC
>Ga0316604_10001820_pt1 | contig 17638 bp, 15 predicted proteins | sample OWC_soil_day20_C_FD_207650 | JGI IMG/M metagenome (GOLD analysis project Ga0316604, IMG submission 207650) | Wetland soil microbial communities from Old Woman Creek delta, Ohio, United States - OWC_soil_day20_CT | ecosystem: Environmental > Terrestrial > Soil > Wetlands | place: USA: Ohio... | reverse complement strand
GTCATACCAGAGATTGACACTATTTTATCATACATTCTTACTAAAATTCAACAAAATTATATGTGATAATGACAGTTATTTTTTGCATTATTGCCAGTACACTGAGAATATTTTATAATAATATTGTTATGACTGAACCAGTATACTTATAAAAAACCACCATGCCCCTTTGGATTAAAAGGGTGGCAGAGAAAAAATAAAAAGAAGGGAGTGCGGCACGTGAAAGATTTTAAAGTATTGGAAATAAAAACAAGTGTCTTTGCTGACAACAACTTACAGGCTGGAAAGCTTCGTGAAGAATTAAAAGAGAAGAAGGTATTTCTTCTTAATCTGATGTCCAGTCCCGGCGCAGGTAAGACAACCACCCTGGTTCGTACAATCAACGGGTTAAAGGACGACTTAAAGATTGGTGTTATGGAAGCAGATATTGATTCTGACGTGGATGCCCGGACCATATCACAGACCGGTGCAAAAGCCATTCAGCTTCATACAGGAGGTATGTGTCATCTGGATGCACAAATGACGCGCCAGGGACTGGAAGGGCTTGATCCCGACGGTCTTGACCTTGTAATCCTGGAGAATGTGGGCAACCTGGTATGCCCGGCTGAATTTGATACCGGCGCAGTGAAGAATGCCATGATCCTCTCTGTACCGGAAGGCGATGATAAGCCGTTAAAATATCCGCTGATGTTCTCCATCTGCGATGTGGTACTGATAAATAAGATGGATGTATTGCCTTATTTTAATTTTGATCTGGAAAAATGCAAGGAGAATATCCGCCTGCGTAATCCAAATGCAATAATTATTCCCATCAGCGCACTGAAAGAGGAGGGAATAAAGGAATGGACCGACTGGCTTCATAATGCGGTAAAATCCTGGTGTGAATAACAAATAAAACAGATAAAAACATGGAATGCGCCATACAAGCGCGGGAAAGGGAATTATGAGTGAATTAAGACCGAAAATAGTAAAGCTGGCTAAAATGGTGGGCGGTATTGCAGGAGTCATGAATAAAATCGATGAAAACTCTCCTGAATACTATTCACTGGACTGTGTTGTAACCGATGACATGGCTGATATTGCCATGCTTATCGGACTGCGCAAACCCCGTACCTTTGAGTACATAGTAAAACGTTCCGGAAAAAGTAAGAAAGAGACAATGGCTCTTTTAGATCAGCTGGCTTACACCGGTGTTGCCAAAGTATGGAAAGATAAGGAAGATCACAAAGACCGCTACTTCGTAAATATCTTTGCTCCCGGTATGTTAGAGATGATGGTTAATAACCGGGAACAGCTTAACGAGCACCCGGAAATCGGAAAAGCTTTTGAAGAATATACCAGGCTGCGTCTTGCGCCCATGGCTGCCAAATTTCCTCAGGGCATGGCGATGATGCGTGTTATTCCTGTAGAGGAGGCTATCAAGGATATACCAGGTACGAAACCCTGGGAACATCTATCCTATTATCTGGATAAATACGATACATTCTCTGTATCTGACTGCTCCTGCCGCCAGTCACGCCGTGTCATTGACGAGGGCTGCGGCCATCTGGAAAAAGACATCTGCATCCAGATGGGGGAAGGTGCTGAATATTATATCAAGACAGGCAGAGGCCGTCAGATTACCCGGGAAGAAGCAAAGGAAATTATTAAGTTCGCTGAAACTAACGGCCTGATGCATGAAATGCCCCATACCGACGGACTGGGTGAATCAGCGGCAATCTGTAATTGCTGCGGCTGTGCATGCTTTTCCCTGCGCCTTGCAACTCTTTTCAATACCCCGGATTCCATACGTTCCAATTTTACCGCCAGGGTTAAGAAGGAAAATTGTGTGGCCTGCGGACAGTGTGTGGAGAACTGCCCTGTGAATGCGTTAACACTTGGACAAAAGCTCTGCTCCAAAACTCCTGCTACCATAAAGGAAAAACCTACTGCCCGCGACCATATCTGGAAAGAAAGCAACTGGAATGTGGATTACCGGGAGAACCGGAAAGATGTTTCAGAAGAAGGTACCTCACCATGTAAAACAGCCTGCCCGGCCCATATTTCCGTACAGGGATACATAAAGCTTGCAGCTTCCGGACGTTACCAGGAAGCATTGGAGCTGATAAAAAAAGAAAACCCGTTCCCTGCTGTCTGCGGACGAATCTGCCCCCACGGCTGCGAAAGTGAATGTACCCGCGGAGACATCGATGAACCGGTTTCCATTGATGAAATTAAAAAATTTATTGCGGATAAAGAACTGGATGAATCGGTTCGCTATATTCCGCCCATGCGTTATAATCTGGGCAATAAAATCGCTGTGGTTGGTTCTGGTCCCTCCGGACTTTCCTGTGCTTATTACCTGGCGATTGACGGATACAAGGTAACTGTATTTGAAAAGGAAGAAAAACTGGGCGGTATGTTAACCCTTGGTATTCCTTCTTTCCGTCTGGAGAAAGAGGTTCTTAATGCTGAAATTGATGTTTTGCGGGAAATGGGAGTTTCCTTCAAAACGGGAGTTGAAGTTGGAAAAGATATTACTCTGACCCAGCTTCGTGAAGAAGGATATGAAGCGTTTTATCTGGCAATCGGAGCACAGGGCGGCAGACATCTTGGTATTGAAGGGGAAGAAGGCCAGGGTGTTATTTCCGGTGTTGATTTCCTGCGCGATGTGAATCTTGGAAGAAAGTCAGAATTATCCGGCAACGTAGTTGTGATCGGTGGTGGAAATGTAGCCATTGATGTGGCCCGTACTGCAAAAAGACAGGGTGCAGATGAGATTCATCTTTACTGTCTGGAAAGTCTTAGTGAAATGCCGGCATTACCAGAGGAAATTGAAGAGGCGAAAGAAGACAGTGTATCCTTCCACAATGGCTGGGGACCCAAGCGTATTCTGACGGAAGACGGTAAGGTAACCGGAGTGGAATTGAAACGATGCACCAGTGTCTTTGACGCAGACCACCGGTTTGCGCCTAAGTATGATGAGAACGATACGATCATTGTAAAAGCTGATTCTGTACTGCTTTCCGTCGGTCAGTCCATAGAATGGGGCGGACTTCTTTTCGGCAGCAGGGTGGAACTGGGACGAGGAGGTAACGCATACGCTGACAGCCTCACATTACAGACAGCAGAGCCGGACGTTTTTGTAGGCGGAGACTGCTTCACCGGTCCTAAATTCGCAATCCATGCCATTGCAGCGGGAAAAGAAGGTGCCATTTCCATTCACCGTTATGTACAGCCCGGTCAGTCTCTTGTATTTGGACGTGACCGCCGTGAATATCACGCATTTGACAAGAATAACATTGCCATCGGGATACAGGATTTTGATATGACACCCCGCCAGAGACCGGGCCATTCTCCTGAGAAAAAAGGCACATTTAAGGATGAACGAATGACCTTTACAGAGGAACAGTTAAAGAAAGAGACAGAACGCTGCCTGGGCTGCGGAACGGTAGAAATCGACAGCTACAAGTGTATTGGATGCGGATTATGCACCACCAAATGTAAATTTGATGCAATCAGTCTGGAACGTACCTATGATACAGTTCCCAATACCTATGAAAAACTTCCTGTCAAGATCGCGACAAATGCAATTGTACGTACTGGAAAGATTGCTGCTACAACTCTCAAAGAAAGCGTCGTCAACAGAAGCTGAATAGAAGAGGAGAGGTAAGATGCATGAGCTTGGTGTACTAAACTCTATGGTACATACCATTGAGCGTATCGTAAAAGAGCAGAACGTGACCGAGGTAAGTAAACTTGTCATTGAGGTAGGCGAGCTTTCCGGTATTGTTCCCAGATACTTAGAGCAGAGCTGGCCAGCTGCTTCCTATAAGACCTTTATGGAAAAAACAGAGCTGGAGCTTATTGTCATTCCAGGTATTGTAAAGTGCAGAGGGTGCGGCAGGGTATTTAATGCCGTTTACAGTGATTTATCCTGTCCTGACTGCAGCAGCAGTGATATGGAAATTTTAGAAGGTGATGACATGATAATAAAAGAGATCGTGTGCTGCTAAATCACAATTAAAAAACAGACGTTTTCTATAATGAAAATCTACCAGACATGGTATTTCATTTAGAAAATGTCTGTTTTTACTATTCGAATTTTTATAAAGGACATTGATAACGTGGTTTGCCTTCACTGCTTTTACCATATTCAATTGCTTCAACAGGACATTTACAGATACATGCCATGCAGTGTGTGCAATTTTTACCCCAGACAGGCTTATTTTCTTTTAATTCAATATTGTTCAAAGGGCATACTGCCTTGCACTTACCGCAAACAATACATTTCTCATCTGCTTTAAATTTATCCGCTTTCACCACAAAACGGTAAAACACAGGATTGGTAATGGAGCTCTTAATCCTGTCAGCAGCAGATGGGGTTCGTTTATCAAAGATAGAGTTATGTAAAATTATCACCACACAATCCTCAATAGCTGGCCCAGCATGTTGAATGATACGTTTTGCCTCTGCGGCTTCTGGTGCATCGTAAAGAGCAATGTAATTTTCTGGCATTATGATCTCCTTTACACCCTTAAAAGAGAACGTCTTCGTTTGACATAGTCTAATCAGATACTTTTCCGCATTTCCAATATCGCTGCCACAATTCATGACAAAATAAGCATCTGTATTTGGTGAAAACTCCGTTCGGTTAATCCATTCTTCAACAGCTTTAGGAATTCTCCACGCATAGGTTGGTAAGACAAACACAAGTGGTTTCTGTGATTCTACCGGTGTATTGTCATTTTTCTTAATTCTGTCATTTATGCACAATAATTCATCCTGTAATGCTGATGATAATTTCTTTGCTATATAAAAACTATTTCCTGTTCCTGTAAAATAAAGTATCATATTAATTCACCACTCCGATCCGGCACGTCTTCCATAATTTTTTTAATATCTGAAAATAAAGTAATCAGGCTCCCCAGTGTATTATCATCAGGATCAAGATAGTAATAAATGCAGGTCCCTTCTTTCCTTGATTTTACAATACCTGAATTTTTTAGAATCCGCATATGATGTGAAACAGCGGGTCTGGACAGATTTGTTTTTTGTGCGATCTCTATAACACGGCTTCCGGAACACTCGCTTTTTAACATAATACAAAGTATATGCTGCCGCATTTCATCACCAAATGCAGTTAACACCTTTTGACAGAAATGAAACTCGGCCTCTAATCGTTCAATATCCTCCAACGTATCTTTCACATGACACCTCCAAACTGTTTAAAAACTTGAACAATTAATAATATATCACAATTATCAGAAGAAAGTTCATTTGTAAAGAAAATCGAGATGGTTATCAGATACTTACATACCCGCAAGCTGTAATAGCTTTTTAGCAGTGTTTGCATTTCTGATTGTGACACTATTATATGCTGACTTCCCCATGATCTTTGACCACCTTGTTTTAGAAAATGTTTTTATGGGTGCTGACCAGAATATTACCTGTCCGTAATAACTCACCTGCTCATATTCCTCTTTGGCAATGCCAACTTCATCGATAATCTCCGCTGCAGTTACAGGGGGTATGACAAAAATTGCATTGTGCTTTGATTGTTCATCGTGATCCCACCAGGCAGGTGCATTGCACAGGGCAGCAGATAAATCTTTGGCTGATATAATTGTAACTGCGATTTTTAAACTAAAGTAATCTGATATTGCAGATTCGCAAACCTTTTTGATTTCTTCTTTATCTTTGTTATCACAGGTGAAAATAACATTTCCGCTGTTGATATAGGTGATAACATCCCCATACCCACAATCTTCAAACATCTTTTTTAATTCTGGCATTGATATTTTATTTTTGCCGCCAACGTTAATACCACGTAACAACGCAATATATTTTTGCATAAGCATATCCTTCCTCAGCTTTTGATTAAAATGTATCATTGATAAAAACATCATATCACATGTATAATTAATCTTACCATAATAAAATAATTGGTTTTGCAGTTGGGATGAAGGGAGCAAACTGATATGTATCATATTGTACAAATTAAAGCAGGATCAAATTGTTATCTTGTTTCGGAAAATGATTCATCAATCCTTGTAGATACGGGGTTAAAGGGGAATGAACGAAAAATATTAAATGCGTGCGAAGGAAAAAACGTAACACTTATTGTACTTACCCATGGTCACATTGATCATATACAAAATGCAGCATATCTTGCAAAACAACTGCAGGTTCCTGTCGCCATGCACGAAAAAGATGTAGCGCTAATACAGAATAATTTGTGCCGTGAAATGAAATCAAATGGATTTCCAGGCAATATAGTAAGATTTTTTTCAGTTTTGAGTGCGAAATACGCAAAAATCCAAACCTTTATGCCAGACGTTATGCTGAGGGAGGGGGATCAACTGCTGAAATATGGAATCGATGGAGAGATAATCGAATTGCCCGGACATACTCAGGGATCCATTGGAATTAAGCTGAGAGACCAAAGTCTATTGGCTGGTGATGCATTAATGAATTTTTTCACACCAGGAATCTCGTTATTGTATGAAGATTATGAACAAATGATAAAGAGTGCAGAGAGAATATCCAATATGGGCAGGCTCATAATTTATTTCGGACATGGGAATGCAGTTGAAAACCGTATATGGGTAAAATAATACTTGACTAATCATTCTAGAAAAGATATACTTAGGACGAATTAAGAACGATCGTTCTACAATTTGAAACCGTAAAATATATCATAAGGAGCAGATTAAAATGGGTCTAATAACTGTAAATGAAGAAAGCTGTATTAAATGCGGGTTATGTGCAGAGGAATGTCCAAAAGCAATTATAAAAATGGAGTCATCAGGTCCGGTAGAGGTAAACCCAGAAGGCTGCATTGCCTGTGGTCATTGTGTTGCCATTTGTCCCAAGGAAGCCATGGACAACGTGAAATCACCCCTTGCAGAGCAAGGTGCAATTGGAGATATGCCCAAATTAAGCCCACAGGAAGCAACGAATTTTATCCGGACACGTCGTTCCATACGTTCCTATAATAATAAGCCAGTAGAAAGAGAAAAGCTGCTTCAGCTGGTTGAGGTGGCTAATTTAGCTCCCACTGCCAGTAATACACAAGGAATTTCATACATGATTATAGACGATAAGGAAAAGATTGAAGAGATGGTAGAAGAATATGTGAACTGGGTTGAAAATCATGAGATCTATGGTAAAATACTGAATGGAATTACAAATGGATACAGAGAAAATAAGGTAGATACAATTTTAAGAAGCGCTCCCAGTATCATACTGGCATTAGCGGATAAAAACTTTTCTCATGGCAGAGAAAACTCCATTTTCTCATTAACTTATCTTGAATTATTTGCACCATCTCTCGATCTGGGATCTTGTTGGGCTGGATTATTTGAAATTTGTGCACGAAGTGAAGGTTCCCCCATGCATAAGCTATTAAATATCCCGGAAGGAAAACAGATAACAGGTTGTGTCATGGTAGGATATCCCAAGTACAGCTACAAACGTTTTACAGAAAGACAGCCGGTATCTGTTACATTTTATCAGGATTAGACAGAAAGCCGTCTGTTCAATCAATGTTACCATATAAAAATTGGGAGGCGACCAGATGGGGCGAAATAAAGAATTTGAAGAAGAAGCTGTTCTTCAGAAAGCCATGGAATTGTTTTGGAAACAGGGATATGAAAAAACTTCTATGAGCGATCTGGTAGAGTACATGGGGATTCATCGAAAAAGTCTGTATGACACGTTTGGGGATAAGCATACCCTGTATCTAAAAGCCATCGATTACTATAGTATCAGTATCTCTGAGAGATTAAAAACTTTGATATTACAGGCAGATACTGCAAGTGAGGGTATTAAAAGTATATTTGATATCATGATACATGGCACTAATGAGAGACCATGGGGGTGCTTTATCGTAAACGCTGCCACTGAGCTGGCTCTTTGGGATAAAGAGGTAGAAGAGAAGATAGAAGCTGTATTCGCCCAATCAGAAAAGCTTATGGGAGATCTAGTCAGAAAAGGACAGGAGTCCGGTGAATTCTCATGCAGTCTAAGTGCAGAGGCATTGGGGGAAATTCTGCATTGTACATTACTTGGTATCCGGGTATATACCAGGACTTCAACAAGCAGGGACAAGTTAAACCATTTAGCAGATAATTTCCTGCAGTTATTAAAAATTCAGAATCAATAGAAAAAAAGAAGATCTTAACGGGGAATCCTGGGGAAGTAAGGTTTTTGCCACATAACACGTACTTTATCAGGGAAAAAAGTGACCATATGAGCAGTTTCAATTGAATCGGTCTTCGCGGAACGGAGGAAATACAATATTATTATTCACCTCAGAACAGCGGATTTTTCACGCATTAATGTTCCTTTAAAAAACTATTTGTGCTTATTGCAATAAACTTACTCATCTCAAGTGACATATCATTTAGAGATAAATCAGTCTCTCCACGAAACCAGATTTGATATAGATTAATGACTCCTCCAGCAAAAAAATTAATTCTCACATAAAACTCAGCGGATTTTTTTTGCTGGGAGGGGATATCACTGTCATTTTCCATATAAGTAACAAATATTTTCTTGAGTTTAATTAAAAACTGCTCTGAGCCACTTGAGTTAATCAGGATTCGATAAAACTCAAGATCTTCTTCCAGACATCTTGCAATTTTTAATAGCAATGGAAGGGGATTTTGAAAAAAGCTTCTATATTGAAACTCCTTCAAAAACTCCAACATTTTCGAAATAATATCATTTTCTATCTGCTCAATGACAGCTCTTGTATCTTGATAATGAGCGTAGAAGGTACCACGATTAATATCTGCCAATTTAATGATATCGGTAACTGTGATTTTTTCTAGTTCCTTTTCTTGCATTAGCTGGGTAAATGCCTGAAGAATCAGTCGCCTTGAGCGAATTGCACTCTTATACTCTGCTTTTTTTTTCAATTAAAATCCCTCTCTTTCTTCAAAATCCATCAATATATTTTAATGTATCTGATTTTGTATAAATTCAAGAATACTGATGATTGTTTTGCATCTATTTGCTGATTATAATACAAACAGAAACAAAGTTAAACATGTGTACAAAATTAATGCTAAAAAAATTAAAAATAAAATTAGGAAGGATGGATGACATGAAAAATTTTGATCGAATTAATGCAAGAAAACCAGAGGGAATCGATGAAAGACGTGCTTATATCGTAGGAGGAGGAATAGCAGGTCTGTCAACCGCTGCATTTCTCACAGAGGATGCACATATGCCTGCAGCAAATATTACTGTATATGAGCAGTTGCCGGTAGTGGGAGGTTCCATGGATGGGTCCGGAAATGCAATAGATGGTTATATCAGCCGTGGAGAACGGGAATTAGAACCTTATATGGAGTGTTTATGGTATCTATGTGGGCTGATACCTTCTTTGGAAGAGGAGGGACGTACTGTTTTAGATGAAACAAGAGAATGCAACAAGAATCTTCCGATTTATGCTAACAGACGTCTGTTTGAGAATAAGTTTAGACCAAGAGATATTAAAACCCTGGGGTTAACAAAGGCAGATATGGGACATATGGTCAAAATGATGACAACTCCAGAAGAAGATATTGAAGACGTTACCATTGAACAGTGGTTTACAGCTGATTTCTTTAAAAGTAATCTTTGGTATTACTGGGCAAGCATGCTTGCATTTCAGCCATATCATAGCTTGATTGAAATGAAGCGCTATACGGTAAGATTTATGCAGCATCTGGATGGTGTTGAGAGCTTAAAGGGAATTTTAAGAACCAAATATGATCAGTATAACAGTATTATTAAACCATTGCATAAATGGCTGGAAGAAAAAGGTGTGCAGTTTGTTACAGGTACAACCGTAGATGAGATCCATGTAGAAGTAGAAGGCGAAAAGAAAACAGTTACTTATTTAGAGGTGGTTAAAGACGGTGTAGCAGACAAAGTTACAGTTGATCCAAAAGACATTGTATACTTCACAAATGGAAGTATGACACAGAACAGTTCACATGGTGATAACAAAACGGTTGCCCGTATAAACCGTGATGAAACAAACAGAGGCAGCTTTAGCGTATGGGAGAAGCTTGCAAAGGTCGGTCCAGTATTTGGAAGACCAGAAAAGTTTGATGAATTTATTGACAAATCACATTTTATATCCTATACGGTCACAATTACCGATTATCCAGAACTGTTTCAGCACATTGAGGAGAGGACAACTAATGTTACGGGAACAGCAGGTGCAATCACGCTGGTGGATTCAGCATGGTTCTTTACCATTAACACCCCACCACAGCCATTATTTCCAGAACAGCCTGAAAATGTGCAGGTGCTTTGGGGTTATGGATTACATGGAAATGAAATGGGCGATTATATTAAAAAGCCAATGACTGAATGTACTGGAGAAGAAATTTTACAGGAACTTCTGTATCATCTGGATTACCTGGACCAATATGAGGAACTTCTGGCTCATACAAAAATCATTACCAGTATGCTTCCGTACATTACCAGTCAATTTATGCCACGTACCTTGACGGACAGACCTCAGATTATTCCGGAAGGAAGCACTAACCTGGCATTCATTGGGCAGTTTGTAGAATTAGAAGGTGATGTAGTATTCACTGTTGAGACATCAGTAAGAACTGCCATGATTGCAGTTTACCGAACCTTACATCTGGATAAGCCGATTGCTCCATTGTTTGAAGCCCAGTTTGATATTCGTATTATTGTTGCATGCTTAAAGAAGTTGCTCAACACCGATACGATAAGAAAGCATGATCTGCCACCAATCAATCCGATTAAGCTTCCCAAATTGATAGATGAGTTTTTAAAAACAGTTAATTCTGTTCCGGCAATGAAGGATTATTATCCTGAAACAGAAGAAAATAAATAATTGCCGTTAATAATCTGGAAATTGTGTCAAAAAGAAGAGCATTAATCCCTCTTCTTTTTGACACTAATAGTTTCATGATAAACAAGAAAGAAAGGCAATAGAATGGATGATAAAAAATTGAAAGAGATATTTTGTAATAAGATTGATTTACACGCTCACTTTCTTTCACCTTCGTATTATGAGTATTTAAAAAAATATGAAGAGCCCAGACCAGATAACTTTGATATACCGTATTGGAGTGAAGAAAAACATATAAAGCAAATGGATCAGTTAGGTGTTAAATTTTCTTTTATCAGTATTTCTACTCCCAATCTCTCAAGAGCTGATGATGAGACAGAAAGAGAATATGTTAGAAAAATAAATGAAGAAGGAGCTGCCTTCGTATCTAAATATCCTGATCGTATTGGGTTAATGGCTGAGCTGCCACTGCCTAACATAAATAATTCATTAGAAGAAGCAAAATATGTACTAGAAGTTCTTGGAGCATATGGTTTCAGTCTTAAAACACATTATCGGGGTAAATATTTAGGGAATGAGGAGTTTAAACCCCTCATGGAATTTTTAAATATGCGAAAAGCCGTCGTGGTTGTACATCCGACAAAACCATACAATCATTACGAAGAGGTAAATGAAGATTTGCCAATACCTGCGTTTGAATATTTTGTTGAAACAACTCGAACATTTACGAATATGGTTCTTAAAGATATATTTAATCGCTATCCAGACATTAAATGGGTGTTCCCTCACGCAGGTTCATTTGTTTCTATTTTATCTGACCGCTTTGATTCTTTTTCGGTAATCATGAAACTTAGAAATTCTAATCAGAAGACAGATTTTTTTGGGGCTATGAAGCACGTATATTTTGATCTGGCAGGTTTTTCATTACCAAAACAGATTCAAATATTAAAACAGGATGTTCCAATTGGAAATATGTTATATGGAAGCGATACTCCATATACACCTGGGATTGCAACACTGACATTAGCGGGTGCACTTGAACAGACGAATCAGTTTACAGAGAGTGAGAAGAACATGATATTTACACAGAATGCAATAAAGCTATTCCCTGGATTAGTTGATATTCTTGATGTGAATGAACCTGTAAACGGATTAAATAAGAAAAATAGTCAAGCTAGGTGGAAATGGATTCGTAAACGTATCACATCGATTTATTTAAGAATTCAGAAAATGAGATTACAAAGGTGATACAAAAGCTATGATAAGAGAGGAGACTGGCATGAGCTTTATTGAACTGAAAGATAGCGGATTGGGATTCCAAGTTTGCCAAAGGACAGCTTCAGCTGCTTAGCAACATACTTGCTTCCATTGTCAAAGTAACAGACATCGAATTTCCCGTGAAGCAGAATGATCTTACGGAAGGTATCCCCGCTGTCATGGCGGTATCCAATGCCACACGTATGATTCAAAGTGGACAAATGATAACGGTGACCATCAGTGGGTAGTGTGATAATTGGTAAAAATATGAATTTAAAATAATAAAAGTCTTCTTTAAGATTGTATAGATATATGTTAAACTAAGGATAGTTCCCCCTGGCTTCCCCAATCGCAGGCCGACTTTTCTAAGTCTTTAAATATTATCCTGTAATGAAAAGTTGCTAGTAGGAATTTTTTTGATTTCAAGGAATAAAAGTACATAGCAGCTCTGATTTCTCAAAATCAGAAGAAAAGAGGCATATATCATGGAGAGCAAAGTATCAATGAAAGCAGACAGGAGGAATTACTCATGGAAGAATGGCTGACAATGGCGGGAATTTCTGTAATAGTAGTTGTGTCGCTTTACCTTATTATCTTCAAGATACTTGGACTAAGGGTCATTAATTCAAATGAGGTAGCAGTCGTAGAAAAATGGTGGAGCCCTAAGGGATCACTGAAGGATTCTATTATTGCCTTAAACGGAGAAGCCGGGTATGCGCCTGGACTTTTGCGGGGCGGTATCCATTTTAAAACCGTACTGATGTATAAGATACATAAATATCCGCTCATAACGATTCCCCAGGGGCAGATTGCCTATTTATTTGCCCGTGACGGAGCCCCGCTTTCCCCGGTGCAGACTCTGGGACGGATTGTGCCGGAAGCCAACAATTTTCAGGATGTTTCCGGATTCTTAAAAAATGGCGGACAGCGTGGACCCCAGAGAGGAATCTTAAGAGAGGGTACCTACGCCATCAATCTGGCACAATTCATTGTGATCACACCCAGCGCGATCAAATCCATTTCCAGTAACTTAAAGCAGGAGCGTAATGAATTGGTCAGCATGCAGAAAACCCTGGCTGAAAGAGAAGGCTTCTCACCCGTGGTCATTATGGGCAGAGGGGGCAGTGAGTCCAGTGATATGATGGGAATTGTTACAGTGCATGACGGGACGCCTATATCCCAGGGAGAGATCATCGCTCCGGATGTGGGAGAAGAGCATGCCAGTTTTCAGGATCCGGAGAAGTTTCTGGAGCTTGGCGGAAGGCGGGGAAAACAGATCCAGATTTTAACGGATGGTACTTATTACATCAATCGTCTTTTTGCAACAGTTGAATTCCGTCCTAAAACAGTGGTTCCCATTGGTTTTGTAGGCGTTGTGGTTTCTTTCTTTGGCAGCGAGGGAGTTGATACCTCGGGAGAAAACTATAAGCACGGAGAACTGGTCAGCGTAGGCTCCAAGGGCGTACTGGAAAAACCTCTGATGCCTGGAAAATATGCGTTCAATACCGATGCGGGCAAAGTTGTACTTGTTCCCACTACCAATATTATCTTAAAGTGGAACAAAACCGAAATCGGCGACCATAAGTATGATGAAAATCTTACAGAAGTGGATATTATCACCAAGGATGCATTTGAGCCATCCCTTCCTCTGTCCGTAGTCATGCATATAGACTACAAGCAGGCGCCATGGGTCATTCAGCGCTTTGGAGATATTGGGATGCTGGTAAACCAGTCTCTTGATCCGCTGGTCAGTGCATATTTCAAAGATGTGGCGCAGACGAAGACGCTCATCGAACTGATACAGGAGCGAAGTGCCATTCGTGAACGGGCTGTTCTTGAAATGAAAGAGAAGTTTGAAAAATATAATCTTCAGCTTGAGGAAGTTTTGATCGGTACGCCGAAAACCACTGTAGCCGATACTCAGATTGAGAATATTCTGATGCAGCTTCGGGAACGTCAGATTGCAGAGGAAAAAAAGGTCACCTACCAAAAACAGCAGTCTGCGGCGGAAAGTGAGAAATCCCTCCGTGAAGCACAGGCAGTAGCGGAACAGCAAAGTTTCCTGACCAAATCCAAAATACAGATTGAGATTGAGGGTAACAATGGTGCAGCACTAGCAAGCCGTGCAGAGCAGGAATCCAATCAGATCATTGCTCTTGCTAGAGCCAATGCATCTAAAATCAAGCTGGAAGGTGAAGCGGATGCTTCCAAGGAATCAAATGTGGGATTAGCAAAGGCTCAGGCCATTGAAGCACAGGTCAAAGCCTATGGCGGTGCAGAATACCGCGTCATTCAGGAGGTTACCGATAAGCTGGCAGATGCCATAAAAAATGCGACTGTTGATATCGTTCCTAAAACAGTTGTGCAGATGGGAAGCGGAGAAAATGGAAGCGGAGCTGGCGGAACCGGAACTGTAATGGATACACTGCTGAAATTTATTACTTTGGATAAGCTTGGCGTATCTCTGCAGCATATGGATGAGCCGTCTGCTGTTACACAGGAAGAAGAGAAAACAGTTTAAATTACTGACATAAAGTCAAAGACCCGATTAAAGCCAATTTACTTTATCGGGTCTTAGTTTTTTAATTCTGTTATACTGGGCACAGAAAGGAGGCAGGATGGACTATTTAAAAGAAATGAATCATGCACTTGACTATATTGAAAGCAATTTGGATGGAGAAATTGACTACTCCACGGTGGCAAAGCTGGCTTGCTGTTCGATCAGCTGTTTTCAACGGATGTTTTCCTATATCGCCGATATCCGTTTGTCAGAATATATCCGGCGCCGGCGAATGTCATTAGCTGCATTTGAGTTGATTAACAGCAATGTGAAAGTAATAGACCTTGCTGTTAAATATGGTTATGAGTCTCCGGATTCTTTTTCCCGTGCATTTCAAGGGATTCACGGAGTAATTCCCTCTGTGGCACGCAGTGAAGGGAAGTCTTTAAAAGCTTATCCTCGTATAACCTTTCATATTTCTGTTAAAGGAGATGCTGAGATGAATTACAGGATTGAGAAAAAGGAAGCGTTTAGAATTGTAGGAATGAAGAGACATTTTCACGCACCTGAGGACGATCCGGGTGTTGTGGACAAATTTTGGAGGAAAGTCTTTAAAGACGGAACTTACGAAGAGTTATTCCGTTTATCCAATGGTGAGCCAAAAGGTGTTCACGGTTTTATCCAGGTGTTAAGTGAGGAAAACGTGGATTATACCATTGCCTGTATCACGGATCAGGAGCCGTCGGAGGGGATGGAGTGCTTTGTCATAGGTGAATCAACCTGGGCTGTTTTTGAACTGGAAGGTCCGGTGAGTAAAACATTGGAGGATGCATGGAAACGTATTTTCAGTGAGTGGCTTCCTGCTTCGGGCTATCAATATGAGGAATCTGTGGATATCGAATGCTTTCCATATGAGGGAGACAGAGGAGCTGAAGATTTCAAATTCGAGATATGGCTGCCGGTTAAAAAAAGATCATAATTGGGAGATACCGCCAGGGATAGAACCTGTCGGTATCTTTTATTGTGAGCTGACTTATTGTTATCTTGACAAACTATTAATAAATATGCTATGCTAACTAAAGGTTAGCATAAACTAACTAGATGAAATTCAAAGAAAGGAGTTTTTTATATATGTATAATATGGAAAACAGTCCAAGGCGATATTATCAGTTAATACATAATTATCAGGAAACCCAGCTTCTTTTTGCGGCAATCCATTTAGATGTTTTTTCTTATCTGGATACACCTGTAACTGCAGAGGTAATTGCCCAATCCATAGGCTGTGATGCAAAGCAATTAAAATTGCTGTTGCTGTCACTGACTTCCTGCGGACTTATCAGCAAGATGGGGGATTATTTTGTGAATACACCGGAAACAAAGGATTTTCTATCCCGCAGCAGCGAAGTCTTTTTAGGAGAAGCGCTGCTGTTCAGAGAGAAGATGACCTCTCTTGATGGTTTGGAGTTAAAGCTGAAAACCGAAGAAAAGTTACCGAAAAAAAATTATGATTTTGCAGAATTGGCAAAAGCATCCATACCTGAAATGTATACCGGACGTGTTCAATGCTTTCTGGAGGAAATGAATAAACTCTTTTCGGATTCACAGCGCCCTCTTCGCGTTTTAGATTTAGGAGGCGGAACCGGCATTCTGGCCATTGAATTTGTCAGACATTTTCCCAGAAGTCAGGCCACTGTTTTTGAGACGCCTGATGTGGCAGAAGTCACAAAAGAAGTGATCAGTCAGTATCGGGCAGAAGAGAGTGTCAGTGTAGTCTCCGGAAATTTTAATACGGATGATTTTGGAGAAAATTATGACTTAATTATTGCCTCCGGTATATTGAATTTCGTAGAAGGTGATCTCTCCTGTTTTATTCAAAGACTGTCACTATCTATAAAAGAGGGAGGGTATTTGCTGGTCATTGGACAATATGCAGATCATGATTATGATGTTCCTTCCAATATGCTTAGCTGGCTTTCCGGCTTTCTGAATGGAGTTGCGCTTCCACCAAGCAGAAGTGAGATAGAAGAGGCTATAAAAAAAACGGGATTAGAGGCTGCGGGTGCTTTTAAAGACAAAATTTTTGAAGGACGGCTTTACAGAAAGGGGACTATAGGTCTCTCCTCATCTTCTGATGATGTCATTCGTTCTTTTATCGAGTTAACAGAGCAGATTGCTAACAGCAGGACAAATGTTCTTGATTTTGGAAGCCAGGATATGATTTTTTACCGGGGGGAAATTCATATGCTTAAAATGATTGGTGATTTCCCAGGGATTTACAGCGCCTCTCTTGCCAGGAAATTTGGAATCACAAGACCTGTTGTGCATAAAACACTGCAAAAACTAAGTGAACGGGAACTGATTAGAAAAGAAGATGATGACGAGGATAAAAAGCGTTTCAGGCTGTATCTGACGGATAAAGGCTGGACGGCTTACCATTTTCATCAGAAATATCATGAAGAAAACGATAAGGCACTTTTTGATTATTTAGCCGATGTGCCAAACGACCAGTTGAATTCAATAAAGGGGTTTTTAGAGCAGGCAATAGCTCTGATTCACAACCACGCATGAGATACCTTGTATCAATATAAGTATGTGAAGGAGATTTCTGAAAATGAGACATAAATTACTGACGAGGTGTAGGAAAAGCAGGTCTTGTTACCGTTTTACGCCGCCTCCGGGTAAACGCCGCTGCCCATAAAATTGACACCGCCCCCGGTTCCATCGATGTTTGCATCAGGGGAGCATTTCCTGTATCCCTTGCATATGATATTAGGGGAGGCGGTTATATACAGATTTACCAAGTTGTGTCGGACAGCCAGTAGAAATTACCTATGGTAAAAGGGCAGTAAAAATGTATTAAGGGAGAGAGTATATTATGAAGAAGTTATTAAGTGCAACAGCAGTTTCCAATCCAACATGGTATGTGGATGAGAGAGTTATTTTTCACGGACAAGCAAAGCCTTATGATTATTATGGCGCAAAGGATCCTACCATTGTTTATTATGGTGGAAAGTATCATGTGTTTTATACTGGAGCCAATCAAAGCGGCGGATGGCAGATGCTTTATACATCAG
>Ga0316604_10001818_pt1 | contig 17648 bp, 17 predicted proteins | sample OWC_soil_day20_C_FD_207650 | JGI IMG/M metagenome (GOLD analysis project Ga0316604, IMG submission 207650) | Wetland soil microbial communities from Old Woman Creek delta, Ohio, United States - OWC_soil_day20_CT | ecosystem: Environmental > Terrestrial > Soil > Wetlands | place: USA: Ohio... | reverse complement strand
GCACGCGTTGTCGATGCCCGTGGCAAGTGGGTAATCCCAGGCCTCATCGACTCACACGTCCACTTCCTCCAGTCGGCGAACCCGTTCACCCGCCCCGACGTCGCCGACTTCACCGACGTCGTCCCCTGTGCCCAGGTGGTTGCGCGTAACAAGGCGCGCCGCGCCGCACGTCAAGGTCACGGGGCCGCTGGTTTCGCTGGTGGACCGCAAGAAGCTCGAACTCGACGTTCCGCCCATCATCAAGGTTTCGTCGCCGGACGAGGCCCGGGCCATCATCGCCCGCGAGTTGCCGAGCCGGCCCGATTACATCAAGGTCTGGTTCATCCACCAGAAGGACGGAAACCTCCCCGCCGAGGAGGAGATCGTTCGCGCCGCGGCCGACGCGGTTCACGCAGCTGGCCTGCGGCTCATCGTGCATGCGACGGAGCTGGTCACCGCGAAGGCCGCACTGCGCGCCGGCGCCGACGTGCTGGTCCACTCGGTCATGGACGCGCCGGTCGAACGGACACTTTCGGTGAATTCAAGATCGACAAGCTCGAGCCGAACCGCCAAGGCTATCGGCTGGAAGCGACCGCCTCGTCTGGGGGTTTCTCGATCGAGTTCGGTCTAGGTGACGAGAGCCGCTATCTCGGCGTAGTGACGCTCGCGGCGGCGTAGCGCTTGCTGGTTGCAGCGGAGTTCCCGGTCACTAGCGCCCGTGGAAGACGGCCTCGCGCCGTTCCAGGAACGACCGTACCCCCTCGGCCGCGTCCTCGCTGCGCATTACGTCCGCCATGCCGCGAAACATCGGCCCGACGGCGGCGGCTTCGCCATCGAGTCGACAGGTCCGCGACGAACGCAGGCTGCCTTGCACGCCGAGCGGCGCTGCCTTCGCGACCCTCTGGGCGAGCGCGAGCGCGGCGTCGAACTGCTCGCCCGGGGCACAGAGCTGCTGCACCAGGCCGAGGCGGTACGCGTCATCCGCTCCGAGTTCGTCACCGGTAAGCAAGTAGCGCTGTGCGTTGGCCCAGCCGATCTCCGTCGGCAGTCGCAGCGTCGCTCCGCCGCACGCATAGAAGCCTCTGCGCACCTCCAGCATGGCGAATCGGGTGTCGCTGGCTGCGACGCGCAGGTCCGTGTTGAGCAGGAGCTCCCAACCCCACGTGTAGCAGCGTCCCTGCACGGCGATGACCAGCGGTTTCGACAGGCGAGGTCCGCTCAACGAGAACGGGTCGATCTCGCCGTCGGCGATCGGAAACGGCGACCCTGACGCGAATGCGTCGGCCCAGTCGCTGAGGTCGACTCCCGAGGTGAAGTGTGGACCCTCTGCCCAGATGACGCCGACCCGGAGATCCGGATCGTGCTCGAGACGATACAGCGCGCGTGCGAGCGCGCGATACATGTTTCGGCTCAACGCATTCATTTTCTGAGGGCGACGCACACCCACGACGAGAAGGTGGTCACGCTGTTCGACGTCAATGTTCATCGTCATCCCTCTTCCGCTGGTCGTTCCACGAACGGTGCATTCTAGCAATCGAGTCCGCATTGGACAGGCATTCGCTCATCAGCATGATGTCGTCACGCGTCAACTGCTCTGCAGGAACTGGTGCAACGCGCCGAGCAGTTGGGCACTGGAGTACCGAGCCTGCGCTTGTTCGTCTGTGGCGGTGCATCGGTGCCGCCTAACCTGATCTACTCCGCGCACCGCGTCCTGGGCGAAGGTCAGGAGGGCGAACTCGTCGTCCGGGGCGCGGTCGTCATCACCGATCGCAAGAAGGACCTGATCATTCGCGGCGGAGAATCTCAGTGCCAGGGAGATCGAGGACATCCTGCACGGCCATTGCGTTGCAGCCATACCTGAGCGAGGTGCGGTTAGCCAGGCAGAGATGGCCGGAGCGCATCGAGATTCGCGAGTCACTGCCGAGGACGGCATCCGGCACGGTGCGCAAAGACCTGCTTCGGCAGGAACTGCGGAAACTGCTGGCACCTTGACCGATGGATGGACACACGCCGCGCGCTCAATTCACGGCGGCTGCGCGCTCATCTCGTCGAGGCCCGTCCGCAACCTCCGCGCCCAGGCTTGGACGGCGCGTCGCGCAGTTCCATCACCAGCGTCATGGCGCCGCCGTACTTCGACTCCATGTAGACATCGCCGATACCGGGGCTCACGCGCACCGTGTCGCCGGTCGGTCGCTGCTCGACATGTGGTCCGGCGCGACTCCTTGGCCAACAGGGATGGTGCTGAGGACTGGGTTCCAATCATTGTCGATGGCGACCACCAGCGGATCGATGATTACCCTGCGATAGGCCTTGAATTCGTCCCCAGGGCGCACGTACAGCACGCCGGTCTCCTTGCCCGGTCAATATTCAAGCCCGTCCCACGCGGCTGGCGGCTGCGATGAATTGGTCGCGCAACCGACCGGCAGAACAGTGAAACCGACTCGGAGCGCGATCTGCTCGATGCTGCCCATAGCGAAGCACCGTGCGTGGCGGTGACATCGTTGTCATAATCGGCCCGGCTGCATCCACCAGCACCCCCGTGCGGCACGTCGTCGGGATCATGTACGATCGGCGCACTGTCGGCTCTCTGACAGCAGGTATTGCGAGCAGACCATGGCAAAATGTGACAGGCGAGGCAACCCCGTTTCGTACCACGGACAGCAGGCGATCGACGCACTCGATGATGCGTTCGACCTGCTGCATGCCTATCAGTCCGATCCGCTGGCCGCGGTCGACAAGATCATCGTTGACCACCCGGATTTTGCCATGGCGCACGCCTTTCGCGCCGGCGCGCTGGCGACCGCGACCGACAAGGCGTTCGAACCGGAACTCATCAGCAGCGTAAAGGCCGCGGAGGCGCTGGCGTCGCGGGCCAACGACCGCGAGCGGACGCATATTTCCGCGGTGCGCGCGTGGCTCGACGGCGACTGGGAACGGGCCACCGAACTGTGGGGCCGTGCGTCGATTGCGTATCCGCGCGATCTGCTGGCGCTTCAGTTTGCTCATGTCGGCGACTTCTTCCTCGGCTGTTCTCACATGTTGCGCGATCGCGTTGCCCGTGTGTTGCCGAGCTGGAATCGCAACGTACCGGGATATGGCTTCATCAAGGGGATGTACGCGTTCGGACTCGAGGAAGCCGGCGATTACGAGCAGGCCGAGGCACACGGTCGAGAAGCGGTTGCCTTGAACAAGCAGGACGGCTGGGCCGTTCATGCCGTCACGCATGTCATGGAGATGCAGGGCCGGGCCGAAGAGGGTGCGGACTTCCTCGAGGCCGGCGTCGATGGCTGGGCGCCGAACAGCATGTTCGCGTACCACCTGTGGTGGCACAAGGCGTTGTTCCACCTGGATGCCGATGACCCGTCCACCGCATTGAAGTTGTTCGACGACAAGATCTCTGCCGCTGGCTTCGGCCAGGCACTGGAACTTCTCGACGGCTCGGCGTTGTTGTGGCGGCTCTTTCTGCTCGGTCACGACGTGGGCGACCGATGGAATGGCCTGGCCGAAAAATGGGAGACGCGCATTGACGACGCGTACTACGCCTTCAACGACGTGAACGCGATGATGGCGTTTGTCGGCGCCGGCGACAGCGACGCGCAGCAGCGGCAGATCGAAACCGTGAGGCGGGCAGCAGCGGGATCCGGAACCAATGCGATGATGAGCCGCGAGATCGGCGGGCCCGCCTGCGAAGGTTTCGCTGCATTCGGTCGTGGCGACTACGCGCAGACGATCGAGTCGCTGTTACCGCTGCGCGGCAAGGCCAATCGCTTCGGCGGCAGCCACGCGCAGCGCGACATGTTCTCGTGGACGCTGACCGAAGCCGCGATACGGCTCGGCGACCGCGCACTTGCCGATGCATTCGTTGCCGAACGATTGTCGTGGAAGCCCGAAAGCCCGATCAATCGCGCCTGGGCGATACGCGCAGACAAGCTGAAACGGCGGTAAGTCAGCAGGTCGCGAAGCCGCCGTGGCGGTGCCAGTCCCGTGCCGGAAACCCGAAATCCCCCGAAATTGCTGCGTAGGGCCAACCGGCTCGACGGCGGCGCCCGCGGGCCATGATTGGTCATGCTAGATTGACGCATGACCGTCGAGGCCGAGGACAAGACCTCCCGGTTCGAACGCTGGCGGAGCGCAACGCTCGCCCCGTTCGAACATCGCGCGTTTGCGCTGTTTTGGTGGGCCTCGCTGGCCTCCTCGTTCGGCAGCATGATCCAGACGGTCGGCGCCTCGTGGCTCATGACCACGATCGCACCCTCCGCCGACCAGGTCGCGCTCGTCCAGACGGCGAACGCACTGCCGTACTTCTTCCTGTCGCTCGTGGCCGGCGCGCTTGCGGACACGCGCGACCGCCGGTCGATCATGCTGGTCTCCCAGATCCTGGCGCTGCTGGCATCGGCGGCGCTCGCAATCGTGATGCTGGCCGGCGGCATCACGCCGTCGACGCTGCTCGGGCTGACCTTCCTGATCGGCTGCGGTGGCGCTGCATTCGCGCCCGCGTGGCAGGCGTCGATCGGGGACCAGGTTTCACGAACGCAGATCGCCCCGGCCGTGATGGCGAACGCGGTCGGGTTCAACCTCGCCCGCAGCCTCGGGCCGGCGATCGGCGGCGTCATCGTGGCGGCCGTCGGGGCGGCGGCGGCATTCATCATCAACGCCGTATCGTACCTGGGCATCATCGCGACACTCGTCTGGTGGCGACCCAGGCGGGTTCGCAGCGAGCTGCCGCCCGAGCCGTTAGGCACGGCGATCGCGGCCGGAGTGCGCTACGTGAGCCTGTCGCCACACCTGCTGGCCATCCTGTTGCGTTGCGTGCTGTACACGATTCCGATAGCTGCCGTGATGGCGCTGATGCCCATCGTGGCCCGCGACCTGCTTGGCGGCGGAGCCGCCACCTACGGCATCCTGCTCGGCGGCTTTGGCGTCGGCGCGATGCTGGGTGCACTCTCGAGCGCCACGCTCCGCGGCCGCTTCACCAGCGATGCGTTGCTGCGCATTCTGTCCGCGCTCGCCTGCGTGGCGATGGTCGGCATCGGCCAGAGTCGCTGGGCGGCGCTGACCTTGCTCGCGCACGTGCTGGCAGGTGCCGTGTGGACGCAGGGATTCGCGAATTTCAACATCGCCGTGCAACTCTCCTCGCCTCGCTGGGTGACGGGTCGGATGCTGGCGACCTACCAGACCATCGCGTTCGCCGGCATCGCATTGGGCAGCTGGTGGTGGGGCCAGTTCGCGAATGCCGGCGGCGTGCGCGAATCGTTGACGGTGGCCGGGGTTGCGTCGCTCCTGTCGCTGGTGGCCGCGCGCTGGCTGCCGATCGAGGTGGAGCGGCTCGGCTCGCTGGATCCGCGCGCCCGGGTCGAACTCGCACCGCCGAGCGTCGACATTCATCCGGCATCGGGTCCCATCGTCGTCGTCATCGAGCACCGCGTGCGGCCGGAGAACGCAGTCGAGTTCGTGGCCGTGATCAATGAGATCGGCCGCATCCGGCGGCGCGACGGCGCCCGCGCGTGGTCGATCAGCCAGGACATCGACACGCTGGACCGCTGGGTCGAGCGCTTCGAGTGCCCGACGTGGGTCGACTACCTGCGCTGGCGGACCCGACCGACCGAGTCGGATCAGGCCGTCCGCGCACGCCTCAATCGCCTGGTCTTCGACGAGCGGGCGAGCGTACGCCGCCTCGTCGTACGGCCGCCGGGGGCGCAGCCGCTGGGCGTGTCGCCCAAGTCAGAGCGGGATATCGACAGTGCAGAGCGCGGGGTCCATGGCCGCTGGTGAATGACGTCAGCAGGCTGCTGCCCGCGTGATGGCGCTGCGATCCTTCCGGCCCCAGGCCGACCGAACCGCCGAGTTCGACCCTAAGCAGGTTCGATGGACGAGCAGCGGAGATACCCCCTAAGGACGGGGGCGGGAGTGCCGAACAGGATCTCCCGGATGATCGCTTGCCATTTCTCGATGACGACCTCGATGTCGAAGCGGGACCGGACGCGCGCCATTGCGTTCCTGCCCATTTCGGCGCGGCGATTCTCGTCCCTGAGCAGTCCGACGACGGCCTCGGGCAGATCGCGCTCGTCATCGAACAGTATTCCGGAGACACCGCTTTCCACGATGTCGATCGGCCCACCCGCGTTCTTCGTGACGACGGGCACGCCAAGCAGTCCGAACTCCACGGCGCTGATGCAGAAGGTCTCCCCGGCGCCGGTCGGGTTGGTTACGGCCACCTTGGCCTGCCGCAGGAGCCGCCACTTGTCCGCGCCCAGAATACCGTGAAACACGATGTCCTCCCGCGGTCGCCCGTGTTCCGTCACGTACCTGGCGAACCTCCGCTCGTATCTTGGAGATGCGATGCCCAGCGGGCCGACTGCAGCGCCCTCGTCATAGAGCCGCCGGGACCCCACCACGTGCAGTCTTGCGGTGGGAACGGCCCTGACGATATCTCCCCAATACCGCGCGAGAACGTGGAATCCTTTGCCCTTGACGAGACTTCCCATGTAAAAGACGTTGTCTTCGGTGGGCGGCTGAAGTTCGGTGGGACAGGTCCCGGTAACCACTGCGTTGAAGATGTAGTCGGACTTGCGGAAGACGTCCTCATCCCGAAGACGTTCGTGCTGCTCGCGGCTGACACACAGGTACCGGGCAACACTGGGCAGCCTGGCGCAGGCCTTCAGGGTCTTGCGATTCGAAAAGTTGTGGGCCCAGACGAGGACTTTCTGCTGCATGGAATCGAGCAACGCCTGGTTGGGCAGAACCTCGGACTCCCGGAGGATCACGATCTCCTCGCCCGCAGACCGGATGGCCACCGTCGCCTCCTGCATGTCCTGAACGACGACGTAGCGGATCCCAGGCGGGTGATTGCCCGCAGCGGTAACGTACATCGACACTCGATGAGTGCGGGCGAGGTGCGCTGCGACGAGGAAGAACATGTACTCGGTGCCGCCTATCCCCGGATTCCCGGCATCCACATCACGAAGGTCCGCCGAGCGGATGCGTCGTGTATCCAGGAAGAATGCGACTCGGGCCATGCCGTGATTCTTCACTGCCGTCTTGCGGCACAAGACATGCGGTCGCGACCCTTGCCGTTCAGAGAAGGCCCTTCGCCTTTGCCGCATGCGCAGCAATCGCGTCCATGAGAGGCGGCGAAAGACAATCGTACGGCTCGAGCTTCAATTCCTTCAGTCGTGCACGCACCGCACCCATCTGATCGGGCTTCGCCGCCCCTGATTCGATGATCGATGAGACGAATGCCGCGAACTCCGGCGCCGCCCAGCCCTTGTCCCTGGATAGCTCCACATGCACGAAGTCCAGCCCGTAGAACGGGTGCGCCTTGTTCTCGATGCGTCCGTACATGTGAACGCCGCAGCCAGTGCAGGCGTGGCGCTGGATCGCCGCCGATGTGTCCACGACCTTGAGCTTGTGACCATTCGCCGTGACGGACAGATTCTCTCTGGGCACGACGGCGACCAGGGAGAAGGCCGCTCCCTTCGGTTTCCACTTCGTGCAGCCGCAGGCATGGTTGTGGGCCACGTTACCCTTGATCGTGACGGTGACCGGATCCGTGGCGCAGTGGCAGGACAACGTGCCGCCGGTGAAATTCGGGTTGCCAGGTGTCACGCCGTGGTCGACGGACGGATGTATCGAGAAACTGCTCATGTGATTCTCCCCAAGGTGATTCGCGAGTAGCGCCCGCGCACATGAAACTCGCTGTTGGTGGCCACGCAACAGGTGATCAGACCGTACTGCGATTGCTGCCCGGTGTCGACTGTCAGAACGGCACGACGCTGCGGATGGATACCCCGGCTCCACCCCCTTGACCACGCCCGCCGCTCCGTCCACATTCCGCCAGGGACTCCCACAGGCGCCCACCCCCGGACGACGCGCACCACAGCTGAAGGAGACAATGCCCATGACCACCGGCACCGTTCGTCTTCACCGAGTACTGCGTGCGCCCCCCGAGCGTGTCTATCGCGCGTTCCTGGAGGCGGATGCGATGGCGAAGTGGCTTCCACCGAACGGCTTCACGGGCAGGGTCCACCATCTGGAGGCCAAGGTCGGCGGCACGTTCAGAATGTCCTTCACGAACTTCACGACGCAGCAAGGCCACGCGTTTGGCGGCGAGTATCTTGAGCTCGTCCCGAACGAACGGATCCGCTACACGGACAAGTTCGACGACCCGAACCTTCCCGGCATCATGACGACGACGGTCTCCCTCGAGGCGGTGTCGTGTGGAACAGCGTTGAGCGTGGTGCAGGACGGAATTCCGGATGTGATACCCGTCGAAGCGTGCTACCTCGGTTGGCAGGAATCCCTCGTGCTGCTCGCGAAGCTCGTCGAGGCCGAGATCCGTGAGTAATCGCGTGAGGCCAGGGTCCGTGACGTCGCCGCTCCGAACTTCATTTCATGCCGCGGCCCAATTCGATCACTGCCCTTGAGACTTCATGAAATCCCGCGGCGACGAAGTCCGGGCGTGTATCAGCGTGGGATTTTGCCCCCTGATTGGAGTCGACGAAGATGCTCCTGATGCCGAGATGCTGTGCGCCATGGATGTCCCTGAACATGTCGTTGCCGACGTAGATCACTTCCGCCGGCGTCAGTTTCATCATCGCCAACGCCTTCTCGAACAGCCGGCCGTCCGGTTTCCGGAAACCGTAGCGCGCGGAGATGACGATCGGCTTGAAGTAGCCGGCCAGACCGACGGTTCGTATCTCCGGCAGGGCGAAGCAAGGCTGTGCGTCGGAGACGAGGGCGAGGCGACAGGCCGGTCGCAACTCGTCCAGCGTTCTCTTGACGTCCGGATAGAGTTGCAGGCGCTTGCGGGAGATCCCGCGGTAGAGTTGGGCGAGAACCCGGGCAAGCCGGCGGCGTGTTGGCGCCGAATCGACGCCTTCCTGTCTGAGCAAAGTGTTCCAGATCCCCTCGACATCGATCTCCGGATACTGCTCCGCACGCGCCTCTTTCTGCTGCGTCATGATCTGGTAGTAACGCTCACGCACGCCCCAGCGGTGCAGATTGATCCCATGGAAGGTGAGGTAATGCGCGATCGCGCGGTAGATCTCCTCCATCGACTCGTCCGTCTCGATGTCGATCAGGGTTCCATACAGATCGAAGAGGATGCCTTTAATCGTCATGTGCTCAAGCCAGGGTTTTCAACGCCTCGTCGAGCAGTCTTCCGCGATGCCCACCCGTGATCCAGTCGTTGCGCGCGATGCGCAGAAGGGTCAATCCCATGTAAAACGGAATACGCTCGGTAATCGAGCGGAAGGCGGCGTCGCGGTCCGGGAAATGACAGGCATATTCCCAGAGGAAGTGCCCGATGAAAGGCTCCGACGCCGACCGGTCGCCCGCATGCTGCATGAAGAAATGTTTGAGTTCGCCCACCACCCGCCCCAGGTCGAACGCCCGGTCCGAGCGATTCATGCGCTCGAGGTCGATTGCGATCACCCACGGCCCGTCGCCGAAGAGGACATTGGCCGGGGTCACGTCACCGTGGAGCAGTACCTGGCGGTCTTCCCACATGCAGGCTCGCGCCCGCCACCGATCCTTGCCCTGGTATAGCGCCTGCGCCCGATCCCAGCCGAGGTGCCCGCCATTGCTCAACTGCGCCATGACCCGGTCAAAGTAGGCGCACTCGGGATTGAAGTCTACCCGGCTGTCGTCCACCGTCCGGTTGTGCATTGACGCAAGAAACCAGGCGAGCCCCGCAAGCTTCTGGAAAAGAACATCCCTCGCACCGTTCCGGATGGCGTCGAGAATGAGATCTGCCAGCAGCCGGCCCTCGCAGAATTCCTCGATGAGCACACAGTTGAGCCCGTCATTGCAGCCGAGTGGGCGGGCAACGTAGTGGGGATACCCGGCAAAGCCGATGCTGCGTAGATAGGCTAGGTTGTTGTACTCAGCGTGCATGCGCCGGGACGCCGTCTCCGCGGTGCGGCCGGCAACGCCGCCGAAGAACTTCCCGATCAACCGGATCCCGCTGTATCGATCCTTGTACAGGTACACCTGGTTGGATGCGCGCAGGCGGTGCACCCGAAAGTCAGGTGCTGCGCCATGCAGTCCGAGCTGCGGGAGAATCTCGTGTCGAAGATATCCGTAGAGCGGATCGCTGCGGGAGAGATGGCCGAGGTAGGGCACGTCGCTTCTCGACAATCATCTGACGTCAGTCGGGAACCGTGTTCGCGGCCGGCGTCACGCGCCAGATGACATTGCCGACATCGTCCGCAACGAGCAGGGCGCCGGCCCGGTCCACCGCTACGCCGACAGGACGGCCAAGAGCATCGCCATTCGCATCGACAAATCCGGTCAGGACGTCCTCTGGAGTCCCGCTGGGGCGTCCATTGGCAAACGACACGAATATGACTTTGTAGCCGCTGCGTGGCTTCCGATTCCATGAGCCGTGCTGGCCGATGAACACCCCACCGGAATAGTGCGGCGGCAATAGCCTTCCTTGATAGAACACCAGCCCGAGCGACGCGGTGTGCGCACCGAGCGCGTAGTCGGGCACGACTGCGCGAGCGACCAGATCGGGGCGCTGCGGCGTCACCCGCGCATCGACATGCTGGCCGTAATAACTGTACGGCCACCCGTAGAAGGCGCCGTCCCGCACCGCTGTCATGAAGTCGGGAACCAGGTCGCTGCCAAGCTCATCGCGTTCGTTGACCGCAGACCACAGCGCGCCCGTTCGCGGCTCCCAATCCAACCCGTTCGGATTGCGCAGCCCGGAAGCGAACAGCCACGAATCGCCGGTTGCTGGATTGACCTCCAGGATGGCAGCACGACCGACCTCGGTCTCGAGGCCGTTTTCGCCCACATTACTGTTCGAGCCAACCGTCACGTAGAGACGCGACCCATCCGGGCTGGCAATGATGTTCTTGGTCCAGTGATGGTTGATCGTGCCCGCCGGTAGATCGAGAATTTTTACACCTGGCACGGCGATCTGCGTATCGCCCTCCTTGTAGGGAAAGCGCAGGACCGAATCCGTGTTGGCCACAAAGAAGTCGTTGCCGACCAGTGTCATGCCGAACGGTGAATTCAGCTCGCGCAGGAATACGAGCCGAGTCTCCGCGATGCCGTCTGCATCGGCGTCCCGCAGAAGCGTGATGCGGTTGGCGCTCGGCACGGCTCCTCCGGCACGCTTCATGAGCGTCTTCATCACGCGCCCCTTGATTCCACTCGCGTTGTCCGGCCGAGGCGGGCCATTGCTTTCAGCAACGAGTACATCGCCGTTCGGAAGCACGTATAGCCAGCGCGGGTGATCGAGTCCGGTTGCAAAGGGTGCCACCGCAAGTCCGGCCGCAGCCACCGGCGTCGCCCCGGATGGCCAGCCTCGTGCCGGAGCGATCTGTACCGTCGGTATGATCGTATGCTGCGGTGACGGCAACGCCGGTTCGGGGCCGAATCCGGCGCTCTCCGGCAACGTCGCCCTGTTGCCACAACCGGCGAGTCCGAGCAGCAGAAATGCGGCGACCAGAGGCTGGACGTTGAGCTTGAACATCAAGCGTTGCTCTCTCGGCACCGCGAGCGCCGTCGCCCGCGGATCGCATTGGAGACGTTGAGCGGGAACCGGCACGGTCACGAGGCTTCTTGATGCGTGGCAACCAGCCCTCGTATGGATCCCAGGTCGCCGCCTGCGCCGTCCGAGGGAATGAACGTCCGTGTCAGGGCTTCAGCTGTCCGCGAATCTCGCCATCCGGGTGCGCCGCGCTGTGGACATTGACGTAGAGATTCCCGGACTTGAAGCTTTCGAACTGCGCGTCCGTAAGCTTGGCGTTCGCAGGAACTGTATAAGTGTCGCCTTTCTTTTCGAGAGGGATGACCACCGGCCCATTCTTGCCGGCAGGCGCCTCGTGGATATGCGCTGCAGTCCCGGCAATGCCCTTGGTCGTCACGCTGCCGTGAACCGACTTGTCGGCGCCGACGGTGATCGTGCCCGTGCCAGTGCCGGCACTCTTGACCGACGGCACTTCCTGGTCGCCCGCCAGCGTCACCTTGACGTCTGCTGCCGCGGCGATGCTCGGGTACGAGCCGAACGCAGCGCATGCAAATACCAGGGCTGCGCCGATCGGCAGCCAGGTCCGTCTCTTTGGTGTGGTGATTTTCATAGAGAAATCCTCATGTCCAGGGGTAAGTGGTCAGCACAGGGATCGACGATGTGACGGTGATTGGAACCATCTGGAAATCACGTTCATCCGCGCCGCCGATCAACCTTCGTTGCCGAAGGGGGCGCGTCATGCCGGCCCCGATCGTCGGCCTTGTGGTGGCCGCTCGTGGAAGACTTCGTCGAATGCTTGTCGTTTGACGGAACCATCGGTGTCTCCACTGCTACATGGGGAATTCAATCTGGACGTGGGCTGCGTCGGCCTCGACGTGGGCCAGCGGCAAAGGTGGAGGTTCCGCCATCCTCTGCGGTCCGTCCGTGCGGTAGCACACCTGACGACGAATATTTGGTATGTCGTATCGGTGCGGAGCCACTGGCTCACGGCCTAAGTTGCCGCACGATCCGACCACGGGTCAGCACCTGTGGCCGAATCCGGCCCGTTGTCGATGGGCCCAGTCCGACCCGACGGGGTCCGTCAGCGTCACGCAGACCGGACGTTGTGCGGCCGAGTTCGCCTGGTCGCGCCCGCAAGTCGCGTCCAGCATTGTCAGCTGAGCCGCGTGTATCATCGTACGCGACGACTGCACAACGAGAGCATGGGAGAGTCACATGAAACTCAAAGCACGAACCGCTTTCGCCTGGGTACTGGCGCTGGGTCTCGGCCTCGCCTCGACGGTGGCCAGTTCGGCCAGCACGCCCGGCTCGCTGGCCGATGCGCTCGAGATCATCCAGGGCAAGATGTTCGTCGACCTCACGCACAGCTTCAGCCCGACGTCACCAGTGTGGAGCGGATTCGGCCAGGCCACGATGTCCGCGGCCGCCGATCCGAAAACCCATCGGCCTTACACGATCGAGAAGGACGGGTTCCGCTCGATCATCTACTCCCTGGTAGGCCAGTACGGCACGCACATCGATCCACCGGCGCACTTCAGTGCCGACGGCATGACGATGGACCAGATTCCGCTCAAGCAGATGATCCTGCCACTGATCGTCTTTGACATGACACCCATGCTCACGACCGACGCGAACCACGCACTGACGGTCGACGACATCAAGGCGTGGGAGAAGACGCATGGGCAAGTGCCAGCCGGTGCATTTGCCGCCCTGCGCACCGACATGTACAAGGACTGGGACAGCAATCCGGAACGCTTCAAGCGCAGTCCGTTTCCAGCCTGGTCGCTTGCAGCCATAAAGTTTCTCTTTGACGAGCGCAAGGTGACGGCGATCGGCCACGAGGCGCTCGATACGGACACAACCGAGTCGATGGAGTCCGAAACCTGGCTCCTCCAGCAGAATCATTTTCAGATTGAAGTGATGGCCAATCTCGACAAGGTGCCGGCCACCGGGGCGGTCATTGTCGTGTCGTGGCCGAAGGTGGAGAACGGGTTCGGGTTTCCGGCCAGGGCGTTTGCAATCTTGCCATAGCACTGTGAGCTCCGACACTCAAGCCACACAGGTCCTGCGCATCGCCGAAGAGCGCGGCCTCGTGCACTCGCGCGAGCTCACCAGACAGAAGATCGCGCGGGCGACGTTGATGCGCCTGGTCCGGGCCGGTCGACTCAAGCAGATCGCCCGAGGCGTGTACGCCCTCCCCGACAAGCGCTTGTCGCGTCAGCACTCGCTGGCGCAGGTGGCCGCCCGAAGCTCGCACGGTGTCCTCTGCCTCCTCACCGCCCTCCACTTTCACAAGATCACCCGAAGGCCTCCAGACGCGGTCTGGCTTGCAATCCCGAACAAGGCGCGCGCGCCCAAGGACGATCACCCGCCGCTGTGTGTCGTGCGCTTCTCGGGAGCCTCGCTGACTGAGGGCGTCGAGAGTTACGTCATCGACGGCGTGGCGATCCGTGTCTACTCCGTCGCCAAGACCGTGGCGGATTGCTTCAAGTTCCGCCACAAAGTCGGCCTGGAAGTGGCCATCGACGCTTTGCGAAAGTATTGCCACGACGGGCACGCGAGCCGGGAGGAACTCTGGCACTACGCCCAGGTCTGCCGCGTCACCGAAGTGATGCGTCCGTACCTGGAACATGCGGCAGCGCGCACTGCAGATGAGCGCTCGTCGGGAAGACCAGCCACATTGAACGGAGGCAGATCATGAATGGGGCACAGGCGTTGCTAAAGGCGCTCACCGATGCCGGGCTCGACACCTGCTTCGCCAATCCCGGCACGTCTGAAATGCAGCTCGTGTACGAGATCGGGCGCACGGACGGCGTGCGCCCGGTGCTGTGCCTTCAGGAGAATACGGTTACCGGCGCCGCCGATGGGTATGCGCGCATGGCGGGCAAGCCGGCATTCACGCTGCTGCACGTTGGCAGTGGTTTCGCCAACGGCATTGCAAACCTCCACAACGCCGGTCGTGCCTGCACCGCGGTGGTCAACATCGTTGGGGCCAATGCGACCTACCATCAATGCAATTACCCGGAACATGAGTTCGTAAACGGCAAGATCGTCGACCTGGCTCGCGTCGTTTCACACTGGGCGCAGGAGGCGCGGTCTGCCAGCGAACTGGCGGTCCTCGGAGCCTTCGCGGCGCATTACTGCAGCACGGGCGCCGGGAAGATCTGCACTCTGATCGCCCCGACCAATTGCCATTGGGAAGCGGCCGTCGCTCCGCCGGTTGCCACCGAACCGATGCAGACGCCAAGGACGCCTCCCGAGACCATCCAGGAGATCGCTGCCTTGCTGTTGAACGGCAAGAAGACGGGGCTCCTGCTCGGCAGCCACGCACTTCACGGCGAAGGCCTCGAGCTGGCTGGGTCCATTGCTGCAAGGACGGGCGCCGATTTGTTCGGCGAGATGTTCGTGCCCCGCCTGGCTCGGGGCGAGGGACGGGTTTCCGTCCAGCTCATACCGTATCTCCGCGAACACGCCATGATGCTGCTTCAACCGTATGAACAGCTGGTCCTCATTGGCGCGCAGATTCCGGTGACTACCTTCGCCTACAAGGGCAAGCCACTGGTGAAAGTGCCGCCCGGTTGCGCGGTGAATGTGCTGGCGACGGTCGATCACGACCTGCCGGCCGCGCTCAGTGACCTCGCCAGGGAGGTGGGTGCACCGTCGCAGCCGGCCAAACGCCGTCCACGGTCAACGGACACCCCACCGACCGGGACTCTCAATGCCAACGCCATTGGCCAGAGCCTCAGCCTCTTGCTTCCTGCGGAGGCAATTCTCGTGAACGAAGGCACGACGGTGGGACTGGCGATCTATAACCGCACGGAGGGTGCCAGGGCGCACGACTACCTGGATGCGGCGTGTGGCGGCGCCATCGGCGCCGGACTGCCCGTGGCGCTGGGTGCCGCCATTGCGTGCCCTGGTCGCAAGACGGTGGTCGTGCAAGGCGATGGGTCGGGGATGTATACGAGCCAGGCACTCTGGTCGATGGCCAGGGAAAAGGCCGATGTCATCGTGGTCGTACTCAAGAATGACAGCTACGCGATCCTGGAGGTCGAACTGGCGCGGGTTCGCGAGGGTGACGCCAACCACAAGATGATGTCGATGATGCACCTGAACGACCCGACGATCGATTGGGTCAGGCTGGCCGAGGGGCACGGCGTGCCCGGCAGCCGCGCAACGACCGCCGAGGAATTTCACGGCCAGTTCGAGGCTGCGCTGCGCAGTACGGGGCCGCGCCTGATCGAGGCTCAGGTTGCCGATGACATTCGGCCGCTGGTCGAAATGGTGCGCCTGATGCGGTGATTGTCTCAGTGCCGACGTCGGTGCGCCTGATCCTCCAAGGGTCACCGGGTCCCGTCGCCGGCCGCGGCACCCTGCTTGACGCCGCCGTCGGGCAGCGGCACCTCGATCGGCACCACGACGACCGTGGTGATGCCGTCTTGTCGATCGAGCCCGATCGCGCGCGCGGTCGCTGGGGACAGGTCAATGATCCGCCCCTTCACGTACGGTCCGCGATCCTGGATCGTCACCTCTGCGCTTTGGCCGGTCTCGAGGTTCGTCACCGTCGCCGTGGTCCCGAGTGGCAGCGTCCTGCTCGCGGCATTGTCGGCGTTCGGGTCCATGCGCGTACCATCCGCCATTTCCCGGCCGGCAAATTTCTTCGCGTAAAAGGACGCAATGCCGGTGCGCTTGCATCCGGACAGGTCCGGGCCCTGCTGGGCGGTGTCTGCGGCGGTGCATTTCTCGGCCGGAGCCGTGCAGGCGGCCGCACCGACGACACCGAGCAGCACGACGATCGGCATAAAGCGGCGGAATGAATTGGAGATCACGGTGCCGACCCTCCTGGCTGGCGACCCTTGCGCGCGCCCTACTTCGCATCACTGCGTGCGGCTGACCCGCGACGGGTTGCCGACACTCCTCGAGGGTAGGCGCCGGAACGACCGCCGTCGGTACGGCAGGTCGCATTGGCGGTGAGGCGGATGCGGTGTGGCCAGGCGCGCCCATGATCGCGTCTGCCACCCCCGTCACTATCTGGTGTGTCCTGGCGATGGCGTTGGCCGCTGGCCTGGGGGCGCTGTACCTGATCGAACTCGGCCGTGGGCCACGTCCCCGCCTGGTTGCATTTGACCCGAAGCAGCACGTCAATGCTGCGGAAAGTCGACACTCAGCGTTGCGGATCAGCGCCGGCAGCCTCTTGAGCAACCACGTGGGCATGCCGTGCAATCGAACGCCACACACCGCCTTCCAGCCGCCAGATGTTCGTGAAACGCCGCTTGGATCGCGTGCCGTCCGGCGGATCAACCACGCTGTCGCGTCCCATCACCACCACGACGTCCCCGTGACGGCTCATATATTCGATCTCCACCTCGTACGCGCTATGGCGAATCCGGCCCGTACGCAGCAGCTCGAGCACCTGCGGCTTCTGCAGGACCTTTTGCAGCGGTGAGTTCACGGCATAGTCATCGGACCACAATTCGTCCAATGCTCGGACGTCCGCTGCCAGGAACGCAGTGCGCGCCTCCTCCTCACGGGCGCGAATCGTGTGCTCCCATGGAGTCACGCTGTTGAAAGTCGACGGGCCCGGGTTCATCAGTGTGCTCCTAGCGCATGTCGGACAAGCGATTCAAGCGGACACATGCTGGCGCAACCCTGGGCGCTGGGCAATCGGCAGACTTTGCGTGTTACCCATGTGTCCGGAATGGACCCGCCTGTATTCGAGCGAATTGCCCGCCGACGCGGTGGCCTACCGCCGGGAAATGATGAAGTTGCCCACGGCGACCCCGAGGTCCCAGCCGCGTCCGGTGCCGCTCAAGGCGAGCGATACCTCGCCCTTAGTGACCACCTGGGCCTTTGCCGATTTAACAGCGCCGGCGTGGGCTTCCGCCGATGCGTAGGTACCGATCAGTTCGTTGATGTCACTGACGCCCGAAAACTCGCCGCGGCCGTCGTCGATCGTCGACTTGCCGAACGTCAGCCCACCGCCCCTGGCCTGCAACTTCACGGCCATCGACTGGCCGTTCGAGCACGTGATCGTCCCGCTGCCGCTCGACTCTTTGTAGAAAACCGACCAGCCCGACATCTGAAAACTGAGGCTGCACGTAACGTCGCCGCCCGCCGTCGCCGCCGTCGCCGCCGGCAGCCCGGCCAGCATCGCGCAAGCACCAAGGATCATTGCTTCGAAGAGTCTGTGCAC
>Ga0316604_10001817_pt1 | contig 17648 bp, 13 predicted proteins | sample OWC_soil_day20_C_FD_207650 | JGI IMG/M metagenome (GOLD analysis project Ga0316604, IMG submission 207650) | Wetland soil microbial communities from Old Woman Creek delta, Ohio, United States - OWC_soil_day20_CT | ecosystem: Environmental > Terrestrial > Soil > Wetlands | place: USA: Ohio... | reverse complement strand
GTCATAGCCTGGGTACAAATGCCTGGCAGTTCCGCTACATGGGTGAATTCACGGATGTAATCGGGAATACCGATCTGGCATTGACAGCCACTGCAAAGGCTCCTAACAATACCATCAACTTCTTTGGCTATGGTAATGAAACCGTATTTGAGAAAGACCTGAAGATTAAATATTACCGTACCCGTTTCAGTCTGTACAATGTAGAGCCACTCTTCAAAACGAACCTGTCCAACAAGTTCCAGCTGATCTACGGACCTACCTTTACTTATTATACATTGGATAAGGATGCGACTAAAGGCAGGATCATTGAGGACTTTGATAAAAATGGACTAGACTCTCTGTCTGTATATCAAGGCAAGTATTACGCAGGCTTGAAACTGGGTTACCAGATCGATACCCGTAATAATACGATAGCACCTACCAGAGGTTTCTACTGGAATACCACCTTACATGGTAACCAGGGTTTGAATGAGCAACAGCGCCATTACCTGCAACTGTCTACGGACATGAGTATCTATACCAGCTTTAGCACACCGGCTAACCTGGTACTGGTCACAAGGTTTGGGGGTGGTAAGCTGTGGGGCCACTATGAATATTTCCAGGCCATGTATTTAGGTGGTGTACAAAACCTGCGCGGTTATCGTAACTACCGCTTTGCCGGCGATGCTATGGCATTCAATAATACAGAGCTGCGATTGAAACTGTTTGAATTCCGTTCTTACCTGTTCCCGGCTACTGTGGGTTTATTAGCCTTCAATGATGTGGGCAGGGTATGGAAGAGTGGGGAGAAATCTTCCGCCTGGCATGATGGGTATGGTGGAGGTATCTATTTTAGTCCGGTGAATATGCTGATACTCACAGCGACGGTAGGTAGATCTGAAGAGGAGGTGTTACCTTATATCACATTTGGATTCAGGTTCTGATAATAAAAACCTTCATGAAAGAGGGAATTCACCAATGGGGGATGAAAACCATTTTCAGAAAAAAAAGGGTGTATCAAAAGTTAGATACACCCTTTTTTTATTTTATACGATTCCCGGGAGTTTCATTTATTGATAATGTTCCCTTTTTTTATGCTTCCATATTTACTTTCACTCTTAGCGCTCTCAGACCGCTTACCCCTTGCAGGTCTTCCAGGTCCAGCATTTCTACGTCTGGCAGCAGGATGTTTTTATTCTGCAGGAAGGTGATGTACTTCAGGTATTCTTCCATCTCTTTCGCATAAGCATACACGATTGCAATGGTACCCGGTTGGGTAAGGCGTTTGCCTGTCTGGCGGATGTGCACCTTATCAATCCTTTTCTTCAGTATTTCATAGCGGATGTTGTAAGCGCCTTCTACATCGAAGCGGCGTTCATCCTGTCTGAAGCTGATGTCGATCGGATTGCTGTGAGCCAGTACCAGCTGGGTAGTTTGCAAAGGCACCTTTAGTGTTGGAATCAACTTGTTGGTGAGTCTTGCAATGTCTGCCATAGACTGTATCTGCCACAGGCGCAGGTTACGCAGGTAGAGCAGGTCGAACTTGCGGGTTTGCGCAATGGCCTGTCCTATATAGATATTGTACTCTACCCCATCCGTACGATACTTTTCGAAGTAACATGGGAAGGAGTGTTGTATGTTTTCTTTCTCTTTGTCCAGGTACTGGTTCAGTTCAGCGTTGATCATAGCCAGACTATCTTCATAATCCTGGCGGTGGTGCTGAATATGGCCTTCTGTCTGGTCTACCAGGGAGAAGTAACGTTCCAGTGCCGGCTGCAGTTCAGGATGACTTTCGTGCAGGTGACGGAACAATGGGCCGATTTCTTCGTCCAGGTAGTTGTTTGTACGCAGTTCATCTTCTGAGAGCATACCACTGGTGATACCGGTAATGAGCTCATCATTTTTGAACTTCAGCTCTTCCAGCAATGGCAGGTAGATGGTGTTGCCAATGTGGTCCAGGGTTTCCCGGATCAGGAGTAGTTGTTCACGAAGATCTTCGTGGATCGCATTGCTACGTTCGGTAGAAGAGTTCCGGATGTCTACAGCGCCATATAATGGATAGACATCTTCAAACGCAATGTTACCGATGTCTTTTCTTTTTGCTTTTGGTGTGTGCAGATAATGCCATGCTGCATCGATGAACTTCCATTCCACAGAAGGTTGCAGGGCAGTGAACTGCTCCTTGATGACCTGGGTGATTCGGTTCGATGTGATGTCAGCACCTCTATTCAGCAACATCACTAACAGTGGATATGCCGGCATGGCTTGTGCCAGTGTTTCAGCAGTGATCTTGTTAGGGGTGCCGGAGGCCAGTTCTACGATACCCAGCAGGGTATCCTCATGCCATATAGGTACCAGTACAAAGCTATTGATGCCCTTGAGCGGCAGGTAGCGCAGGAATGGATATGCATAGAGAGAACTCTCCGTCACCACGGGCAGCAAAAGTGGCGTTTTGTTCTGCCCCAGGTACTGGATCAGTTGCTGAAACAGCTGTTGCTGCTGTTTTTCGCTACCAGTTACGCCCAGGGTCACGCCGCTTTCGCATTGTTCACATTCCAGCACATAGCGACCATTGATTTTTGGAATAGGTACCACGTGCACACTCAGGTCAGTATCTCCCATCAGTGCCAGTACTTCTTCCTCCATACGGCGGTAGGTACGTCTTTCGTTGCCCTCGTGCATGTTCAGGATCAGGTTCTTCATTACATTCTGCACCTCATCTTTGGTTACATCCTGTAATGTCCAGATCACAAATCCTTCGAGGACGAAATTATCCAGTGGCAAAATTTCTTTCAGGCCTTCGGGGCTGAACTTTTTCATACATACAGTATCGTATGTAAGCGGAGGTAGCTCACCTTTTACCTTTACTTCCACGAAACGAGGGTCTACATTCACCTTCACATATCTCTTGCCTCCATTGCTGTCGGGCATGTTGATATGGTGGATGATCTCGTTCTGGTAAGTAACGGGAAAACCGTATGCTTTCTCCAGGATCAGCTTGTACAGCCATTCCAGTTTATCCTTCTTCATCTTATCTACTGAAATACCTTTAGGTACTTCCAGCATTCTGTCGCTATTATCAGCGAAGATATTCTTGAAGAGGTCGGAGTAATAAAATATAGCAAACTTCTGGGGGACACCTATACCATAGATATCCTTGTCCATATCAGAAGTGATTGGAAATATTGTAGCAATAATGAGGTCGATATACTCCTGGTAAGCGGACAGGTCATCTGCACCGGCTATAGGGCCAAGTAGTGCGGGGTTACTTTCAAAGCGTTCAGCGATCTTTTTATAATACGCCGCCCTGCTATCTGTTTTACTGGCCGCTTTCTCCTTCAGGAACTTGACATAAGGCGCGAAGGAAATATGGGATTCTATCAGTGCCTCATCCTTTAATTGATCGGGACCGGCAGTTAAAACTTTCATAATCTAAAATATGTAAAAATGACTCATCTAGTTATATGACGAATGGACAGATGAAAAATTGTAAAAGTTACATTCAGTGAATTACAGCGTGCAGGATTAAGCAGAGAGGTTGTGGTTGGTTATTAGGTACAAATTTAATGCAAAACCTCAATTTTCGCCATAAAAAGTTATAGGTCTGCCAATCCGGCAGACCTATAAATATATTCTAATCTGTAAAATATTCAAATTATAACTCGATCTGATTTTTTAGCAGGTCGTCGAAAGTATCCCTTCTGCGGATGAGTTGGGCTTTACCATCTTTTACCAGCACTTCGGCAGGTTTAAAACGGGAGTTGAAGTTGGAAGACATTTCAAAACCGTAAGCTCCTGCGTTGTAGAATACCAGCAGATCACCTTCTTTTACTTCGTTCAGTTTACGATCCCAACCGAAAGTATCCGTTTCGCAGATGTTACCTACCACGGTATAGATCCGTTCGGTTCCTTTTGGATTAGAGATGTTCTTGATCAGGTGGAAGGCATCGTAGAACATAGGGCGGATCAGGTGGTTAAACCCTGAGTTCACACCTACGAATACGGTAGCAGTGGTCTGTTTGATCACATTTGCTTTTACCACGAAGTAACCGCTCTGGCTTACCAGGAATTTACCCGGTTCGAACCATACCTGCAGAGGGCGGTTATATGTTTTGCTGAACTTGTTGAAAGCGTCGGAGAGCTTTTTGCCTAGCAGCTGGATGTCGGTTTCAGGGTCGCCCTGTTGATAAGCCACTTTGAAGCCGCTACCCAGGTCAATGAATTCCAGATCAGGGAAGTTCACAGCCAGTTCGAACATGATGTCTACCCCACGGAGGAATACATCTACATCCTTGATTTCAGAACCGGTGTGCATATGCAGGCCGGTTACTTTCAGTTTGGTGCTCTTTACGATGCGCTCAATGTGGCGGATCTGGTGGATGGAGATACCGAACTTGCTGTCTACGTGACCTGTGGAGATCTTATAGTTACCGCCAGCCATGATATGTGGGTTCAGGCGGATGCAGATTGGGTAAGAGTCACCAAAGCGGTTACCAAATTGCTCCAGGATGGAGATGTTGTCGATATTGATATTTACACCCAGGTCCTTGGCAGCTACGATTTCGTCGAGGTCTACACAGTTAGGGGTAAAGATGATGTTTTTAGGTTCGAATCCTGCCTTGAGACCGAGTTGGACTTCGTTGATAGACACGGTGTCCAGACCGCAACCCAGGGAGTTGATGTACTTCAGGATGTTGATGTTGGTGAGCGCCTTACAGGCATAGAAAAAGCGTGCGTCCGTCTTTTGGAAGGCGTCCTTTAACTTTTCGTACTGGATGGCAATCTTTTCCGCATGGTATATATATACCGGAGTTCCAAATTCTTCCGCTACTTTGACAAGGAAGTCAGTAGACAAAACGTCGCTTTGCTTAGGCATTTATTGAAAGGTAATTTTAGAGGATGCGAATTTACTAAGCAAATTCCAAAGTTTATGTATAAAGATTGAGGCCCGGGCTAAAGCCCGGGCCTCAATCTTTATTGTTGTTGTTCCTCATCCTCGTTGGTCATGAAACCATCCAGGTCCCTCCTTTCCTTTTTGGTAGGGCGGCCGATCTTACTCGGACGCTTACCGGTATGGAAGCTGGCGGCAATCCGCTGGTTCATCTCCTGGTCTTCTTCGGGAGTGAGATCAACGTAATGCTTAATGGCTTCAGCATATTGTACTCTGTTGGCTATTAAGCTCACCACCTCAATCACCCATTTCCGGGATTCTGACCTGATTTCATATTTGTCTCCTATACTAACTGCGCGTGCAGCTTTTACGGAGGTCCCATTCATCTTCACTTTCCCGCCTTCACAGGCCGTAGAGGCCTGTGAGCGGGTTTTAAATATCCTGATCGCCCAGAGATACTTGTCCAGGCGCAGTTTCTCTGTATTCTGCATAATTATTTCTTATTCATTTCCGCAAAGAACTTGTGGAAATAAGGAATGGTTTCAATTCCTTTATAATAGTTAGCCAGACCATACTTCTCATTTGGAGAGTGCAGGTTGTCGCTATCTAATCCAAAGCCCATCAGGATGGTCTTCAGTCCAAGTTCTTTTTCAAACAGTGCTACGATAGGAATACTACCACCACCGCGTACGGGAATTGGAGATTTACCAAAAGTTTCTTTGATCGCTTCGCTCGCTGCCTTGAATGCCACGTGGTCAGTAGGTGTTACATATGGGCTACCACCGTGGTGAGCTGTTACCTTTACCTTTACTGACTTAGGCGCAATCTTCTCAAAATGAGCTTTGAACAGGTCAGAAATCTGGATCCAGTCCTGGTTAGGTACCAGGCGCATAGAGATCTTGGCGTGTGCTTTTGAAGGCAGTACGGTTTTGGAACCTTCGCCGGTATAGCCACCCCAGATACCGTTTACCTCCAGGGTAGGACGGATACCGGTGCGCTCGATAGAAGAATATCCCTTCTCACCCCACAGTTCATCTACCCCCAGGTCTTTTTTATACTCAGCTTCGTCAAACGGTGCTGCATTCAGGGCAGCTCTGTCTTCCTTGCTCAGTTCCTGTACGTTGTCGTAGAAACCAGGGATGGTGATGTGGTTATTTTCGTCATGGAGGGAAGCAATCATCTGGCAAAGGATGGTAGCAGGGTTGGCAACAGCGCCACCATATACGCCACTGTGCAGGTCACGGTTAGGGCCGGTTACCTCTACTTCCATATAAGACAGACCGCGTAAGCCGGTATCCAGGCTAGGATTTTCCAGGCTCAGCATGGAGGTGTCAGAAATGAGCACCACATCTGCTTTCAGTCTTTCCTTATTTTCCTTGATAAAGATACCCAGGTTCGCAGAGCCTACTTCCTCCTCCCCTTCAATCATAAACTTGATATTGCAGGGTACAGAGTTGGTATTCATCATGGTTTCGAACGCCTTCACGTGCATGTAGAACTGACCTTTGTCGTCCGCAGAACCGCGGGCATAGATCTTTTCGTCTTTGATCGCAGGTTCGAACGGACCGCTATCCCACAGTTCCAGGGGATCGGCAGGCTGTACGTCGTAGTGACCATATACCAATACGGTCGGGAAAGCCGCATCGATGATTTTTTCTCCATATACGATCGGGTGTCCGGCAGTAGGGCAAACTTCTACATTGTCAGCACCTGCTTCAATCAGGCGTTGTTTTACCGCTTCGGCGCAGTCCGCTACATCTTTGTTAAAACGGGAGTCTGCGCTCACGGAAGGGATGCGCAGCAAAGCCAGCAATTCTTCCAGAAAACGTTCTTTATTCTTTGTCTGATAGTCTTTCCAAACTTGCATATTCCACTAAGTTTTTCTTTAGAAAGCTGCAATTTAAGGGAAAGTCTAAATATAGGGAACCAGAAAAATCGGATTTCATTAACATGGCGTTAACGAATTTCTCCTTCTTTCTATCGAAATTTAAAGCGTATTGGGGACAGATATCTATCGCACAAAAGAAGACTCACTAACCGCAAAATAACCTTATTCATATGATTACCAGCGAGGATACCGCTATGTTATCCGTCTTAAAGAAGGATAATACCCTGGAGGCCTATCAATACTTCTTTATGAAATACTACAAACCCCTCTGCCTGAAAGCAAGTACAATGCTGGGGAATATGGACGAGGCAAGAGAGCTAGTACAAAAGATATTTATAGAAGTATGGAAGACCCGGCAATATCAGCAGATAGAACATGCCCCTGGGGGCTTTTTCTATCAACTTATTGACGCCAGATGCCGTCAGCGGCAGGAAAATGCCGTCGTTGCTGCACAGCAAAATAAGGCACCCTGTCCACCCTGCGAAACGGGGCCGGCATTGGTACCGACGTCGATTACAACACCTTTGATCATGGCTATTGAAAGATAACCCGGCTATGACGCAATATATAAAACCAAGACTCAACTTAATTATTATCTTAAAAACCCTCGTAACCACTACCATAATAAAATGAAATACGACCAAGAGTATATCTACAGTTTACTACTGCGTAAGCAACTTGGCGATTTAACTGAAGTGGAAGACAAGCTGCTGCAAAAGGAAATGCACAACAATGAAAATGTGCGCCGCTGCTGGCAGGAATATGAAGAGGCCATATTGTACACAGACAATGCATTCCTGGAAGATCTTCAGGTAGAATCCGACTGGCTAAAGGTAAAAGCCATCCTGGAACCAACACCAGTACACCTCAGGGTATTGGCTTACCTGAAGAAAGTACGGGTAGCGGCAGCTATATTATTGGCCATCGGCGCCACTGCAGGGGCATATTTCTTTCTGCCGGCAAAACAACAGGTACCTCATCAAACAGCCAACCAATATCGCATTATAATCCCACAAATGGCAGGCGTACCTATCTTTTCAGTGCCTCCACCTTCGGTAGTAGCTGGCACAGAAGTGGCTGATACCGCCATTAAGGTAACAGGCGATTCAGGGACCATCGCTATTAAAAACATCCGTCCGGATACCATTTACCAGAGCAAATCGCTGGAATGGAATACGCTCACAGTGCCCCCCAAGCAGGATTATCATATTGAACTGGCAGATGGTACGGAAGTACATCTCAATGCCAGCTCCACCCTCCGTTTCCCATTCATCTTCCCAGGCAGAACCAGGGAAGTGTACCTGGAAGGAGAAGCTTACTTTACGGTAGCACATAATCCTGAAAGACCGTTTATCGTACACACAGGAATCACCTCCGTGATAGCACTGGGTACGGCTTTCAACGTCAATTCTTATGATAACAATACAGTTACTACCTCGCTGGTACAAGGTACAGTGGTGACAGATGTAGGGGATAGTCTTGATGTAACGCTCAAGCCCGGATTTGAGGCAATCTATCATCCCGGTGAGCGCTTCAAGGTAAAACGTTTCGATGAAACAGTGACCCTGGGTTGGAGGGAAGGCGTTTATCGCTTCCGCAACAGGCCATTGGAAGAACTGAGACCTGTATTACAACGCTGGTTTGGACTCAAACTGGACTTTTCCGCAGCGCCTTCGCTTGAAAATACACACTTCTCAGGTAGCCTTGAAAAAGATAAAAAGGTTGAAGATTTTCTTGACGAGATCTGTAAACAATTAAAGTTGGACTATCAGATATACGACAACACGATACACTTCATCATTAAGAAATGAGCTTTTGACGGAGCAGGAACTCCAGCTTCTCATTTACATCCAGCAGCTTTGCTGTTAATTCCTTGTTCTCTTTACGGAGGGCATAGACTTCAAATGCCTTTTCAATGTTGTGACGAAGATCCTCGTCATTCCATGGCTTGGAAAAATATTTATACACCTGACCCTTGTTGATGGCATCAATAACCGCATTGATGTCGGCATAACCTGTCAGTAAGATTCGGATGGGCTCAGGATACCTGTCAAGGATAGACTCAAAAAATTCAATCCCGGTCATCCTGGGCATCCGCTGATCTGAAATGATGATGTGGACTTCTTCCTTTTCCAACACTTTCTCTGCTTCCTCAGCCGAACTTGCCGTAAACACCGTGTAAAGCCTACGGAAAGATGCTTTGAACGCATTTAAGTTGTGTATCTCATCATCTATATACAGAATATGGATGTGTTGTTCACTCATTGAAGCAGACTTAAATACCTTTAAATTAACAATAGCGGCGTTACAAACGAATGAAAGTATTCTTAACGATATTCACAATAAGCAAATACCACCAAAATTATAGAGAAACCTACATTTGCTAACTGATTTTTTCACCAATGCTTATATCTTTCTTGTGAAAGTAAAATAAACTCCCTTTATCGTTCCTGCGGTTATTGTTCAGTGAGCTGGTTAACAGGCCTTAGCATAATAACTCCTTGTACTTTGCGTAATTTCTTGTAGGTTTGGATACGCCTGTTATTACTCACTATACTAATTTACAGAAAATCAGGGCAATATAAACAGGCATTAACATTGTTATATAGTAAATAAATCTTAGCACAAATGAAAAAGAGTACGCTCACACTGATCATTATTCTTGTTGTAGTATTAATCTTTGGAGGCTGTGGTGTATCCAAATACAATAGCATCGTACGTCAGGATCAGGCAGTAAAAAGCAAGTGGAGCAATGTGGAAGCACAGTATCAGCGCAGAGCTGATCTGATCCCAAACCTGGTTTCGACTGTTAAAGGTGCAGCTAACTTTGAGAAAGAAACCCTGACACAGGTAATGGAAGCAAGAGCAAAAGCTACCCAGATCACTATCAAAGGCGATGACCTGACTCCTGAAAAAGTACAACAGTACCAGGCAGCACAAGGTCAGCTGAGTACAGCACTGGGCAGACTGCTGGCTGTATCAGAAGCTTATCCTGAACTAAAAGCTAACCAGAACTTCCGTGACCTGCAGGCACAACTCGAAGGCACTGAAAACCGCATCACCGTAGCACGTAATGACTTTTCCACTGCTGTGGAAAGCTTTAATAGCACTGTCAGCACTTTCCCTAACAATATCGTAGCTGGTTTCGGTGGTTTCAAAGCCAAAGAATACTACATGGCCGATAAGGGTTCTGAAAATGCACCTAAGGTGCAGTTCTAATATCAAATAGCCCATTCATCTATGCGTTTATTCCCTAAAAAAGAACTGCTCACCGAAGCAGAAAAACAGCAACTGGTACAAGCGATCCGGAATGCGGAAAGAATGACCAGCGGAGAAATCCGCGTATTTGTCGAAAGCCGTTGCAAATTTGTTGATCCCATAGACAGGGCACATGAGATCTTTATTCAACTGGGTCTGGAGAAAACAAGGTTCCGCAATGGAGTGCTACTCTATTTTGCACTGAAAGACAAACAGTATGCTATAGCCGGGGATAAAGGCATTCATGAAAAAGTGGGTAAAGATTTTTGGAAAGAGAAAACAAAAAGCATGCTGGCACATTTTGCCAATAACCAGGTGGTAACAGGTATCGAAACCTGCATCGGTGAAATAGGCGAAGCGCTGTGTTTACACTTTCCACATGAAGGAGATGACATTAACGAATTACCGGATGACATAGTAGTAGGGAGATGAGGTCAATAAAATTAATTAAGATGAGGCAAGTATACTGCCTGCTTGTAGGTTTCTTCTTAGCCCTGGGAATGGTACAGGCACAGGAATTAAAGATTCCTCCCCGCCCCAATCCACCCCGGCTGGTGAATGACCTGGCAGGCGTGCTGCAAAGCGATCAGGTGGCCACACTGGAAAACAAACTGTTAGAGTACAACGATACCACTTCTACACAGATTGCCATTGTGACCATCCCTTCTACCAACGGGAGGGACATTGCCGAAGTAGGTCTGGCTATACTCCGTGACTGGGGTATCGGTACCAAAGAGAAAAACAATGGTATACTGATACTGGCAGCCATAGACGACAGAAAGATCCGTATCGAAGTCGGCACCGGTATGGAAGGCGTAGTACCAGATGCTATCGCTAACCGTATCATCGATGAGAACATTAAGCCAAACTTCAAAGCCGGCGATTACTATCAGGGTTTTGATGAAGCGATAGACAGGATCGTTGAAGCGTCGAAAGGAGAATACAAAGGCACGCCCAACAGGGCAAAAGACGGCAGCAATGCACCAGGACTGGTTATACTGATCATCATAATTGTAGTGATCATTTCGATCCTGAACAATCGCGGTGGCGGTGGTGGTCATACATTCAGTCGTCGTGGATGGACTGGTTGGATTGGCCCGGGTATCTTTGGCGGCGGTAGCCGTGGAGGTAGCTGGGGCGGTGGCGGAGGAGGAGGCGGCTTTGGCGGCTTCGGTGGAGGCTCCGGTAGCGGAGGAGGTTCAAGCGGCAGCTGGTAAAATAATTGAAAAGGGGATTACATTACTGTAACCCCCTTTTTTTGTGAAAATAGTTTTCATCCCCTTTGGTGAATCCCGCTTTTCATGAAGATTTTTATTCTTCGTCGAGTGGAAACCATACATTCACTCTCGTTCCTGATGGCAAATCTTCTATATCAAAGGTCATATCCAGGTTAAATCGTTTGTTGTACAAAGCCAGTCTGTCACGCGTTATTTGTATCCCCCTGGAATGATGCTCATCGCCAGTTTGTTGCTTCAACGCTGCCGACCTTTCCCTGCCAATACCGTCATCTTCTATCATACATAGTACCCGATCTATTTCTTTCGTGAATATAATAGTGAGTTTCCCCCTTTCCTTTTTGTGTAGCAACCCATGCCAGATGGCATTCTCCACAAAGGGTTGTAAAATCATGGTAGGGATATCCGTAAAATCAGGATCCAGTGCGGCATCTACATGTATATCACAATCAAATTGATCCGCAAAACGTAACTTTTCCAGCTCTATATAGTTTTCAATCATCCTGATCTCTTTGGAAATAGTAATACTATTCAGCTGTGAACTATCCAGCACATTCCTGATCAGTCTTGCAAAACGATTCAGGTAAGAAAGCGCCTGCTCTGTTTCACTCTTCATCATAAATGTCTGAATAGAGTTCAGGGCATTGAAGATGAAGTGCGGATTCATTTGTGCCCGGAGGGCCTTCATTTCCAGCTGTGCAATCTGTTGTTCTATTTGTGTACGGCGGCGGGCTTCTCTTTTGATCAGGTAGATTCTTATCCTGAAATAAGTATAGATGATCGCTACTACCAGCAGCAGCCCCAACATACGAAACCAGGTAGTTTGCCAGAAAGCAGGCAGAATATTAAAATACAATGTCGTTACACCCGATGAAAAAGTGCCGGCAGTATTCATACTTCTTACCCGGAATATATAACTACCCGGAGGTAGATTCGTATACCTGGCTACCAGTAGACCATTAGCCTGTACCCAGTCTTCATCTACCCCATCCAGCTGATAAAAATAGCGGATGGCTTCATGGTGATATTGCAGACTTTTGAATTCAATGTTGATAAAGTTCTGACGATGATTCAGTGCCAGCGGTGCATTTTTATAATACAGGGTACTCAGCTGTATACTGCTGTCCATGGCCCTGAAATTGATAATGGTGACATTGGGTGGCGAAGGTGCGACTTTCAATGCCGCCGTATCCAATATCACAAAATGATCTGAGGCCCCTATCATCAACCGGCCATCTGCCAGTCGTACAATCCGTCTACTCACCTTACGGTTATTATCAATGATCTGTCCTGTCTGTACAAAGGTTTCCAGACCGAAATTCCGTCTGTTAAAACGATAAAAACCATAAGGGGTAGTAAACCACAAACCCTTGCTGCCAGAAGGTAACATGCTTAGTACCCACTCGTCAAACAGGTCGCCATTGATCAATAATGGATCAGCTGTATGATTATGAATATTGTATACCCACAAACCATGCTCTGTACCTGCTACGAGCGTCGTATCATCCAGCAGTTTCAAACAGGTGATATTACTGACAGATAAATGTGCATAGGGAAACAGCTCCCGCGACACTATCTTCTGGGTAACATGATTATACCGGATCAAACCAGCATCACTCGTAGCGAGCCATAATATACTGTCTCCCTGCCTCGCTATATCCATCACCGTGATAGGATGCCGGATTTTATTCATCAGGTTCTGACAAGCCATGAATGTATCTGTTACAGGGTTCCAACGTACCAGTCCGTTTTTATACAATCCTATCCACACGGTGGTATCATTTTCCGGCAGCATGGTCATGAGCGTCTGATCATCAAATACATCTTTGTGTTTATGCGCTACAAATCCCCCCTGCTTAGGGTCAAATATTGATAACCAGCCATTTTCCTGCCCTACCAGCACCTTGTCATCCGGCATCTGGGCAAAACTCCATACCAGTCCCCGCTCCTCAGGTACTTCTTTGAGGAACTGCTTTTTAAACTGCAAATCAGGTGAGAGCCAGCTAAAGCCCTTACCCCAATAACCTGCATAGATATTCCCTTTATTATCCTGGAAAAGACCAGTCACTTCTGCCTGGGGTAGATTTGCATTTGGCTCCCGCTGATCCATGATGCGAAACGCCGGATCAGGAGTATTCAGAATATTTAAACCCCTGTCAGTACCTATCCATAGGCGGCCATCTCTGTCATTCAGGAAACAGTTGACTTCAAAGTCGTAGTGGAATCTTTTATCGTCTTCGTTATTTGCGCGGATGTTGAGGTGGAAATCGTTTGCCTTTTCATCATAGCGGTAGATGCCGCCCAATTCCGTTGCTACCCATATCTGATTGTCTTTGTCTTCGGTAATGTCTGTGACCAGATTCCCTTCAGGAGGTTGATTGATCCTGAAGGGCCAGCCTTTTAACTGGTTTTGTGCGGGTATATAGCAGTAGAGTGTGTCGCCAAGCCTATCTGCAACCCAGAGCCGTTCGTGGCTATCGATGAAAAACTGCTTAACGCTACCCAGTGTATTTAGCAGGGGAATCTGTAGGGGATTGTTATTTCTGCCATACAGGTGTTTCCGGTCGGCACTCAGCATATAGATGCCTTTCCTGCCACTGATCCAGAGGTTACCTTTTCTATCTTCAGTAATGGCGCTGTACATTTCAGCACGCTGCGCTTCGGGTACTTCTTTGGGAATAACGAAGGTGGAAGACTGTTCATCATAGCGATATAATCCTTCCTGGGTGGTGACCCAGATCACCCCTGCATGATCCTGTATAATATGACTACAATATACATTGCCGGTGCCCATTGGGAGCATATCCATTTTCAGGACCTTTACTTTGGATGTAACAGGATCATAAAAACGAATGTTGTCCGGAGCCCCCATCCAGATCCTTCCTTTCTTATCTTCACACAGGCAGATATCATCGTAATAAATAGAGCCGGGTACCTTGTCAAAGCTGGCAATGGTGATCAGGTTACTCCCATCGTAACGCTGCAATGCCGTGCTGGCAATCCAGATAAACCCTTTGCGGTCTTGTAAGATAGCTGATACGTGATTACTGGCCAGCCCATCGTTGAGATCAAGGTGGCGGAATGAATATGAAAGTGTCGACTCCTGTGCACGCACAGAATAACTATATATTGTCAGCAGACAAAATATAAAAGTAGCAAAGCGGTACTTCACATTCATAAGTGGGAACTAAAAGTAACTAATATTACTAAACACCTACAGCCAGCTTATACTTTTCCTCATCAAAAGCTTTTTCACTTTTTGCCATTACGATAGTGGCTACACCATTACCGATCAGGTTTGTAATAGCCCTGGCTTCGCTCATAAAACGATCAACACCTATCAGGAGTGCAAGACCTTCTGCAGGGATCACTTTGATAACAGCCAGTGTGGAGGCGAGTACGATAAAACCGCTACCTGTTACACCTGCAGCTCCTTTGGAAGTGATCATCAGGATGCCAATGATGGTTAACTCCTGCCAGATGCTCAGGTCTACTTTTGCCGCCTGCGCCAGGAAGATCATAGACATACTGAGGTAGATACTCGTACCATCCAGGTTAAAGGAATAACCTGCGGGGATAACGAGACCTACGATCTCTTTATGGCAACCCATTTTTTCCAGTTTCTCCATAATACCCGGCAGGGCAGATTCGGAACTGGATGTACCCAGTACGATCAGAAGTTCGTTACTTATAAATTTGAGGTATTTCCAGAGGCTGAATTTGTACAGATACGCGATCGTTCCCAGTACGATGAAGATGAACAGGAACATAGTCAGGTATACACATAGCATAAGTGAGATCATAGGGTGCAGGGCTTTGAGGCCGAACTTACCAATAGTAAAAGCCATCCCTCCAAAGGCACCAATTGGCGCCAGTTTCATGATAAACTTAAGGATATTGAAAAAGACTTCTGAAATGCGCTCGAAGGTATTCAGGAGACCATCACCCTTTCCATTCAGTTTTGTAATACCGTAGCCAAAGAGAATTGCAAAGACCAGTACCTGGATAATTTCACCTTTGGCAAAGGCTTCTACAGCATTGGAAGGAACAATATGGAGCAGGAATTCCGTCCAGCTAAAGCCAGCTGCATCCTGTTGGATCCTGGCCGCTTTTGCAATGTCGGCACCCGACACACTGGAAAAATCAATGCTTTTACCGGGTTTTAAATAGTTCGCAACAAGGAGGCCGATAGTGATGGCGAGGGTGGTCACGATTTCGAAATAAAGTAACGCTTTGCCACCTACCTTGCCTACTTTCTTCATATCTCCCATTCTGGCGATGCCAAGTACGATGGTAAGGAAGATGATGGGGGCAATCAGCATCTTTATCAGGTTGATAAAGATGGTACTGATCAATTCTCCTGTAGGAGCAATTTGTGGATAGTAGTGGCCGACGAGAATACCGATGATGATGGCGATGATAACCTGGAAATAGAGGTGGCGCGTTAGTTTACTCATTCCATCAAGATAATAAAAAACTTTCTGCCCATTCCAAAAAACAAAGACACCTGATGTTTTTAACACCAGGTGTCTTTGTTATCTAAAAAGCTCAATAATACTTATCCTTTTACAGCAGCAATACCAGGTAGGGTCTTTCCTTCGAAATACTCCAGCATAGCACCACCACCAGTAGATACATAGCTAACTTTGTCAGCCAGGCCAAACTGGTTCACAGCAGCAACAGAGTCACCACCACCTACCAGAGAGAATGCACCCTGTGCTGTAGCCAGCACGATAGCATCAGCTACAGATTTGGTACCATTCTGGAAAGCCTTCATTTCGAACACACCCATAGGACCATTCCACAGGATGGTTTTAGACTGTTGGATCGTTTCGCTGAAGATAGCTACGGATTTAGGTCCGATGTCCAGACCCATCCAACCAGCTGGGATGTTGTCATTGCTAACTTCCTGGGTGTTGGCATCAGCTGCAAATTTATCAGCTGCGATAGAGTCAACAGGCAGGATCAGCTGTACGCCTTTCACCTTAGCTTTAGCGAGCAGTTCCAGTGCCAGGTCCAGTTTCTCGTTTTCGCACAGAGAACTACCGATTTCCTTACCCTGCGCTTTCAGGAAAGTATAAGCCATACCACCACCGATGATGATGTTGTTAGCTTTTTCCATCAGGTTTTCGATGATCAGGATTTTGTCGCTCACCTTAGCACCACCCAGGATAGCGGTGAAAGGTTTTTCTGAACCATGCAGTACTTTTTCTGCATTGTTAACTTCAGCTTCCATCAGCAGACCAAACATACGTTTGTCAGTTGAGAAGAATTCAGCAATCACAGCAGTAGAAGCGTGTGCACGGTGAGCTGTACCGAATGCATCGTTTACATATACGTCACCCAGTTTAGACAGCTTTTCTGCGAAGCCCTTATCACCTTTTTCTTCTTCTTTGTAGAAGCGAAGGTTTTCCAGCAGCAGCACTTCGCCTGGTTGCAGGGCAGCAGCAGCTTTTTCAGCTACTTCGCCAATACAATCGGTAGCGAACTTAACGGTCACACCTTCCAGCAATTTGATCAGGTGGTTAACCAGGTGTTTCAGAGAATATTTATCGGTAGGACCATCTTTTGGACGACCCAGGTGAGACATCAGGATTACGCTACCGCCATCAGCAAGGATCTTTTTGATGGTAGGAACAGCAGCGGTCATACGGGTATCATCAGTGATCTGGAATTGATCGTTCAGTGGCACGTTAAAGTCAACGCGCACTACTGCTTTATGACCTTTAAAGTTGAAATCGGAAAATTTACTCATTGGTTCTGGTTTATCTCTCTGGTGAATAAACGATAAATGGTGAACAGTGAATGGTGGAAACAATTTCACCATTTACCATTCACCATTTACATCTTATGATCTATAAAGCTTATTTGCTGATCAAACCGGCAAAGTACTTAACGGTACGAACCAGCTGAGACACATAGCTCATCTCGTTGTCATACCATGATACAGTCTTAACCAGTTGTTTGTCGCCTACAGAAACGATCTTAGTCTGAGTAGCATCGAACAGGGAACCGAAGTGGATACCGATGATGTCGCTGCTCACGATTTCGTCTGTAGTATAACCGAATGATTCGTTAGAAGCAGCTTTCATAGCAGCGTTGATTTCTTCAACGGTAGTCTTCTTCTTCAGAACGGAAGTCAGTTCAGTCAGGGAACCAGTGATGGTTGGAACACGCTGTGCGTTACCATCCAGTTTACCTTTCAGGCTAGGCAGTACCAGGCCGATAGCTTTAGCAGCACCAGTACTGTTAGGTACGATGTTAGCAGCAGCAGCACGTGCACGACGCAGGTCACCCTTAGGATGAGGTGCATCCAGGGTATTCTGGTCGTTGGTGTAAGCGTGGATAGTGGTCATGATACCCAGTTCGATACCATAAGTATCTTCCAGTACCTTAG
>Ga0316604_10001816_pt1 | contig 17648 bp, 18 predicted proteins | sample OWC_soil_day20_C_FD_207650 | JGI IMG/M metagenome (GOLD analysis project Ga0316604, IMG submission 207650) | Wetland soil microbial communities from Old Woman Creek delta, Ohio, United States - OWC_soil_day20_CT | ecosystem: Environmental > Terrestrial > Soil > Wetlands | place: USA: Ohio... | reverse complement strand
ATGGCATGGGTCAATGAAGCGCTGAGTAAATTTTTTCCGCCAAATCCCGGCTAATGCCGGGCACTTCTGCCAATTGTTCCACACTGGCGACGAGCACGCCGGGCAATCCGCCAAAACGATTGACCAGTGCCTTGCGTCGGGCTGGGCCTACACCGGGCAAGCTTTCGAGCTTGGAGGTTTTTCGGGCCTTGCCTCGTTGTGCGCGGTGGCCCGTAATAGCAAAACGGTGAGCCTCGTCTCGAACTTCCTGGATCAGGTGCAGCGCCGGGTGTTCCGGCGGCAATTGTAGCGGCTCCCGGCCCTCCGGGAAAATCAGTGTTTCCAGGCCGGGCTTGCGCTCCTCGCCTTTGGCGACGCCAAGCATGGGCAGATGTGCCAGACCAAGGTCGGCCAGGGCTGCGTAAGCGGAACTGACCTGGCCCTTGCCACCATCGATCAGGATCAGGTCGGGCGCTCTGCCCTCCCCGGCTGCGATACTGCCATAGCGGCGAGTAACCGCCTGTCGCATCGCGGCATAGTCGTCGCCCGGTTGAATATCGCGGATATTGAAGCGACGATAGTCGGCTTTCTTCATCCCGTTGTCCTGATAAACGACACAGGATGCAACCGTCGCCTCGCCTTGCGTGTGGCTGATGTCAAAGCACTCGATGCGAGAAATGGCTTCCGGCAATTGCAGCGCCTCCTGCAGGGCTGCGAGACGCTGCTCCTGATGTGCCGTCGCCTGATTGCGCGCCAGGATGGCGAGCCTTGCGTTTTGCAACGCCATGTCCACCCAGGCCTTGTGCAGCAACGAACGACCATCCTGGATCGGCACCGGCCGGCCAGCCAATTCGGCGAGAGCGCTCTCGGCTTCGGCTTTTTCTTCGGCCGCCAGCATCGGTGCAACCAACAGTCGCGCCGGGGCCGGGTGCAGCGCGTAATGCTGGCGGATGAAAGCAGCGGCCGCATCGCTAGCCGAGGAGTCGCCAGCATTGCTCGGAAACAATGGGCGATCACCCAAATGCCGGCCACCGCGGACCATGGCCAGATTGACGCACAACTGCCCGGCTTCCCTTAATGCCACGATGACGTCCACATCCTCGCCCTTGCTGCTCGAAACGAACTGTTTTTCCTGAACCTGATGCAGCGATTGAATCTGGTCGCGATATACCGCCGCCTGCTCGAATGCCAGGCGACTGGCTGCCGCCTCCATCGATTCCGTCAGGCGTTTGGTGACTTCCTGTTGTTTGCCGAGCAAGAACATCGAGGCCAGTTGGACGTCGCGGGCATAGTCTTCAGCCGAGATGTGTTCCACGCATGGTCCGCTGCAGCGCTTGATCTGATATAGCAGGCAGGGACGCGACCGATTGGCGAACACCGTGTCTTCGCAGGTGCGCAGGCGGAACATTTTCTGGAGCAGATGAATGCTGTCGCGCACTGCCCAGGAGGACGGGTAAGGCCCGAAGTAATCGGCCTTTCGATCAGGGTTGCCGCGATAGAAGCCGAGCCGGGGAAAGTCGCCACGGGTCAGAACGATGTAGGGGTATGACTTGTCATCGCGAAACAGGATGTTGTAGCGCGGCGACAGCGACTTGATCAGATTGTTTTCCAGCAGCAGCGCTTCGGCCTCGGTACGCGTCGAAGTCGTTTCGATACTGGCGATCTGGCTCACCATGTGCGCGATGCGCGGACTCGGCAGATTGTCCCGGAAGTAGGATGCAACGCGTTTTTTGAGGTTTTTGGCTTTGCCGACGTAAAGGACGACACCGCCCGCATCGAGCATCCGATAAACCCCGGGCAGTTCAGTCAGCGTGGCGAGAAACCCCTTTGCATCGAAACTCATGAAGAGAAATTACTCGCCGAGATGCGCCTTGATGCCGGCGAACACCTGCTCGAAACTCTCCCGCGAGAGTCGCCCGGTGCGCCAGTTGTAGCCGCTGCAATGATAGCTATCGACCAGCAGACGCCCGTCCGGCAACTGGTGTTTGACGTTGTGGCCAAACGGATAACTCTTCAACTTCAGATCGTAGGTCCACAGCAGGGCCTGATGGGCGATCGCCCCGAGGGCAACGATGACCTGCAGATTGGGCATGGCCGCCAACTCACGCTTCAGATGGCCATTGCACTGGCGGATTTCGGCGGTTGTCGGCTTGTTGGCCGGCGGCAGGCAACGCACGGCATTGGTGATGCGGCAGTCGGTCAGCTGCATGGCTGGATTCGCCCATTTGTCGGGCCCCAGGGGTTCGGGAACGCTGGCAAAACCGAAACGATGCAAGGCCGGATAGAGCAGTTCGCCGGCGACGTCACCGGTGAACGGGCGGCCGGTGCGATTCGCTCCTTTTTCGCCCGGGCCGAGGCCGACCACGATCAAGCGTGCATCGAGCGAACCCAGCGCGGGAACCGGCAAGGCATGCCAATCCGGGTCGCGCCGGCGAATGTTGGCGAGGTGTTCTGCCAGGCGTGGGCAGGCAGTACAGTCTTTGGGGTCTTCGAAATTCTGCATGGCCGCGATGGTAGCATGGCGGTCATGCGGCCTCATTGGGACATCTTCTGCCGGGTTATCGACAACTACGGCGACATCGGCGTTTGCTGGCGACTGGCCCGGCAACTGGCTTCAGAACACCAGCTGCGGGTACGCCTTTGGGTAGACGAACTGCCCTCATTGCAACCGCTTTGCCCCGCACTCGATCTTCGTGCCCCCCGCCAGTGCCGCGAAGGTGTCGAAATACTCCTCTGGAACGAAAGTGCTGCGGTCGACGGCGTGGCGGACGTAATTATCGAGGCTTTTGCCTGTGAGCTACCCGCCGCCTATGTTCAGGCCATGGCGGAATCCGAGATCCGCCCCTGCTGGATCAACCTCGAATATCTGACCGCCGAGTCCTGGGCGGAAAGTTGCCATGGCCTCGCCTCGCCCCACCCTTCCCTGCCGCTCGTCAAATATTTCTTTTTCCCCGGTTTTTCTCCGACCACGGGCGGACTGCTTCGCGAGGCTGGCTTGCTGGCAAGGCGTGACCAGGAAATAGCGCACCGAAAAACGAGCGGTGCGCTTGAAATCAGCCTGTTTTGCTATGACAACGCCCCACTCGGCGAATGGCTGGAGAGTCTGGCCGGTAGTCAGCAAGCGGTGCGCTGTTATGTGCCGCCCGGCAAGCCATTGGCCGCAGTCAGCGCCTATCTGGGCGGAACCGGGCCGTGGCAACACGGCAATCTTCGCCTCGAACCGATTCCTTTCCTGTCACAGCAGGATTACGACTGCCTGCTCTGGCGCTGCGACATCAATTTCGTCCGTGGCGAAGACTCCTTTGTTCGGGCGCAATGGGCGGCAAAACCTTTTGTCTGGCAGATCTACCAGCAGGCGGAGAATGCCCACATCGTCAAACTGGATGCGTTTCTGGAGCGCTATTGTGCCGACCTCGCCCCGGAAACCGGCGCGGCGCTGTTCGCCATGTTCCACGCCTGGAATACCGGCCAGGGCGTCGGGCAAGCCTGGACAGGATATCTGGCGGCTCGACAGCAAATAGCAGCCCACAACGCCAACTGGGCAAAACATCTGGCGCAAAGCGATGACTTGGCGACAGCACTCGTCAAGTTCTGTGCGTCCAAGGTATAATTTAACGTTTTTCTTTTTTCAGCTTTCGGGAATATCAGTATGAAAACCGCAATGGAACTCCGCTCCGGCAACGTCATCATGGTCGGCGCCGACCCTCTCGTTGTCCAGAAGACTGAGTACAACAAGTCCGGCCGCAACGCTGCTGTCGTGAAAATGAAGCTCAAAAACCTGTTGACCGCAGCAGCCTCCGAAGCGGTTTACAAGGCTGACGACAAGTTCGAAGTCGTCATGCTCGACAAGAAGGAAGTGACCTACTCCTACTTCGCCGACCCGATGTACGTGTTCATGGATGCCGACTACAACCAGTACGAAGTTGAAGCCGAAAACATGGTCGATGCGCTGAAGTATCTGGAAGACGGCCTGGCTTGCGAAGTCGTGTTCTACAACGGCAAGGCAATTTCTGTCGAATTGCCGAACAGCGTCGTCCGTGAAGTGATCTACACCGAGCCGGCCGTCAAGGGCGACACCTCGGGCAAGGTCATGAAGCCGGCCAAGCTGGCAACGGGTTTTGAACTGCCGGTTCCGGCCTTTGTCAGCATCGGCGACAAGATCGAAATCGACACCCGCACCGACGAATACAAGAACCGCGTCAAGTAATCAGCGGTTTTCGCAGTGCGAGAAATCGGGCAGCTTCGGCTGCCCGATTGCATTTCAGGCAGCGAGTTGGGCGATGGTTTGCAAGGCGGCCTGATAAGCCGGGTCGGTTTGCAGGCTTGCCCAATCGGGGGCTGCGTCTGTCGGGATGAGCGCCTCGATCCGCATGCCCCTGGCCGGATCGACTTTCGGCTGCCAGTTTTCCAGAACGGCACCAACAGCGTCCGGCGAGTTGCAGACCAGCAACATGTCGCAGCCGGCCCGGTAAGCGGTATCGACCCGGTTCAGCATGTCGCCGACAACGCCCGCCCCGGCCATCGACAAATCGTCGGTAAAAACAGCACCATCAAACTTGATGTCATTTCTCAAATAACTTATCCATTTATTTGAAAATACAGCCGTATTGCAGTCAACGCACTCGTAGATCACATGCGCCGCCATCACTCCGCCGAGCGCCAGGTTACGGTAAGGCATGATGTCCTCCTGCATGGCATCAAGCGCCCGATCATCAACCGGCAACTCGACATGCGAATCGGGGATGACGTAACCGTGCCCGGGAAAATGCTTGCCACAGGAGCCCATGCCGGCTTGGCGCAAACCATCGCCCAGCGCCGCAGCCAAGGCTGTCACCACGGCAGCTTGGCGGTGAAAGGCGCGATCGCCAATGACCCGGGACGGACCGTAATCGAGGTCGAGCACCGGCGTGAAGGAATAATCGACGCCGCGCGCCCGCAACTCGGCAGCCAGCACATAGCCGACCTGGTGGGCGGCCCGCAGGGCGGCATCGGGATTTTGATCCCACAGGCGGCCCAGCGTGGCCATGGCCGGCAGGCGGGTAAAGCCTTCGCGAAAACGCTGCACCCTGCCCCCCTCATGGTCGACAGCGATCAGCAGCGGCGGCTGCCGCAAGGCATGGATTTCAGCATTCAACGCGGCCAGCTGACTGGGATTTTCGTAATTCCGGCTGAACAGGATGATGCCGCCAACCAGCGTGTGAAGCAGGCGCTGGCGATCGAGTTCGGTCAGTACAGTCCCCGCGATGTCGATCATCAACGGGCCGAGCGGCTGTTGCGTCATGCTTGCTCCAGAATGACATAGGCGATGGCGTAATCCGCTTCATCGCTGATTGAGAGATGAGCCTTCAGCTTTTGCTTTTCAAGCATTACAGCCAGTTCACCGCAGCACTCGAATACCGGCTTGCCCAATTCGTCGTGTCCAACCGCAATCGCCGTCAACACCGCGGGCGGCCGAACGCCGGTGCCGAGCGCCTTACTGAACGCCTCCTTGGCGGCAAAACGCTTGGCAAGAAAGCGCCCCTTGTCGGTGGCGCCGGCAAAATCGGCCAACTCACCGGGCGCCAGCAGCCGGCCCAGGGCCTTTTCACCATGGCGCTCCCACATCCCCTGCAGGCGCTTGATGGCAACGATGTCGGTGCCAATACCGTAGATCATTATTCGCCGCGCCCGGCCGCTTCCCGCATCAGTTGCTTCATCTCGCGCACAGCCTCGCGCAAGCCGACAAACACCGAACGGCTGACAATCGAATGGCCGATATGCAGTTCGCGGACGCCGGCCAATCGGGCAACCGGCTGAACGTTGTAGTAATTGAGGGCGTGACCGGCATTGAAACGCATGCCAAGGTGACGAATGGCCTGCCCGGCGCGACGGATTTTTTCGAGTTCGGCCAAGACGGCCGGCGCCTCGGCATCACGCCCTTGGGCATGGAAGGCATGGGCATAGGGGCCGGTGTGAATTTCGCAGACTTTGGCCCCGATGCGCGCGGCGGCCTCGATCTGCGGCAGTTCCGCATCGATAAATACGCTGGTCACGATACCGGCATCGGCCAATCGCGAAATGACATCCTTCAGCCGCGCTTCCTGGGTCAGAACATCCAGACCACCTTCGGTCGTCACCTCATGGCGACCTTCCGGAACCAGCATGGCCATCTCCGGCCGCAGACCACAGGCAATGCCGACCATTTCGTCGGTTGCCGCCATTTCCAGGTTGAGCTTGACCTGGGTGAGTTCGCGCAAACGACGGACGTCGGCATCCTGAATATGCCGGCGATCCTCGCGCAAATGGACGGTAATCCCATCGGCACCACCCAGGTGCGCCTCGACCGCGGCCCAGACCGGATCCGGTTCGTAGGTCATGCGCGCCTGACGCAAGGTGGCAACGTGGTCGATATTTACGCCTAGTTCAATCATAATTCCTGCAACTCCTTGAATATTTTACGTGTTTCAAGTTCAGTGCCGCCCAGGTAATGAGCCATCAGGGCGCGCATCAAGGCCTTGGCTTCAATACGCGAACGCGGGTCGGAAAAGTCTTCCGCCTCAAGATCAAGCAAGGTCTTGCCGCAAACGACCTGCGCCGCGGCTTCGGCATGCTCGAGGCGTTGCGGCCCCTGCTCCATGCCATAGCTATACCAGGCGTCAGGCTGAATCGCCTGACCTTCGCTGTCATGACTCAAGGTCAGACCATAACCAAGCTCTTGCAGCAGGGCCTTTTCGAAGGCACGAAGATCGGCTTCACGCACTTTGCCGGCGGGATCGCTGGCCAGACGGGCAAGCATCTGGCCGTAACAGGCAAAAAGATGTTCGTGAGCATCCTCGCGGGGCAGCAGGTGCATCAACAACTCATTGAGGTAGTAACCGCAAAAGAGCGCCTCGCCGGCCAGCAATGGTTGCCCGCCCAGCCACTCTGCTTTCATCAGGTTCAGCACCTCGCCCTTGCCGGACCACGCCACTTCAATGGGCTGGAAAGCCATCAGCAAGCCCCGAATGGCCGAGCGTGGACGACGCGCGCCTCTGGCCAGCAAGGACATTCTCCCGAAGTCACGGGAGAACACTTCAACAATAAGACTGGTTTCCCTGAACGGGTAAGTGTGCAAGACGTAGGCCGGCTGGCCGTCGACTTTGCTCCGCTGAATCATTCGTAACCGAGGCTCTTCAGCAAGCGCTCGTCATCGGTCCAGCCCGATTTGACCTTGACCCAGACCTCAAGATAAACCTTGCCATCGAAGAGTCGTTCCATATCCTGGCGCGCCTCGCTGGCGATGCGTTTCAGCAATTCGCCCCCCTTGCCGATGACAATCGCCTTGTGACCCTCGCGGTCAACGACGATGGCCGCGAAAATTCGGCGCAGATCGCCTTCGACTTCGAACTTCTCGATCTCTACGGTCGTGGCATAGGGCAACTCATCCCCCAGCAGCCGGAAAAGTTTCTCGCGGATGTACTCGGAAGCAAGAAAACGTTCGCTCTTGTCGGTCAACTCATCTTCCGGGAACATCAGGCCTTCGTTCGGTAGATGCTTGCGCGCTTCAGCCAACAACTCGTCGGTCTGCTTGCCCTTGGCCGCGCTGACCGGAACCACCGCCGCAAAGTCGTGCTCGGCGGCCACACTGGCCAGGAAGGGAAGCAAGGCGGAACGATCTTTCAACTGATCCGTTTTATTGACCACCAGAATGGCAGGCCGGTCTGGAGGCAGAAGCCTCATCACGGCCCGATCCTTGGCATCGAAACGCCCCGCTTCAATGACGAAAAGCACGACATCGACATCATTCAAGGTGGTGGTCACGCCACGGTTCATCGCGCGATTCAATGCATTGGAGAACTTGGTCTGGAATCCCGGCGTGTCGACAAAGACGAACTGGGCATCGTCCTTGGTCAAAATGCCGGTAATCCGGTGCCGCGTGGTCTGCGCCTTGCGCGACACGATACTGATCTTCTCGCCGATCAGACGGTTCAGCAGCGTTGATTTTCCGACATTGGGACGACCGACGATGGCGATATAACCGGAGCGAATTTTTTTCATGCGTTGAGAGCTTTCAGGGCATTGTCGGCGGCAACCTGTTCGGCGATGCGCCGACTGGCACCATGACCGGTAGTACGCAAAGGCGGATTGTCGATCTCGCAGGAGACTTCGAAGCGTTGTTCGTGGGCAGCGCCGCTGGTGCTTAACATCTGGTAACGCGGCAAGGGCTTCTTGCGGCCCTGCAGCCACTCCTGCAACCGCGTTTTGGCGTCCTTCTGGGCCTGCCCGGGTTTCAATTGATCGAACAAGGGGATGTAAAGGCTGGCAATTACGCGCTGCGCCGCCTCGAAGCCGGCATCGAGATAAACCGCACCGAACAGGGCCTCCAGGGCATCAGCCAGGATCGACGGCCGCTGACTGCCACCACTCTTCATCTCTCCCTCGCCGAGGCGAAGAAGATTGCCGATGTCGAGCGACAGCGCCAATTGATGCAAGGCATCCTGTCGCACCAGATTGGCCCGGAGCCGGGAAAGATCACCTTCCGGCAATTCCGGGAAACGCCTGAACAAGGCTGCGGCAATGGCGAAATTCAGCACACCATCGCCCAGAAACTCCAGGCGCTCGTTATTGGGCGTCCCGTAACTACGATGCGTCAGCGCCGTCCGGAGAAGATTTTTGTCCGAAAAATCATGGCCAAGTTTTTTGGCCAGCGCCTCTGCACTCATCCCTTAACGCTCAAGGGTTGAGCCCTGGTAGTCAATCAGCAGGCTGACATTGGCAAAAAGCGGAATGCGCTTCTCGTAGGCAAAGGAAATAACAATCTGCCCGCTCTCCTTCGAGATATCGAGTTGATCAGCCTTGAAATCGAGCATGTCGATTTCGGCAAAACGATCAAACGACCTTTTCACGTCGGCGACCGTCGCATCCTTACCAACTTGAGCGACGACTGCCTTGCAATCCTTTTTGATCTTGTAGTACTCGATGACAGTCGGCGCGACCTTCATGCCAAGGACTGCCACCAGAACCAGCACAATGCTCCAGAACAACAGTCCGGACAAGGCAACGCCACGTTGATGCTTCATCATCATCCCCATTACTTGAATGAACCAACCCTGCTCAAATCGCTGAAATTCAGCCAGATGAAAAATGCCTTGCCGACGATATTCTGCTCCGGCACAAAACCCCAGGCGCGACTGTCGCGGCTGTTGTCGCGGTTGTCGCCCATCATGAAGTAGTGACCGGGAGGCACCTTGCAGATTACGCCAGCAGCATTGTAGGTGCAGCTTTCACGATACGGAAAGCGAGCCACGTCCGGAATGAAAGCCGGGGCATCGGTATCGTTGAGCAGGCGGTGCTCGACATTGCCCATTTTGGCCAAGTATTGCTCGGAATAATAAAGGCGCTCCGGGTGCAGATAGTCGGCAATCTTCTCCACATCCACCGGCTTGCCGTTGATGGTCAGCCGCTTGTTCTGGTAGGCAACCGTATCGCCTGGCAGGCCAACCACACGCTTGATGTAATCAAGCGAAGGATCTTCCGGGTAGCGAAAGACCATGACGTCGCCGCGTTGCGGATTGTTGATACTGATGATTTTCTTGTTGATCACCGGCAAGCGAATGCCGTAGGTGAATTTATTGACCAGAATGAAGTCACCAACCAGCAAGGTTGGAATCATCGATCCAGAAGGTATCTTGAAAGGCTCGAAGAGGAAGGAGCGCAGCACAAAGACGATCAGGATTACCGGAAAAAAACTGGCACCCCACTCCACCCAAAGCGGCTCAGGTCCATTTTTATTACGCAGTTTCCGGAACTTCAGCACGTCGACCGCATAGAGCGCACCGGTCACGAGCAGCAGCACAAAAAGAATCAGGGCAAAATTCATCGCTACTCTCAGTTATCGACGCGCAGCACGGCCAGGAAGGCTTCCTGCGGGATTTCAACGCTGCCAACCTGCTTCATCCGTTTTTTGCCGGCCTTCTGCTTCTCCAGAAGCTTCTTTTTGCGGCTGATGTCACCACCGTAGCACTTGGCCAACACATCCTTGCGCATCGCCTTGACGTTTTCGCGTGCGATGATGTGCGAGCCAATGGCTGCCTGAATGGCCACGTCGTACATCTGGCGCGGAATCAGTTCGCGCATCTTGGAGGCAAGCTCGCGCCCGCGATACTGGGAATTCGAACGATGCACGATCAACGACAGCGCATCGACCTTTTCGCTATTGATCAGGATATCGAGCTTGACCACATCGGCGGCCCGGTACTCCTTGAAATCGTAGTCGAGCGAAGCGTAGCCCTTCGAGCACGATTTCAGCTTGTCAAAAAAGTCCATCACCACTTCAGCCATCGGCATTTCATAAACCAGCTTCACCTGGCGGCCGTGATAATGCATATCGACCTGATTGCCACGCTTCTGGTTACAGAGCGTGATGACGTTGCCGAGGTAATCCTGCGGGACAAAAATTGTCGCCGTAATGATGGGCTCACGCACTTCTTCAACCTTGCTGAGCTCAGGCAATTTGGCTGGATTTTCAACCTGGATGATGCTGCCGTCGCGCTGAACGACCTCGTAAACCACCGTTGGCGCGGTGGTGATCAGATCCTGATCAAACTCGCGCTCGAGGCGCTCCTGCACAATTTCCATGTGCAACAACCCAAGGAAACCACAGCGAAAGCCAAATCCGAGGGCCTGGGAAACTTCCGGTTCGTATTGCAACGAAGCGTCATTCAGTTTCAGCTTTTCCAGCGCTTCGCGGAGAGAGTCGTACTGATTGGACTCGACCGGATACAAGCCGGCAAAAACCTGCGGCTTGATTTCCTTGAAGCCGGGCAGCGCGCTCGCTGCCTTACGATCCACTGTGGTGATGGTGTCGCCTACCTTGGCGGCTTTCAGTTCCTTGATGCCGGAAATGACGAAACCGACCTCGCCGGCACGCAGCGCTTCGCGCTGAACGGACTTGGGCGAAAAAACACCAACTTGTTCGCAAAGCTGCTGAGCGCCGGTCGCCATGAAAAACAGCTTGTCCTTGGGGCGCATGACACCATCAACGACGCGCACCAACATCACCACGCCAACATAATTATCGAACCAGGAGTCGATGATCAGCGCCTTCAAAGGCGCGTCAGGATCACCTTTGGGTGGCGGCACCTTGGCAACCACCGCTTCCAGGATATCGGCGACGCCCAGACCGGTTTTGGCCGAAGCCAGCACCGCATCCGTTGCATCGATGCCGATCACATCTTCAATTTCCTGGCGCGCACTGTCCGGATCAGCCGACGGCAAGTCGATTTTGTTAAGCACGGGCACGACCTCGACATCGAGTTCGATGGCCGTGTAGCAATTCGCTACCGTTTGCGCCTCCACCCCTTGCGAAGCATCCACGACAAGCAGCGCGCCTTCACATGCCGACAAGGAACGAGAAACCTCATAGGAGAAGTCGACGTGTCCCGGCGTGTCGATCAGGTTCAGGTTATAAACCTTTCCGTCGCGAGCCTTGTATTGCAGCGCAGCCGTCTGGGCCTTGATGGTGATGCCGCGCTCGCGCTCGATATCCATCGAGTCAAGCACCTGCGCCTCCATCTCACGGTCGGAAAGACCGCCACAGAGGTGGATGATACGGTCGGCCAGCGTTGATTTGCCGTGGTCGATGTGGGCGATAATCGAGAAATTACGGATGTGATCCATTGATGCTAGTAAAAAAGGGCGCTTATCCGGCGCCCTTCCCTGTTCAGAAGACCCTGAATTTTAGCGGATTTCGGCCAAATATTCACGAGTTTTAGGCTCATCCAGGAAGTAATGGCAGAGCTCCGTTTCACCGTGCAGCAAAACCGGGACCAGTTCATCGTACTTGGCCTCGAGCACGGGATCGGCATCGACATCCAGAATGCTCAGTGCTGCACCATACTCCGCCACCAAGGGAAGCAGAGCCTGCTCCATATCGTGGCAAAGATGGCAGTAGCCCCGGCTGATCAGTGTCAGTTCAATTCCCATTTAAACCCTTGATTGTGACAAAAGTCTGCATTTCACCTCGCCGGACCAGCAGGGTGACGCTACTTCCCTTGTCAAACTGAGCCAGCAGCTTGTTGAACTGCTCAACGGAACGAAGCTCGGTGGTCGCCCCCTTGCTGATTACCGCAATGACCACATCACCCGGACGCAGGTCGGCGCGCGCACCCGAGCCGCGCACATCCTCAACGAGCAATCCGGAACTCATCTTGAGCTCCCGCTTTTGCTCGGGGGTTAGTTCGCTAAGCACCAGCCCCAGACGGTTGGCGACCTGCTCGGGCGGTTTTGCGCCGCGAGCCGGCCGGCTGGCAACCTGTTTTTCATCGGGTATTTCACCTACCACGACAGCAATTTCCCGGGTACTCCCTTTGCGCCAAACCTGTACCAGCGAACGGGTTCCCGGGCGAGTGGACCCGACCAGGCGCGGCAGATCGGCCGAATTGACAATCACCTTGCCATCAAACTTCAAGATCACATCACCGGCTTCCAGGCCAGCCTTTTCTGCCGGACCACCTTTTTCGACCGCATTGACTACGGCCCCCATCGGCTTGCTAAGCCCGAGGGAGTCGGCCAACTCCTTGCTGACCTCCTGAATAACCACCCCCAGGCGCCCCCGACTAACCTTGCCAGTAGTCCGCAACTGCTGCTGAATTTCCATGGCAACATCAATCGGTATGGCGAACGAGACCCCCATATAGCCACCGCTACGGCTGTAAATTTGGGAGTTAATGCCGACAACCTCTCCGCGCAGATTGAAGAGCGGCCCGCCCGAGTTGCCGGGGTTAATTGCAACGTCCGTCTGGATGAAGGGAACGTAGCTTTCCTGGGGCAAAGAGCGCCCTTTGGCGGAAACAATGCCCGCCGTTACCGAATTATCAAAACCAAAAGGCGAGCCAATGGCAACAACCCACTCACCGACTTTCAACTGCGACGTGTCGGCGAGTTTGACGACCGGTAGGCCGCCCGCTTCAATCTTCAGCAGCGCGACATCGGTGCGCTTGTCGGCACCAATTGTTTTTGCCTTGAATTCACGCTTATCGGTCAGACGGACCGTTACCTCGTCAGCCCCATCGACCACATGCGCATTGGTCAGAATAAAACCATCCGCACTGATGATGAAGCCAGAACCAAGTGATTTGTTCTCAAATTCGCGAGGCATTGCACCACCGGGATGGCGCGGGATGAACCGCTTGAAGAATTCAAAGGCGGGGTCGTTCTCATCAAACGGAAACGGCATCACCTGACCATTGCCGCGCACCACTTGCGTCGTACTGATATTGACCACAGCCGGTCCCTGTTTTTCAGCCAGGTCGGAAAAATCCGGCAACCCTCGCGCCGTTTGCGCGAAGGCAAATATGTAGAAAAAACCGAGAAAAAGTAGCGCGACAAAGCGTCTCATGAGCAACACGCCTCCTGATTAAGCTAGGAACGGGAAATGATATGAGGGCGTTCGGCGTAATTTCCAGCCTTACCCTGCGCACGAAAACGAACGTAGAAAAACGACAAGGCCAGCCCGGCACCAGCCCCCAAAATTGCCCCCGCATCCCCCCCCAAGGGAGCCCCCAAGGGAGCCCCCAAGGCCGCACCAACGATCGCTGCGGTCAACGGTACGCCATAGGCCAAATTTGCCGTACGGCGAACGCTGCCGTCGGCGATGGCAATCGTTACTCGCTCCCCGAGGAGCGCACCAAGACGGTTATCGACGTTGTAGGTTTTAGGGCCACTGCAAAACATCTGGGTCAGTTGCTGCCCACCACACCCACCCTCTTCATGGCAGCGACCACAACCGCCGTGCTCAATTTCAACTACCGCCTCCGAACCCTCGATAGCACGAACCACGCCGCGGACAGTACTTTGATCTGCCCCCATGATTACCAACGCCTATCGGGGGCAATATCCAGCAAGGGGCGCAGTTTTGCAGCCACCGCCTCACGCGCCCGAAAAATCCGGGAACGCACCGTACCTATCGGACAATCCATGATTTTGGCAATCTCTTCATAAGACATGCCTTCGATTTCGCGTAACACAATTGCCGTACGCAACTCCTCGGGGAGGGCATCCATTGCTGAATTGACTGTCTGACCAATTTGTTTGCTGAGCAGCAGGCTTTCCGGCGTGTTGATATCGCGTAACTGAGACGCATCCTCGAAGGTTTCGGCCTCGTCGTTATCAAACTCTGTCGTGGTCGGCGCACGCCGGCCCTGGGAAACCAAATAATTCTTGGCAGTGTTAATTCCGATTCGGTATAGCCACGTGTAAAAGGCACTATCGCCCCGAAAGGACGGCAAGGCACGATAAGCCTTGATAAATGCCTCCTGTGAAACATCTTCCACTTCCGCCGAGTCGCGGATAAAGCGGGACAGCAAACGACCCAGCTTGCGCTGGTATTTGCTTACCAACAGGTCGAAGGCGTGCTGATCTCCGCCTTGCGCCCGTTCGACCAGTGCCTGATCGATCTCGCGCTCACTCATGGCTCTCGTGTTCCCTGGGGATTCATTGGTATGTTTATGAAGCGCAGTATAGCTCAGCGCTTTTCGTGCTGTGGATAGGTAATTATCCTTAATTGTGACACTCTGTAACCAGGTGCAGCCCATCTCACGTGCTATATTTCGAGCAAAATAAACTCACTCGAGAACAGCCGTGCAGAATTTTGATGTACTTATCATAGGCAGCGGTTTGGCCGGACAATCGGCCGCCCTTCGTTTAGCCAAGCATTGTCGTGTCGCCTTGGTCAGCAAACGAAGCCTTGAGGACTCTGCCTCAGGATGGGCGCAAGGGGGCATTGCGGCGGTTCTCGACAGTCGCGACTCAATTGAAGCGCACATCCAAGACACATTGATTGCCGGAGCCTGGCTCAACGACGAACCCGCGACCCGCTTCGTTGTTGAAAATGGCCGTCATTCAATCGAATGGTTGATCGAACAGGGCGTGCCCTTCACCAAAGACGAGGCCGGCTATCACTTGACCCGTGAAGGTGGCCACAGCGCTCGCCGGGTTATCCATGTCGCCGACGCCACCGGCCTTGCCGTACAGGATACGCTGACCAAGAAAGTTCGCGCCACACCGAACATTACGGTCCTCGAAAGTCACATTGCCATCGATCTGATCACCGGTGAAAAACTGGGCACCGGCGAAAATCGCTGCTTCGGAGCCTATGTACTGGACAGTCGCAATGGTGAAGTAATCACGATTGGCGCACCCAATACACTGATCGCCACCGGCGGCGCCGGCAAGGTATACCTCTACACGACTAATCCTGACACCTCGACCGGCGACGGGATTGCAATGGCTTACCGCGCCGGATGCCGGGTATCGAACATGGAGTTCATCCAGTTCCACCCCACCTGCCTCTACCATCCGCAAGCAAAGTCATTTTTGATTTCCGAAGCCGTGCGCGGGGAAGGCGGACTCCTGCGCCTGCCGGATGGCACCCGCTTCATGCTGGAACACGACGAACGCGCTGAACTGGCGCCGCGGGATATCGTCGCTCGCGCCATCGACTTTGAAATGAAAAAGCGCGGCCTGGACTGCGTCTTCCTCGACATCTCGCACAAAGGCGAGGATTTCATCCGCAATCATTTCCCCAACATTCACGCCCGCTGCCTCGAGCTTGGCATCGACATCGCCAGCGAGCCAATTCCCGTCGTACCGGCGGCGCATTACACTTGCGGCGGTATTGTCAGCGACCTCAAGGGAAGAACCGATGTCGCCGGCCTCTATGTCGCGGGAGAGGCCTCATGCACCGGCCTGCATGGCGCCAATCGTCTGGCCTCGAATTCGCTGCTCGAATGCCTTGTTTTCTCGGAGGCTGCGGTCAACGACATTTTGGCCAGCAAAACCACGGCACTCCCTGCCCTGCCCCACTGGGACGAAAGCCGAGTCACCGATGCTGACGAAGAGGTTGTCATTTCCCACAACTGGGACGAACTGCGTCGCTTCATGTGGGACTACGTGGGCATCGTGCGCACCACCAAACGACTGAAACGTGCAAAGCACCGGATCGGCTTGCTGATGCGTGAAATCGACGAGTTCTACGCCAATTTCCGGGTTAGCCACGACTTGATCGAGCTACGCAACCTTGTCGCGACAGCTGATTTAATCGTTCGTTGCGCCATGCAGCGCAAGGAAAGCCGCGGCCTGCACTTTTCGCGCGACTATCCGGAGATGCTGGGAAAAGCGAAAAACACCGTTCTCAGGCGTCGTCTGCCGAAGCATTGAAATCGGCCTGCCAGCGCAGAAACATGCGCAGGCGGCGGAAATCATCCCCTTTCAGGCTGTCGACCGCAGCAATCAATGTAGATTGCTGCCCGCCCTCCATTTCAAGGCGAATGATCGTCAGCCATGGATGCACACTCGCCCCGGGCAATAGACGGGCCGCGACAAACTGAGTGCCGCTATCACTGGCAACGGAGATCCGTCCGCTTCGCTCAAGCCGAAGCACCGAGAATCGCGGCGTCAAGCGTCGCCAAGCCAGCGCCGCCAAAGACCATGTGGCCAACAGCACAAGCCATTGAGCGCCAACTGCCTGTGGCCAAAGCAGTATTGCTGCACTGGCCGACAAGGCATTAAAAAGAACGAGCAGATCGAGAAAACGCGAACGGTGCAGTCCGATGGTAATCGGAAACTGCACCGTTCGATTCCCTGCTACAGGACGTCAGATACGCTTGAAAACCAGCGATCCGTTGGTGCCACCAAAGCCGAAATTGTTTTTCAGGGCTACATCAATCTTCATCGGTCGTGCCACGTTGGCACAGTAATCCAGATCACACTCTGGATCCTGATTGAAGATATTGATGGTTGGCGGAGAAATCTGGTGATGGAGGGCGAGCACCGTGAACAGTGACTCGATACCACCCGCACCGCCCAACAGGTGGCCGGTCATCGACTTGGTTGAGTTGACCACCAGCTTGTAAGCAGCATCGCCAAAAGCCTGCTTGACGGCATCAGTTTCATTCTTGTCACCAAGCGGCGTTGAGGTGCCATGGGCGTTCAAATACTGAACATCGGAAGGCGCCACACCGGCGTTCTTCAAGGCGTTCAGCATTGATCGACGCGGACCATCCGTATTCGGTGCGGTGATGTGATAGGCATCGCCACTCATCCCGTAACCGGACAGTTCGGCGTAAATTTTCGCCCCCCGCGCCTTGGCGTGCTCGTACTCTTCCAGCACCATGACCCCGGCACCTTCACCCAGCACGAAGCCGTCGCGGTCTTTGTCCCAAGGGCGACTGGCCGTGGCTGGATCATCGTTTCGAGTGGACAGTGCGCGCGCGGCACAAAAACCGCCCATACCCAGCGGGGAAACGGTTGACTCAGCACCACCGGCAACCATTACATCCGCATCACCATACTCGATGATCCGGGCTGCTTCACCGATCGAATGCGTTCCAGTCGTGCAGGCGGTAACCAGCGCGATATTCGGACCTTTAAAGCCGAACTGGATCGACAGGTTGCCAGAAATCATGTTGATGATCGAGCCAGGCACGAAGAATGGGGAGACCTTGCGCACACCACCGGCGATATATTCGTCTTTGGTTTGCTCAATCAGCGGCAAACCGCCAATGCCCGAACCAATAGCGACACCCACTCGTTCGAGGTCAGCGACGTTTTCCTTGTCCAGACCAGCATCGCGCACAGCCTGAATGCCTGCCGCCAGGCCGAAATGGATGAAATGATCCATGCGGCGGGCGTCTTTAGCCGGAATGTACTGA
>Ga0316604_10001815_pt1 | contig 17649 bp, 10 predicted proteins | sample OWC_soil_day20_C_FD_207650 | JGI IMG/M metagenome (GOLD analysis project Ga0316604, IMG submission 207650) | Wetland soil microbial communities from Old Woman Creek delta, Ohio, United States - OWC_soil_day20_CT | ecosystem: Environmental > Terrestrial > Soil > Wetlands | place: USA: Ohio... | reverse complement strand
TCCACCAGGGGGTAAGCGCACAACTTATAAGGAAGGATAGCCTTCAGAGCTACAATAAGACCCTGAAACCCGGGGAAATGAAATCTGACCTGACCACTTTTCTTAACATCCGTAAAGCGGCTAATTCAGGCCTTTACCGGTATCGGTCCCAAAAGCAGATAGACAGCATTTATAAATGGGCATTTAAGGAAGTAAAAAAGCCCATGACAACACTGGAATTCTTCCATATTATCCTGCAACTCACAGATTTTGAAGGTAGTTGTCACAACTATACCGAACCCAGGTCAGCACTGGTGGAATATTTAAACCGCCAGAAAGCCTTTTTCCCTTATGCATTGAAATACATAGAAGGGAAAATAGTCTTCAATAACAGCGGTGAACAAATTCCTGTAGGCGCTGAAATATTGAGCATTAACGGTGTTCCTGCGCAACAACTGATGCAATCCTTCTACAAGTACTGCACTACAGATGGCTTTAATATCACTCAAAAACAATCCAATAGCGTAGATAGAAGTTATGGTATCAGGTACCTCTATGAATATGGTGTCAATGATAGCTTTAAAATAGCTTACCGTGCGCCGGGAAGTAATCAGTCCCAAACCATCACTGCTGCTGCCATCACAAACGATGAACGGAATGCGATGTTTCCAAAACGCTATAGCGCACCGGTAGATAGTATTACCGACTGGCGGGTACAGCCTTCTTATAGTTTTAAAATGGTCAATCCGAATACGGGTCTGTTCAATTTCCGCATATTCAATATGGCGGATGATGATATGGATCCCCGCTTCCCCGGTTATGTAAAATACCTCGATAGTGTTTTCCGGTTGCTGGCGCAAAATAATGTGCCCAATCTCATCATTGATCTGCGTGGCAATCCCGGTGGTAGCGATCCTACCTTCGAGCAACCTGTAATGTACCTGACGGATTCAAATTTCAAAGAGAATGCAGTAGCCTATAGCATTTTGGGAGACGGTATTCCATATGAGCAATACTTCTGGGGCACTTCTACCTCGCATAAAATGGATTCGGTGGAAAAGGTAGAGGGCAAGAAATTTTTAAAGGATTATTTTCCTGTTTTAATAAATGGGCGAAATATGCAGAATCCCAAATACAACCCTGTTTATCATCCAAAAAGTCCCGGATATAAAGGCAAATTGTATATGCTGATTGATGAAAATGTTGCTTCTGCGGGTTCGCACATGGCATCGCTGGTGAAAGCATATGCGAGGAATGTAACGGTAGTTGGGGTAGAGACGACGGGCGGGTATTATTACCACAATGGACACATGTCGCTGGTATATGAATTGCCGAATTCAAAGATCAAATCGAAGTTTTCAATAGTACATGTAGAGCAGGATGCGGTGGTGAAACCTGACCAGCCGGAGGGTAGGGGGATAATTCCTGATTATACGGTATGGCCTGCGTTTGAAGGTTTTATGCAAAACAGGGATACGCAGATGGAGTATGTTTTAAAACTGATCAATGATGGAGGTATTTGATCTTAAACCATTGCTCAGGGATGTCTTCCTGAACTGTCCCGCTGTCAGGCCTTCCTGTCGTTTAAACAATTTATTTAAATGACTTTCGTCTGTAAAGCCTAATTCCTCTGCAATCTGGGAAATAGACAGGCTGCTATACCTAAGGCGGCTCTTGGCCAGTTCCAGTTTATAATCCAGTATAAACTGCCGGATGGTTTTGCCTGTCTTTTTATTAAAATAGGCACCGATGTAATCTTTCGAAAGATTGAAATGGGCAGCTATGCCATTCAGGCTGATCTTCTCATTGTCATATATATTATGTTGAATAAACTGGGTCATTTCATAGCCGGCCGATTCTACCTGTACAGGGATTTCACTTGTTACAGGTTGTTGGGCATAGCGTGCGATGATATTTAACAGTAAAAAAACAAGATTTTGGAGCACGACTTCCCTGAAAATGCCATTTTGCTCCCATTCTGTCACAATCCTTTGGATGAGTGCACCGGAAAATTCCCTGTCAGCTTCATTTAACCCGATGAACCCTTTAAAATGTCCGGCGTGTTGGAAAATATATTCCAGCTGGCGGAAGTAATGACTCAGTTCCGGTTTGTCGTATCCGATAGGAGAATTGCGTCCGAATAACGCTGCCGTAAAATCGATAATTACGAAAGAAGACCTGCTGGCGGCAAGAAACGCGTGTTTGTCTGCAGGGTTGAGGAGGAACAGGTCACCCTTGCCATAAGGGAACTGATTATCATTGATTAAATGCATACCTCGACCATCCCTTATAAAGATGATCTCAAAACAGTCATGCCTGTGCATAGGGGTATGATCTGCAAAATACTCCTTAATGGCCAGGGCAAAGTCACTTTTAATCATGCAGGAAAATTACGGAAATATCCTCGTTTTTTACCTGTTTTAGTAAAAAGCCCCAGGGTACTTTTGAACCATGAAATATCATTTATCCGATCTGATCCGGATAGCAGGCGCCGCCCTGGCGCTGGGACTATCCCTGTCCGGTTTTTTGCCGTACATCATTATCCCTGTTGCAGCCACCCTGATTTGTGGTTATCCTATGTTTAAAGAGGCTTTTGACGCTATCAGGGAGCGTCATATGACCATGGAACTCTCGATGTCGATAGCCGTAATGGCCACGTTGCTGGTAGGGCAGTATACAACAGGGTTGGTTATTACGCTATTTGTTCTCATTGCCGAATTACTGGAACACCTGATCGTAGATCGTGGCCGCGATGCATTAACGGGGTTGGCTGCATTGATGCCACAAACCGCTAAGGACCTGCAACCCGGGGATACGGTTGTTGTAAAACCCGGGTCACATATCCCGGTGGATGGTATTGTGCTCAAAGGGAACAGCTTTGTAAACCAGGCCGCTATTACAGGAGAATCGTTGCCGGTAGAAAAAAGCCTCAATAGCGAAGTATTGGCAGGCACCATCAACCAGGATGGCGTACTGGAGATCATTGCAACCAGTGTAGGGAAAGATACCGTTTTTGGCCGGATTATAGGCGTGATGGAATCAATCCGGACCACGCAGTCCCCCATCGAAAAAACGGCTGATAAACTGGCTGCAAGACTCGTGTATTTTGCCCTCGGGGGTGCGGTGATCACCTACCTCATTACGCATAATATAAATGCTACCATCTCCGCGCTTGTAGTGACCGGTGCCTGTGGTGTGGCAGCTGGTACGCCACTCGCAATCTTAGCAGGCATTGGTCGTGCGGCCCGCGAAGGTGTAGTCATAAAAGGGGGCGTTTATTTAGAACAACTGGCGCAGGCAGATACCGTAATCTTAGACAAGACAGGCACATTAACATTGAATCAAGCTGTAGTTACAGACATTACAAGCTTTGACGGCATTGGCCGGAACATGCTTCTGACCTTGCTTTCCACTGGCGAGCAGCATTCCGATCACCCATTGGCCGGGGCTATCATGGATGCTGCAAAGAAGGAAGCTATCCTGCCGGTTGACTATGATACCTATAATTACCTCCCTGGAAAAGGGCTAGAATTTTCCCGGCAAAATACCAGGTACCTGATCGGGAATGCAGGTCTTTTTGCTGAAAACAATATCGACTTACACGTTGCACAACAATGGTTGGATACAGCCCGTCAAAACGGTGAATCAACTGTTTTAATCAGTAATGATCAACATATTTTAGGTGGCGCCCGAATCATCGACGTGATTCGTTCCGAAGCGCGCGAGGCCATTTCAGACCTGCATGATCATCACTTAAGAACCATTTTATTGTCCGGCGATAATGCTGCCAGTGTGGCGGGTACCGGTAAAAGTCTGCGCGTGGACGAAGCCATTGGCAACCTGCTGCCTGCAGATAAATTAGGGTACATTTCCAGTCTGAAATCCCGTGGCCACAAAGTAATTATGGTCGGCGATGGTATCAACGATGCGCCAGCCCTTATGGAAGCCAATGTAGGCATTGCCATGGGTACCAGTTCCCATGTGGCTTTCGAAAGTGCAGACATGGTGCTCACGAACAATGACTTACGAAAAGTAGCGACCGCTATTACGATTGCCAGGAAATGCATGAATGTGATTCAGTTTAATTTCTGGGGCACCATCATTGTAGATGCTATCGGCATTGTACTGGCTTTCCTGGGGTATTTGAGTCCCATGACAGCCGCAATGATCCATGTAGGTTCTGAATTGATTTTTATTCTGAATGCTGCCCGGTTATTTAGAAAAGGGTAAAGAGGTATATTGATCGCCTGTGCTAATATTGTAATGTGGAACGTCCTGATTAAACTTGACGGATAGGAATTTCAACCAAATGGTAAATAGTTTTAACCAAAAATATCAAACCTGCTTCAGCGCTGCCCTGTTTAAGGACAGAACAGAAGCAGTTACTGTCTGATTTCTTAGCTGCCCGGAACTAAGCAATCCTGGGTAGCCTTACTGCGGTCAGCACAATGCACCCCGCCTGTTTGCTGCCATCCTTACAGGAATCATCCTGCATTATATCGGCCACTGCCGTATGTGTACCATAATGTGCCACTACGCCATTTACGACCCCTTCCATCAGTTCCAGGTTGGAGTAATCATAAAATATAGGCTCGACCTTGATAATAGACCTGAATTCCTGTTCCAGCTGGAACCTGATTTTCTTCTCTACGTCAGGCAATGCCAGTTCGTTACATTTCACGGCATTAATGATCACCTGGGTATCCCATACGATTCGCTCTTTTACCCAGCCAAAATAGTTTTTCCCTGAAGTAATAATTTGTTCTTGTTTAAAGTTGTGATCAGGAATCAGTTTGTTGATCTCTTCAATAATGTGGCTTTTAGAGTAATCCATTTTAATTGTAATTTTTATCGACGGTCTTTTTCAACTGTGAGATTAATACTTCCCGCATTGATAATTCATGTTCAAAATTTCCCCTTTGAGTGATCTTTGTCATTCATAGCATAAAACGTGGTATAGGCGGGTTATCAGTTCAACAATTTAGACAATTGTAGTTAAATAATCAAAAGCTGGCTATTTTATTTATACCTTGCGGAGGATGCTAATTATGCTCATTACGGTCTATGTGCTACTGACCGGCTTTTACCGGTTTTTTACATTGTCGGGGTTCCCTCCCTCGGCATGCCTGTTGGCGGTCTCCTAACGTTTACGAATAATTCTTAATTTTTAATCATGAAAATGATTTTTTTAATCGTCTCCTTTTTAATGGGAGCGGTAGCGCTATATGCGCAAACGCCGGTTGTAAAAGTGGCGGTATTGTTATACCCGGGAGTGGAACTACAGGACTTTGCAGGCCCGGCAGATGTATTTACAAAAGCAGGGGAAATAACAGGTGGAGCCTACCAGTTATATACCGTATCAATGAAACAGGAACCGGTGTATACAGAAGGGCATGTGGGTATACAAGCAGATTACCCCATCCGGCGGATGCCAAAGACGGATGTCCTGGTGATTCCCGGTGCATCGATGGTCACGATTGATTCGCTTAGAAAGGATAGTGCAATGCTATCGCTGCTCAGGCAATACCAGGACAGTGTTTCTATAGTGATGTCTGTATGTACCGGTGCTTATTTGCTCGCGGCGGCTGGCTTGCTGGATCATCAGGAAGCCACGACCCACTTCTTTGTGGCGGATGATTTTGCAAAGGCATTCCCTGGCATCACCTTGGTCAGAGACGTCCGCTATGTAGATGAAGGGAATATCCTGACCACTGCTGGAGTGACTTCCGGAATAGATGGTGCCCTGCACCTGGTAGAGCGCTATAGCGGAGACCGCATTGCAGGCATGGTGGCAAGGGGCATGCAGTATACCCCGCATAGGGAAGAAGCCTGGCCACAGGCCCCTACGGGTATGAACCTGAAAGGGGATGCGGATATAATATGCGGGATGATAGCAATAGATAAAAATGTATATGCTGAGTACAAGGGGAAGAGGTATTATTTCTGTTCTGAAACCTGCAAAAAAGCCTTTCTGAAGCATCCGGGGAAGTATGTACCAGGGTCGTAGCTATAGTATAGCTTCGTTATAATACCGACACTATATCGACACTATAAGGTCACTATAAGGTCACCTCAATATCCCCGGGATAATGAGGTGACCTTATAGTGCTCTTTTGGTACCCTTTTGGCACTATAGCTACAACGAAGCCAGGGCGTCAATCGACCTTCAACGCATATTACATTTCATTGAAATGATTCATTTCGGAAGTAGTAAAAGGATACGCATTAAGATGAATGGTCCTTTTTATAGGTGCGAAAGGTGGTGGCAGTTCTTTTTTTGAAATAATTGGAGAGGTGACTTTCGTCGGTAAAGCCAAATTCGTCGGCGATTTGCCGGAGGGTAAGACCGGCTGCAACGCGGCCTTCAATGAGTTTTATCCGGTAGTTGTCAATGTATTCTCTGAAAGAGATGCCATAGTTGTTTTTAAAGTACTTGCCGAAGTAGTTTTGAGAGATGTTGAAGGTTTGGGACAGTTGTTTTACCTGGATCTTTTCTGGTTCATAGATGTGTTGGTGAATGAAGGATATCAAAGCCTGTTTGTCATTGTTCCAGCTATAGGGTGTATTCAGGTCTCCCCATTGTTGCTGGAAGAGGGCGAAGAGTGAGAGCACCTGGTAGAAGATGAAAGGGGAGGAGAGCACTTCTTTGCTGTCTTTGGAATCGATGAGGGTTTTGATGGTTCTGAGTAAATTGATTCGGGAAAGGTTATCCATGTTTAAACGCATTTCCTTAAATGCCTTGTTCCGCATCATCATTTCAGGCTGGAATTTAAGGAGTGCATTTGGCATGAGCGAACGCCTTTCACTAAAATAACTATCTGTGAATTTTATGACCCCAAAATGCGTTTTTCGCTTTATTTCCAGGTAATGGGTGTCTTCAGGAGAGATGAGGAACCAGTCATTGGCCCGGTAATCCACGACGTTGTTATTCAGGTAATGCCTGCCACTGCCAGTAAAGATGTATACAATCTCATAATAGTTCTGAGAATGGGAGGGTTGGTGAAATTGTTCCTTGACAAACGCCTCGATCACTAAAGCGTCAAACTGCCGAAGTTTCTTCATGGCTTAAAATTACAAATTATTGGCGCTTTTTTGCAAGTTAATCCAGGGTAGGGTTTGCCAATTTTGCAGGACAACTTTTGTTAAAGTAGAATGGATAATTTTATATTAATCGCTGTCTGCATGCTGGCAGGCATGTTGATGCAAAGGGCTAAATTATTACCTGCAGACGCCCATAAAGGAATCAATACCTGGTTACTGTACCTCGCATTGCCCGCAGTCTCGCTAAAATATATTCCTACTATACAGTGGTCGCTGTCCATGTTGTTTCCGTTGGCCTCGACGGTGATTGTGTGGGCGGGGAGTCATTTATTTACAGCGTTATATTCGAAGCATAAGCGATATGGGCAGCGGTCCAGGAGCACGCTGGAACTGGCCAGTGGGTATAGTAATACGTCTTTTATCGGGTTTCCGCTGATCATCGCTTATTTTGGAGAGCAGTACCTGAGCATCGCTATTATCTGCGACCAGGTGTTGTTTATACTATTGTCTACAGTTGGGATTATTACGGCTATAAAGGGAGATCGTAAGTCAGGAACAGCGATAGAGGCCAAAATGATCCTGAAGAAACTGTTTACATTTCCACCTTTTATAGGTTGTATTACAGCGCTGACATTACCGCATTTTGTGAACCTGGCGGCGGTAGAACCATTGTTTGGAAAACTGGCGGCTACGGTGGCGCCGCTGGCCTTGTTCTCTATTGGGATGCAGTTGCGGTTTAATGGTTGGGAAAAACAGCGGGGACAGTTGTCAATGGTGTTGTTGTATAAGTTGCTGATAGCACCTTTGCTGGTACTGGCGGCGGCCATTATTACAGGGGTATGGGGTAATGTGGCGAAGATCAGCATTTTTGAAGCGAGTATGCCTACGTTCATTACGGCCAGCGTGGTAGCGGAGCAGTTTAACCTTAATTTCCGGCTGGTCAACCTCATTATTGGGATAGGGATACTACTGGGTCTCATGTCGACGTTTATGTGGGCGAATATCCTGCAGTATGTATACGGTTGATTTGTAATCGAATTCTAACCTGCTGGTAGGATTGAGTTTATAGGGTTTTTTAAGAAGAAAAAACTTAGTTCACAAAAGAATGGGGCTGTCTCAAAACTTCGAGACAGCCTCATTTTATTCGGGTACTGATGGAGAGAATTTTCGTACATGCAATTCTCAGAATCTTCCGGCAACTTATGATACATCCCCTTATAAACAGGTTGAGATCATTACTCATTATCAACATAATATTTTTCATAATCTGTGATACCCAGCGACTCAAAAAAGCGCTTACTGGTTTCCCTCAGCTTTTTGTCAAATGCTTCCGGATCTGCTTCCATTTCAATAGCATGGCGCAAGCGTATTTGCCTTAATTTTGCCATAAATGGGCTATTTTTTTCTGTCATGTACTTATATTTCATAATGATGGATTTAAAATGTCACGGGGTGTCTTTATTTGAATAGACCGGTACCCCATTTCTTTGTTTATTTTATTAAAGAGTTCAATCTTTCCGGTGTTGACCATGTGCCTGAAATTCCAGCTTGCTAAAACATCGGCTCCCTGCAAAGTCGCTGTAGCAACATGGAGCGCATCTCCTTTACTTTTAATCGTTAAAGCCCCTGCTGCGATATACATTTCTGCCAGCATTTTTGCTTTAGGAGAATGCCTTGTAGATATCATGAACTTGTAAGGAACCTGTTCGGGTTGCATCATTACTTCTTTCCTTGCTTCCTTTAGCTCTTCTATCACAAGATCAGAGATCATCATTTTTAATCTCCCCCTCTTGAATATGTTCAATAATTGAATACTGAACTCAGAGAATTCTTTGTCGAACATACCTCCAAATACCGAGGTATCTACGTATACGACTTCCATTCAAAAATATTTAATTTTTGTTGAGATTTAAAACCCAAAAACTTCGGGAATTGCTCTAAAAAGAAGGGGATTATCTATATGCGGTTAACACGATCAAAAAGGATTTCGTATATCCTTCTACGATCATAAGAATATTAATTTACGAAAAAATACCTGAAAAAAATCTTTCTACAATCACGCTCCCAAAATTTCTCTCATTTGCTTTCTGAGGAAGCAAAAACAGCCATAGCTGCACCTTTCCCGGTGTAGCTACCCAAAACAAAGAAATCTTATTTCCTCATTGCCCCGGGTGTATCTCCTGTATGCTTTTTAAAGAAGGCTGTAAAATGATTAGCATATTCAAAACCAAGACTATACGCAATATCTCCTACCGACCAATCAGAATATCGCAACAATGCCACGCTTTCACTTACCATCCGCTCCGCTATTATTTGCCCGGTGGTTTTGCCCGTCGTTTGCTGTATGACTGCATTCAAATGATTCACATGCACGCCTAATTCCCCCGCAAAATCTGCAGGTTTTCTCAACCTCACAGGCGTGCCAGGGGCAACAACAGGATATTGTTTTTCAAGCAGATTTATAAACCGGGTTTTCAGTCTGTCAGCAGCATTTTGTACCTGCAATAAACTGGCCTCATACATGAGTAATCCAATCAGTTTACACGCACTGAAAAATCTATGCACATCATCTGAATGATACGCCTGTACTAATTGATCGAAGTAAAAACGAATTTTCTTTAATACCTGGTCTTCAGGATAAAAAATTTGAGTAGTTGTTTGAAACAATCGCTGGGTATGATCATCCATCAACTCCTTTGTAAATATGCACCAATACCCGTTGCGCTGTCTCCCTGCCGGCTCAAAACTACAAGCCACCGAAGGAGGTAAAAATATCAACGCAGGTTGTTGGACCTTTTCAATTCCATTTTCCTGCTGTAATACCCCCTTTTGTAAGATCAGCCATATTCTATAAAAATCCCGGCGCACAGGCGCTTCATTATTCACTTGATAATGAACTGCTTTGAAAGAAGTAGCCATAAACCATTTTTGCAAAACTACTAAAATCAAAGAATGTCAAACAGCCAAACCTATTTTTGCAACATTCAACTAACATTAGAAAAATACACCTCCCTAATTATGTATAGATGAGGCAGTTACTGGCTTTTAGCCTATGAATGCTTAAAATATAACATATAAAAATTATTAAATACAATGATTTCCTGTTAAATTTGAACGATTATCCAGCATTCCCTGCCTATGATTAAAAAATACACCTTTCCTTGTTTTCGAAGGAACAAGGACTTTTTCATCTTCCCGGATTATATCATCCCGGACGCCTTATCCCAAATTAACTAATGCGGCTGGCATTGTTGTGTTTCACTTAATTAATTGAAGATGAAAAGGTTTTTGCTTTTATTTGCTTGTCTGTGTGTGTTCTCTGAAATTGTCAGCGCACAAACTATTTACATGAATATTCCTGATACTGTCTGCATGTCTACCAACAATGGGACATCCGATCAGGCTAAGTTTACGAGTATCACTGCTTACCTTGCGAGCGGACAAACCGGCAGTACTGTCTGGACCATCCAAACACCCGGCGGCACCGATGTTGACTATTCGATCCTGTACTCGTCAAGCACGTCTACGATCAAGACTAATCAGCTCACATCGAACGCGCTCACGCTCCAGTTTCTCAACGCTGGTACCTATATCTTTACGGCAAGTATGACCTACAGCAATGGTACCGTGTACACAAAAAGTGATACACTGGTGGCTATAGACTGTACTATGCCCACCTGTAATGGTGGCAACGCGACTATGCCAGGTTTCTCTGAAGACTTTGGCACGCTGGCCAGTAATGCCGGTAAGAAAGAATATTCTCCGTCAACTGCGATCACGTATACCTACGATGGTTCTTCTACAATCGGTATGGCTACAAACGGCTACGCTATTTCCAACACTACGCATTGGGCGGCAGACTGGATCACCACATCCGATCATACGGGTAGTAACCGAGGTGGTATGCTGGTTGCCAATGCCGATGGGGATACACGTACCTTCTTCTCCAAAGAAGTGACGGGTCTTTGTAGAGGTGCTGTATACAATTTCAGTGCATGGCTCATCAATGTAGATAGTTCCATTACCCTTACCAAGAACTGTCCGGATTATAAATATGCCGGTGTCACCTTCCAGATCCTGAATGCGGCCAATACCAGCCAGGTATTAGGAGAGTTTAAAACTTATGCCGTATCTATGAACCTTGCTGGCAGACAATGGCAGCGATATGGCGGTACGTTTACTGTACCTACCAGTGTGACCGATGTGATTGTACGCATTAAGAATAGCTATCCCGGTGGTTGTGGCAATAACATCGCCATCGACGATATTGAATTTACCTATTGTAGCCCTGTCATCACTGCATCCATCGAAGGTAATTCCGAGAGCCTGAGAGAAGTATTGTGTGAAGGTGCACCTACTATCCTGACTTCTTCTTATACCCCTGCAACTTATTTTTCAAATGCTGAGTACCAATGGGAAATGTCTGACGATGGTGGTGTCACCTGGTTCGACGTACCATATGGTACCGCTACCAATGATACACTTGTCATCGCTGAGGGCGAACTCACCGGCACTAAAGATGTTGCCGCTGATTACTACTTCCGTGTGCGCATCTTCGAAAATGGTTCTTCTTCCGAAACCTGTGCCGCGCCATCTTCATCTGTGAAACTCACCATCCTGCCTATGCCGCAACTGACGCTCACCAAGAGCCAGGTATGTGCGGGTGCTACTGTCGACCTGCAGGCATCAGGTGGCTTTGATGAATTTAAATGGAGCGATACGACTTATGTAGGTCCGACCCGTTCTATTACATTGGTACGCGATACTTCTATCACCGTATATGGTTATGTATATTATGGGGTAGACGGTGGCAAGACCTGTGTGGACTCAAACAGCGCGTCTATCAAAGTAGATGATGAACCAATCGTGGAGATCGGAGCTTCTGCCACTACATTGTGTGTGGGTAGCAGAGTCACATTATCTGTGAATGAGATCCTGGGTACTACCGCAGATTCTATTTTCTGGTACAAAGGTGTACCAGGTTCCGGTCAGCTGCTTTCCGACTTTACAGGTCAGACTTCTATGGTCTACAATACAGAAACCATAGCAGATAGCGTGTTCTCTGTAAGGGTTGTGCAGAGTAGTTGTGAGGTTACGTCGGCGCCGTTCTACCTGCATCTCACTGAGATCCCTGTACCTGATGCCGGTACAAGTCAGTTTGCTTGTGTTTCCAACAATTCAACGGGTACCTTCACGATGAACCGCACGCAGTTAACAGGTACTACAGGCGCCTGGCAGATCATCGGTATCGAAGGCCCCGGTATTTCAGGGGCAACCGGCGATATCAATTTTGATGATTACGTGAGCATGAATAAGAAGAACCCGAAAGCGACTGTAACACTTACCAATGTTGGTACCACTGTATACCTGCAATGGAAAGTGACGGCCAGCAGCAATGCTGCATGTATCGGTTATGCTTATGATACCCTTACCTGGATGTCTGAAGGAACACGTGCTTATGTAGATAGCGCCATGACACAGTGTGGTACTGCCAATGTATTTACAATGGCGGCCAATGAGCCGAATGTAGACCTCACAGAAGAATTCGAAGAAACGGGAACCTGGACCATATTGTCCGGTACAGCTACCATCGCTGATACGAATGCTTATAATACGACTGTCACAATACCTGCAGGTAATTACCAGGACGTAGTATTACAATGGAGCATTTCGAACAAGGCAGCATGTGGTATTACCTATGATACAATCACCTTACATTATAAAGATATACCAACAGCGACTGTGAGTCCTGTTACTACCTGTGCATCTGCAGGTACGTTTGATCTGAACCCTTCGGCGATCACCGGTGGTCCCACCTATTATGCGATCACCAGTACGATGAGTGGGTTTACGGCAGTACCGACTACGGCAATCACTGCATGGCCGGTTGCGGTAAGCATACCGACAACGACGCCGGCAGGTACATATACTTTCCAGCTGACCATCAGCAATGATAGTCTGGGTTGTACAAACACCATTCCTTTTACTGTAAATGTTCAATCTGGTTCTGTAGACCCTACAGGCGTAACCGTAGGTTCCCCGATCATCTGCCAAAGCGGTACCACTACGCTGACAGTAGAAGGCGGTAGTCTGGCGAAGAATGCAGATGGTACAGACGCAGCCAGTTGGGTATGGTATGCAGGCGGTTGTGGTACAGGTACCGCAATAGGTACCGGCACTACCATCACAGTACCGGTTACTGCGACTACTACTTATTATGTAAGAGCAGAAGGTACAGCTACCTGTGCAGGTTCTAACTGCGCAAGCGGTATCGTCACCGTGTATGACAAACCAGCTGATGCCGATGCGGGTGCTGATGCAAGTCATTGTAGTGACTCTGTTTTTGTGATGAATGCCAATGCTCCATCCATCGCTACCGCAACGGGTGCATGGACTGTAGCCAGCGGTACTGCAAGAATTACCGATACCACCAGTAACACGACTACGGTATATATTAAACCGGGTAATACGGTCACCCTGACATGGACCATTACCAATGGTGCATGTGTTACTTCAGATGATGTAACCATTGCCAACTATGCATTGCCGGGTACAATTAATAAAGGTGTAGACACCATCAGTCAATGTAATAATACATCGTTCGTCATGTCAGCAACAGGTACCGGTAACTGGAGTTTCCTGCCAGGTACTGCGGCTACAGTGAGCGATGCCACCAGTCCAACCGCGACCATCACACTGCCAGCAGGCGATACGGCGACTGTGATCTGGAATGCAACGAATGGCTTGTGTACAAGCGCTGACAGCACCTTCCTGCGCAACTATGCTATGCCTGAAGATGCCAATGCCGGCGCTGCCCAGACCCATTGTAACGATTCGCTCTTCCACATGGCCGCTGCGACATCTGTTTACCAGGGTACCTGGTCTGTACTCAGTGGTACGGCTACTATTGCCGCTGCTGACCTGCACAACCCAACTGCCAGTGTTATTGTATTAGTAAATACGACCGCTACCTTACAGTGGGTCCTGACCAATGGCTCCTGTACAGGTAATCCTGCAACTGTTACCTTAAGCAATATTGGTGGGGTATTGGGTAATGCCATCTCTGCCAACCAGGTGCTGTGTGCATCCGAAACACCGGCTACCCTCACGGGTACTACCACCGTAAGCGGTGGCGATGGTACCTACGCTTACCAGTGGCAGATGAGCACTACGAATGCGACCACCGGTTTCTACAACGTGACTACAGGTACCGGTGGCACTACAGCTGCTTATACACCTGCTGCCCTCTCTGCCGATACCATCTGGTTCAGAAGGGTAGTGACCTCTGGTTGTAGTGGTAGCTCTATCAGTAATGTCGTAAAACTGCAACGCATCTCTACACCACCGGTAGTAGTATCCGTGCCGGCATCTACCAATGCCAGCTGTATGCCGGGCAATGACTACACCACGCTCTTTGGCACACCGGTGTTCAGTCATGCACCCTATACAAATGAACCACTGACCGTTACCTACACAGATAATACGACTACACCAGATGTCTGTACCACAATCATTATGCGTACCTGGACAGCGGTAGATCGTTGTGGGCTGACTGCTACCGCACAGCAAACAATTACTGTGAAGGATACAACCGGACCGGTGTTCACAACGACCGCCCCTGCAAATGTGACGGTCAGCTGTGATAACATTCCGGCAACAGTCTCCCTGACTGCAAATGATCTCTGCTCCGGTACATTTACTGTAGCGCCAATTGAGCAAAGGGTAGACATGGCTGGTCAGTGTACAAATAATTATTACCTGATCCGTAAATGGGTAGCGGTAGATAATTGTGGTAATCCAGGCGATACCCTGAAACAAACTATCACCGTGAAGGATACCACCGGCCCTGTGTTCGATGGTACCGCACCGGCGAATATTACGGTGGATTGTGACAAGCTGCCTGCCGCAGCAACCATGACCGCTACAGACAATTGTACGGCAGGGACCATTACGGTAACGCCTGTAGATACCCGGCAGAATATTTCTGGCAGCTCCTGTACCAATACCTACCAGATCACCCGTACATGGACGGCGATAGATGCCTGTGGTAATATTTCCGCCCTGAAACAGATCATCACAGTGGTAGATACAACGAAACCAGTCTTCTCTGTCATGCTGAGAGATACTACTGTGAATTGTGACCAGGTGCCTGCTGTTTCAACCGTAACTGCAACTGATAATTGTACGGCGAATGTGACAGTATCCGTGAACCAGACCAAAGTATTCCTGAGCACTACCTGTGCCGGCAATTATCGCCTGACACGTACCTGGACAGCGACAGATGGTTGTGGTAACACAGCTACAATGAAACAGGTGATCACCGTACAGGATACCACCAGACCAGTATTTACCGTAGCGCCTCCGGGTGATACAACGGTGAACTGTGATGCTGTACCAGCTACACCATCCAATGTAGTGGCTATAGATAATTGTAGTACCGTGAAGATCAGCTATTCTCAATCCAAAGCAACCATCAGCGGTGCCTGCGCGAGCAACTACCAGCTGATCAGAACATGGATTGCGAAAGATGAATGTGGTAATACTAATACATGGAAACAAACGATCACGGTACAGGATACTACCAGGCCGGTGATTGGTACAGCTCCTGCGGATGCCATCGTATCCTGTGGAGGTACCATCCCTGCAGAAGCTACCCTGTATGCAACTGATAATTGCGATGCGAACTTCCCTAAGCGCGCTACCATGACCACAGATCCTTATACAGTGGATGTATGTAATGGTTATACCATCACGAGAAGATGGAATGTAACCGATGCATGTGGGAATGCAGCGATCGAAAAAGTGCAGGTGATCACCGTCACCCCATGTCCGAAACCACAGCTGGATACGACCATGCCTGTGAACTGTTCTGACAATTCGAAATTTGCACTGCTGCTGTTGAATAAGGTCAACAAACCTAAATTCACGCTGCAAAGTGTAACTCCGGCCAGCGCAGTTACTGCGCCACTCACGCAAACCAGCAATGTGTTCGACCTGAATGGTGCTACAATGGCTACGTTTGTGGTAACAGACGGCGTAACGGGGTGTGTTTCTGATCCGGTGACTTACAACCTGCGTTATGTAGAAAAGCCGACAGTGAACCTGGGGAATGATACTGCGATCTGTACAGGGAATACAATTACCCTGGATGCAGGTGCAGACAATGCCAGCAACGGATACGGTATCGTATGGAGTACAGGGGTCACTACACAACAGATCACGGTGGCTGCAGGTGGTACTTACTATGCAACAGTGACCAACAGTGGTTGTGCGGCAACAGATTCTATCAAAGTAACTATCAATAATCCGCCTACTGTAACGATCCGTGATACTACTATCTGTGAAGGCAGCTCCGTAAAACTGAACGCTTATATACAGGGTGCTACCTACGCATGGAGCACCGGTGATACCGGCCCTTCTATTACAGTCAATACCACTGGTACATATAATGTGGAAGTATCCCTGAACGGCTGTACCGTGACAGATGATGCAACCGTGAATGTAGCCACGCCGCCAGCTATCACATTGACTGCAGATACTGCGGTATGTGCTGGTCAGAGCGTAACATTGGAAGTAGAACCGGATGGAGGTACTGCGGTATGGTCAGATGGATCACTCACAAATACCATCAGCGTATCGAGACCTGGTGATTACTGGGTGACAGTAACAAAGAATAGTTGTGTGGTGACAGATACAGTGAGCGTGACCAACAAGGGAGATGTAGGACTGGATCTGGGCGTAGATAAGGATATTTGTGCAGGAGGTTCTGTGATACTGAATGCAACAAATGAGAATGTCATCTCTTACCTGTGGAATGATGGTACGACCGATCCGATCAGGGAAGTAAACACACCTGGTAAATATATCGTGACGGTGCTGGACAAATACTGTAACCTGACATCTTCTGATAGTATCAATGTAACGGTAGCGGGTATAGGTACATTCACACTTGGTAATGATACAACCATTTGCGAAGGTGAGGCACTGACACTAAAAGTAAGCACGGGTACAGGTAATAGTATTAAGTGGCAGGATGGCTCAACCACTTCCTGGTATGTGGTAACAAAGACCGGTTATTATACAGCGACTATTTATAATGAATGTGGTTCAATAACGGAAGGTATTACAGTCAATTACAAGACTTGTGATGAGCAACCTGTGACGGTGAATGCATTTACACCAAATGGAGATGGAAATAACGACTACTTCAAACCGGGCGTGAGCGGCACCATGATCGATTATGAGCTGAGTGTGTTCAATCGCTGGGGTGTGCTGATCTATAGCGCCAAAGATGCCGGTACCGGGTGGGATGGACGATTTAAAGGAATGTTGGTGGAGGAAGGTACTTATCTATGGATAGTGAATTATAGAAAAGCAAGTGGTGGAGAGAAGTTGACACTGAAAGGAAATGTGACAGTCATTAAATAAAATAGAATGAGGGGGTAATAAATGCACTGAGCATTATCTACTTCTGTCAGGTATTCGGATAAGAAAAGGGGGCGTCATCGTGACGGCCCCTTTTCATTGAAAATAGTTAGTCTGTGTCATAATTTTGATATGACTCTATATGCTTAAAATTTTCATTTCGTGCTTATAGCAACAATCGTTTGTACTTAGAGTCTTAAATCA
>Ga0316604_10001814_pt1 | contig 17668 bp, 15 predicted proteins | sample OWC_soil_day20_C_FD_207650 | JGI IMG/M metagenome (GOLD analysis project Ga0316604, IMG submission 207650) | Wetland soil microbial communities from Old Woman Creek delta, Ohio, United States - OWC_soil_day20_CT | ecosystem: Environmental > Terrestrial > Soil > Wetlands | place: USA: Ohio... | reverse complement strand
CTTAGAAAATTCCCATTTCGTTTGTAGTTTTAGCGCCTGTTTCGGGGAGCTACCCCCACTGAGCGTAGCTTTAAACCAATTGATCTGTGAATAAAAACTATTACATTATTGATTTCGACAGCACTTTTACGCAGGTCGAAGCATTGGATGAGCTGGCGCGCATTTCATTACAGGACCACCCGGAGCGGGAGGCCATCTACAAGAAGATTGAAGATCTGACCAACCTGGCCATGGAAGGGAAACTGTCTTTCAGAGAGAGTCTTTCCGGCAGGGTGAAGCTCCTGGAAGCCAACAAAGAGCACCTGGGATTGCTGATCAAACACCTGAAAAAGCAGGTGTCCGTCTCTTTTTCCAGGAATAAGAAGTTTTTCAAGCACCATGCGGACGATGTATTGATTGTTTCTGGTGGGTTCAAGGAGTTCATTACCCCTGTAGTACTGCCTTATCATATCAAAAAAGAGAATATATACGCTAATACTTTTGTGTTCGATGCCGATGGTAAAATCATTGGTTTTGATGAAGCTAACCCGCTTTCTGACGAAGGTGGTAAGGTAAAGCTGTTGAAAGACATGCAATTATCCGGCGATATCTATGGTATTGGGGATGGGCATTCAGACTTCCAGCTGAAGGAGTTTGGGATGATCAAGAAGTTCTTTGCCTTTACGGAGAACATTAAGCGTAAGGCGGTGGCGGAGAAAGCAGATCACGTGACACCGAGTTTTGATGAGTTCCTGTATGTGAATAACTTACCAAGTGCATTGTCTTATCCAAAGAATAGGATTACCTGTGTGGTAGTGGGGGAGGTAGAGCAGGAACCAGTAGATTTTCTGAAAAAAGATGGGTTTGCTATTGAGACTTCTCAGGAAGCGATTGGGGATGCAGGGATACTTTTATTGGCAGCAGGTGTAAAGGTGGATCGGTCGTTGTTAGACCAGGCACCTAAGCTGAAAGTAATAGGTTATATGGGAAATGGTAGTGCACACATTGATTATGATGCTTGTACTACCCGTGGAATTGTGGTATTTGATAACCTGAAGAAACCATTGTCCGTTGCGAAACGCGTAGCAAGGTTTATTAATAATGGCGATACTTTCAAGAGTAGTAACTTCCCTCATCTGCAATTACCGGCGGTGGAGAATGCACATCGTTTGATTGGTATTCATCGGAACGTACCGGGTATGATTGCGAAGGTGAATCAGGTATTTGCCGAGAGAGGGATTAATATTATCAGCCAGTTCCTGATGACGAATGATAAGATCGGGTATGTGATTACGGATGTGACGGCGGAGTATGATAAGCAGGTGCTGAAAGGATTGAAAGAGATAGAAGGAACGATTAAGTTTAGATATTTATACTAAGATTCAAACTAAATATTGAAAAAGCTCTTGTCGTAAGACAGGAGCTTTTTTTTTCTCAAATATAGTACTGTTGCCCCTCTCGTACGACTACTGTGCATACTCATAATAACCATTCCTAAAAAACCAAATAAATGACAACAAAACAAATGATAAGAGCAGGAATACTATCCTGTTTGTTGCTTATCACCTCCTTTTTGTCCCATGCACAGTTCAAAGTAATCGGCTACATGCCCTCCTGGCAGGGAGATGTGAATACTGTACAGTACAGCAAACTGACTCACATTAATTACGCCTTCTTATTACCTACAGCAACAGGTGGATTACAATCCATTGATAATCCGTCTAAATTACAGAGCCTTGTATCATTGGCACATGCCAATGGTGTAAAGGTGATGATCTCTGTAGGTGGCTGGAACAATGGCGATGACAGTGGTTTTGAGACACTGGCCGGCAACAGTACTTACCGTTCTGCATTCGTGACGAACATCATGAACTTCGTTAACCAGTACAACCTGGATGGCGCAGACATTGACTGGGAATATCCGGATGCGGGTACTTCTGCGAACAACTATGTATCTCTCATGACCGCGTTGGCGACTTCGCTGCATGCACAGGGTAAATTATTAACCGCTGCCGTAGTAGGTACTGGCGGCGATGGTGTATTGAGTAGCGTATTTTCTCAGGTAGATTTTCTGAACCTGATGGCGTATGATTATAATAATTATGATCACTCTACCTATACCTATGCTTCTCAATCTATTTCTTACTGGAAAGGCAAAGGTTTGCCAGCAGCTAAGACTGTATTAGGTGTTCCTTTTTACGGACGTCCTTCATGGGAAAGCTATGCTGCGCTGATCGCAAGAGGTGCCAGTCCTTATGCTGATACTTATAATGGTGTAGGTTATAATGGTATTACTACCATCAAGAGTAAAACAGACCTCGCTTATGATCAGGGTGGTGGAATCATGATTTGGGAATTATCTATGGATGCTACGGGTACTTATTCATTGTTGTCTGCAATTCACGATGAAGTGGTTGTGAAAGGCGGTGGCAATACTGGAAACAAGTATCCAACAGTGAGCATTACCTCTCCTGCTAACAACGCTACTTTTACAGCTGGTGCTACAGTCAGCATTACCGCCACTGCTGCTGATGCAGATGGTAGTGTGACGAAAGTGGAATTCTATAATGGATCTACATTGTTAGGTACGTCTACCGCTTCTCCTTATACTTATAGCTGGGCAAGTGTAGCAGCAGGCACTTATTCCCTGACCGCAAAAGCGACTGATAACAGTGGTGCCGTTACAACCAGTTCTACAGTAACGATCACCGTGGGTGGTGGTAGTACAGGTGGTAATTGTAGTGGTGTAGCTACCTGGACGGCTACAGATATTTATCTGGGTGGTGCACAGGTCGTGTACAATAGTAAATTGTATACTGCTAAATGGTGGACACAGAATGAACAGCCTGATACACATACGGGTGATGGTCAGGTGTGGTCTTATGTAAGTGATTGTGGTTCTTCTTCAGGTTCTAACAAAGCGCCTACTGTGAGTTTGACCGCTCCTGCATCAGGGGCATCTTATACAGCGCCGGCATCTGTGAGCATTACAGCAAGTGCTGCTGATGCTGATGGTAGTATTGCGAAGGTAGAGTTTTACAATGGTGCTACCTTGTTAGGTACATCTACAGCTTCTCCTTATAGTTATAGTTGGACAAGTGTAGCAGCGGGTACTTATTCTCTGACAGCAAAAGCAACTGATAACGGTGGTGCTTCTACTACCAGCAGTGCGGTGAGTATTACAGTTTCTGGTTCTACCAGCACGGGTAATTGTGCAGGTGTGGCAACTTACCAGCCTTATCCTTCTGTGTATAATGCGGGTGATAAAGTGGTGTACAATGGCTATCTGTATGTGTCACTGGCAAATGGTTTGTACAATGTAACACCGGGTACTGCTGATTACTGGTGGCAGCCACTGGGTGCTTGTAGCAGCAGTGCAAGAGTAGCGAATACTACTTATGAAACAGCTGATTCTATTCCTGTGACGGTATATCCTAATCCTGTGACAGGTAGTACGCTGCAGGTGAAAGTAAGTGCGGTGGCTGGTGAGCAGGTGGTACTTGAATTGTGGAGTGTGGATGGTACAGGCCCGGTAGTGAGGAAAGTTTATACAGCCGGGGCGAAAGGTGCACAGATGATAAGTGTAGATATTAGTAAGGTACCGGTAGGTACATGGATAGTGAAGCTTTCTAACGCAGTGGGTACGCGGAAGGAGAGTGTGAAACTGATACGATTGTAATCTTAATTGATAAAACCTGGGAGCGCTTTTGCCGTATGGTGAAAGCGCTTTTTTCTTTGAAAATGGTTTTCATTCCCCGTTGGTGAATGCCTTTTTTTATGAATGTTTTATTGGGGATGCTATCGTTTTTTCTCTACTAGTATCACAGTCAGAATACCTAAAGTATATGCAATCAGGTCACTCCACGCAAAGCTGGTGCCGATAATAATTCTGGCGGCTTTGTTATGTTGTAGGCCCAGCATGCTGACGAGATTGAAGTATTGACCGATCTCAATCAGGTAAGAAAAGAGTAATACTCCCAGGGCAACACGTTTTACAGGCGCCTGGTAGATGCTTCTTACCACGCAGTAAATGAAGATAACAACGAGATAGTCACCTACATAGGGGCGGATGAAGGAGTCGTGTACATATAGGGCTATTAATACCTCGGTAATAAAGAGGGCCAGGGCCAGTAAAAAATACTTTAGACTAAACTTTAACATGAGTGCTAAGATAGGAATATAATTGAGCGGATGTATCAGGATTAACGGGAAGGGGTACTTTTTGATTTGCGGGTTACAGCTTAAGGTTCAATTGGTGTTTTTGATAAGGTCTATCCTTCTGGTGTTTTTAGCATCAGCATTAAGTGGTTTTCTTGATTGGCACTATTCTTCAATTGCCGTCTTCGGTATCAGCTGAAACTGGATCTTTTGATAAGGCCTATTCTTCAAATGGTGTTTTTAGCATCAGCATTAAGTGATTTTCTTGATAGACTCTATTCTTCAATTGCCGTTTTCGGCATCAGCTGAAACTGGATCTCTTGATAAGGTGTATCTTTCAAATGGTGTTGTCGTTCCGGAACGAAAGGATGAATTTTCGTAACTTTAATAAAAATAACGGAATTATGAGAGCATTCTTAGGTATGGGCCTTTTAGGATCAAATTTCACGAAGGCTTTAATTAAAAAGGGAGAGCAGGTACAGGTATGGAACAGAACGACTTCGAGAGCCACAGCGATGGAGGCTTTTGGCGCGAAGGCTTTTGCGAATGTGGCGGATGCTGTGAAGGGTGCAGATTATGTGCATATAGTCGTGAAGGATGATGCTGCGGTGAATGAAGTGTTGGCAGCAGCGCAACCTGGATTAAAACCGGGTGCTGTGATTATAGATCATACTACCACTACCGTTGAGGGTGCGAAGGCACGTACAAAAGAATGGAAAGAGAAAGAGTTTACTTATCAACATGCACCTGTGTTTATGGGACCGGGCAATGCATTGGAAAGTACGGGTTATATGCTGGTGTCTGGTGATGTTGCTGTGTTGAGTAATTTGGAGCTTGTGTTGGCACCAATGACGGGTAAACTGGTGAATTTTGGAAATGAAGTTGGGAAGGCTGCTGCTATGAAACTGGTGGGAAATTCATTTTTAATATGTTTGACAGCAGGTTTGACGGATATGCTTTCAGTGGGTAAGGCATTGGGTGTAAATGGGGATGATATTCTGACGTTGTTGGGAGATTGGAATCCGGGTTTGTCTGTTACATCCAGGTTGAAGCGGATGTTGTCAGCGCCTTATGATGAGCCATCATGGGAGTTGAATATGGCCAGGAAAGATGCGGGGTTGTTTATGGATGCGACAGCGAGTGCGGGAACGAATCTGAATGTGATACCGGTGGTGGCGAAGGTGATGGATGAGTGGATAGAGAAAGGGTTTGGGAATAAGGATTGGACGGTGATTAGTAAAGATGTGTTATAATAATTGAAAGGCGGCCTTCACCAAGGCCGCCTTTTTTAATAAGGTTGGTGAATTTAATGAGGTTTGTGATTGGTGGGGTTTAGTGAATTGTAACGTCTTCGATGATTCAAAGGGGTTTGAAGATTTACGGAGACCTTGATGATGCGAAAGCATTTAGTAATTTATGGAGCCTTTGATTATTCACAGGACCTTAGTGATCCACGGAATCTTTTAAAATTTACCTGGCCTTTAATGATTTACTGGATAAGGGCCTTCTGAGAAGGATTCTGAATGATAGCCCTTTGCGCCAATCATATCTGCCAGTTTACTTTTTATAGATTGCCCTTGTTTTAGTTTTTGTAACAAAGAACCAAAGTCGTGTTGTGGCTGCCAATGCAATTCTCTGCGTGCTTTTTCATTGACATATACCCTATCTATTTTTGGGAGGAATTGCCAGTTGTGCTGAGCGAAAATGTTCGTAGCTTCCGGATAAATTTGTTTTATTATTTGTGGTGCATGCTCTCTTAATACAGGAAGATCTGCTGTCGTAAAAGGCGTCGTTGCACTGATAATGTATTTCCCGAAACCAATCTCTGGCGCTTTGTGCATTGCAGCGATATGTGCGGATACTACATCTTCCACATCAACACGGCGGTACAGGTATTCGAGTGCTTTTAGATTATCATCTGCAAATGCATCGCGCATACCTTTATTATCATCCTGTTCCGGGAAGAAGCGGGAAGTACGCAGGATCAGAACAGGTAATTTTTGATTGCGGTGAAAGAGCTGGCAAAGATCTTCGGCAGCAGTTTTAGTAACGCCGTAGATGTTCTTGGGTTGAGGTGTTACATCTTCTGTAATCCATGCCGCTGGCTGACCAGGAGGTGGAATCAGAGCATCACCGAATACGCTGGTGGTACTGGTGAAGATGAATGCCCTTACCTTATTGGCAGTTGCCGCTTCCAGCAGTTGCAAGGTGCCGGTGATATTGGTGTCAATAAATTCCTGACGGGAGTGAGTGTCTACATGTGGTTTATGCAGGGTGGCAGTATGGAGTACGATATCTACGCCTTCCATACAGCGTTGTACAAAGGTGGCATTGGCAATATTGCCAACATGGGTGGTGAAAGAGGAAGGTTGTATATCGATGGCCACGATCTCATGTCCTTGCGGAGAGAGGGTTCTGACCAATGCTTCGCCTAGATGTCCGGTACTGCCAGTGATGAGTATTTTCATATAATCAATTGAGGATGTAAATTTACTTTGGGTAAACATTAATCGCGGGACATTTGTCCCAATTTACAATATGATCCAAACAAACCACGCATTATTACAATTATTCAATGACATTCTGCCTGCAGCGGGTGGTGCAATTACCATGAGACAATTTGATGCCGGACAACGGTTTATATTCCAGGAGCAGGAGATGCTGCAGGTATATATCATCCGCTCTGGTGTGGTCAAGCCCCTGATTACGGAAGAGAATGGCAAAGAGTACATACTTGAATTCCTGGGTGAAGGTGAAATGCTGGGTGAGGTAGAGGCGATTCGTGGTACAAAAACCGTTTGTAGCGTAGATGCCGTAACACCTGTGAGTCTGTATGCAATGGGAGTCGGGCAGTTCCATTATTTTTTACAGACCATTCCTGCTTTTAATAATCTGGTGATGCGGTTGCTGGCTACGCGGGTAGCGAATTCTTCTGTGAAGATGGCGAGACAACAATTATATACGATGGCAGCGCTACTACCCCAATTGCAGAAAATGCTGGCTGCACAGCAGATTGCTTTTACAAAACAGGATCTGGCGGGGTATATGGGGATTAGTGTAAGGAGTTTGAACCGGATATTGAAGGAGAATGCAGGGTAAACTGAGCATTTGACGGGAGGTTAGTTGATCCTTTGTGATAAGGTAAGCAGATTCTTTGTAGTATGGTAATTTGATCTATTGTAATAATGTTAGCTGATCTATTGTAGTAAGGTAAGCTGATCTATTGTAGTAAGGTAACCTTATTCTTTATAGTAAGGTAACTTGATCCATTGTAGCAAGGGGTAACCTTATTCTTTATAGCAGGGTAAGCTGATCCATTGTAGTAAGGTAATCTCCTCCTTTGTAGCAACACAACTTTAATTGATTGTACTATGTAACCTGATCCTTATAACAAAGTAATTTGAGCTTTAGAACAAAACAGCGTGACCCCTTCTCTCCCTACCTTTGATCTATCAAAATATCAATTATGAAAACGATAGATAAAATTTATATCAACGGGGCATTTGTGACCCCACATGGACAGGAAATGTTTGAGCTGATTAATCCAGCTACAAATACGGTCATTGGTCAGGTAAGACTGGGTGATGAAACAGATACACAGCTTGCGATAGCAAGTGCAAAGGAAGCATTTAAGACGTTTTCTATTTCTTCGAGGGAGACTCGTATTAAATACCTGCAAAAATTACACGATGCGCTTGCTTTGCGTATTGATGATCTGACTGCTGCTACTATCCAGGAATATGGTGCGCCGGTATCCCGTGCCAGGGCAAGTACAGAGATGGCGCTGGCCGCTTTTTTGCATGCACAGGAGGTATTATTTGATTTTGAATTTGAGAGAAAGGTGGGTCGGTCAGTAGTGAGAATGGAGCCGTTGGGTGTGGTAGGGATCATTACACCATGGAATGCAAATGCGAATTTCATTTGTGGAAAGCTGGCGACTGCCATATCTGCTGGTTGTACAGTGGTGATTAAACCAAGTGAAATGAGTGCATTGCAAACACAGGTGGTGCTGGAAGCATTTCATGAAGCGGGTTTGCCAGCAGGGATTTACAATGTGGTGAATGGACTGGGCAATGTAGTAGGCGCTGAGTTGACACGTCATCCGGATGTGGCGAAGATTTCTTTTACCGGTTCAACAGCTGTGGGAAAGACGATCGCCAGAGGAGCAGTGGATACAATGAAGAGAGTGACGTTGGAGTTGGGTGGTAAATCTCCTAATATCATACTTGATGATGCTGATTTTTCAAAGGCGATTCCGATGGCGGTGGCAGCAGGTTTTATGAATAGCGGACAGGCATGTATAGCGGGTACGAGATTGTTGGTGCCGGAGGCACGTTTGGATGAAGTGAAGGCATTGTTGAAAGAGGAGGTGGCGAATGTGAAGGTGGGTGATCCTACAGATGCCGGTACTGCCATCGGGCCTATGGTGAGTGTAAAGCAATATGAGCGGGTACAGTCTTATATTCAATTAGGTATAGAACAGGGTGCTGAGGTATTAGCTGGTGGAACAGGGCATCCGGAAGGATTGGAAGGTGGTAACTTTGTAAAGCCAACAGTGTTTACAAATGTAACGCCTGATATGCGGATAGCGAGGGAGGAAATCTTTGGACCGGTAATTTCAGTATTGACATATAAAACAGAGGAAGAGGCAATAGCGATGGCGAATGATACGACATATGGATTGGCTGCGTATGTGAGTAGTACGAATGAAGAGCGGGCGAGAAAGGTGGCGGAGCAGATAGTAGCAGGGAGAGTGATGGTGAATAGCTTGCAGCATGATCCGATGGCGCCGTTTGGTGGATTTAAACAGTCAGGGATAGGGAGAGAATATGGTACCTTTGGATTGGAGGAGTATGTGGAGCCGAAGACGATTATTCGGGATTGAGTGATGTTGAAGCCTTAAGCAAGGCTGACAGCTATGTTCAGAGAATGAACAGATCAGAATAACGCTTGAAATAATGAACAGGAATGACCGGCAGGAAGTGAAATTCCTGCCGAAATTTAATTGTAACTTATGTTAGAAAAGGATAGAATACTGGTGTCTTGTTACCACCACGTGAGTAGGGAGGGTGAGAATTTCATTGGAGAACATTCGTTGGGTTATGTAGTCGCGGGTACGCAGGAGGTGTATTTAGATGGAGTGCATTATGTGTTTAAAGAAGGTGATTTCAGGTTCTTTGCAAGAAATCAGCTGGCGAAGTTTGTAAAGATTCCACCAGTTGGAGGAGGTGATTTTAAGACAGTGGGGATTAGGATGGATCAGGAGTTGTTACATAGTTTAAGTCAGGAGACCGGCCTGAAGGCGGATGGCATTTTTCGTGGTGAGAAAAATTTCCATTTGCCGGAGCATCAGTTATTGACACATTATAGAGATTCATTGCAGCCTTATATAGATGGGCAGGGTGTACATAACCCCATGTTGACAATGATGAAGGTGAAGGAGGCGGCGATGCTGTTATTACAATTGAAGCCTGAGTTGAAGAATTTGTTGTTTGATTTTAGTGCGCCAGGGAAGATAGATCTGGAGGCGTATATGAATGAGCATTATAAATTTAATGTGGATATTAGCAGGTTTGCGTATTTGACAGGGCGGAGTTTGGCGACATTTAAGCGGGATTTTGAAAAGGTGTTTCATACTACACCCGGGAAGTGGTTGCAGCAGAAGCGATTGGAGGATGCGTATTATTTGATAAAGGAGAAGGGATGGAAGTCTACAGATGTGTATTTGGAAGTTGGGTTTAAGGATTTGTCACATTTTTCGTTTGTGTTTAAGAAGGCGTATGGGGTGGCGCCGTCGAGGGTGAGTGCGTGAGTTGGATGAGGTATAAGAAGAAGGCGGGTAGTGACGGTGAGTGCGTGAGTTGGATGAGGTATAAGAAGAAGGCGGGTAGTGACGGTGAGTGCGTAAGTTGGATGAGGTCTTCGAAGAGGCGGGTAGTGAGGGTAAGTGCGTAAGTTTCGTGTATTTATGGATTATCAAAATGATATCGTTCCTTTTGAAGGGGCTGTTCTGGCCAATGCATTATTTATTAAAAAGCTTAAATTTGATATATGGAGGAAAAAGTATTAAAATTTCACAGTGAGTTATTCAATCGTGAGGTAACCATGGTTGTAAGTGAACGACTGAATAAGCTGAAAGGTAAAATACCTGTACCTAAAAAAAATGCAGGAAGTAAATAAAGCAATTGATATCCTGTCCAATAACGGTGCTTTAAAGAGATTCATGGCTATTTAGCAGTAAGAATTATAATATAATTTTATTAAGATTGTCCTCTTCAATAGAGGACTTTTCTATTTTTACCACATGGAAAAACAAAACTATCAAAACCACATCCGGTACTACCCACCTCATCACTTCGTATTCTACCCTGTCCTTTTAGTGGGTATAATATGCAGTATCTCCTTCGCCATTAAACATCCGGATGCATCATGGGAATGGATATTCATTACCCTCCTATTGCTCATTATCGGTTGGCTCGGCTTCATGCTCAGACAGCATTACGCCCTTACTACCCAGGATCGGATCGTCAGATTAGAAGTAAGGTTCAGATACTTCACTCTCACCGGTCAGCGGTTTGAGCTATTAGAAAAGAATCTTTCCCTTGGTCAGATCTTAGCCCTAAGGTTCGCATCTGATGGAGAATTGCCTGACCTGGTAAAAAGAGCCATTGCCGAAAACCTCTCACCTGATCAGATTAAGCGTGCAGTTGTAGATTGGCAGGGTGATTATATGAGAGTATAACAAAGAATATTTGTACATTTCTCCCATGTTGGATCAAACATTCCTGCTCTATGGAGCAAATGGCTATACCGGAGAATTAATAGCACGCTACGCGGCAGCATTTGGCTTGCAACCTATATTGGCTGGTAGAAATAAACAGGCATTGGAGAAATTGGGGGCAGCGTTGAACTTGCCTGTCAGGGTATTTGCATTGGAGGATAAACCTGCTATGCAAAAGGCTTTGCAAGAGGTCGCTGTTGTTGTAAATGCTGCCGGACCGTACGACTTTACAGCGAAGCAACTCGTCGAAGCATGTATTACTGAAGGTCGGCATTACCTGGATTTGAATGGTGATGCGATTATTTATGACATGATTCATACTTATGATAAGGCGGCACGCGATAGTGGTGTGATGCTGCTGCCGGGTGCAGGTTATGATGTGGTACCGACCGACTGTCTTGCGCTATGGTTGAAACAACAAATGCCGGATGCACGTTCGTTGAAGATTGCATTTGCTATATTGAATAGTGCTTTATCAAGAGGAACAGCTATTAATACCGTGCTTAAATTGGGACTACCCGGTTTGTCAAGAATAGATGGAAAATTGGTGGAAGAACCTGTAGGGAAAAAAGGGATGTATGTGCAATTCCCAAGGGTGAAAAAGAAGTTGTTCACAATGAGTTTGCCATGGGGCGATTTGAGTACGGCTTATGTTTCCACAGGTATACCGAATATTGAGACGTATATTAATATAAACAAAGCGGCCTGGTTTTTCCTGAAAGGACAAGGTGCTTATAATTGGTTGCTCAAGACGCAACTTGTACGTGGCATTGCCAATGCGATTGTTAAAAGACAATCACCGGGGCCGGATCAGGTAATGCGGGATAAAACGAATGCGCTTATCTGGGCACAAGTGAGTAATGCGAAAGGAGATGTGCTTACTGCAAATATGGTGGTGCCTGAAGCTTATACATTGACTGCGTTGGCTGCGCTGTTGATTACAAAGAAAGTATTAAAAAAGGATTTTAAATCAGGATATCAAACACCCGCTACTGCCTATGGGGCGGAGTTGATTATGGAAATAGAAGGTGTAAAAAGAGAGCTTGTCGCATAAACCCACATCATTTCAATCGTGAATCGTACCGGGGCCTGCTACGCCTTCCCCGGTACTGATTTTAATCATATTTCCCCTCCATTTATTTAGTAATTTTACCCCCTCGAAAACCATGATCGCGTTCCATTAATTAGACATATCCGTAAAAACTCAAAATGACCATGAAAAACCTTTATCTGCTAGCAGTCGTGCTATCTATCAGCACATGGCAACTACGTGCCCAATCACCTGTATCTGTCGGTGTAGGTAGCTATGCCTCTTTTCCCCCGGCCACAGAACTCGATTCCGCCTTACAGGCATTCGTGTACACTGCGTCCATTTACGTAGCCGAAAATAAAAAACATCAGGGTATTCCTACCAACGACTGGTGGACTGACCTGATCGTATCACAGTATGCCGGCATGCTCTGGGCGTACCCACTCTCTGCCGATCCGGAAAACTTTGGCACCAAACTCTATTTCGCCAATAGCTTTGTCGCCGATGGTTCTAACCTTGAATATGGTGGATACATGAGCATCAAAGCAGATGGTTACGCACCCGAAAAAGCCATTGCAAAAGACTGGTCCGATTGGGGTGTCGTGATGTCGCTGCCAGACAGCACACACAACAAGAATATGGATGTAACCATGTATCATGGCATCCCTTTTTTCTGGTTTGAAACACAAGGTATCAACCCGGAACTCGCGCTCGAAAAAGGCGGCTCCTACCTCACCGGCACCGGCGAAGCCCTGGAACTTCCAACTAAAAATTCTTTCGTCATCAAAACAGACGGCCGTTATTTAGGTATCCACCTTGATGGCAATACTACCGCCGCCATTCAGGGACAACAGTTCGTAAGAATTGACTTAGGTACCTCCCAAAACATCAACGCTGTCAGGTTAAGCTGGGAAACCGCTTACGCATCTGGCTACAGCATCCAGGTATCTAATGATACCACTAGCTGGGCTACGGTAGCTGCTGTAATCAGTGGTGATGGCGGTATCGACTCTTTGTCTTTTAAAGATACCACTGCCCGCTATGTACAAATCGTTCTCAGAGAAAGAGGTACCATTTATGCCTACTCTCTTTGGGAAATGCAGGTATTCAACAATGCCACCTTGCTTTCTCTGAACAAAAAAGTCAACGTTTCTTCTACAGAAGCGAATTTTGCAGCTGCGAATGTAAACGATGGTAACTTCGGTACCCGATGGGCTTCTGACGGTAACCAGACTGAAAAGCTGGTGCTCAATACGAATAACGGCCATGCATATTTTGTAGTCTCTGCTTTACAGGCAGCTACCGATTTAAATACTTATGAACAATATGCTTTCAACAAGCCGACTAATTCAACTGTGTCATATGATTATAATGCCAGCGCAGGCAAGGTCGTTGTGAACTGGAACCTTACCACTACCAACCTGAAAGGTGCCGCCGCCGGCCCTACTATTCAAGGTTTCCTGCCGCACCTCTATAACGATGCCACGCACAATGTGAACTTCAGTGCCTATAGTTATGTAAGTCCACGTGGTACGATGAAGACTGCTATCGGCAACAGCTGGTCTTTCACGTATGACTTCGGAGGTATACTGCCTAACTTCAATGCACCCTATAAAAGTGAGCGTGATGCTGCTCCTTACGATGCCAGTGCCATGTATAACCTGTTGACACAGTTCTCTAAAAAGAAAGACTACGGCGGAGATACTTACTGGGGTGGTAAAGATATCCTCAACTTTGCGAAGTATACGGTGATGGCAAAGGAACTGAATCACCAGGCCTATGCATCCTTAAAAGCAAAAACAAAAGAAGCACTTGTAAACTGGCTCACCTATACACCAGGAGAGACAGAAAAGTTCTTTGCTAAATATGATCGCTGGGGTGCCCTGGTAGGTTTCAATGAATCTTATACTTCTGCTTACTTTACTGATAACCATTTTCATTATGGTTACTTTACATTAGCAGCGGCATTATATGGTATGGTCGATCCTGACTTCCTGAGTGAATATGGGGATATGATCAAACTGGTTGCAAAGCAATATGCGAACTGGGATAGAACTGATACTACGCTGCCATTCCTGCGTACTTTCGATCCATGGATAGGGCATAGTTATGCCGGTGGTACCAGCTCTTCTTCAGGTAATAACCAGGAATCTTCTTCAGAGGCAATCCAATCATGGATTGGTCTGTTCCTGCTTGCGGATGAACTGAATGACCCTGCTATGCGGGCAGCGGCTGCCTTTGGGTATAGTAGCGAAACGTATGCTGCACTTGAGTACTGGTTTGATTGGAAGAAACGTAATTTGCCTTCCACGTATAATCATTCAGTAGTAGGTATTCTGTCTAACCAGGGATTTGCTTATGGCACCTATTTCAGTGCCAGTCCTATGCATATTCATGCTATTCAATATCTGCCTGTCAATCCAGGGTTTAAATTTGCCGCCAGAGATACGGTTTGGGCACAACAGGAATATGCGAATATGATGAGTGAAACACTTGCCGTAGATGGACATAAAGATGAAACTGATTTTGGCGATGACTGGGCACATGTTGCTTTAGGCTGGAAACAAATATTCGATCCGAAATATGCAGCGGCGTTTATGGCGAAGAATTTATTACTGCCAGTAACAGATACCGATTACATTATGGATTACGAGGTGGCTGGTATGACTTATTATTATACACATGCGCATCAGAATCTGGGTAATTTCTCCTTTAAGTATCATACAAATTTTCCTGCCAGCAGCGTGTTTGAAAAGAATGGTACTTTCAGTCATGCGGTAGCATATAATCCTGCTGCCAGCACCAGTACCTGTAAGGTATATGATGCCAGTGGTGGTGAGGTGGCTTCCTTTTCAGTGCCTGCAAGGACATTGCTGACGTACCCGATATTACCTGATTCAGGGTCAACACCTACGGGTTGTTATAATCTGGTGCCTGCATCAGCTACGGCTTCTTCTGGTACTGCGGATGCTGCGATAGATGGGAATCAGGGAAGTCGTTGGGAGAGCCAGTTTACAGATCCGCAGTGGATCACGGTAGATATGGGTGTGGTATCGCATGTGAATAAAATCACGCTTACGTGGGAAGTGGCGAATGCGAAAGCATATTATATCTTAGGTGCTAAAACGGATACGCTTACCTGGGATACGATTGGGCATTATATAAATACCACAACAGGGAATCGTACAGATTTGATTGATAATATCGGTAAAGATTATCGGTATCTCAGGATGTATGGTGTGCAAAGGAATACGCCTTATGGCTATTCTATTTATGAATTTGAAGTGTGTGGTACAGCGAGCGATGATACGGCGACGACACATGTAGCCAGTGCCACTAAGGCTACTACAACATCGCTTGTATATCCTAATCCTGCGCAGGATCAGGTGTATGTAAGTGCGACTGCCAGTGGGTATTATACTATTACCGATTTGAAGGGGAATGTGATACAGGCGGATAGGGTGACTAAGGGTGTGAATACTGTATCTGTTACGGGGTTGACAGCAGGGGTATATTTAATTAGGATGGGTGATAAGACGATCAAGTTTGTAAAGCTATAAGAATAGATGGGTAAAAAAGGCCGGCCTCTTGTATAGATGCCGGTCTTTTTTTATATTGAGGATATGAAAAATAAGATTCTATTGTTGCTGTGCATAGCTCTTTGCCAGTTAACCTTCGCCCAAAAGTCCAGATACGTTCCTAAAGACAAGGCATTGTATGATACGATTGCACATATGGACAGTGTGATGTTCAATGCATTTAATACGCATGATATTCCTGTGCTTGAAAAGGTATTTGCGGAAGATGTGGAGTTTTATAATGATGGTGGTGGAGTGAGTGATTATGGGACTACTATGAAGAATTTTAAATCTATGTTTGAGCGGAATGCTGCGAGTGGGTTGAGGAGGGAGTTGGTCCCTGGTTCATTGGAGGTGTATCCTATGCCGGGGTTTGGGGCGATTGAGGTGGGGGAGCATCGGTTTATTCATAAGGAGAATGGAAAGGAAGAGGTGGGGCTGATGAAATTTGTGCAGGTATGGCGATTGAAGGATGGGCAGTGGAAGGCGACGAGAGTGATTAGTATTGGTCATTGATGGAGGATTTCGCGAGGATGGGTATTGAGGGGACGAGAGCGGTTGGTCTTAGTTATGGAATAGTGTTTGGGAAGGATAGGTATTGGGAGGAGACGAGGAGGGATTGGTCTTGGTATTGGTAATTGAAAGACATTTTGTATTGGTCATAGAATGGCATTTTGCCCATGCAATCAACCCGGTTGATCGGCATCGGTCATTAAGTTACATTTTTCAGTAACTTAGGGTTCGCACAATATGACCTACAACCATGAAACACATATCTATATTAATTCCCAGAGGTGCCGCGTCCCTGGGCTGTATTGAAGGCACACATAAAATGTTCTTTAACGTGAATCGCTTCCTGACCGACCGGGGAGAAGATCCTTTATTCACTATCCAACTGGTAGGCTTGACCCACGATGCTATGGTATATGATGGATTTTGTAAAGTAACCCCGGATCTGAGTATACAAGATGACTTTACTACTGACCTGATCATTATCCCTGCGGTAAACGGGGAAATGGACAAGGTCATTGCCGCCAATAGCGATTTCTTCCCCTGGATCAGGGCACAGTATGCACGCGGAGCGGAAGTCGCCAGTCTATGTGTAGGCGCTTTTCTGCTGGCAGCCACTGGTTTGCTGGATGGTAAGAAGTGCAGTACCCACTGGCAGTCTGAGCAACTGTTCAGAAAAATGTTTCCTGAGGTGGAAATGGTATCTGACAGGATTATCACCGATGAGAACGGGATTTATTCCAGCGGAGGGGCAAATTCCTTCTGGAATTTACTCCTGTACCTGGTGGAAAAATATACTGACCGGGAAATGGCGATCTTCTGCGCGAAGTTCTTTGCTATTGAAATTGACAGGTTTAGTCAGTCGCCGTTTATCATGTTCCGCGGACAGCGGGATCATCTGGATGATGATATTAAGCGGGCACAGGATTTTATTGAGCAAAACTTTCAGGAGCGGATCACGGTTGATCAATTGGCATCGCTTTGTACGATGGGGAGAAGGAGTTTTGAAAGGAGATTTAAGAAGGCAACCAGCAATACGGTTTCTGAATATATTCAACGGGTGAAGATAGAAGCTGCCAAAAAAGGGTTTGAAACCAGCCGTAAAAATATTAATGAGGTGATGTGTGAGGTGGGGTATGCGGATAATAAGGCGTTTAGAACTGTATTTAAGAGGAAGACGGGGTTATCGCCGGTGGAGTATCGGAATAAGTATAATAAGGAGGCGATTGCGGTGTGAGAGTGGTAGTAGCAGGATAAAGCAACGATTACAGTGTAAAGCATGCAGTTGTTGGATAATGGTGGCGATTGCTGTATAAAGAAATGATTGTAATGTAAAGCTGACAGTTGTTGGATAATGGCTATTGTAATATAAATATGCGGATGCAGTCGTAGTATAAAGTAAAAGGTTATATCAATAATAAATAAAACTCCTGAGTATCACTTAAACGAATAGTTGATTCCATCAGGTATCTGAATGATGTTTCTATCAGACCTAAAAAAACAGGCTGTATCATATTGGCCTGCCCCCAAAAAGTTAGACACTTTTTGGGGGCTTTTTTATGAAGTACAGTATTAAAGAAAAACTGAAAGCAGTAAAAAGTGTGCTTTCAGGAAAAGAGTCCACCTTATCAG